>Ga0335070_10001333_pt1 | contig 28493 bp, 23 predicted proteins | sample Lox_Sample_13_FD_206722 | JGI IMG/M metagenome (GOLD analysis project Ga0335070, IMG submission 206722) | Soil microbial communities from Loxahatchee National Wildlife Refuge, Florida, United States - Lox_Sample_1.3 | ecosystem: Environmental > Terrestrial > Soil > Wetlands | place: USA...
CCCCGGCGCCCCTCGATGAAGGCGGGGTCCGCCGATTCCGAAACGGTGACCGGGAGGCCGAGTTCCCGGGCGAGGGCTTCGGTCGAGGCGTAGGCCTCGGTGAAGTCGGCCCCGGGGTGGAGGGAGACCGCCGCCACCTTCTGGAAAGTCTCCTTTCCCTCCACGACGTCGCCGACGGCAAAGATCCGCTGGGGGAGCTCCCGGTGCCGGTTCCCCTGGAGGGTCTCGAGGAGGAGGGGGAGGATGTCCGTCCGGATGACCGTGTGCTCCTCGCTGATAGGGTACTTCACGTGAAGGGCCGTCGGCCGGGGGGGCCTCTGCATGTTACTGAAGAGCACCCGCTCGTTCGTAAGAGTGAAGGGAATGACCTCGAGGTAGCCCATCCCCGTGAAGATAGCCCGGACCGCCTCCCCGAGGGCCGTGACCGGGTGCTTCGCCCCGATGGTGAAGACCCGGGGGAGGGCCGGGGTGATCCGGTCGTACCCGTAGGCGATGGCCACATCCTCGTAGATGTCCCAGTCGTGCATGATATCCGCACGGTAGCAGGGCACCTTCACCCTGACCCGGTCGCCGTCGAGGGGCATCGCCCCGAACCGCATCTTCTGCAGGAGTTCTGCCATGGCCGCGGGCGTGAGGGGAAGACCGATCAGCCTTGTGCAGGCGGAGACAGAAACAACCCGCCCGGCGGGCGAGAGGTCCGGGCAGGGGGTCCCGTCGATGGAGACGCTCTCGATCCGGGCGCCGGTCTCGGCCATGGCGGTGCAGAGGATCCGGACGGCGGTCATCACAGCCTTCCGGTCGGTCCCGGTGGTATCGAGCAGGATGTTCCTCGTCTCCCCCGTTACCCGGGTGAGCTCCCCGTTGATGATGGGCGGGAAGGAGAGGACCCGGTCCTTCGAATCGACGATAAGGGGGAACCTCGGGAGGTCCCGGACGAGGTGGGCGTAGTCCCGGCCCTTCGGGTGCTCGGTGAGGATCTCCTCCATGGTCATGGGCCGGCCATGGTCGAGGGGCACGAAGGAGCGGGACCGCTCCGAAGCGAGGTACCGGAAGGGAGGGGTGACCCGGTCCAGGTCATGGACCCCGATGGCCACCTTCCCCCGTCCTCTCCCGACGGCCCAGTGGAGCGCCTCCTGGAGCCCCATGAGGCTCTCAATGGCCGCCTCCTTGAGGTCGAGCCCACGGATCACCGCCGTGCCGAGGTAGGGGCGGATGGTGGCGAGGCCCGGGTCCACGGAGAAGGACATCCCCGAGGGGGTGACCGGGTACTCGCGGAGGCCTGTCTCGAGGGCGAGGAAGCCCCGGAGGGCGTGGGCGACCCCCTCGGTGGAGAAGAGGTCAGGCCTGTCCGGGAAGAACTCCGCGTCCATATGGTCCTCCTCCAGCCGCTCGATCTCGCAGCCGATCATGGGGAGCCTCCCGAGGATGCTCTCGCGGTCAGCCCCGACGAGCTCCTCCAGGTACTGGTAGTTGAGTTTTATGATGGGCACCGGGCCTCACCCGTGGATAGAAGTATCCCCCGGTTCCCTCTTATAGCCAGCGGATTTCCTCACCCGTTCCCCGGATCCGCCCGGTCCCCTTGCCTGCTCCGGGGTGCTCACTCCTTGAGGAGGACCGTGATCCGCCTCGTGAGGGACTTGTGGATCCGCTGCCTGTGGACCTGGAGCACGGTGAAGGAGGCCGAGGCGATTTCCGCGATCTCCCGGTGGGCGACAACGACGGCCCTCCGCCCTGGCCGGAGGACCCGGTGGATCTCCCCGAGGGCCCGGGGATAGAGCGCGTCGAGGCTCCGGTTCCGGATCCAGGAGGACTGGCCGTACGGGAGATCGGTCACCACGGCATCGACGGAACAGGACCGGAGGGGGAGGGCGCTCGCATCGGCGAGGAGGAGGGGTATCCCCGGGAAGTTCAGCCTGCATCCGGCGGCCATGGCGGGGTCGGCATCGCTCCCGACGGGGGAGGCCCCGACGAGCCCCGCCTCCCCGAGGATCCCGCCCGTCCCGCAGAAAGGGTCGTTCAGGGTCTCGCCCGGGCAGACAAGGGAGAGGTTCACCACCGCCCGGGCCGTCAGGGGGAGCATCACGCCGGGGTGGAAGAAGGGCCGGGTCGAGGGCCGCCTCAGGTCATACCTCCCCCGGTCAATCCGGAGGAGCACCCGACCGAGGTAGATCCGGTCGCCCGAGAGGATGGCCCGGAACTCCGCTTCCGGCCGGTCGAGGGAGACCGGGCCGTCGATGAGGGTCCCCATGAGCCTCTCGAGGGCCGGGACCGGGTCCCTCACGGCCGATCCGGCGACCTTCTTCACCCGGGCGGCGTAGGGCAGGTCCGACGAGAGGGCGAGGTCGCCGAGGAGGGAGGAGAGTTCCTGCGCCGAGGCACCGGTGCAACCGAGGTACTCAAGGACGACATGGGTGAGGGCGAGGCGCGCGGCCGCCGCAGGCGCCGGGCACTCCGCCACCGCCACCTGGGGCCGCGCCTCGAGGACCTTTCCCACGCATTCCAGCTCCGCGGCCGGGAGGGTCGGGTGCTCGCCTGAGAGCTCGAAGATGAGCCTCATCCTTTCCTCCCTCTCCGTGGGGCGGGGAGGGAGATAAACCAGGGGATTCCCGACCCGGGCCGACCATCGCAAGGGAGATGAACGCAGGAGGAGGGTACCTGTTAGGGAACAGACGTGCCTGAACCCCCGTCCACTGCCCTCCCGGAGCTCCTCGCACCGGCAGGCTCCCTGGAGGCCCTCAGGGCCGCCGTCTCCTGTGGAGCTGACGCGGTGTACCTCGGGGGGAAACGGTTCTCGGCCCGGCAGTACGCCGGGAACTTTGACGATCGGGAGCTCGGGAAGGCCATTGAGCTCGCCCACGGGAGGGGCGTCCGGGTCTATGTGGCGGTGAACACCCTCCTCCACGACCGGGAGATCCCGGAGGCGGCAGAGTACCTCCTCTTCCTCGCGGAGGCCGCGGTGGACGCCGTCCTCGTCCAGGACCCGGGCCTCGCCACCCTCGCCCGGGAGCTGGTCCCCTCACTCCCCCTCCATGCCTCGACCCAGATGACCATCCACAACACCGCCGGCCTGGAGTGGGCCGCCTCCCTCGGCCTCTCCCGGGTCGTCCTCGCCCGGGAACTCTCCCTCGGGGAGGTGGGGGTCATGGGGGAGGCCGCCCGGCGTCTCGGGCTGGGCCTCGAGGTCTTCGTCCACGGGGCACTCTGCTACTCGTACTCAGGGCAGTGTCTCCTCTCCTCGGTCATCGGGGGGAGGAGCGGGAACCGGGGCAGGTGTGCGCAGCCGTGCCGGAAGCCCTATACCCTCGTCCGGGGGAACGCGGACGAGTACGGCCGCCCCCGCAGGCCGGCCCCGGTCCCCCTCGAGGACCGGTACCTCCTCTCCACAAAGGACCTCGCCCTCTACCCGTACCTCGACCGTGTGGTCCGGGCCCCCGTGACCGCCCTGAAGATAGAGGGGAGGATGCGGTCCCCCGGCTACGTGGCGACGGTGACCGGGATCTACCGGCGGGCCCTCGATGCCATCGCCGCCGGGGCCTGGGCCCCGTCCCCTGCCGACGAGGAGGCCCTCGCCCTCGCCTTCGGCCGGGGGTTCACCGGCGGGTGCCTCTGCGAGGGGCCGGACCGGATCATGGGCCGGGATGCCCCGGATCAAAGGGGGATCCTCGCGGGGACCGTGGAGATCCTCGATAAGGCGTCCGGGTTCATCGGGGTGCGGCTCACGGGTACGACGGTTCCGGAAAAGGGAGACGGGATTGTCTTCAGGGTGCCGGGGAAAGAGGAGGAGGAAACCGGGATGGTCGTCCGCCGTGCGCCGGCGATCGACGCGGGGATCCTCTGGCTGCAGGGGGAACTGGGTGACCGGCCGGGGATTCGGGAGGGTTCCCGGGTCTTTATCACCAGGAGAGCCCGGCCCGCGGCGTCGGGGAAGTGCTACACTCCTGGCTCAGCCATTCCCAGGTGGCCACGGGTGCAGGTCGATCTTGACCTCCGGGTCACCGAAGCAGGAAAACCGGTGCTCGGGGGTTCCGTGTCCAGGAACGGGATGCCCGTCACCTCCATAACCCGGGAGGGGAATTTCACCGTGGAGCCCGCCCATGCCCGGGAGCTCACGGCGACCGAGGTGGAGGAAATCCTCGCCAGGCGCGGGGATGCGCCCTTCACCACCGTGAGGGTGAAGGTGGAGTGGCCCCATGGTTTGTATGCCCGGAAGGGCGACATCGGTGGGCTGCGCCGGGACCTCCTCGCCGATGTGGAGCGGTTCCTCGCGACATCGGGGAGGCTGGAACCCGGGGAGGTGAGCCGGGCGCGGGAGAGGCTTGAGAGGGCTCTCCATGGAGGGGGCCCCGTGTCCGCTCCCGTGAAGAGATCGCCGGAGCTTATCATCCTCACCGACACCCCCGGAGGGGTGGCAGGGATCGCGAAGGAGGGGTCGGGCTGGATCGCCCTCGAACCTGCGCCCGGCAAGAGGCCATCGACAGGAAACGGCGGAGGTCCGGATCCCGTGAAGGAGGCAGGCAGGGTCCTCCGGGAAGCTGCCGGCTTGGCCGCCGGTACAGGCCGGACCCTCCTCTGGAAATGGCCGCGGGTGACGGGGGATTCCTGGATGGGGGGGATGGCCGGGATCCTCCGGGACGGCGTCATGGCCGGCATCTCCGGGATCCTGGTGGAGGGGCCGGGGGCCGCCCTCGCGGCCCGGGCAGCATTCCCCGGGATAGAGGTCCATGGTGGACCGGGGGTGAACGCCTGGAATGTACGGGCGGTCCGGGTCCTCTCGACCCTGTTCCGGTCCATCACCCTTTCACCCGAGCTTTCCCTCGGGGATCTCCGGGGCCTTGTTCCGCGCGCATGGTTCTCCGGGGATTCCCCGGCCCTCGGTTTCCTCGTGGAGGGGAACCTCGAGGTCATGGTGAGCGAGGACCGGCTCCCCTCCCTCCTCCCGGGGAGGAGAGGGGGGCACCGGGGCAGGGAGTTCCTCGGGATCCGGGACGGGACCGCCCGCACCTTCCCTGTCGGGACGGACATCTGCGGGAGGACCCGGGTCTCGAACAGCGTGGAAACCTGCCTCATCGACCAGCTCCCTGCCCTCGCCTCCCTCGGGATCAGCCACTTCCTCGTCGATGCACGGGGCCGGGGGCCCCGGTATGCGCGGGAGATTGCCGCCCTCTACCACGAAGCCCTCTCCGTCATGGAGGGGGGAGGCGATGGAGTCGCCCACAGGCTTGCGGAGCTCAGGGAGGAGTGCAGGAAGCGGGCGATGGGGGGCATCACCCGCGGGGCCTTCCTGAGGGGGCTCGGGGAGGAGGAGTGGTAATGCCGCCGGCAAGGCTTTATCGCGTGCCCTCCCCGGATCTCCTGAGGAGGGAGAGGTGAGCATGCGGGTCGTGGGAACGGTCGTGAGCGCCCGGGAGGCCGCGCGGGCCGCTCCCTTTTCACCCGATCTCCTCGAGGCCAGGATCGATCTCATGGATGCCGACCCGGCCGGGGAGCTCCCGTCCATCCGGGCGGCCTTCCGGGGGCCTATCATCCTCACGATACGGAGTGCCGCCGAGGGCGGGCGGTTCGCCGGGGGACCCGGGGAATGGTGGAGAACCCTGGAGCCCATCCTCGGGTACGGGGATCTCGTGGACGTGGAGCTGGCCTTTTCCTCCTTCAGCCCCCGGATACGCGGGCAGGGAAAGGGGATCATCGCGTCCCACCATGCGGACCGCATGCCCTCCCCCGATGAACTCGGCCGGATCGAACGGGAGCTCAGGAACTACGGTGACATCCCGAAGATCGTCGTCCACCCGGGGAACGAGGGCGACCTCATCGGGCTCTTCAGGTTCACCCTCGGCGCCGTGAGGCCCCTCTGCACGGGGGTCCTCGGGGAGGAGTACCGGTTCGCCCGGGCCATCCTCCCCTTCTTCGGGTCTGAGCTGGTCTATGCCCATGCCGGGACCCGGGGAGCCCCCGGCCAGTTCTCCCTTGAGGAGTTCCGGAAGATCCAGGCCCTCCTCGGGCTCTGAAAAGAGATCGGGGGGTGCGGGGGCAGTCAGGGCTTCCGCCGGCCCCGCACGGCCACCGTGCAGAAGGCCGCGAGGAAAAGGGCCCCGAGGACCGTGAGGACCGTGACCGGGGTCCGGGTCGCCTCAGGCGAAGCCTCCGGAGGGGAGACCCGGGTCGGGGCTTCACTGACTCCCGGGGGGGAGGTCACGGGTGCCCCCGGCGTCCCCGGCTGAGGGGTTTCAGGCGGGAAGGAGATGGAGAAGGCAACGTTGTCGATGAAGCCCTCGGCGATGGCGCTCGGGTTCTCCGATTCCCCTACCTTGGACATGTAGATCCGGTTCATCGTGGGGAAGCTGGACAGCTTGTCCACGGTGTAATGCCAGACGGCCTGGGAATCGTTCCTCCGGTACACCGCGAGGCTGAGGCTCCGGCTGTCCGGCCGGTAGTCCATGATCGCGTGGTACCAGGTTCCGTCGGTGAACTGGACCGTCGGGCCGCCGTAGGAGAGGAAGTAGGAGGAGGCCTCCCGCCGCTGGTTCAGGAGGTCGATGGACCGGATCCAGAGGATCCTCCCGTACTGCCCGTTGTCAAACTCGGTGAACATGGTCTGGCGCTGCTCGGTTAACTGGTCGCTGTCTCCGAGGCCGAAGTTCACGCTCGCCTGGTAGTCCGTCCGTTCGGGGAGGATATCGAAGGAGAGGGTGAAGGCCTCCCCGCCGTAGGAGACGGGTTGGTACACATACGCGCCGGTCCCTGAACGCATGTAATAGTGGAACATCCCTTTCTCAGCATCGTAGTAGTTCGTGACCGGGTTGTTCGTCACCCAGCCGGGGTCGGAGGAGAAATCGGTGCTGTACACGAGGGTGGGCGTGGCCGCCTGGCATGGGAGGATGAGGGCGCAGGATGCGAGGAGAACCACGATGACGGGGCTGAAACGCCTGAGAGCTGGCAGGATCCCTGGACACATTGATCTTTTCCCTCCCGGTGTTATCAGAGCTCAGGTGGGACCTCCGGGCTTAAAAATGAACGGGAGGCTCTCCACGACGGTGGGCCCCCGGGCATATGCCCCTGCACGCCACCCATCACCCCGGGCATGCCTTATGCCGGAGGGGAAGACCGGTCCGGATCGCTGAAGGCCCCCTCTCCCCCTGGCAGGCCTTCCCGCTGAAGGGAACAGGTGCAGGATCCCCCCAATGCTTTGATCACTCCGTGCAGGCCCTCTGCTAAGGGGAATACCCCCAGGATCCTTAAACAACGATTATTCTTTACAGGCAGGGTACTTGGGTTTCAGCCCGCGCCAGCCGGTGAACCCGCAGTAGATGCACCCGTCCCCGTCGCAGTGGTGGCATTTCACCGGCGGCTGGAGGACGAGGACCTTTCCCTTCTTATCGCAGTAGCTGCACCCCGCACCCTCGCAGTGGGCACAGGTCTCGGGGGCATAAGTCTCTCCCTCCGGTTCCATGCCTCAGGCCTCAGGGGCCGGGCCTTTCCCGGTCAGGTCCCGGTACTTCGCCTGCTCGAGGTACGCATCGAGGATGACGAGGGCGACCATGGCCTCCGCGACGGGGAGGATACGGGGGACGATACAGGGGTCGTGCCTGCCGCGGATGGAGATGGAGACCTCCTCCCCCCCGCGGTTCACAGTCCGCTGGGTCTTTGCGATGGAGGGGGTCGGCTTCACCGCGATGCGGGCGACGATCTCCTGGCCGGTGCTGATCCCGCCCAGGATCCCGCCGGCATGGTTTGTCGCGAACCCCTCCCTCGTCATGGCATCGTTGTGTTTGCTCCCCTTCATCCGGGCGGCTGCAAAGCCCTCCCCGATCTCCACGCCCTTCACCGCCCCGATCCCCATAAGGGCGTGGGCGAGGAGGGCATCGAGCTTCGAGAAGACCGGGTCGCCGAGCCCGGGCGGGCAGCCGGCGACGAGGACCTCCGCGATCCCGCCCACGGAGTCCCCCTCGTTCCTGGCCCGCTCGATCTCCCGCTCCATGGCCTCAAGGTCGCGCTTCCCATGGATCTCAAGGATCCGGCTCGTGATCTTGATGCCCTTCCCGCCGAGGACCTTCGCCGCCACCGCCCCCGCCGCGACCCTCGCCACCGTCTCCCTCCCCGAGGACCTGCCCCCTCCCCGGTGGTCCCGGATCCCGTACTTTTGCTGGTACGTGAAGTCGGCATGGCCAGGCCGGAAGATCCCCTCGAGGGAGTCATAGTCCTCCTCCCGGACGTCCTGGTTCGCTACGACGAGGGTGATGGGGGCCCCGGTGGTCTTCCCCCGGAAGAGGCCGGAGAGGATCTCCACATGGTCAGGCTCCTTCCGGGGCGACTCGAGGGGCCCCTTCCCCGGCCGCCGCCGGTCAAGGAAGGGCTGGATATCCCCCCCGTCGAGGGGGAGGCCCGGCGGGCACCCGTCGATGACGACCCCGAGGGCCTTCCCGTGGCTCTCGCCGAAGGTGGTGATCCGGAAGCTGCGGCCGAAGCTGTTCACCTACACCAGCTCCCTGAGGACGGGTTCGGGAACCCGGATGCCCGTGACATGGAAGAACTGTTCGCGGGCCTGGTGGATGAACATCTCGGTCCCCGGGACGACCCGGCACCCCGCACTTCGGGCCAGGGCGAGGAGCGGGGTCTCGGGCGGGGTGTACACGAGGTCAAAGACCGTCATCCCCTTCACCAGATCCGCCCCGGAGAGGAGCGAGGACCGGTCCGGGTGCATCCCGACGGGTGTCGCGTTCACCACCACGTCGGGCCGGAGGTTCCGGATGGAGGAGAGGGGGCCCGCGCGGCACCCGAACCGGCCCGCGAGACGTTCAGCCTTCTCCGGCGTCCTGTTCAGGACGGTGACCTCCATGTCGAGGAATAGGAGGGCATACACGGCCGCGGCGGCGGCCCCTCCTGCCCCGAGGACGGCCGCCCGGGCGCCCCTGAGGTCCCGGAGGGGTTCCCGGATCCCGAGCCAGTCGGTGTTGTACCCCCGGAGGACCCCGCCGCACTGGACTACCGTGTTCACCGCCCCGATGGCCCGGGCGTCGGGGTCGATCCCGTCCAGGTGAGCAATGACCGTCTCCTTGAAGGGGATGGTGACCGAGAGCCCCCGGATACCGAGGTTGCGCACCGCCTGCATGATCCCGGCGATGTCAGGCCACTCGAGGGAGGTATAGAGGTATGGGAGGCCGTACCGGTTGAAGAGGCCATTCCAGAGCGCCGGGCTTTTGCTGTGCGAGCATGGGTACCCCGCGATGGCGCAGAGCCCCGCAGGGGGGGAGCACCCGCAGGTGCGACTGCCGGCCGGGCGACCACCCGCGCCGTTCCACATGGCCGACAGGGCATCATGGTTTCCCGGAGGGAGGAGGAGCTTCCCGATGAACTGCATCCCCGCGTCGCGGGAAAGACGGGATGATGGGCCTTCTCTCAGGATCCGGGCCATCTCCTCCGCGACCCCTCCCGCCGAATCCCCGCCGGCATCGATGCAGAAGTCGGCCGCCCGGAGGTACGCCGGCTGGCGCTCCCGGAGAAGCTCCCCGACCTCCTCGGCAGGGGGTTTCCCGGTGAGGGAGGGGCGATCACTCCCCCCGATGCGCCGGACGATGGTCCCCTCCCCCGCCTGGAGGAGGAAGACCACCGAGCCCCTCTTAAGCCTCTCGACGTTCACCGGATCGAGCACCGCCCCGCCCCCCGTGCCCACCACGACGTTCTCGGCGGGCAGGGAGGCGATGGCCTCCCGCTCCAGCTCCCTGAAGGCCGGTTCGCCCCGCTCCCGGAAGATGGCGGGGATCCGTTTCCCTGCCCGTTCCTCGATGACCCGGTCGGTATCGAGGAAGGGCATGCCCAGCATCTCCGCAAGGAGCTTCCCGGAGCTGGTCTTCCCGGTTCCACGGAAACCGGTGAGGATGATCCTCCTGCCCTTCACAGGAGCCCCGCCTCCCTGAGATGGTCCCAGAATCGAGGGTAAGATTTGGAGACGCACTCCGCGTCCCTGATGGTGACGTCCCCCGCCCCGAGGGCTACGACGGAGAAGGCCATGGCAGTCCGGTGATCGCCTCCCGGGTCGATGACGCCCCCGTGAAGGGGCCGGGGGAGGATGGTGACCGTGTCCCCCTCCACCCGGACATCCCCGCCGAGGTTCCGGAGGGCCCTCGCCGTGGCCTCGATCCGGTCGCTCTCCTTGTGCCTGAGATGGCCTATCCCCCGGATCCGGGTGGGGCTCTTTGCAAAGGCGGCCACCGCGCAGAGGGTCTGGACCGTGTCCGGGCTCCCCGACATCTCCACGTCCACCCCCGAGAGGTCCCCGTCGCCCTCGAGGACGAGCGTCTGGCCGGTCCACCGGGCACGGCACCCCATCTCCCCCAGGATGCCGGGGAACCACCGGTCGCCCTGAGGCGACGACCGGTCCAGGTTCCCGACCGCAACCCGGCCGCCGCAGACCGCGCCCATGGCAAGGAAGTAGGAGGCAGAGGAGAAGTCCCCTTCGATATGGTAGCCGCGCCCCCGGTATCCTGTCCCTCCCTTCACCAGGAACCGCGTGTAGCCCTCCCGTTCCGGGGCGGCACCGAAGGCAGACATCACCTCCGCGGTGATATCAAGATATGACCGTGAGACGGGAGCAGGACTCACCGTGAGGCCGAGGTCCCCCTCCCCGCAGGGGGCCGCCACGAGGAGGGCGGAGATGAACTGGCTGCTTGTGCTCCCGTCCACCACCACCTCCCCACCCCTGAAGCTGCCCGAGACCCGGAGGGGTGGGTACCCCTCCTTCCCGAGGTACCGGACGATCCCGCCCAGCTCCCCGAGGGCCCCGGCGAGGGGCCCGATGGGGCGCTCATGCATCCGCGGGCTCCCCCGGAGCACCACCGGCCCCCCCGCGAGGAGGGCGAGGGCGGCGAAGAACCGCATGCTCGTCCCCGAGTCCCCGAGGTCCAGAGTGGTTTCTCCGCGCACCGGGAACCTCCCCCCGGTACCGGCGACCCGCACCGTGTCCCGTTCCCATGCCAGGGAAACCCCGAGCTTCCGGAGGGCATCCGCGGTTATGCGGGTATCGTCGGAGACGAGGGGATCCCGGAGGGTGGACCCGCCGCGGGCGAGGGCCGCGGCCACGAGGGCCCGGTGGGTGAAGGACTTGGACGGGGGTGCCCTGACCCGGAGGTCGATGGTGCCGGCCTTCCGGAGGGTCACCTCCACCCGGGCACCTCCAGCCGCCGGTAGCACCCGAGGTTCTTCACATGGGTGAGCCCGTGGAGCTCCCGGATGGCCACCTCCCACCCCCGGTCCGTGGCGATATCAACGAAGAAGACATAGCTCCCCATCCCCCGCTTCGATGGCCTGGACTCGATCCGCGTGAGGTTGATCCCCCGCCTGGCAAAGACCGAGAGGAGGTCATGGAGGAGCCCCGGCCGGTCCTCCCGGGGGTCGATGAGGATGCTGCATTTCTCCGGCTTGCTCTCGGCCGGGGGCATGGCCGAGATAAGGATGAACCGGGTCGTGTTCCCAGCGTTGTTCTGCACATCCCGCCGGACGATGGGGAGGCCGTAGATCCGGGCGGTCAGCTCCGAGACGATGGCCCCTGCCCCCTCCCGCTCCTGCATGGCCCGGGCGCTCGCCGCATTCGAGGAGGTGTGCACCACCCCGATCCCCAGCTCCTCGAGGAACTCACTGCACTGTTCATGGGTCTGCGGGTGGGCATAGACGAGGATGAGATCCTCCGGCTTCCCCCGGGCAGCGAGGTGGTGGTGCACCTCCATGAATGCCTCGCCGGTGATGGAGACGGCGTGGCCCTGGAGGCCGTCGAGGGTAGGCCCCACCCCGCCGGCCTCGCTGTTCTCGAGGGGCACGAGCCCGTCGCAGGAGCCCTTCTCCACCTCGTCGAAGATCCGGTGGATGGTGGGGATGAGGATCACTTCCTTTTCTCCGAAGAGGGCGAGGGCAAGCTCGTGGCTGAAGGTCCCTTCTGGCCCGAGGACCGCGATCATTTCTTCTCCGTCAGGTAGGCGATGAGGGCGTCGGTCTCCGCCGCTGCCTGGTCGAGGTACGGCCGGTACATCTCCGCGTTCCGGCCAAAGAACTCCACGAAGGAGGAAAGGTCCCCGCCCTCCACCCGCTCCCGGAGATCGGCGGCCGCTGCCCCGAAGGCGGCGAGCACCCCCGGCACGTGGGGGTTCAGCTGGAGGATGTCCCCGTAGAGGGCCGGGTCCTGGGAGAGGAGCCGGCCGATGAGGGCCATCTGGATCCGGTAGACCGGCGAGGTCGCCCCGAGAGCGATGGCGAGGTCGGTCCCCGAGCGGCGGATGGCGTCGGCCATGCAGAGATTCCCGAAGTGGGTGAGCCCCTGGATGATGGCCATGAGCCGGTCGTGGGCATCAGGGTTCATGATGACGAGGTCCGCCCCCTCGGCCCGGAGGATTTCCGGGACCCGGGATGCGATGGGGGTGCTGCACCGTGCGGGTGTGAGGATGACGGTCTGGTTCCTGAGGGAGGGAACCGTCGGGCCGAAGAGGGGGTGCATCCCGAGGACCTGGGCCTCTGACCTGAGCATAGCCTCCACAGGCACGGCCTTCAGGGAGGTGAGGTCGCAGAGGAGCTGCTCCTTCCCGAGGAGAGGGGCGATCTCGGAGATAACCCCGGCCGTCGACCGTATGGGCACCGAAACCATGATGAGGTCGCTTTCCTCTGCAAGCTGCCGGTTCGTCAGCTCCGTCCTCCTCCCCGATACCCTGACCTCGAACCCGTGCCTTTCCAGGACGGATCCGAAGAGCCGGCCCATCTTCCCCGTTCCCCCGATGATCCCCGCGATCATGCTCCCGTCCTCACTTCTCGACGATGGACTCCTTCACCGCGACCCCGAAGTGCCGGCCCGCCTCGGCGGTCGCACCGAGGACCCGGTCCCCCACCCGGAGGGCCGCGACGGAGACGGGCCTCCCGTCCTCCCCCACGAGCCGCACCGTCTCGGCGTTCTGGAGGATGAGGCTCGCCTTCTTCCCGGCCCCCTCGGCCTCAACGAGGAGGAGGGGGCGCTTCTCGATCTTCGTCCTCCCCACGCAGGCCTCGGTGACCTTCCCGTCGGCGGTGACGAGGGCCACCTTCGAGGATAAATCAATTTCCGAGAGGTAGGCGGTTTTCCCGCCGGGCATGAGGGCATAGGCATGGACCGCCCCGGCGTTCACCCGGAAGGGCCGCGGGGCGACGTACGGGTTCTCGCTCGTCTCGGCCTGGACGAGGAGGAAGGCCGAGGAGGTGTTCCCCACGAGGATACCCTGCCCCTCCCCCATCATGGTGCAGGTATCGACGCAGACCCGGTCACCCATACCCACGGGCCGGATCGCCGTGACCGTGAAGGGGACCAACTCGGCCTTTCCCGTGCTCTCCTTGATGAGCTTCGCCACGTCGCGGACGACCGACGGGTTCCCGGTCCTGAGGAGGACGCCCCGGACGCCCTTCTCGAGGGCCCCGAGAGCGAGCTCGGCCTCCTTCCGGTCCTTCACCGCGGCGATGATCCGATCGGCCCGCGAGACGAGGTTCTCAAGGGGGATAACCGTCCAGTCCGGCGTCCGGACGATGACGTACCCCTGTCTGCTCTTCCTCACAGCTTCCTCCTCAGAGGGCCTGTCCTTCACCTCCATCTCAAAGACGTCCTTTTCGGGCACGAGGTCCCCGCCCGGGGCGACGGTGGTCACCCGGCCAAGCTCCCTCACCCGGGCCGGGTCCTCCACCACGAGGACGTCCGCGCCGCTCTCGATGGCGGTGGTGGCGATGTCCTTCTTCCAGGGACGGATGTCGACCCAGAGCTCCTTCATAGCATCCCCATGGCCTCGTCGGGGTCCAGGTTCTTGTGGACGATCCTCGTGATGGCCTGGACGAACTTCGTGGTGTTCTTCCGCTGGAAGGCGTTCCGGCCCATACAGACCCCCGCCCCCCCTGCCTTCACCGAGTCCCGGATGATCTTCAGGGTCTCGTGGTCACCGGCCTTCTCGCCCCCGGCGATCATGACCGGGACCGAGCAGGCATCGACAATCTTTTTGAAGGCCTCCGGGCTGCCCGGGTAGTTCGTCTTGATGAAGTCCGCCCCGAGCTCCTCGGCGACCCGGACGCAGAGGCCGATGGCCTGCGGCGAGGTACCATCCACGTTCTTCCCCCGCGGGTAGATCATGATGAGGAGTGGCATCCCCCACTTCGTGCAGGCCCTCGAGATGTCGCCCGCGGACTCGATCATCCGGGACTCGTTCGGCGCCCCGAGGTTCACGTGGATGGAGACGGCGTCGGCGCCGAGGGCGATGGCCTCCTCCACCGTGCAGACGATTACCTTGTCGTTCGGGTCCGGGTTCAGGCTCGTGGACCCAGAGAGGTGGACTATGAGGCCGATGTCCCGGCCATGCTTCCGGTGGCCGGCCTTCACCATCCCCTTGTGGAGGATGATGGCATTCGCCCCCCCCTTCGCCACGTCGGTGATGACATTCGTCATGTTCGTCAGTCCCTCGATCTGCCCCAGGGAGAAGCCGTGGTCCATGGGTATGATGACGGCCCTCCCCGTATTCCGGTTGATAATCCGCTCGATCCGGATCTCCTTTCCGATCATTTCTCTCTCCTCCTTCCTCCATTTCTCATGATTTCCAGTGCTTCTTCAACGCTTCGCCTCTCGTGGACGATGGCCGCGGCCGCCCTGACAAACCGGTCGGGGGCCGGGTGCTGGAAGGCGTTCCGGCCGATGGAGATGCCGGCCGCGCCGCCCTCCATCGCCCCTGCCACGAGCTCGAGGGTCGCCCGCTCATCGGTCTTCGACCCGCCGGCCACGACCACCGGGACCGGGCACCCCCGGGTCACCTCCAGGAAGCTGTCCGGGTCCCCCGTGTACACGGTCTTTATCAGGTCGGCCCCGAGCTCGGCCGCCACCCGTGCAGCGAGAGCGACGGACTCCACCCCATGCTCGTCCCGGATCTTCGCACCCCTTGGGTACATCATGGCGAGGAGGGGCATCCCCCACTCCATGCACTCGACGGCGACCTTCCCGAGGTCCGAGAGCATCCGCGCCTCGGACTCGGCGCCAATGTTCACGTGAATGGAGACCGCATCGGCCCCCATCTTCATCGCGTTCGGGACCGTGTTCACGAGCACCTTCTCGTTCGGGTCAGGGCCAAGGGACGTCGAGCCCGAGAGGTGGAGGATGAGCCCCACGTCCCGTCCGTGCCTCCGGTGGCCGTAGAGGGCGAGGCCGAGGTGCCCGAGCACCGCGTTCGCCCCCCCCTCGGCAACGAGGCCGACGGTCTCGCCCATGTCGATGAGCCCCTTCATGGGGCCGTTCGTCACCCCGTGGTCCATGGGGACGATGATGGTCCTCCCCGTGTTCCGGTCCATGATTCGTTCCAGACGGATCTCTTTTCCTCTCATGTACACCTCCCCCGCCGGGAACACCGGTCAGGGGAAATTGAGAAGGCCCGAGAACCGTTCCGGCGGCGGGAAAACTACCCGAAATAGCCGAAGAAGCGATAAGAGCCGAAAACAGCCGTCGCTCCCCGGATTATTTTCAAGGAACAGTTCGCTGCGGGCAGGACGGTCGCTTCACTCGGGGCGATAAAGGCAATCCCGGGCGAAAAGGCATCCACCACGCATTGGCTAAGCTATAGCACGGCCGGAGTATTTAAGAGTTCCCCAAACTCGTCAAGGGGAGCTCTTCTGGTATTTCAGGAACATAGTTACCGGTGACAATGCAGACGCTCCTGGGGGCTTAGCCTGACGGCTCCGCCCCCGCCGCTGTGGCGTCCCCCAGTTAGAATAGGCCTGTCTGTGGATAGCAGATCATTTTATTCCAGGGCACCTCCCATCAGGCTATCGCAACCCGGGGTGTGCCCGAGCGGCGGGGGCATCCGAGGGGATGCCCCGAGGATGGAGCACCCATCAGGGTGCGACGAGCGAAGCGAAATCGCGACTTCGTCGCTCGAGGTCGGGTTCTGGCCCTCCCTCCCCCGAGAGCGTCCGGATTGTCGCAGAATGGTCCAGCAGGCTTATAGTCGGGTGGGGATTCGAAAAAGATTGGGGTTCTCTGGACGACGGGCGCTGCTCATCCCCCCGCCGCAGGTCCCTCCGGCTCCTTCTCGTCCCTTTCAACCGGGTACCCTGCCTTCTCCCACGCAGCCATGGACCCGAGGACAACGGTGACCTTCGGGAACCCCTGCTGCAGGAGCAGGCTCCCGGCGATGGATGACTTGTACCCGGCGTCGCAGAAGCAGACGATATCCTTCCCCGCTGACGGCACATTGCTGATGAAGGACGGGAGCTCGCCGACATAGACGTGGTGGGCGCCCGGAAGGTAGCCATGCTTCCGGTAATTCAGATCGTCCCTGAGATCGAGGAGATAGATATTCGGGTCCCCAAGGTTCGCCTTCAGCTCGTGGACCGTCCAGGTCCGCACCGTGCCCATCGGCTCCGCGGCCTTCGCCCACGTCATGAAACCCCCTTCGAGGCAGCCGGCGAGGTTGTCGTACCCGAGGCGGGCGAACTGGCGGCGGACCGCCACGGGATCCGCGTTGAAATCGTCCACGATGACAACGGGTTTCTCGTAATTGAGAAAATACCCGGCAAAGGAGGGTACCCCGTCGCGCCAGACATGGAGGCTCCCGGGCAGGTGGCCGCCGGCGAAGGAGGCCGGGGACCTGATGTCCACGACCTGCGCACCCTTCTTCTGAAGCTCCTTCACCTGCTGCACGGTGAGGTTCGGGAGGCTAAGGGGGCATGCGAGGGGTGGCGGCCCGTCATGGTTGAGCCGCTCCATCATGGAGAAGTAGGGAGGGAAGTGGTGCCGCTCCGCAATCTTGCGCCGGATAAAGGCGCCCCGTTCCAGCGGGAGAAGGGGGTTCGTCTCCTTCTCGTACCCGATGGTGGTCAGGGGGAGGTCGCTGATGTCCGCCCCGCAGACTGACCCGCCGCCATGGGCCGGGCAGACGATGACCCCGTCCCCGAGGGGGAGGATCTTCTGGTGGAGGCTGTAATAGAGCTCCCCCGCCACCTGCTCCGGCCGGTCAGGGTAGAAGTCTGTCCGACCGACCTCGCCCGCAAAGAGGGCGTCCCCGGTGAAGACCATGAGGGGCGTTCCTGAGATCTCGGTATCGAGGAGCACGATGGAGATGCTCTCCTCGGTGTGGCCCGGGGTCTCCAGGACGCGGAGCTCGAGGGTCCCGACCCGGATGCCGTCGCCCTCGTGCACCGGGGTTCCATACCGGAAGTCCAGCTTCGATCCATGGAGGACCTGGCACCTGGTTGCCCGGGCGAGCTCCAGGGAGCCGATGACATAGTCCTCGTTCCGGTGGGTCTCGAAGACATGGGTGATGCGGAGGTCATGCGCCCGGGCGAGCCCGAGGTAGACGTCGATGTCCCGGCGGGGGTCGATGACCGCGGCCTCGCCCCCCGAGCCCACGAGGTACGAATTATGGGCGAGTCCCGCTGAAACCACCTTCTCGAAGATCAAACTTGCATCCCTCCGGTCTACCCTCCGCAGGGGGAGGACTAAAAGCTAGCGCCCCCCTCGCCCCGGGAGAGCGGGCGCCCTGCCTCCCGCCGGGAGAGCGAGCGCAACGCCTGTCCGAAAGCCGGCGCCATCCTCCGCGACGGGAGGAGTGGCGCGGGCCCCTACACGTTCACGCCGAGGAGGACCCGCACGAGGATCCCCACGATGAAGGAGAGGGCGGCAACGCCGAGGGAGAGGCCGGCCATCTCGATGAACCGGCCCCGGTAGTCCAGGTCCCGGGTCACCGAGATGTAGAAGGTGAAGACGAGGATAACGATAATGGCGTTCACGATGGTGACCGCGAGGGCGAGGTAGTAGTTCGCGAACACGAGGTACGGGGCGACGAGAAAGAGGACGGTGACGATGTACGCGATCCCGGTGTACATCGCGGCCCTGAAGGGGTTCTTTGCCCCTCCTTCCGACTTCGTGGAGAGGTACTCGGCCGATGCCATGGAGAGGGCCGCGGCGATCCCGGTGATGAGCCCGGCCATGGCGATGACCCGGGTATCCTGGAGGGCGAGGGTGAGGCCGGCGAGGGTCCCCGTGAGCTCGACGAGGGCGTCGTTCAGGCCGAGGACCATGGCCCCCGTGTACTGGAGCCGCTGCTCGTCCACGAGGGCGATGAGCTCCTTCTCGTGCCTCTCCTCGTCCCTGAGGATGGCCTCGAGGCCGGGGACGGCGGGGAGGAGGTCCCGGTAGACCTTCTGGGCCTTCACCTCCCCCCGCTCCATGAACTTCAGGGAGAAGGTGATTCCGAAGACGCGGTACACGAGAAGGTAGAAGGCGACCCGGGCTCGGTCCGGAGCAATATCAACTCCGGTGAGGGACCGGAAGAACCGGTAGTGCCCGAGCTCCACCGCCGCCGTCTCGTCGAGGACCTTCCGGTTCGTGGCCTCGGCGGCCTTTTCTGCAAGGGCCTGGTAGATGTGGTGCTCGGTGATCTCGTTCCTCTGGGAGGTGAGCATGGCCTCCCGGGCTCTGGCAGGGATTGCCGGGTCCACGGTCATTTCCCCTCCCCTCCTCGGGCAGCCCCGTTTCTGAAAGCGAGGTACCGCTTCACCGACAGGTCCAGGTACTTCTTCTCCCTGTCGATGCCGATGAACCGGCGCCCCGTGAGGCAGCAGGCGAGGCCGGTGGTGGAGCTCCCCGTGAAGGGGTCGAGAACGAGGTCCCCCTCTCTCGAGCTCGCAAGGATGATCCGGACGAGGAGGTCGAGGGGCTTCTGCGTCGGGTGACGCCCGAAGCGCTTCTCCCCCGGCCCCGGGGCCGGCACCGACCAGACCGACCGCATCTGCCGGTGGGGCCGCTTGAGGGTATCCCCACCCCAGATGCCGTTTTTCATGAGCTCGTAGTTGAAGGTGTGCCGGCAGTCTGGTCCCTTCGAGGCCCAGAGGAGGGTCTCGTGGCTTGCCGTGAAGTACCTCCCCGAGAGGTTCGGGGGGGCGTTCGGCTTGAACCAGCAGATGTCGTTCAGAAGGTGGCAGCCGGCGACCTGGAGGGCATAGCCGCAGGCATAGATGGAATGGTACGTGCCGCTGATCCAGAGGGAGCCGGAGGGGGCGAGGACCCGACGGCAGGCCCGGATCCAGGCGAGGTGGCCGGCGAAGTCCTCCTCGGTCCCCCGGCTCTCGTCCCATGCTCCCTTGTGCACCGGCGCCCGCCGCCCGGCATGGCAGGTGAAGCCCCCGTTCGAGAGCCGGTACGGGGGGTCTGCGAAGATCAGGTCCACGGAATCGTCGGGAAGGGTGTCGAGGAACTCCACGGAATCGGCCCGGTACAGGGAAAAGCCGTCTTCGGCGAAGTAGGGCTTCAGGGGGCTCTTCCTTCCTGCCATGGAGCTCTCCACAGTACCCTTAGGCGCCACACTATTTGAGCCTGTAGATGGGACCGGTTCCCCTGTACCCGGGGCATTCGGTGCACCGGCCCAAGGGGATTATCAGGGAAATTTTATTTTTTGAACCTGATTTTATCAACAAATATATATATTTTCGCATAAAATAATCCCTTGCCAAATCACGACCTGCAGGGGAAAGGTCAGCCTTTTTCCCTTGACTCCCTATGTCAGAAGTGCCCCGGTATGGGGGGCCTGCGGCTCCAGGCCCGAAGATCACCGTCCTCTACGTCGACGACGAGCCCGCGCTCCTCGAGCTCACCACCCTCTTCCTCGGCCGGGAAGGGGATCTCGCCATCGACACGGCCCCCTCGGCAAAGATCGGCCTCGCGAAGCTCGGCGAGAACCCGTACGACGTCATCGTCGCCGACTACCTGATGCCCGGGATGGACGGCATCGAGTTCCTCAAGGAGCTCCGAACCTCGGGGTGCACCATCCCCTTCATCATCTTCACCGGGAAGGGAAGGGAGGCGGTGGCCATCGAGGCCCTCAACTCCGGCGCCGACTTCTACCTCCAGAAAGGAGGGGATCCCAAGTCCCAGTTCGCCGAGCTCGGGAACATGATCCGGCAGGCTGCCCGGAAGCGCCGGGCCGAGGAGGCCCTCCGGGAGAGCGAGCAGGAGCTTCATGCCATGATCCAGAGCTCCCCCATCCCCCAGTTCGTCATCGACCGGGAGCACCGGGTCGTCCACTGGAACCGCGCCCTGGAGGAGCAGACCGGCATCCCCGCTATCGAGGTGATGGGGACGAACCACTGCTGGAGGGCCTTCTATACCACCGAGCGGCCCTGCCTCTGCGACCTCCTCGTCGACGGGAACCCCGGGGAGATCGCCCGCTGGTACGGCGACAAGGCCGCCCGGTCTCCGTACATCGAGGGGGCCTACGAGGTGAAGGACTTCTTCCCCGACCTGGGGGGCCGGGGGAAGTGGCTCCACTTCACCGCCGTGACAATCCGGGACCGGGCGGGGGCCGTCATCGGGGCCCTCGAGACCCTCGAGGACATCACCGACCAGGTGGAGGCGGAGGCAAACCTGCGGGAGCAGGCCTGCGAGGTCGAGGAGGCCCAGGCCCAGCTCGAGGCCCTCTTCCAGGCGTTCCCCGATGCCTACCTCAGGTTTGACCCCGGGGGGGCCATCCTCGAGCTCCGGGCCCGGGACCCCTTCCCGCCGTTCCAGGCCTATGACCGGCTCCTCACCTCGCGGGTGCGGGACCTCCTCGCCCCCGCTGAGGGCGCCCTCGTGGAGGAAACCATCCGGGAGGTCCACGGGAGCGGGAAGATGCAGGTCATCGAGTTCCCCCAGGAGGTCGAGGGCACCCGGCGGTCCTTCGAGGGGAGGTTCCTCCCCCTCCTCGGGTCCCAGGTTGTTGGCATTTTCCGGGACATCACCGACCGGAAGGCCGGCGAAACGGCCCTCGTGCAGGCGAACGCGAAGCTCCAGCTCCTCTCGGTCATCACCCGGCATGACCTGAAGAACCTCCTCACCGCCCTCTCGGCGTACCAGGACCTCGCCATGGAGACCACGGCCGACCCCCTCATCCTTGGCTATCTGGAGAAGGAGCATGCCATCACCCGCCGTATCCATGACCTCATCGAGTTCACCAGGTTCTACCAGAAGATCGGGATGGCGGCCCCCGCCTGGCAGGACCTCAACGAGATCCTCGGCCGGGTCGTCCGGGAGGTGGACAGCCGCGGGATCCCCGTGATCCACGACCTCCGGGGGATCGAGGTCTATGCCGACCCCCTTCTCGAGAGGGCCTTTGTGAACCTCATCGAGAATGCCGTCCTCCACGGCGAGCGGGTGACCCGGATCCAGCTCGGGTACGACGAGGGCCCTGCCGGCCTCGTCCTCTTCTGCGAGGACGACGGGAGGGGGATACCCGCCGAGGACAAGGAGGGGATCTTCGGGAGGGGGTACGGGGAGTACCCGGGCCTCGGCCTCTTCCTCGTCAGGGAGATCCTCGGCATCACCGGCCTCACCATCCGGGAGGTCGGGGAGTTGGGGAAGGGGGCCCGGTTCGAGATCACCGCCCCCCCCGGGAACTATCGGATCGGAGGGGTAACCGCGGCGCCGATCCCGCACGGGACCCCCCTTGGCACTCCCGACCTCCGCGCCCCGCCGACCGGGCGGTGAGCACCCCGGGTTCGGGAACCAGCAGGCCTCCGGAGGGAGGGGGCCAGCCCGGGGCGGGCGGGGCATTTCCGGAAAGGAGCTCCCGTTGATTTTCCACGCCCGGACCCGGGATTGTTCAGGAGATTGGGTTATTTTCTCTTCCTGATTATTATGTTTTCTTTCTGATAGGGCGGCATATTGTCGTTATTTTATTAAATTTATAAGTTTACTAAAATTTAAATGAATGAAATAATAATATAGCTGACGAGCACAGGTTCCGGAGGGCGATCCCCCGGTGGTCTGAGATGGCAGCGGCATCCCCTGGTCCCTCCAGCTTCTCGGAGTACATGAAGAGGTTCTCCCATATCATCGCCCTCCAGGGGATCTTCGGGGTCCTCCTCCTCTCCACCCGGTACCTCCCCGACGGGTCCCTGCCCCTCTACGCCCAGGGGGCGGAGACCTTCACCCTCCTTGACCTCGACTCCCTCGCCGTCTTCGCCCTCTTCCTCGTCCTCACCATCGCCATCTTCCGGCAGGATGCGGACGGACCCCTCGTAAAGGACGACCCCTTCGTCCGGGTCCTCGAAAGGTACGGGAGGCCTTCGGGCTCGACCACCCTCTTCCGGGTGGTGCATGCCATATTCTCGGTGGTGACCATCCTCGTCTACCTGACGGTGACCCCGGCCGGGGTCCCTGCCCCCACCCTTCACCAGGAGGCCGGGGTCGTGGTCCTCTTCATCACCGCCGTCTTCTCCTCGGCAGGAGTCTCCACGGCGACCTCCCGGTTCGCGGACCGGGCCCTCGGGGGGTTCCAGAGGGCCTTCCCCTGCCTCGTCTACCTCCTCGGCCTCGGGCTCATCCTCGGGGGGGCCGTCCGGGGGACCCAGAACCTCATCATCGCGGGGATGGTCATCATCTCCCTCGAGATCCTCTACGTCGTCATCCAGGAGGACCGCCGGGTGCGCTCCGGCGATGGCACCCGGGACGGGTGACCTGCCCCCGCAGAGCCGTTCCGGGTCCCCCTGCACGCCGGCGCCCAGCTGCCTTTATGAATAAACTCAAGTAGTCCGAAGTGGTACGCTATCAAGAGAAGAAGCATGGAAGAGCACCCGGTCCAGGACATGATGCGGCTCATGGCCTCGGAGGTGAGGAGCATGGCCAACGGCATCTCTGACGACGAGGTGGAGGGCCTCCTCCGGGAGATCCTGAACGCGAAGCGGGTGTACGTCATGGGGGCCGGGAGGTCGGGGCTCGTTGCCAGGGCCTTTGCCATGCGCCTGATGCACCTCGGCCTCACCTCCTACGTGGTCGGGGAGACCGTGACCCCGGCCCTCGACAGGGGCGACCTCGTGGTCGTCTTCTCGGGGTCGGGGGAGACGAGGTTTATCGCCGATATCGCGGAGTCGGCGAAGGCCATCGGGGTGAAGGTCTGCCTCATCACGGCAAAGAAGGATTCCCGTATCGCCCGGATCGCCGACTGCAGGGTGGTCATCGAGACCCGGGTGGAGACCACAGGGAATGGGGAAACTGAGTTCGAGATCCGGCAGATGCTGGGGAGGCACAAGTCCTTCGCCCCCCTCGGCACCCTCTTCGAGACGGTCTCGGTGATATTCGCCGACGCGGTCATCTCCCGGCTCATGGAGATCAAGGGGATCAACGTCGAGACCCTGAAGGGCAGGCACGTGAACATCGAGTGAAGGAAGGGGAGGGGATGAAAGGATGAGGTTTTCCGAGAAGGTGGAAGGTATCGAGATCTCGGGCATACGGCGGATCTTCGAGGCGGCGGGCCCCGGGTCCATCAACTTCGGCCTCGGGCAGCCGGACTTCGACACCCCCCGGCACATCAAGGACGCCGCCGTGAAGGCCATCCGGGAGGGGAAGACCGGCTACACGATAAACGCCGGGATCCCCGAGCTCCGGGCCGCCGTCTGCGACAAGCTCCGGCGGGAAAATGCCCTCTCGTACGGGCCCGGGCAGGTCATCGTCACGGCGGGGGCGAGCGAGGCCATCCACATCGCCTGCCAGGCCCTCCTGAATCCCGGTGACCGGGTCCTCGTGCCAGACCCGGGGTTCGTCTCCTACGCCGCCCTCGCCACCTTCGCGGGAGGGAAGGTCGAGGGGCTCCCCCTCACCTCGGCCCTCCACATCGACGTTGACGCGGCCTTGGAGCGCATGGAGGGGGCACGGGTCCTCTTCCTGAACAGCCCGGCAAACCCGACGGGGGCCGTGGAGAGCCCGGAGTCCATCTGTGCCCTCGTGGAGTCGGCGGAGGACCACGGGGTGACGGTCATCTCCGACGAGGTGTACGAGCACTTCACCTACGGGAAGCCCCACGTGAGCGCCGCCTGTTACGGGGACAATGTCATCACCGTGAACGCGGTGTCAAAGACCTATGCCATGACCGGCTGGCGCATCGGGTACCTCGCCGCCGACGAGGACGTCATCGGCCAGTGCATCAAGGTCCACCAGTACTGCCAGGCCTGCGCCACCTCCATTGCCCAGTACGCGGCCGTTGCCGCCTACATGGGGGACCAGTCGTCGGTGCCCGTGATGCGCCGGGAGTACAAGGCCCGGCGGGATCTCCTCTACGAGGGGCTCAACCGGCTCGGGTTCCGGTTCCCCCTCCCCGAGGGGGCCTTCTATGCCTTCGTGCCCATGGGGAAGGAGCTCTTCGACCGGATCCTGAAGAAGGGCGTCATCATCGTCCCCGGCGACTCCTTCGGGAAGAACGCGAGGGAGTACGCCCGGATGTCCTATGCCACCTCCCGGGAGAACATCCGGGAGGCCGTGGAGAGGATCGCCGCCGCCGTGGGTGAGTAGATGGTGCGTGAGATCCTGGAGAGGCTCTCCAACGCCCACGGCGTTTCGGGGAGCGAAGGGAGCGTCTTCTCGGTCATCCGGGAGGAGCTCGACGGGTCCGTGGACGAGCTCCGGGAGGACGCCCTCGGGAACCTCATCGCCGTAAAGGAGGGCGGGAACTTCAGGGTCATGGTCGCCTCCCACCTCGATGAGATCGGCCTCATGGTGAACTACATCGACGAAAGGGGCTTCCTCCGGTTCGTCACCTTCGGCGGATGGTACGCCCCCACCCTCTACAACCAGCGGGTCGTCCTCCACGGGGCGAAGGGGCCCTGTTATGGCGTCGTGGGCGGCAGGCCGCCCCATGCCATGGACGAGGACGAGCGGAAGAAGGGGGTGAAGACCGACCTCATGTTCATAGACGTGGGGGCCTCGTCGGTGAAGGAGGTGGCAAAGTTGGGGATCGAGATCGGCACCCCCGCGACCATCGACCGTGAATTCGCCACCCTCGCCGGGACCCGGGTGACGGGGAAGGCCTTCGACAACCGGGCCGGCTGTGCTGTCCTCGTGAAGGTGCTCCATGAGCTGAAGTCCCCCCACACCGTCTATGGTGTCTTCACTGCCCAGGAAGAGGTAGGGGGAAAGGGGGCGCGGACGAGCTCCTTTGCCCTCGACCCCTCCTGCGCCATCGCCCTCGACGTCACCTTCCCCGGCGACCACCCCGAGATCAAGAAGGAGGACTCCTGCCTCGAGATGGGGAAGGGCCCGGCCATCACCGTCTCGGACGCGAGCGGCAGGGGCCTCATCGCCAACCGGAGGATGGTGGAATGGCTCCGGAGGACCGCGGAAAAGAAGAAGATCCCGTACCAGCTCGAAGTCGGCCATGGTGGGACCACCGATGCCTCGGCTATCCACCTTACGAGGGGCGGAATTCCCTCCACCGTCATCTCGGTACCGGTGCGGTACATCCACTCCCCCGTCGAGGTCCTCGACACCCGGGACATGGAGTGGTCAGCGAAGCTCCTCCTCGAGGCCCTCAGGGGAAAGCCGGGGCTGTAGGGACCTATTCTTCGCCGTACAACCCCGGGGGATCCGCCCCCCGCCGTTCCGGTACCCCCCTGAAGGTTATGGGCCTTTCCAGCTGTCAGCCGGGTATATTGAGGAATCAGAAAAATACGGGAAAAGGAGATTCTCGCGGAAAACTCACCCGCTAATCACGGTCGCCTTCAGGATCTTCACCTGGGTGATGGGCCGGTCACCGGGGTCAGTACTCACCTTGCCGATCCTGTCCACCACGTCCATGCCCTCGACGACCTTCCCGAAGACCGGGTGCTTGGTATCAAGGAAGCTGTTGTCCACGAGGTTGATGAAGAACTGGCTGCCCCCCGTGTTCGGGCCGGCGTTTGCCATGGAAATGGTGCCCCGGAGGTTCCGGTTGTTCCTCGTGAACTCATCCCTGATGGTATAGCCCGGGCCGCCCCGGCCGGTGCCCGTCGGGTCCCCGCCCTGGATCATGAAGCCGTCGATGACCCGGTGGAAGATGACCCCGTCGTAGTACCCCTGCTTCACGAGCTTCTCGAAGTTCCCTGCGGTAACCGGCATGTCTGCCCGGAGCTCGAGGGTTATGTTCCCCATGGTGGTCTCGAGCTTTACGAGGGTGGCCTGGGTTGCGGTGGTGGGTGTCGTCATGGACGCTGCCTCCTGCGGTGCTTCGCTGCAGCCTGCGATAATGGCCAGCACCCCGATGAGGAGGAGGGCGGCCGGCAGGAACCTGGACTGCATGGCCGGGATCTTTGTCTCCGCAGGCGATTATACGTTTTGATCAGGTGCCGGGGCGGGCCTCCCGATCCCTGTAAATCCTGATCACGTCGTATGCCGTATCGAAGATGTACTCCCTGCCGATGAGCTCCACGATCCCGTCCCGTTCGATCCTGGCGAGGACCGGTTTCTCCACGTCGCTCATGACGAGGACGATCCCCCGCCTCCCGAGTTCCCCATGGACCTTCTTCAGGGTCTCGGCGCCCGAATAATCCACATCGCCGATATTCTCGGCCGAGATACAGAACCACCTGAGCGGCGGGTCCGCACTTTTCGCGAGGGAGATGATTTCGTCGATGAAGTGTCTCTCGTTCGCGAAGTAGAGGTCAGCGCCGAACCGGTACATGAGCAGCCCTTCGAGGGCCTGTTTCCCTTCGGCGACGGGAACTGTCCTGATGGCCCCCTCGGGCGAGGGAACGAGGAGCGAGTTGAGCGGCCGGTAGCTGTGCCTGAGGTGGGCGATGATGGAGGCGGCTACGGCGATGGCGATGCCCTGCCCGATTCCGATGAGGATCACCGTGGCCGCGGTGACGAGGGCGACGGCGAACTCCACCGGCCGCCGGACCCTGAGCGAGGCGAGCCCCTCCACGTCCACCAGGCGAAGCCCGATGAGGAAGACGACCGCCGAGAGGACAGCGGCCGGCAGGTAGGCAAGGGGGCCGGTCATGAGGAGGAGGACGGCGAGGACGACGGCAGCCGCGGCAAGCTGGGTGAGCTGCGTCCGGCCCCCGGCGGCGTAGACCATCTCGGTCTTCGTGGGGCTCCCGTTCACGACGAAGGTCCCCGAGATCCCCGCCGCGATGTTCGCGAGGCCGAGGCCGGCGAGGTCAATATTCTCGTCGACCGTTTCGGAGAACTTCCAGGCATACGCACGGGAGGTGGTGGCGCTCTGGGCGAGGATGATGACAAAACAGGCCGCCGCAATGTAGATGAGGCCGGGGACGTCTGAGGGGGGAACGGCAGGAAGCCCGATCCCGGGGATGCCCCCGGGGACTGTCCCCAGCACCGCGATCCCGTAGGACGATAACCCGAAGGCCCAGCTGAAAAGGATCGTACCGATAACCGCGATGAGTGCCCCGGGAACCCGGCTGCTCACCCTCCTTGCGATGGCGATCACCCCTATGACCGAGAGTGAAAGGGCAATGGTCGGGAGACTCGCGGAGGGGAGGTTTCCCAGGAACCGGACCAGCTGCATGACGGGCCCCCCGGGCGTTGACGCCATCCCGACCATGCCCCCGAGCTGCCCGAGGGCGATCTGGATCCCGACCCCGGTGAGGAACCCCATGATGACCGGGAGGGAGAGGAAGTCAGAGACGAACCCGAGCTTCAGGAGGCCTGCGAGGAGGAGGAAGGCCGCGGCGATGATGGCGATCATCCCCGCATAGGCCACGTACTGCGCCGACCGCGGGGCGGCGATGACCACGAGGCCGCTCGCGATGACGGCGGCCGTGGCCGAATCGGCGCCGATGACCAGGTGCCGGGAGGACCCGAAGATGGCGAAGACCGCCATGGGAAGGAGGATGGTATAGAGGCCGGTGACCACGGGCATCCCCGCGATGTTCGTGTACCCCATGACCTCGGGGATTGCGAGGGCCGCAAAGGTCACCCCGGCGAGGATCTCGCCCGGGACCTCCGCGGTATCGATGGGGAGGATCCCCTGGAGGAGGCGGGTGCGGGGGATCCATTCCGGTGCCCGGATCTGGGCCATACCCTCATGACCTCCCCGGCCCTGGAGGCGGGGTCCCGGGTACTTTGCCTGTGTCGTGCACGGTTCCTTCTCCGGGTTTCGTCCTCATGGAATCCCGGGTCCCCATCAACGAAATATGCAGGCCATCGCCGGAAGGAAATGGCCCCCTACCCCGCCCCCCTCCTGGAAGACGCGAAGAGGATCCCTATCCCCGCCGCTGCAATGGCGACGATCCCGGGCAGCGGGATACCCTGCGTGGGAGCGGTCTCCGTCGGGGTCTCCTCGGCGGCCGGGGTGATGGTTGCCGCCTCCGGCTGGAGGGTCGTGGCCGGGACCGGCGTGGTTGGAACAGGGGTCACCGGCACCGTCGTGGTCGGAGCTGGCAGGAACGGGGTCTCCATGGTGGCCGGGAGGGGCAGCGGTACCATCATCGTCGGGGTGGGGGTCGGGGGAGCCGCCGGGACGCCGCGGACCACCTGGACGTCCTCGCCCGGGTTCCCGGGGTCCTGGGCCCTGATGTGGAACTGCCGGTCCGTCGCCGTCGCCGCCGAGGTCCGGAAAAGGACCGTGCCGTACCCCTGGATGTCGGTGGTCACGAGGGCATAGTAGCTCGTCGCCGGTACGACCGAGGAGCTCGGGGCGACGTCGTCCAGGATCGTCCCGCCGCCCCGGATGGGGGTGGACCCGATGGTGAACGGGCCGGCGGGGTCGTCCTGCTGG
>Ga0335070_10001334_pt1 | contig 28487 bp, 28 predicted proteins | sample Lox_Sample_13_FD_206722 | JGI IMG/M metagenome (GOLD analysis project Ga0335070, IMG submission 206722) | Soil microbial communities from Loxahatchee National Wildlife Refuge, Florida, United States - Lox_Sample_1.3 | ecosystem: Environmental > Terrestrial > Soil > Wetlands | place: USA...
GCAGGTACCATCGCACGCAGGTGACGATAATCTCGGCAGCGAACTGGCGCTTCTGAAACAAAACTCCCCGGCAAGACCTCATCCGCTCACCCTACCAGATCCCCAGCGCCGCAGTTGCAACACTTCCGTTTGGTTCCCTCCAGCGAGGCACAACACTCTCGCGCGCGACATCCGTCCCCGAGCCCATGGCCACACGAACGGTCGCCTTGGTGAGTACGAGGGCATCATTGATGCCGTCCCCCAGCATGGCTACCTTTCGGCCGCTGTCGATCAGTTCCGCGACCTTCTGCAGTTTCTGCACGGGCAGGAGCTCTGAATACACGCCGCCTTGATTGTTCGAAAATCGGTCTGGCAGTGGCCTAGCTGTTAACCATGCTCCGTGGATTGCACGACGCTCGAGCGGGAGTTGCGTCGAGCTTTGGCTCAAGGGCTTCGGCGGGTACGCCAATCCCATTCAAGGCGACTCTTCAGCACAACACCGGGGCCTCGGCTGCCGATGTCAAATCCAATGCCGAGGTTTACACTGAATGCTGGACGTGCTTGCCAGTCTCCTCCCGCAAAAAGCTGGTGGACTTCAGGCTGACCACGCGGCCGGACATTGATACTTTCGATCTCTCCGTAGTACTCGAGTGATGGCGAGAAGTTCCTGCGCTTCCACCGGACGAGCACGGCAGGCTCGAAACTCCAGCCGTGGGCCGTGCCGGGTCCATGCAAGGCACGCTCGAAAACGGGATTGAACACGATCTGCCAGCGCGAAAACTCACGGTCGATGATTGGTCGCAGTTCGACACGCCGCGAGTTCTCCTCGTACCGGGCCTTTTGAAACGAGAATTCCGCGACGAAGCCAAGACGAACCGGCAAGTGCCACGAGTCCGGCGCATAGAAGTGTGGCAGAACGCGCCAACCAGCGAATTGCGGGGAATAGCCCGGCTCCCACGCGTTGAGAAACATGAATCCAAGAGCGAAGTTCTGTGACAATCCGATGGTCGGCTCCAGTGTGAGGTGCGTCTGATGTTCGGTGGGTAGCACGGCTCCGTCGCGCTGGGGCGTTCCCTGGGTTACGAAATTCAGGTGAGCTTCCAGGCTGTAGTCACGCCACGACAAAGGCTCATATTCATAGATGTGAATCTCAAATGGATCTTCCGCCCATAGTTCTGGCGCGCAACAAAGCAAAGCCAGTAGCGGAAAGGTACCTCGCACGAGCAACCTCGCTTTCTTAGGACTGAACCAATCTGGAAATTCGAGTGAAGTGCGGGTCTAGGCTCGCGGAGGCTTGTCTGAGGGGCCGATCCACAACTGAAACGCCCGCGAATTAGAACTCGGCGGCACGAAGCCGACGGAGATGAAACGGGCGGTCAATTGAACGGAGCGGACGACGCCGGCAAAATGGCAGCAGAAACAACAGCAACAGCATTCCCCGTCGCAATCCGAGCCGGTCGCGGCGTCGCTAAGGCTCTCGACAGCGGCTCTCGCCAGCCCGTCTGCTTCTTCAAAACAGCTCTGAGATACGAACGTCGTTCGTACGAGGAGCCCTGTGATGACAAGGACCAGTATTCTGCAGAACATGGTTCCGGCCGGCCGCTGCACCCTAACAGGATACCGGATTGACTGTGCTGTCCGTAATCGAAACCTGGAGACTCTGCGGGCCGTAGTGCAATACTAAGCCGTGAAACTCTCCAAGGTCTTACTGACACTGCTGCTTGTATTGGGCATTGCGACTGCCGTTGCCTGCGCAATCTCGCCTCGATTTCGTCTGTTCACGTTGGTTTTGATTGGAAGGAGTCCCGTATGCCCTCTAAGACTGGCGGTGGACACTCAAGGTCACCTGGACAGACTGAAGGCGATCCACGACCGCATTTTAGGCGCCAGTCATCTCACCGCTGAACGAGACGGTCTTGAGCTATGGGACACTCCGAAAGGCCCGTACTGGATCCCAAAAGGCAACCGCTACGTACTGCCATTCAATCTCGCCGAAATGGAAGCTCACATCTACGGGTCAGGTGAGCACTTTGTGAGGGCCGGAGACATCGTTCTTGACTGCGGCGCCAGTGACGGCGATTTCAGCCGTCAAGCCCTGGATGCCGGGGCCAAGCTGGTGGTGGCCATCGAGCTCTCGCCCGCCAGCGTGGAATGCTTGCGGCGCAATCTCGCCCCAGAGATCGCGGCGGGGAGAGCCATTGTGTATCCGAAGGGCGTTTGGGACAAGAACGACACCCTGCCGCTCAATATCTCAGACGCGAATTTTGCTGCCAACAGCGTGGTTTTGCACGCGCCGGGCGCCCACGCGACATTCTTGGCGCAACTGACGACTATCGACCAGATTGTTCACGAGCTAGCGCTCTCGCGCGTCGATTTCATCAAAATGGATATCGAAGGCGCAGAGGTAAACGCTCTCCACGGGGCACGGGAGACTCTTCGGCGGTTCCGGCCAAGGCTGGCAATCGCAACCGAACACAAGCCGGATGATGAGACGGCCATACCCAACGCCGTCCGGGCCATTCAGTCCGATTATCACGCAGAGTGTGGATACTGCGCCCAGTCGAATGGACGTATCCACCCTGAGGTCATGTATTTTTACTGAGAGGCGCTGAACGGATGCACATTCATTGCTCTCTAAGGACGGTCACCGGATCCATGCGCATGGCACGCCTGGCGGGGAAATAGCAGGTCAGTAGCGCGATGATCAGTAGCATGAGAGACACGGCGGCGATGGTAAGTGCATCGTTGCTCTTGACGCCGTACAGCCAGGAGGCGAGAAAGCGGCCGGCGGCGAGCGCGGCCGCGGTTCCGATCGCGATGCCTATTGCGGCAAGTTTCAGAGAGGAACCCAACACGAGCGTAAGGATTTGTGTCCGGGTTGCACCCAGAGCGACGCGTATCCCGAGTTCCTTCGTACGCCGGCTCACCAAGTACGAAAACACCCCGTAAATACCAGCGCCGGCCAGCAGCGCTGCCAGGCCCGCAAAGACCCCGAGGAGCACCGCTGTAAGGCGCTGTCTCCACAGCGACTCTCCTAAGACCTCGTTCATGGTTTTCACTTCGCTGATGGCAATGTCGCCATCCATCTCGCGGATGGCAGCTCGCGCCGCCCTGGCGAACCCGATGGGGTCAGCGCTGGTACGAACAACGACCCACCCGTCTCGACTCGGCAACTGCGCCGTGGACCAGAAGACTTCCGGGTACGCTTCCTTGTCTAATGAGTTTAGGCGGCTGTCGGCGACGACGCCGACTACCGTCATGCGTGGAAAGTAGCTGGTCATGTTGATGATGATGGTTTTGCCGACCGGATCATCGTTGCCGAAGTACAGCTAGCTTCTCAGAATATGCCCTCGCCTCGCGAACACGAATACTTTTCCGACGAGAGGGCTTAGAACTCAGGTCAGCGGACAGATCGTCGGCGCTGTGCGACGGGGAATGAGATCTTGCGTCCAGCTAAGTGGGCACATTCGGGCCGAATCGTCTGCTTCAACTGATGAGAGGAGCTGGACGGACGAGGTGTTTGCCCGCCAACCCCGAGTAATTTGCCGCTCATCGGCCTTCGGACACCGTCCATAAAATACTTCATTGGCCGAGACCTGAAGCGTCTATTCTACTCACTTGGCGCGAGCACGCCAATCTTTATATGCCCATTGAATCGATTGCCCGTAACATTCGATTGAGTCTGCGTCAGATCCGCCGAAATCCCGTATTCGCGGCGGCCGTGATCCTGACGCTTGGACTGGCCATCGGAGCCAATACAGCCATCTTCACTTTTGTTAACGCTTTGCTGATTCGGCCGTTTCCATTCCGAGATCCGGACCAGCTTTTCCAGATTCAGTCCATGCGCGGCGGACAACTGGGCAAGATTTCCATGCGCGAGGTTCTCGACATCCAGGAGCAGATTTCGATCCTGGATGGAATCGCCGCACATACAGGTGGCGCCGGGGGGTACAACTACAGTGGTGAGGGATCGCCGCAGGAGTGGCGGGCGATTCTCACTACCGGCAACCTCTTCGAAGTGCTCGGCACGCCTCTGGAGATCGGTCTTACGTGGCCCGACCATGCCGACCGGCAACGCGACTTTCGCGTGATTTTGAGTTACGGTGTCTGGAAAAGCACCTTCGGCGGCCGTCGGGATATTGTCGGCAAGAAGATCACGTTGGACCATGCCGCCGGATATCAGATCCATGGCGTGACGGGTCGAGGCTTTGATTTTCCGCAGGGCATCCAGGTTTACCGCTCCCTCGGCGGCCTTTTCATGTACGACCGGCGCAGCTCCCGAAACTTTGTCGGAATCTGTCGAATCAAGCAGCCCTATTCCATCGCTCGCCTTCAGGCGGAACTCGACGCGGTCTCGCACCGGCTGGCAGCTCAGTACCCGGACACGAACGCGGGGATATCCTTTCGTGCGATTTCGTTCCGGGAACTTTACTCGGGTGACGTCCGGCCCTATTTACTGCTCCTGCTCGGCGCGGTTGGGTTCGTACTGCTGATTGCCTGTGGCAATGTAGTGAACCTGCTGCTCTCACGCGGCTTGGGACGCCAGCGCGAGATGGCGGTGAGAATGGCGCTTGGGGCTGGCAGACTGGAACTGATAAGCCAGATGCTCACTGAGAGTGCAGTACTCTCGGTCGCCGCGACAGCTTTCGGGCTGGTTCTTGCGTACTGGTGGATGAATTTGCTGCGTGCCATGATCGGCCCGGAGCTTCCCACTTGGATGGTGGTCGATATAGACGGCCGCATACTGGCGTTTACGGCCGTGGTATCGCTGGCAGCCGGATTCTGCTCTGGATTGGCTCCCGCCCTGCAAATGTGCCGCGACTCTCTGAGCGAAGCGGTGAAAGAAGGATCGCGCGGTGCGTCGGCCGGAAGAGGCACGGCCAGGTTACGTGATGCGATGGTGATCTCAGAGGTGGCCGTCGCGGTGGTGTTGCTCGCCGGCGCCGGACGTTTGATAAATGGTTTGCTCGAACTCCAACAGCAGCACAAGGGGTTTCGAAGTGATTCGATCGCAACGTTTCGTGTTTCGCTTGGCTGGAAGCGTTACGCCGATCAAGCTTCAATATCCCGTTATTACGAGCGAGCCCTGGCGCAACTGGCGACGGTCCCTGGCCTGCAGAGAGTAGCTTTCGTCAGTAATCCTCCATTGGCCCGGCAGGAGGAATTCGCGCCCAACACCGTTCAGGTGGAAGGTCAACCAATCCAGGAAACACTAAGCAATCCTTATGTAAACCACCAGAGTGTGAGCGAGAGTTACTTCGATGTGATGGGGATTCCGCTGAAGAGTGGACGCCTCTTCACGCCCTTCGACAGGCAGGGTTCCGAGCCGGTCGCAATCATTAGTGAGCGTTTGGCGAAACTGCTGTGGGCGGACAAGGACCCAATCGGACAACGTCTCGTCTACAACCCCACGGCGAGAGACCGGGGCCCGTTTCGGAAGATTGTGGGCGTGGTGGGGAACGTACAACAGAGAGAACTCGGCGCGGAATCCAGTCTGGATTACTACATTCCCTATCGCCAGGAGGCCGACTCGAATCAATACATGCTGGTGAAGACCAATCTGGGCTTAGCCGAGTTCACGAGCAAGGCAGAGCGGGCCATGTGGAGTATTGATCCCGAGCAGTCCGTCTTCGATTTCGCCACCTACGAACAGCGCATTCTGGACAGCATCTGGCAGTTGCGGCTGTCCCGAGTACTGCTGATCCTGTTCGGAACAGTGGCGGTTGTCCTGGCGGCGATCGGAATCTACGGAGTGATGTCGTACCTGGTAGGTCAAAGGGGACGCGAAGTGGGCATCCGGCTCGCGCTGGGCGCCAGTCCAGCGAGCGTCTGGGCGCTGGTCGTGGGGCGTGGCGTATTACTCGGAGCGAACGGACTCTTCTGCGGACTCCTCGGCTCTATTGCGCTAAGCCGGGTGCTGCAGTACGTCTTGCGTGGTGTAGGTGGCGGTAGCCCGCTCATCTTCGCGGGTGCTCTCGGGATTCTCCTCGTGGTCATCGTGGCGGCCTGCGCGTTGCCGGCCTGGCGGGCTTCGAGAATCGATCCCGCTGTGACGTTGCGTCAGGAGTAGGAGCGAACATACTCGCGGCTCCAATTAGGATGCACCGCCGGCTGCCCGGGTTGACATTCCAGGCTGAATCCGCCTGCTGGCAGATATCTCCCGCTCGTCGCTTGTTGAATGCCGTCCATAAGAAACTTGGCGGCCGAGGCAGGAAAGCCGTCTATCCTGTAACGTTGGCGCGAGTTAATGTTTGAAACTGCTCATCCCGTGCCTGGAATGCTGTTCACGGAGGCACTGACCATCCTCGAGGATCGATACGGAATACAAAACATCGAGCACGACCTCACGAGTGGAGATGTAGTAATCTATCTACCCGAATCGAAAGACGGGGAGGTGCTGTGGCCCTACATCTTCACAGAAGGACAGGTCCAATACCTGGCGGTGCATCCCATCCTAATTGAAGACATCCGTAGGAATCGGTTTCCCCGCGATTGGCCGGCACGATGATTAGTCGAAGGTTTCTGCTCCCGGTTATGCTCCTGCTCGGCGCGCGCTATGCGCTGCCGGCGCAGGACACCTGGACTGGCGTGGACCGGGTGGTCGCGATCGGAGATGTACATGGCGATTTCGAGCGGTTCACGGCCGTGCTGCGCTCGGCGAGCCTCATTGATGAGGACGGAAATTGGACAGGAGGCATGACCCACCTTGTGCAGGTCGGCGATTTACTCGACCGGGGCCCTGATTCCCGTAAGGCCCTGGACCTGCTGATGAAACTGGAGCCACAGGCCGCCAAGGCGGGGGGATATGTCCACGCACTCATCGGCAATCACGAAGCCATGAACCTGTATGAAGACCTCCGTTATGTCCCGCCGGCGGATTATGAGTCATTCCGAACGCCAGAGTCCGAAAAGCTTCGCGACAACGCATACAAGGCTCTTCTGGAAGAGATGACGAAGCAATCGTCCGGCGGAAACATCGATGATGCCTTTCGCAACAATTGGGACGCAGAACATCCGCTTGGATATTTCGAACGGCGCGCAATGTTCGGACCGGAAGGAATTTATGGCAAGTGGATCCGCGGACACAACGCCGTGATCAAGATTGACGACTCGATCTTCTTGCATGGCGGCATCAGCCCCAAGTACGCCGGTTACAGCCTGAAGAAGATCAACGACCGCGTACGAGACGAGCTTGACGACCTCCGTAAGCCGCAGGGTGGGATTGTGACCGACCGCGACGGGCCGTTGTGGTATCGCGGGTTGGCTAACGGCGACGAGGACGCGCTGGAAGGACACGTGAAGAAGGTACTCAAGAACTATGGAGCGGAACGCATTGTCATCGGCCACACATTCACCGACGGCGCAGTGACGCCCCGGTTCGGTGGCCGGGTGCTGTTGATCGATATCGGACTGGCCAGGCTTTATGATAATCTGGGGCGAATGGCTTGCCTGGTGATCGAAAAAGGCAAACCATACGCCCTGCACCGAGGCACAAAGCTCGAACTTCCCCAGGATTCCACAACCGATATGCTCCGTTACCTGAAGCAGGCTGCCGCGCTCGATCCAACCCCGTCCTCTTTGTCCAAGCGCATTGCCGCCCTGGAGTCTAAAACTCATTAGATAGGTGGCGCGGACTTCAGTCTGCGAGAGCGCTTTTCAGCACCGCCCTGGAACTTGGGTGAGAACTCAAACTAGAACGTGATACCGCCTCTGCCCGGTATGCTCGTGGCGCCTGCAGGGCTTGGTTTCGTTGATGGGAAGGAATCATCATTATCATGGCTGGCAGAGATTAAGACCGAGCGGTTGCCAAATGAAAATTTTCATCGGAACGTGCTGCCTGACAACGGCAATCGCGATTGTCTCCGTTTTCTCAGCGGGCCACGCACCCCTACAAAGGCGCCTGCAGTCCGGGACCGGCGGTCTGCTCGTTGGAATTGGTGTCTTTTGGATTTTTCCCGAAATGGCGGAGCAGCGCGGGTGGGTGCTCTCATTGATCGGCGTCTCGGCGATCCTGCTCGTGCTCGCATTGATCGACCGGTACATCTACCCGATCTGTCCTTTCTGCGCTGCGGGGCTGCATCCTGACGCAGCCATTGGTTCAGTCCGTTCCGGCCGGCACACGATTATGGTCGGCTGGCCGCTCCTCGCAGTTAGCTGCATCCATAGTTTTTTCGATGGCTGGACGATTGCATTTTCCCAAGTTGCCTCGCTATCGGCCGCCCCCTCTACCCTCTCCTGGGGCGTTATTGTCCACAAGCTTCCGGAGTCAGTTGCTGTCGGAGTCCTCACCGCCCGTTTGGTCTCCCGTCGAACCTTGGCGTTGGGGATCGTCGTCTTGATTCAAGCGGCGATGGCCGTGGGTGGCACTCTGGCTGTTTTCGCAAGCAATCTCGATACACGCTTGGCCGATATCTACAGAATACCCGCGTGCGCGGTCCTACTGTTGTTTGGTCTTCTCGCCCTGCAGGAGGAGTTACGGCTTCGCGGCCGCGTTGCCGCGATTCGTGCCGCGGCCCCGGGCTTGGTGGGCTGCGGACTGGCAGCTCTAGCCGGCCAGATTTGGCCACGATGAGCCCGCTTGCGGCAAGCCCGGCGCCTCGTCTCAATCATGCTGGCGACGTCGGCGCGAGACTCGCCGGAGCCGAGGCCTTCGGCTTGTTTTTGCGCTAGGAGCCGGACCAGCCACTGCGGTGGCGGTGATTATGCGGCCTGTAGCCTGCCGTGATCGTCACAATGCGTTCCGTGCGGATGGTGCAAATGCCCCTTCACCAGATAGTCCACGTGGTTTGCATGCGGTACGGCTTCATGGCCGCAGTTGGGCCCGTGGACGTGATCGGGTTGGTGCCCTCCGCAGTTGTGGTTGGGCGTGCAGCGATCCTCGTTTGCTTTGCTTGCCTCCACCGTGTGTTCGTCAACGTGGTTTCCGTCAACATGGTGCAAATGGCCGTCGTGGAGGTAATCAGTATGGCCGTCGTGCTGGACGGCCGTGTGGCCACAATTGGGGCCGTGGACATGGGCATGCCCTTCATGTTTGATGCAGGATTCGGTCATGGTAGTTCTCCTCTTTGCGAGGCCTGTTCTACCGGAGCGCAGGCGAATGAGGCTGGTATGCGCCGCCTCGACCTCGCAAAACCAATTTTCTAAAACGCTACTTGGAGGTCTTAATATCGGATACTTTGGCCGCGATGTCAATATGTATAAGTGCCGCGAAGCACATTAAAGGATAGGTGGCTTAATTTAGCTAATGAGCGGTATGAATTTCACCACGAGCGGCAAGCGGGAGTATCAACCGAAGAAGAGGCGGTTCTCAATCGGGTGCACCCGGGGACAAAGGGGAAAACCTCTAAGTAGTTACGGTTTATCTGCATCGTCGCGGCGCTTCAGCGTCGGGCGATCCTCCTCATCGGTTTTAGGCTTAGTCCCGTCATCGTTCGCTTCCACGGGACCATTGCCGCTGCCCGGAGCGCGCCGCAGCGTGGGTCGGCTCGGATCGGAATTGGTATCGATCTTGCGCCGGCCGTGCAGCATGACTATACGCGCCTTTACATCATTGAATTCCGACGTGCTGACTACGTATTCGGATCTGGGTGGCAAGTCCTGCTGAATCTCCTTCTGTGCGGCCGTGATGCGGTCATCGGTCATAGGATGGGTTGAGAAAACCTTGGCGACGGTACCGGGCTTTTTCTTTTCCAGAGTCTCGATCTTTTCGAAGAAATCCACGAACGCCATGGGGTCGTAGCCGGCCTTGTACATGTACTGCAAGCCCAGGTGATCCGCCTCTCTCTCATTGGCGCGCGAGAAAGTTAGAAAGCCTAAGGGAATGGCCATGCTTGCACCCTGGCGGACGGCGTAACCGGTCCAGCCATAAGGGATGGCGATCGAGGCGGCAATCATTGCGATCTGTGCGATCTGTCCGCGGGTGGCGTTCCGCGTGCCGTGCCGGCAGGCCACGTGGGCAATTTCATGCCCCATGACGCCGGCCAGCTCTGCTTCGGTGTCCGCCTTTAGAATCAAGCCGGAGTCGACGAAGAAGAAGCCTCCAGGCAACGCAAAGGCGTTCACCTCTTCGCTATCCAGTACTTTGATGGTGAAAGGCACCTTGGCGTCGGAATTCCGGACTAGATTCTGACCCAGGCGATTGACGTATTCTGCGACGGTTGGGTCATTAATGACCTTCGCTTGGCGCTCCACCTCCTGGGCCAACTGCCTTCCCAGAGCAATTTCCTTCTCGATGGAATAGAAGTTTACACCTTTACCTACGTCTCGATCACCGATCGCATCCGGGTCGTCCTTGGGATTCTTTTTGTTATCGCTGGCGAAAACACTCAACGACAACGTGGTCAGGATTGCCAAAAGCGTTACAGACCTGCACGACATCGTCCGAACCTCCCGCACAGCTCTTCCACTTACATGGTACGCCCGTAGCGATGCGGCACAGCAACTATTCCACCAACAAACGCCGTCTGGCGGCAGGCGAACTAATTTGGCGGTTCAGCGGAACGCCCAGAAACGTCTCCCGGGCGCACCTTCGCTTACCTTCCGAATGCGGCCCATTCGAGCGCCGTGTGCGTCTTACTCGTTCTGAGCGCAAGAGATTCGGGCGCTTCGAACTGGAACTTAGGGGACAGCAACTCCTGGACGGTGTACTTGGATTTTGCGATGCCGCAGGAGCCGTGCCTCATGGTATTGGCGAAGATATGGAAGAGCTCGTGCGCGAGGACGCGGCCGAGGGCACGGCCGTAGGCTCCCTCGCGGTCTTGGGACGGAATGGTGAGCAGCTGTTTCTGGATAAAGCCGCGGATGCCCTGGCAATCGACCTCAGCGAAAGGAAGGATGACGCCATCACTGATGTGGGTCCAGCCGAGTGGGCCGGGTTTGGAGTTGTGGGGAGTGAGACCGTTGACGTCGCACGCGCCTTTGAACGTAATCACCGCCGACTTGACCGCGACAACGCCGCGGTGGGCGACGGAAAGGGAGTGCCAACTGAAGCGCAGGCCCGTGGGCGCCATGATGGAATTGACTTCGTTTTGGAGTGCATCGAAGACTGCGGGCGGCGGCTCATGCTGGAACCGCGTGTACACTGCTATGGGAGCCAGCGAAGCTTCCGGGTGTTCGCCGAGTGCCGGCAAGGCCGCCAGCGCCAGGCAAAATAGCGCTTTCATAGTGGGGAATCCACCTTTCTCAGCGATGGCGATCCACCACCCCCTCCGCGTATTCGTGGACCACAAACTCGCCATTTGGCAGGCGAAACGGTTTCGTTCAGAATGACCAATCGAACTAGAACGCGATACCCATCTCTGCCCGGTACGCCCGCGGCACCACAAAATGAGTCCCCGAGCAGGTGGATAGGAAGTTGTACATAGCCAGCTTGTTGGTGATATTAAGCGCCGTGAGGCGCAGGGTCCAGCGCACCTTCTCGGTACGGAACAGGTTGTCGCTTCCAACGCTTACATCGAATAGATTGCGGGGACGCACGCGCGCCGGATTCAAGTCGTCGTTCTCCGTGCCGGGCGCCGGGATCTTCACCAACTTGGCTCCCCAGTTCGGCCAAGGGACGTTGCAGGTAGTGATCGGGCTCCACGCGGTAGCCACCTGGTTGCCGCAATAGAAGCCAATCTGAGCCTGCTCGTCTGCGGTCAGTCCGAGAGCGCTGGCCAGATCGGGAACGGCCCCGGACACGATGCCACTGTCGAAGCGCCACGTGAACGCTACCCACGGGCCGTTCTTCCCTAGCTGATACTGCGCGTGCGTGGTACTCTGAAGCGCCTGATCGTGGTCGATGCGCACTACGCTGCGATCCACCGGGCTGCCGAAAATCAGACCACCGTTCTCCGGGCCGAAGACACGCGCCCGCGTGTGCCCCAGCGTGGTGTACGCGGTCAGACCTTTGTACTGCCGAAGCGACAGGCGGGACGAGAAGCCGTCCATTTTGGCATGGTCCCATTCGATGGGGAAGAAGATGGCGGTGGTGAAGAGATTGTCCAAGTCAAACGCGTTGCGCGTGAACTTCCAGAAATAGTCGCCTTCAAATACGAAATGCGAACCGAAGTTCTGTTCCAGGCCGGCGTTGTACATGTTGCGAATACCCGGCTTGAGCGGCACGCTGGCATAGGCGCCGAAGACATTCGCCGCCAAGCCGCCCGCCCCGGTAGCGCTCGACAGCACCAGGTTTTCATTCAGCGGGGTTTCATAGGAATGCGAATAGGCTATCCGCAGGACTGTTCTGGTCGGCGCAATCAGGTAGGACGCGCCCACCCGGGGTTGCGGTTGCGTGCCGTAGGCGATGCCGTCGTAGCGGTCGAAGCGTAACCCCAGGTTGAGGGTTAGCTTGCCTAAGTTGATGGTGTCCTGTCCATAAAACGCCTGCTGCCGGATGTCGGCGTGGCCGTGGTACTGGAACAGGGAGCCGCCCCGGGTGAGGTCATAAGGTACCAGCCCGGGTGACAGTCCCGGATTGGCCTGAAACCCCGCCGCCTGGCACTGTCCCGGATCGATCAATCCCGGATTCAGCGCGGGATCACCATTGGCGTCAAGACAGACGGGGTTAAAGGCCGGATCGGTTAGCCCGAGGCTGAACTTCTCCGTCAGGAGGGTATGCGTGATCTGCGCGCCGAACTTGGCGTTATGGCGCCCATGCGTAAAGTTGAGATCGGTTTTCAGACCGAAGTTGGTCAGCCTCCGGGTCTGGCGCAGCGTGCCTGGCTGATCTGCAAAGGGATCGGCGCTCGGATAGTAGTTGACCAGATCCTGACGCACGAACGGATTCACCGCCAGTGTAGTCGAAGGATTGAATACATGGATCCAGCCTGGGGCTACGCTGAAAGATCGCACCATTTGTCTTTGATCCTGCCCGGAGTCCCGCTGATCGATGGTATTGGGAATCTGAAACCAGTTCCGGGCTGCCAGTATGTTCAGATGGAACATATCCGAAGTACGCGGCTGATAATCCGACCGTGAGAACACGTTCATGTTGTTGCCGATGTCATGGAAGGGACGGTATTCGGGGGTATCCAGGAAACGGCCTGAGCGGGACGTGTTCATGGCAAAGAACTGTCCCCATTTCGCGCTGCCAAAACCGACGTCGGCTCTCTGATTGACGGTTCCGAAAGACCCATACTCGCCCGAAAAACTGCCGTGCGGCTTTTGGCCGAGACCCGAACGCGTTATGGTAGTTACCACCAGCGATGTCTTGTCGCCGTACTCGGCCGGAGTGCCTCCATAAACCGCCTCCAGGGATTGAATCGCATTCAAGGGAATCTGCGTGGAGAAGAGGCTTCCCTGCTGATCCGTGATGGGTTGGTTATCGATCGAAAGAGCCATCTGAGCGTGATCGCCCAGCGAATGAAAGAATCCATCCGAGTCAGCCACAACGGCAGGAGTGGAGAGCGTGATGATGTCGCTGAGCCCGGACGCGATCGAGCTTGTCGGCATCCTTGAAAACAGTTCGCGATCCACATCAGCGTGCGCGGAAGGTGTGGCCTCCAGGAGCGCCGCCTCCGAAGAAACGATCACCGCCTCGCGCTGCGTCGCGACGGACAGGCTGATTTCGAGGTTTACCGGCACCGTGCTTCGAATCGTCAAGTCCCGATGATGATGCTCGAAGCCCGGGGCGTAGATATCGAGGTGGTACACGTTCGGCGGGATGTTTGCGAACTGAAACTCGCCGGAAGCCGCAGTTTTGACCTCCTGGCGGTACATGGTCAAGTCGTTGGCTAAGTCCACCGTCGCGCCGGCAATGACCGCGCCGGTTGGATCGGCCACCCTCCCACGCACCGTTCCTGCGCTCCCCAGTGATTGGCAGAACGTGGGCAGCGCCAGAAATAGGAATGCGAAACAAAAACGCCACATCGGACCCTCCTGTCTGAAATATCAAGGAATTTATGCAACCGATGCGCCATTCCGCTCCTGTCGCACTTTGTGGATGAGCAGGTTGTCGAGAAACCGACACTAACGGCGTGAGCGGATAAGAATTCGGCGTGAGCGGACGAATAACTCCGCAGGCGGATTAACGCTGCTGTCTGTGAGCCCGGCTGCTAGTCGCGCAGGCGATTCGACCGGTACTCGCAGGTGAGCTATTTCGCCCAATCCGCGCCCAGGACGGGTACAGTCCCCGCATTACAAGAGCGCTGACGTGGTCTGTGCTTTCCTCGGCAGCATCCGCGTCGAGTTGAGGATAAACGTCAGCTCGGACGAAACATGGATGAACGCTGCAAGCAGAGGATTGAGCATCCCGAACGCCGCCAGACCCACGCCGAGGCTGTCGACCGCAATCGTTCCGTAGAAGTTCTGCATGATGATCTTCATGCACCGGCGGGCAATGCGCCCCTCTACTACGAAGTTGGTCAGATCACTGGCGATCAATAGCGTCACAGCACAGATAAGCACCTCGCTGCTCGGTTGCGGCGCCAGGAACGAAAAACGAGTTTCGCTCCGATCGAGGCAATTACCAGAAGAGCGCCTCCGACAGGCAACAGCAGCAGCCTCACTGTCTCAACGGCCGGCGGAGCGCCAATTAAATCTCGATATCGGGCGAGGATCTCCCGATCTGACTTTCCTTCTTTAACCATCCTCGCAATGTCTGCTTTGATTCGCGCCGCCGCGGGTTTTTGTACACAGCAACGCTGAATCACAAGCGACTGAAGCCGAAGGATGGTGGCTCGCTGGTTTGGACTCAGCGCGTTGTCCTCAGCCTGGGAAAAAGCGAGCGGCACCAGGAGCACGGTCATCGGAATCAAGACGCTCGCGATGCGCTTCAGCGAGCGGGAGCTAGGGGTGTTCATGAGCAAGCGCACGGATGTCAGCCACGAGCTGAGCCGCGGTGTCCGCTTCGAACGATCCGTAATAACCGCGAATGTGGGAATGCCGGTCAACCAGGACGAAATGAGTACTGTGGCTCAAGCTGCCATCCACCGCACCCATGCGGAAGCCACCATTCTGGACGGTGTGAAGTATCTTCTGCTCACCAGTGAGAAACAGCCAGCGCGCAGGATCGGCACGAAACCGTCTGGCGTATGCAGCCAGAACCTCGGGAGTATCACGAGCTGGGTCGACGGTGAAGGAAACCAGGTTCACAGCCAGAACATTCTTCACGGCCTCTTGCACTTGATGCATCTGGCTGCTCATCCGAGGACACGGGCCGGTGCAGTTGGTAAAGATGAAATCCGCGACCCAGATCTTGCCTTCGAGGTCGTTTCGGGAGACGGTCTGCCCGGTTTGTGCCGTGAGCACAAAGTCGGGTACATCTCCATATATGGCTAGTTGCCGAGCCGTCGTGCACGCACAGCTACTTACTAGCAGAACAAACAGGCACCCTCCAAGACCCAGGCGGATCATTCGTGGTTCTCCGATCTCACTTCGACGGACTCTTCCCGGATCCAATCTTGACTTCTGTCGCTTCCAGCCCGCCGGCTTTGGGTTTGGCGTGCACGGCCACCCGGTCGCCGATCTTCAAGTCTTTCAGTGCTGCTGGTGATCCGCCTTTCAGAAACTTCGTGGATGGAAGGATGCTGACTATCTTTTCCACACCCGGACTGGTGGAAACCGTGATGGCATTGGCATCGATCTTGGTCACCGTGCCAAGCACGTGCTGCTCGTCACCGTGGGACCAGACAGCCGAGCAGAAAATCAAAACTGTACACAATGCAATAACAATCGCTTTCATGTCGTCTCCTCAATTGTGATGTTCGTGTGGGTTCACCGCGTTGCCATTCAGAAAATCTTCTTCTTCCTTTTCTTCGACCCGTTCCGTCTCGCTCTTCGGGTTGTACTTCTCCATCTCTTTGAGTTCCTCCACAGTCAGGTGCGGCAGGTGCCGGATGAATAGCACCAGCTTCCAACTATCGTCATCCTGCCCTTCTGCACCCCACGCCGGCATCCCGGTGAAGCGAATCCCGTTATGGATCATGTAGTAGAGTTCGCCGTCGCTCAGTTGCTGGGTGGCGGACAGCCGCATGTCCGGCGATTTCGGATAAAGATTTTGTCCCATGGCAGTCTTGCCGCTGCCGTCATTCGCGTGACAACCGGCACAATGATCCGCGAAGTGCCGCCATGCTTCGGACAGTAGCTCGGGCGTTGCTCGAAACGGGTTGGATTGCGTTTGGGCTGAGGCCGGCACGGCGAGATGCCTCAACGCGCGAGCCATGGCGACCTCTAGCGCAAGCGGTTGCGTCCGGGCGCTCAATCCACGCCGGATGGCACTCGTGCCGGCCACGATGGCCACCGCCACCAAGCAGATGCCCAAATAGATTCCGAGTCTTCCAAGCTTCATGTAGACATTGTCTGTGCGCCGGTATTTCCGGGTTGCGGACACCTACTTTTTGGGGGCCGCGTGAATACCGCCGATCCAGTAGTCCAGGTCCTGCACGAACACGGTAGCGGTGATCCGGTCGCCAACGTGCAGTTTCCTGTACTCGTTGTTCTCTTCCACCTTGTACTCCATTGTCATGGCTTCCATCCAGCCTGGAATCGGCCCGTGCTTGATGACAGCCACATGTGCCGCCGAGTCGAGCCGCACGATCTCACCCGCAAGTTGGTAGCGGTGAATTGGCGCCTTGAATTTCGCGTGAGAGCAGTCTGAAGGTGCGGACCCAATCATCGCGGTGATCACAAGAATCAGCGCATGCCGAAATTTCATCGTTGTCTCACTCGGACGTCCAGGTGCTCGCGTTCAGTCGATCATGGTCAATTGAGTCGCCTTCACCGACCGTGGGCCACCGCCGTCCTGCGCCGTCCAGACAGCGAAGATGCCGTCGTTTCTCGCCACCCATCTGGGGAGTCGGCTGTGCGGTGGTGAGTTGCCGATCACCAGCGGTTGGCCCAACCTCCGCTCCGCATTCACCCATCGTGCCCAAACCTTGTGATCTTCCAGCCACCCGACGACAGCTGCACGCCCATCCGGAGTCCACGCCACGCTGACCTGCCCTTCGGCCTTACCGTTGTCTACGCGGATCGGTTCGCGGAAACGGTCCCCGGCATTCGACGAAAAGGCGACGTACACCTTGGGCTGGTCTCCAGCCCGCGTCCACCACGCGACCACGACGTTGTTCCCGTGGGCGTCAACAGCCGGGCCATTATCGGGGCAGCCGTTAATTACCCAGTTGTCAGCATGTACGCGTCGAGGCTCGGTCCATCGTCCACGCTCGAGTCTGACCAGAGAAATGTCTCGCACCGTCGCGGTCTCGTAGCGAATATCCTGGGGGGCGGCGCCGGGTGGCGCGACGCGATCGCGATAAACAACGACGGGGCCGCTCGTCGTGACGGCCGCAGCGGTCGGGCAGCATTCACACGTGATCGGATCGATGAAGGTGTCCGCCTGCTGTTGTCCATCCGGCCCGAAAGATGCGCACCGAAGGCCTACGGCGCCGAGCCATTCGTCCTTTGCGACGGCGGCGCCAACGGCTGGCGTGTGAATATGGCATTGCTTCTGCGCATCGAGCCAGACCAGTCCTAATTCTGAACCAGCCACAAATGCGGATAGGAAACTGTGCATGCCTGACACTCCATCGCGATGGGGTGACGGTAGCGGCGCCCAAGTCCTGCCTTCATCAACCGAACGCGCTAGCTGGATGGCTGTAGAATATGGTTCATCCACGTCCTTGGTGTCGGCACGCTCCCAGTACGCGAGCCAGGCCCCACCGGGTAACTTGGCGATGCCTGGAAGATCCGCGCTGAACATGGTGATGGCGGGGCTGTCGTCAATCGTGACCGTATCATCCCACCGGGCGCCGCGACGGATAGCAGCGCGAAAGCGGAACCCCTTGTCGGCCCGCGGCTCCAGCCAACTCAGCACGACATCGCCGCCCGTCATCGTGATCACCTGTGGCACCACACTTCCGGCAGGCGCGGGAACCTCGATGGGCTCGGCCACCAGTGTCGTTGGAAGGCGTCGACAGCCAACGCCAAAAATTACAAATGCACCAACGCCGATCAGCAGCAGACGATTGGCGGCTGTCTTTCGTCGCATAATTCGACCTCCTTCTTGCCAGCTCAATACTCCCAACGAATCGATCCCATCACGGTGAAAGGCTGCCCCGGCATGATGCCCAATCTCGGATAGGCGTCGTACACGTTGGTGTTGAGAAAGTAGCGCTTGTCGAGCAGGTTGACGATGTTCAATTGCGGTGTCAGCCTGGCGCGTTCCCACTTAAAGGTATAAGCGGCGTAGGCGTCGAGGGTGACATACCCTGGAAGCTGAAACGTGTTCTCATTGTCTCCCTGGCGTTGACCTCGCAAAAACGCTCCCGCGCCCACCGCCAGCTTTTCGCGAATCAGCTCAGATCTCAGCCACAAACTCCCGGACTGTCTCGGCACGTTGGCGATCTGCAGACCTTGCAACCCAGTGTTGTCTTTGCTGAACTTGGCGTCGGTGAAAGCGTAGGAGCCAATCATGCTGAGACGGTGGGTGAGAGCGCCGCTGACGTCCACTTCGACGCCCGAGCTGTGTGCCTCGCCGACGGCGCGCAGTGCGTTAGGATCGGGTGACGCCAGGTCTCTGGTCGCCACATTGGTCTTCGTAATATCGAATACCGAAAGCGTTGAACGCAGTCGGCCCCCGAGTGCTTCGACCTTGACGCCACCCTCGTAAGAGTAGCTTCGCTGAGCCGGCAATGGATGTCCGTTGATATCCACTGCGATGACGTTCGACGTTCCCCATGTACCCAAGGAGTTCACGTAGTTGCCATAGATTGACAGCCATTGCACGGGTTGATAGAGCAGACCTATCCGCGGACTGAACTTGTGTTGATTGGAGGTTGTCTTCACTACGTCATTGAGGGTGCTCCCGGGATCGGCGTATTCGAGGGTGATGCCGCCGGCCCTGGCTCGCGCCCAATCGTAGCGGCCTCCCACCAGGAGGCGGACGTTCCTCCAAATCTTCATCTGATCCTGCACGTACAGCCCGTGCCATCCCGTGGTGCCAACGCTGGTCCAGTCCGGAGGCGTACTGCTTAGAAGGGCATGCGCACCATAGGCCGTGGGGCGCCGGAAGACCGGATTGAAGATGTTCATCGTGTCAACCGGAGCCCATCCATTGACGAAGCCTCGATCCCAAAAATCCAGCAGATAGTAGTCGGTGCCCATCAGCAGCGTGTGCTCGATCCCCGCCTTGTGGAAACGGCCGGTCACGTCTAAAAAGGCATTGCCCCCCTTCGACCTCCGCTTGTCAAACCAGGGAATGTTGGTGAAGTCGCCGAAAGTTGGGCCAGGAGTTTCATCGAGACTGCCGCCGAAGAACTGCTCGAAGTCGATATTGTCAAACGTCACCGCGGCGGCGCCATGCACGTTCCAACTGGGATTGATTGCATACGATGCATTCAAATCCAGGAATTTTCGATTCACATTCGCGCGATCACCAACATCGCCTCCCAAATAGGTGGTGATCGGAATATCGGCGGGCCGGTTGCCGATGGCGGGAATGCCATTGGCGATCAAGGGATCCATATTGCGGTATTCGAAATCGAGATTCATCACGAGCTTTGTGCTCGGATGCCAACTCAGGCTGGGAGCCACAAATTCCGTTGTCCCATGCGGCGCGTGGGTAATGAACTGATCGGTGTTGAGGTAAGAGAAGATCGTGCGATAGAACAGAGAGCCGTCTCGACTCAAGGGACCGGTGGCGTCCAAAGTCGTGCGAAAGAGATTAAATGAGCCGAACTGCTGTTGCAGTGAATAATGCGACGCATCCGAGGGCTTCTTGGTGACGACGTTGATCATTCCGCCGGGCTCCAGCCGGCCGTAAATCATAGCCGCCGGCCCCTTGAGCACTTCAACCTCTTCCAGGTTTGCGACATCCACGCTGCTGCGGCCTATGCCACCCGCGGCTCTTTCACCATTACGCAAGGTGACGTTGGTCTCAAACCCTCGCAGCGCGAAGGCTTCATAGAGCCCACCGTAGCCGAAGTTGGTCTGAACACCACTGACATTGCGGGTGATGTCCTGCAGGCGGGTCGCCTGTTGATCCTGTATTACTTGGTTCGGCACGGCTTGCACCGAGAACGGTGTCTCCATCACCGGCGTATCGGTCTTAGCCGCCGACACCGCGTTGTCCACGGAATAGCCAAGCTCTTCCGGACTGGCGCGCACGACTTCCACGGCCTCGCGGACGACGGCGACCTTGAGCACGACGTGGAGGGCCGGGGGCGCCGCTGGGCCGATGATGACGTCCATGTGGGCGGGACCAAACGCGGCTTTCTCGACGTGTAGCTGGTAGTGACCCGCCGGCAGTCCACTCAGCGTGAAGGATCCGGCGCCATTAGTAGTGGTCGAGGCGATGGGCCGTCCTGCTTGATCGTCCAGCGTCACGCTGGCGCCGGCGATGGCTCCCCCGGACTCGTCGGCGACCAAGCCGTTCAGGATTCCAGGGGTCTGCGCGAAGGTCACCATCGCCAGTAAACATCCAAGGGCAACGGACTTTACCAAAGCCCTTTTGGCACGACTAGGACCTTTGAGCAGCAAGGTGACGTGGGTGGAAGGGAATGTCATTGATAGCTTCACTCTCCCAATAGGCAGACTCACAACACGATTCTCAATTGAGAGTTTCATCCGATTCACTCGAACGCTTCATCCAAATGGGCTTCCTTGTGATGGGAACCGTCGTCCGAGACCTTGTCCAGCACATACAGAGACACACGCTTGGGACCGAAGATGAGCTGGATCTGTTTGACCGTCACACCGTCTTTTTCGATGTTGCGAACCACGACCCGTGTGTTCTCGCCATGGTCGGTTGAGAGGCGCTCTATAAGGTCCAGCACGTGCGTCGAGAGCTCTACGGAATCGCCGTCGTCGGTGATCGCCCACAATCGCGAGACCGAGGCAAGGCGTTCTGATTCAAAATTGATGATCGCCAGCAGGTGGTCCTCGTGGGCTGTCTCGCGAACCAGCCAGCTATCGTCATCTCCCATTCGAGTGAGCTTAAAGACGTCGGGCTTGCTGGAAAGGACGTCTTGTCTGCTTGCTCCCTTCTCGAGCTTCCAGCCGCCGATTTCGATTCTCGTCCCCGAAGACAGTTCGACCCTTGGAGCCGGCGTCGGCAAGGGTTTTGGCGCCGTGGCATCAAGGAAGAAACACAGAAACAAAAGGCAGGTCACTTTGATAACTCCTCGTAACGATGCGAGACGTAATCCCAATTGATCACTTGCAGAATGGCGGCCAGGTAATCGGCCCGGCGATTCTGGTATTTCAGATAGTAGGCGTGCTCCCAAACATCGATGCCGAGCAAGGGGCGCTTGCCGGTGAGAATAGGGCTGTCCTGATTCGGAAGCGGCTCGATCACGAGCTCGCCGCCGGGCGATACAGACAGCCAGGCCCACCCGCTGCCGAATACCGCCAGCGCCGTAGTACGCAGCTTGTCCTGAAACGCGGTAAATCCACCGAACGCCTTGTCGAGAGCCGCCGATAGCTTAGGAGCGGGTTTGCCGCTCTTGCTGCTAGGCGCCAGGGTTTCCCAGAACAAGGAATGGTTTGCGTGACCGCCCCCTTGATTGCGCACCGGCGTGCGGAGCGGAGCCGGCAGCGAATCGATTTTCTGCAGAAGCTGTTCGACAGTCAGCGCGGCAAGCGCCGGATCACCCACGACTGCCTTATTCAGATTGTCGACGTATGCCTGATGGTGCTTGTCGTGATGAATCTCCATCGTCCGCGCGTCGATGTACGGCTCCAGCGCATCGTAAGCGTACGGGAGTTTGGGAAGTGTAAAAGGCGGCGCCGCGGCGGGCGCCATCGCGGCAATCCCGCCGCCAACCGCGGCCATCTCGAGAAGGTGTCGTCGTGTCATGGCTTGAATCGAAACCCTCCTTCTACTTTTTCTCGGTGTGCATCGTGACAACTCTTGCACGCGCCTCCCAGTTTGCTGAACCCCGCGCCGGCGTCGCTCGCGTTTCCAGCGTCGGCGGCTGCCGCAATCTGCTTTGCGGCGCTCCCGGCATCCCTCGCATACCCGGCACCGTCCTGCACTTTCTGTTCTGTCATGTACATCTCTACGTGACTAAAAACGTCTTCCAGTTTGCGTGCGGCCTGAGCGGCCTCGCCGTTGTTCTTCGCATCCAGGGCTTTCTTCAAGCCGCCTATCGTGCCGCCGGCGGTTTTCATCCAGGTTTGAAAGTCTTTGTCGTCAGCGGCCAGAGCCATCGTGGCCCAACAGAGGCCAGCGGCAAGGAGTCTGCAAAACGTTCGTTTCATGTTTTCAACCTTTCTCCGCATCTGCGGAAGGCATCTAAGTGAAATGGGTCCAGTTACTTAAGAATTTGCTTGCTGGCGTGAACCCTGCGGGCGATATGGTGCAAACTACGCCTGCGGGGAAAGCGAGGTTCGACGATCTACTAGGCTAGTTGGTGTTGCGCCTGCAAAGGAGGAGGACGCTGGAAGGAGTTAGAAAAGTGCTGCGAGAAAGCCCGTACCTGATATCGTGCGACGACCGCGCAACTCAACTGGCGCGCGGCAATAGCCGCAGTCGAAACCTGCAATCCGAGTAGTGGATGAGATACGCCGGGTACCACAGCCGTGGAACAACCGCCCCGGCACGTGAGCGAAGCCTCCCACGCTGGACCTTGGCGCTGCGGACTACTCGCCTTGCGGCAACAGCACGTCTTCTTGGAATGGCAACATGATGACGATCTTGCGGGCGCTAAAGACGCAGCTATTGGAAATGCGAGTTGCAGACTGCACAAAACAAGCAGAGCAGAGCAGATAATCTTTTGCGCGACCACGCTGGGCAAAGACCGCCTCATGGAGTGGCGATTATGATATCACACTGGAGGCGAACGCATTCCAGGCAGTGAACATAGAATGGGCCGGTAAGTGACTGGCCACCGACGACGGCGCAGTAACGCCCTGGTTCGGTGGCAGGGTGCTGTGGATCGATCAGACTGGCCCTTTGACAATCTCGGGCGGATGCCTTGCCTCGTGATCGAAAGAGGCAACCATGCTGGGGTATCTGAAGCAGCCTGCCACTCTCGATCCAAGCCCTCGTCTTTGTCCAAGCGCATTGCCGCGCTGGAGTCCAAAACGCATTAGAGAGGTAACGCGGGCTTTAGTCACAAGAAAGCTTTTCAGCACCCTCCTGGTCATCGGCACAACAACCTACAATCCCTGTCGCGCAAGCAACAAGATTTAATGAATCCGGAGGCTAAAACACAGATCCACCTTTAATGTCGCCTTACCCGTGAAACGCTGTTCCTGCGAAATCTATCGGCCCGTTGGCGTGGTAGCTCTTATGGTCGTTTTCCATTTGGCACTGGCACTCTCTGCAAGTGTGCAGGCCGGCGGAAATTCGACAGCAGTCAACGGTACCGTCCTGGACCCCTCCGGCGCAGTGGTCCCGAGCGCAACCGTGGAAATTGATAACCCGGTCAGCGCTTTTCAGCGATCAACAGTCACAGACAGTTCAGGAAGATTCAGCTTCCCGAACGTGCCGTTTAACCCATATCATCTGACAGTTGCAGCAGCCGGGTTCGCTCCATACGCGCAGGATGTAGAGGTCCGGTCCGCAGTGCCACTCAGTGTGAAGATCGAGTTGGCGATGAGCGGGAGATCCTCCGCGGTAACGGTAACGGCTGGCCAAGACCTGTTGGAGAACGATTCGACCTTTCACACCGATGTGGACCGCGGATTGTTCGACAAACTTCCCCTGGAGAGTCAATCGTCATCCATGAGCTCGCTTGTTACGCTCGCAACGCCAGGTGTCGCTGCGGATTGGAACGGCCTCTTTCATGGACTAGGAGATCACGCGGAGAATTCGTTTTCTGTCGATGGCCAGCCCATCACCGACCAGCAAAGCAAAGTCTTCTCGAACCAGATTCCCGTCGATGCGGTCGAGTCATTGGAGGTCATCTCCGGCGCACCGCCCGCCGAATTCGGCGATAAAACGAGCCTAATAATCAAAGCGACGACGCGCTCGGGCCAGGGCGTGACTACGCCCCATGGCAGCGTGACCGTTTCCTACGGCACGTTTGGCTCGTCGAATATCGGTTTCGACCTGGCTTACGGAGGTCAGCAGTGGGGAAACTTCATTTCCGCAAACGGATTGAACACAGGCCGATTCCTTGATCCACCGGAGTTCACGGTGATGCACGCTAAAGGCAATGAAGAAAACGTGTTCGACCGCGTGGACTATCGACTCTCTTCCGCAGACTCCATTCAACTGAACCTGAGCTATACGCGCTCCTGGTTTCAGACGCCGAATTCGTTCGATAACCTCAATGTCGGTGTCATCGGTCCTCAGGGCAACCTCGTCGGCCCGACGGACCAACGCTCGAAGATCGAAACATTTAACATCGCGCCGTCGTGGGCGAGGGTGATCAGCTCGTCCACGGTGTCTAACATCGGGGTCTTCGTACGGCGGGACCAGTACAACTACTATCGAAGCGATAACCCCTTCGCGGACCTCGGTCCGCCAAGTATTCAGAGGGAGTCAGTTGCCCAGAATCGGACGCTTACCAATGCGGGCGTTATCGCATCCGTGTCCTACGTGAAAGGTATCAACAATGTGAAAGCCGGGGGCATGTATGAACAGACCTTGCTAAACGAGAATTTCAGCCTTGGAATAGTCGATCCGGCGCTCAACGCGCCCTGCTTAACTCTATCAACCGCCCCGAACCCTAATGTCGCCGTTGACGGATTCACGGATCCAGCGCAGTGCGCGGCGGCCGGATATCAGCCGAACGTGGCGGCGAACCCGAACGCTCCAAACTCCACTCTCTACCGCCTTATTCAATCCGATCCTGCTGCCGTACGACCTGACTCGGGGAGGAGGCTACTACGGATTTCATGGCCGCGCGGACATCAAAGAGCTGGCCCTCTATTTTCAAGACACGATCACAAAGGGGAACTGGTCTTTTAGCCTCGGAATTCGCCGCGACTTATACTATGGCATTGCCACTGCAGGTCAAGCCGAGCCACGGCTTGGTATTGCCTACAACATTAAGCCGAGCAATACGGTTCTTCGCGTTTCCTATGCGCGCACTCTGGAAACTCCCTTCAATGAAAACCTTGTACTTTCAAGCACCGGATGCTTCAGCGTCATCGCCGCTCTTGTTCCGTGCGTACCAGCTTTGCTTACACCTGGCTGGCGCAATGAATTCCACGCCGGCCTGGAGCAAGCATTTCGGCGGTACTTTGTCCTGGACGGCGAATATATTTGGAAGTATACGCACAACGCCTACGATTTCAGTGTGCTCGGAAACACGCCGATCACTTTTCCGATTGAGTGGAACAACTCTAAAATCACCGGACTTGCCGTACGTGGGAGTCTCCCGGACTTCCACGGGTTGACGGCGTTCGTGGTTCTCTCCCAAGTTGCCGCGCGTTTCTTTCCTCCGCAAGTTGGTGGCCTAGGTACTACAGTAGGGCAAATTGGGGGTGTCTTCCGCATTGATCACGACGAGGTATTCAATCAAACCACACACTTGCAGTACCAGCCGTGGAAGCGCGGACCGTGGCTCAGCTTCAACTGGAGGTACGACAGCGGACTGGTGGCCGGCGCCGTCCCCTGCTATGGCGTAGATCCCAGCAACAATTGTCCAGCGTCGACTACGCTAAACGGCCAACCCGCGGTGAACATGGTGGCTAATGACGTCCCTCTCACAGCCGATCAGGAGTTCCAGGCTGGCCTCACTTGCAGCGGAGTACACGCAACCCCGACTGCACCTCTACCTTTCACTTGCCTTGCCTCCCAGTTCGGGTCAACTCTTGTACAGGTACCGGCGCCTGGTAAGCAGAATGACGACCACAATCCAGCGCGCATCCAGATGCGGAGCCTGTTCGACCTCTCTTTGGGCGATGACAACCTTTTTCACGGCGACAAGCACAAGTGGAGTCTCCGCCTCACAGCGATCAATCTGACAAACAACTACGTGCTGTACAACTTCCTCTCAACGTTCAGCGGCACGCATTACGTTACCCCGCGCACGCTGACCGCTCAGATCGGTTTCTCGTTTTAGGCGGCATTCATCAGAAACCATGCGGAGCCTCAAGGCCAATGCCTCGGGAGGTGCTTGGCAGCATGCGCGTCGAGTTGAGGATAAACGTCAGCTCGGACGAAACATGGATGAATGCCGCGAGTAGAGGATTGAGCATACCGAACGCCGCCAGAAGCACGCCGAGACTGTCAACCGCAATCGTTCCGTAGAAGTTCTGCATGATGATCTTCATGCACCGGCGGGCAATGCGCACCGTTTCCACGAAGTTCGTTAGATCACTGCCGATCAGCACGATGTCCGCGCTTTCCCGCGCGACATCCGTCCCAGAACCCATGGCCACGCCCACGGTCGCCTTCGTGAGCGCGGGGGCATCATTGATCCCGTCGCCCAACATGGCTACCTTTCGGCCAGAGTCGATCAGTTCAGCCACCTTCTGTAATTTCTGCCCGGGCAGAAGCTCCGGATACACACCGCTCACTCCCAGGGCTTTCGCCACACTTTCAGCCACGGCTTTGGAATCGCCCGTGAGAAGTAAGATCCTGAGACCCATGTGTTTCAAATCCTGTACTGCAGTGACAGCCTCGGTCCGAAGATTGTCAGCTATCAGGATCGTTCCTAAAAACGAGCCGCTGCGTGCCACCAGCACTTCGGTTGCGCCCTCGTCATGATTCCGGCTTGGGATCTGAATGCCGAGCTCCTGCATGAGCAAGCGGTTGCCCACGGCAATCGGATCACCATCGACTGTGGAAGTGATTCCTTTGCCAGGCGTGTAACGGAATTCACCGGCATCCCGTAGCGCAATGGATTGCTCGACCGCCTTGCGCACGACGGCTTTCGCCAGAGGGTGCTCAGAGCGCCGCTCGGCGAGTGCCGCTGTCTCCAGGACAGCTTGCTTACCAATGCCGTCGGCAGGTATCACCTCAATGACCTCAGGCTGTCCGAAGGTCAGGGTGCCTGTCTTGTCGAAGATGACCGTGTCCACCTGTGACAGCAACTCGAGAAACAGACCGCCTTTGATGATGGAACCCTCACGGGCCGCGCGCCCGATGGCGCCTAGAACCGCGAGCGGTGTGCCGGCGGCAATCCCGCAAGCTCCCGCCACGATGATGACCGAGATGGTCGACCGCGCGTTATGTGTGATCAGCAAAGTGAGAGCGGCGGCGCCCACGGCGAAGTACACCAGATAACCGGCGAGCCGGTCCGCTGTCTTTTGGATCGGCGCGCGCGAACGTTCCGCCCGCTCCACTGCCTCGATAATCTTGCCGAAAGTTGTGTCGTGCCCGAGCCGGTCCGCGCGGATCTCCAACGCGCCCGACTGGTTGATCGTGCCGGCGTAGACCAGCGCCCCGGGAGTCTTCTCAACTGGCATGGATTCGCCGGTTATGGACGCCTGGTCCACAGATGAGTGCCCGTCGAGCACCGTTCCATCTGCAGGGATTCGGCTTCCCGGATCGATCAGCAGACGATCGCCGATTCGAATTTCAGTGATTGGAAGCTCGCTGACCTTTCCATCGCGGCGAACGGTTCCGCTGCGTGGCAGCAGATTGACGAGTTCCTCAATCGCCCGGCGGCCACGTCCAACCGTTAGGCCTTCCAATACCTCCGCAGCCAGAACAAAAAGTGCGATCACCAAAGCCGTAAAGAACTCGCCAACCACGAGAGCCGCCACCAGGGCGATGGTCATCGAAAGCTCCATCGTCATCCGGCCTTCGAAGATGTTCTCCACCGCCTCTTTGAAAATGGGATAGCCGCCGATCAGGGTCGCGGCGATGCCGATGACGCTGAAGTGTCCCAATGGCTCCCAAACGCGGAACCAGACCGCAGCCGCAGCCAGCGCGACGAAAAGAATCCGGACCAGGTCCTGCCAATCCACTCCGTGCGCATGTTCACCATGATCCCGATCATGATGCTCAGCAGGGTCCTCGTGGGAATGTCGAACCGCGATCTCTCTCGCGATGTCGGTGTTCAGGGAATCAATCTCAGGGTCACCTGTGTGTCGAATGGATGGCATGACTCGCTTCCTTCTAAAAGACTGTCACTTCATATAGCTGTGGACAATGTCAATCAGCTCTTCGGCCGCCCGCTTTTGCCGCGGTTTGGGCCTTTCATTTTCATCAAGAACGTGGCACCGGATATGGCCTTCGAACAGCTCTGCCATAAAACCGTTCAGCGCCCCCCGGCAAGCCGCGACCTGTTGCAGCACTTGATGACAGTCGGCTTCCTCGCTGAGCGAACGCTCAATCGATTCCACCTGTCCCTTGATCCTGCGGATACGCGTAACCAACTTTGCCTTATCACGTTTTGTGTGCGCCACAACGGCCTCCGGATATACTCCCCCCCAGTATAGTTCGCTCTTTCCAGCAGACCTCAACCTTAGCCGGGACCGAGGCCCTAAACAAGCAAAATCTACCCGCGGGCTCTCGCTGGCGGCGAACGGGCTGGACGGAGCCGTGAGCGGAAGTGAAGGGAATGGAAGTGTTGCAACTGCGGCGCTGGGGATCTGGTAGGGTGAGCGGATGAGGTCTTGCCGGGGAGTTTTGTTTCAGAAGCGCCAGTTCGCTGCCGAGATTATCGTCACCTGCGTGCGATGGTACCTGC
>Ga0335070_10001335_pt1 | contig 28455 bp, 23 predicted proteins | sample Lox_Sample_13_FD_206722 | JGI IMG/M metagenome (GOLD analysis project Ga0335070, IMG submission 206722) | Soil microbial communities from Loxahatchee National Wildlife Refuge, Florida, United States - Lox_Sample_1.3 | ecosystem: Environmental > Terrestrial > Soil > Wetlands | place: USA...
CAGAGCTCCGCGCTCGCGCACCAGCCGGATCTTCTGGCGGCCTTCACGCGCATCTACGGGACGCTGTGGAGCCACGGCGTGCTCGATCACCCCACCAAGGAGATGACGCGCCTGCGCAACGCGCGCATCACCGACTGCAGCTTCTGCCGCAGCGTGCGCTTCAGCAAGGCGCGCGAGGACGGCCTCAGCGAGGATCTCGTGGACGAGATCCGCGACGGCTACGCCGGGAGCGCGGCGCTCTCCGCGCGGCAGAAGGCGGCGCTGCGCTTCACCGACGCCTTCCTCCGCGATCCCTCTCGCGACGATCCGGCGCTGCGCAAGGAGCTGCTCTCGCAATTCACGCCGGAGGAGATCGTCGAGCTCGCCGCGGGCGTGGCTCTCTTCATGGGCTTCTCGAAGATCGCGGTGGCGCTGGGCCAGGTGCCGCGCAACATGCCCGTCACCATCCTCCCGACGCCGGATCACTAGCGCCATGCGGAGCGAAGGGATCGCGGGAAGCTGCGACGCCGCCTTCGCGGGCGTGCGCGAGGTCTTCGAGGAGAACTTCCGCGCGCGGCACGAGGTCGGCGCCGCGGTCGCCGTCGTCGTGGACGGGCGCCGCGTCGTCGACCTGTGGGGCGGCTTCGCCGACGCCGCGCGCACGCGTCCGTGGCAGGCCGACACGCTCGTCAACGTCTACTCGACCACGAAGGGCATGGTCGCGCTGTGCGCGCAGCGCCTCGTCGACGCGGGCAAGCTCGACCTCGACGCGCCCGTGGCGCGCTACTGGCCCGAGTTCGCGGCGGCGGGCAAGGGTTCCATCCCGGTGCGCTGGCTGCTCTCGCACCGCGCAGGTCTCGCCGCGGTGCGCGATCCGCTGCCCGGCGAAGCGCTCTACGACTGGCACGCCATGTGCCGCGCGCTGGCGGCGGAGGCGCCCTGGTGGACGCCGGGAGAGGCGCACGGCTACCACGCCGTCACCTTCGGCTGGCTCGTCGGCGAGGTCGTGCGCCGCATCGACGGCCGCAGCCTCGGCCGCTATCTGCGCGAGGAGGTCGCGGGGCCGCTCGGTGCGGACTTCCACGTGGGCCTTCCCGACGCGCTACACGCGCGCGTGGCGGAGATGGGACCGATCCCGCCGCCCGAGCCCGGCGCCGAGGGCATGAGCCTCGCCGCGCTGATCCTGGAGGACCCGCAGTGCCTCGCCGCGCGAGCCTTCCTCAACCCGCCGTCGATGGCGCTGGGACCCAACGTGCCCGAGTGGCGCCGCGCCGAGATCCCCGGAGCGAACGGACATGCGAGCGCGCGGGGCGTAGCGCGCATCTACGGCGCGCTCGCCCGCGGCGAGCAGGAGGGCGTGCGCGTCCTCTCGCGCGAGGGCATCGAGCGCTGCCGCGAGGAGCAGTCGTGTGGACAGGACCGCGTGCTCCAGATCTCCACGCGGGTGGGCCAGGGCTTCATGCTGAGCCAGGACGCGCCGCTCGCCGCGTTCGGTCCGAATCCGGGCAGCTTCGGCCACCCCGGCGCGGGCGGCTCCGTCGGCTTCGCGGACCCGGAGGCTCGCGTCGGCTTCGGCTACGTGATGAATCGCATGGGCCCGCACATCCTGCTCGATCCGCGCGCCGACGCGCTGATCGACGCCGCGTACGCGGCGCTCTAGAGGGCGCGGGAACCGGGATCCCGACGAGCCTCAGGGCCGCGCGCCGATCGGCCGATCCGGAACGCATGGCCAGGGTGAAGGGCGCGGCGATCGTGGACTCGGTGCGCTTCCTGCGCAGCCGCAAGGAAGAGGCGCGCAAGAATCTTCCGCCCGCGCTCCACCATTACCTCGGCGAGCGCATCCTGGTGGCCAGCTGGTACCCCGAGGAGGACCTCGTTCCCCTCGTGCGCGCCGTGGCGCGCGTCCAGCGCGTGCCGGACATGGAGTTCTTCGACCGGGCGGGTCGTCTCGCGGCGCACGCGCAGGCGAAGGGCGTCTACCGGCACCTGGCCCACGGAGACCGCGAGTCGCTGGCGCGGCGCGCCCTGGTGCTGTGGAGCTCGCAGCACGACACCGGATCCATGGAGATCCAGACGGAGGAGCCGGGTCTTGTGCGCGTGACGCTGCGGGGCTTCGCCGCACCCTCGCGCGAGTTCTGTGCGATCAACGCCGGGTACGTGGGCGCCACGTTCGAGATCAGCGGCTGCGAAGACGTCAGGGTGAAGAAGCTGGCCTGCTGTGTCGACGGGGCGCCCGAGTGCGCCTGGCACGTGACCTGGAAGCCGAAGAAGGGCTTCCACGTCTGAGTGTCGCGAGGAGCCTTCGGCTCACTGCGCGCCCGGCTTCGCCGGGCCCGTTCTTCGGACTTCGTTCGCCTTCGGCTCACTGCGCGCCCGGCTTCGCCGGGCCCGTTCTCGGGGCTTCGTTCGCCTTCGGCTCACTGCGCGCCCGGCTTCGCCGGGCCCGTTCTCGGGGCTTCGTTCGCCTTCGGCTCACTGCGCGCCCGGCTTCGCCGGGCTTGCGCGTGAGATGTCGAAGGGCTGGAGCAGGCGGAACTCGAGCAGGGTTCCGGCGGGAATGCGCTCGGCGCTCGGCGCCGGCGCCGCCGGCGCATCGCTCCCGCTGCCCGCGAGCTGCTGCGTGCCGCTCACGATCTTCTGGAGCACTCCTTCGATCTGGAGCGCCGTGAGCTCGAGGCTCAGCCCGCCCGCCGGGCCGGTGCGGACCTCGGAGACGCGCCCGTAGGCTCGCGAGCCCGCGGCCACGACGGTCGCCCCGCCGGCCTCGAGCTCCATGTCGAGGAGTCCGGAGAACTGATCGCCCGCGGCGTTGACCCGCGGATCCAGCGTGTCGGCGAGCCGGATGCGCAGGCGCGTGCCCGCCGGCACCCGGACCATGGCCGGCTGCGCCGGGGGTGCGGGAGCCGCTTCGGCACCGGACGCGCCCGGCTGATGCCCCACGAAGAGCAGCCCGACGACCTCCGACACCGGGACCGCGCGCACGACGCCGTCGATCTCGAAGTGCAGCACGTCGGCCGATCCGCCGCGGTAGTTGCCCTCGATCACGCGCCCGTCGGCCAGCTCGAGCCGGTCCGCGGAGGCGAGCGACGCGACGAGCAGGCCGAGCAGAGCGATGCAGCATCGGCGCATGGTGGATCCCCCTCCCGGACTCGGGCGCAGTGCGCTTCATCGGCGCGCGAGGCGCCCGACTCGAGCGCCGCGGCGGGGCCGGCCCGGCCCGCCGCCCAGCGAGGCGGCGGGCGGGTCGCAGGCGGGCCGCGGGATTCGCTACTCCATGCGGCCCGATGTCGGGCGTCGCAAAGCCGCCGGCCGACCGCGCGGCGGAGCGTCGCGCGCTATGGCTGCTCGGGCTCGGGGCCGTGGCCGGTCTCGCGCTGGCGGCGGTGGGAATAATGAGCCGCGGCGCGTCCGCTGGCGGCAAGCTGCCGGACGGCGTGGTCGCCTCGGTGAACGGCACCGCCGTACGCCTCGAGGAGTACCAGCGCGCGGTGGAGGCGCTCGCCTCGGACCGCAGGGAGCCCATCGGCGAGCCCGAGAAGCGCCACGTGCTCGACCGCCTCGTGGACGAGGAGCTGCTGGTGCAGCGCGGGCTCGAGCTCGGCCTCGCGCAGCACGATCGCCGCGTGCGCGGCGACCTCGTCGCCGCCGTGATCCAGGCGATCGTCTCCGAGTCGGAGGCGAGCGAGCCGAGCGACGCCGAGATCGAGGCCTTCTACGCGGAGAACCGCGATTACTTCGCGCGCACCGGACGGCTCCTGGTGCGCGACGTGCTGGTGCGCGGACCTCCGGCGCGCGACGAGCAGGAGGCGCGCGCGCGGGCCGCCGAGGTCGCGGCGCGGCTGCGGGGCGGCGAGCCCTTCGAGGTCGTGGACGACGCGCTCGGCGACCGCCAGGTCGCTCCCCTGCCCGCGGATCACCTGCCGCCGGCGAAGCTGCGCGAGTACCTCGGGCCCTCGGTCACCCGCACCGCACTCGCGCTCGCGCCGGGCGCCGTCAGCGACCCCGTGCGCGGGGGATCCGGCTACGTGGTGCTCCAGCTCGTCGACCGCGAGCCCGGCGTCGTTCCGCCCCTGGACGAGATCCGCGAGGAGGTGCGCGCCGAGCTGCGGCGCAGCGGCGGAGACCGCGCGCTGCGCGCGTACCTCGCAGAGCTGCGCAAGCGCGCCGACCTGCGCGTGGCGCGCACCCTGCCGTGATGCGCGGGGCTCTCGCGCTCGCCCTGGTTCTGGCGGCTGCCCTGGCCGCGGAGCCCGCGCAGTCGCACACGCGCAGCGTCTCCTACTCGAGCTGGACTCTCGACGAAGGCGGCGCAAGCGTGCGCGTGCGCATCCCGCTGCTCGAGCTGACGCGACTCGCCATCGACCCCGAGCTGGACGTCGGCTCCGGCGGACCCGTGGCCCGCTACCTGGCGGAGCATCTGACCCTCGAGCGGGGCGGCGCGCGCTGCGGCGCCAGCGATCCGGTGGCGGAGCCGGCGCCGAAGGGCTGGGTCCACTTCCGCTGGCGACTCGACTGTCCGGCCTCCGGTCCGGCCTGGATCGAGAGCCGCATCCTGCTCGACGAGGCGCCGTCGCACCTCCACTTCGCGCGCGTCACCACGCCGGACGGAGCCCTCGAGCGCGTGCTGACCGAGGGCGAGCCGCGCTGGTCCTTGCCGGGCGCGGCGCCGCACGGCGCGCCGTCGCCCGCGGCCGAGGGCACCGGCCTCGGCGGCTACGTCGTGCTCGGCATCGTGCACATCCTCTCCGGCTGGGATCACCTCGCCTTCCTGCTCGCCCTGCTGCTGCTGGCGTCGAGCCTCGCGGAGGTCGCATCGCTGGTCACCGCGTTCACGCTGGCGCACAGCATCACGCTCGCGCTCGCCGTGCTCGGCGTCGTGCGTCCCGACGCCGCGGCGGTGGAGGCGCTGATCGGCTTCTCGATCGCGCTGGTGGCTGCCGAGAACGGCTGGCTGCTCTCGGGTCGGGGCGCCGCAGTGCCCGCCGTGAGCGTCGCCCCTCTGTGCGGCCTCGCGGCGCTGGCCGCCGCCGGAACCGGCGCCGTCCCGGCTCCCGCCCTGCTCGGCCTCGCGCTCTTCTCGCTCTGCCACTTCGGACTGCTCGCGCGCGTGGCGCGGCCGGCGCGGCTGCGCTCGGCGGTCGCCTTCGCGTTCGGGCTGGTGCACGGCTTCGGCTTCGCGGGAGTGCTGGCCGAGATGCAGCTCCCGGCCGCGCGGACGGCGCAGGCCTTGTTCGGCTTCAACGCGGGCGTCGAGATCGGTCAGCTCGCCATCGTCATCCTGATCTGGCCGGCCCTGCGCGCCCTCGAGATGCGCAGCCCCGAGCGCCTGCATCGCCGCGTGGCCGAGCTCGGCTCGGCCGCGATCTGCGGGCTCGGCCTCTACTGGTTCCTGGTGCGGGCGCTCGCCTGACGCGGCGCTCGTCGCGCGCCGCTCGCCGGCGCGCGCTTGCTCGCCGGCGAGCGCGGGTGGGATACTGACTCCCGTGTCGTCCGTCTCGTCCGTATCGCCGCGCGGTGCTTCCACCGGCGTCTGGTTGTTCGGTCCGGCGGCGGACCTGCTGTTCGGCTGCGGGCTCCTCTATGCCCTGCTGTTCGCCGCCCTGACGGGATTCGGCGATGCGCTGCGCGCCGCACAGTCTGCGTACCTGATTCCGGTGCTGCTCGTGCTCGTGAGCCTTCCTCACTACGGCGCCACGCTGCTGCGCGTCTACGAGCAGCGGTCCGATCGGCGACGCTATGCGCTCTTCACGGTCTGGGCGACGCTCGCGGTGGCCGCCGTGTTCGCAGCGTCGGTGTACGACGCAGCGATCGGCTCGCTCCTGCTCACCCTCTACGTCACCTGGAGCCCCTGGCACTACACGGGCCAGAACTACGGCCTCACCGTGATGTTCCTGCGCCGCGCCGGCATCGCCGTGGAGCCGGCCTTGAAGCGCTGGCTCCATGCGTCCTTCGTGCTCTCGTACGTGCTGGTGTTCCTGTCCTTCCACGAGTCCGGAGGCTCGGGCGTGCCGCGCTTCCGCGCTCCGCTCGGCGCCGGGGGGACGCTCGCCTTCCTGCCGATCGGGATCCCGGACGGTGTCGTGGTGCCCGTGTTCGACGCCGCCGGCGTCGCCTACCTCGCGTGCCTCGGCGTGTGCGCGGCGCGTCTCCTGCGGCGGGCCCCGGCCGGACGCCTCCTGCCTGCGGCCATGCTCGTGCTCTCTCAGGCCCTGTGGTTCTCGGTCCCGATCGGGCTCCGCCTCGCGCGCGTGCAGACCGGCGCGCCGCTCGTCGAGCTCTACAGCGTCGGCGTGGGCGCCTGGGTCGCGCTGGCGCACGCCGCCCAGTACCTCTGGGTGACCAGCTACTACGCTCGCGCGGCACCCGGCTGGCACGGTCCGGCTCGCTATGCGGGCAAGGTGCTGGTGGCGGGCATCACGGTCTGGACCCTTCCCGTGCTGCTCTTCTCGCCCGACCTGCTGGGCCCCGCGTCGTCGCTCGCCGCGATCGCGATGCTCGTGGCGAGCGCGGTCAACGTGCACCATTTCATCCTCGACGGCGCGATCTGGAAGCTCCGGGACGGGCGCATCTCGGCGGTGCTCTTGCGCAGCCGCCCGGATTCCGAGGGCCTGGCCGCGGCGTCTTCGTGGGTTCGCCGCGCCGTGTGGGCGTGCGCGTCCGCCTGGGCGCTGCTGCACACGGCCGGGTCGATCGAGCTCGCGGTGCGCAGCGCGCAGGATCCTTCCGACCCGAGCAGTCTGCACGCTGCGGTGTCGCGTCTGCGCTGGCTCGGACTCGACGACGCCGACGCCCGCTTCCGGCTCGGGGTCGATGCCGGGATGCGCGGCGACCTGTCCGCTGCGAGGCAGGAGTTCGAACGCAGCCTCCTGCTCCAGGAGACCGGGCGCGGCTGGGTGGGGCTGGCGCACACGGAGTTCCACGACGGGCATCCCGAGCAGGCCCAGGCCGCCCTGCTGCACGCCGTGCGCGTGGAGCCGGATGATCCGGAGACCTGGCTGCGCGCATCCGAGGTATGGAGCGCGCTCGGCGACGAGGGCCGCGCGCGCGACGCCCTCGCCCGGGCGGCCTCGCTCGCCCCCGAGCGAGCGGACATCGCGGCGCGGCTCCGGACGCTCGCCGCGAGCCGCCCCTAGCGTCGCGCCTCCCCGGTCTCGGCTCGGTTCACGCCCGCCTCGCGGCTCGCCGATCAGGTCTCGCGGGAGGCGCCATGGTTCAGAGCGACTTCGGCGCCCTGCTCGTGCTCGACCGCGACGAAGGGAGACTGGGGGAGTGCGCGCTGGCGCTCGTCCGGCTGGGCGTGCACGCGCTCTACGCGAACGATCTCCACGAGGCCGCGCTGCTGGCGCGGCAGGAGGGCCGGCGCCTGCGCGCCGCGCTCCTGCCTTCGAGCGCGAGCCTCCGCCAGATCGACGAGAGCCTCGAGGCGCTCGCGCCGCACACGCGCATCCAGCCCGCGTCGGTCGCGCTCACGGGTGCGCGGCCCGCCGATGCCGACGTCGATGCGCTGCGCGAGCGCGGGCTGCGCTGGTGCCTCTGGGATGCCCGGGACGCCGCGGAGCTGCGCTTCCTCGCCACGCTCGTCGTCTGGGAGGGGAGCGACTCCGAGCTGCGCATCGAGCCACGCGTTCCGGTGTCGCTGCGCGCCTCGGTCACCGTGGCGGGGCGCAGCCGGCCCGCGCGCGTCCTCGATCTCACCACCGCCGGCGCCTTCCTCGAGCTCGACTCCCCGCCCGCCCCGGGCCGGAGCCTCGGGGTCGAGATCGAGCTGCCCTCCGGGCCCGTCGCGCTCGTCGCCCACGTGCGCTGGGCGCGCGCGGCCGCCGAGCCGGGTCCGCCGGAGCGCCCGTCCGGAATCGGTGTCGAGTTCGGCCCGCCGCGTCCCGCGGAGGCCAGGGCGCTGCGCACGGCGATGGCGCAGGGCATGGCGCGCTACGAGCTGCGCTGACCGGGGCGTCTCGCCTTGCTGCGCGGGATGTAGAGGTCCGTGATCGTGCCGGCCGCGACCTCGGCGGCGAGTCCGACGGTCTCCGACAGCGTCGGATGCGCGTGGACGGTCAGCGCCAGATCCTCGACGTCGGCGCCGAGCTCGAGGGCGAGCGTCGCCTCGGCGATCAGCTCGCCCGCACCGACGCCGACCATGCCCGCGCCGAGCAGGCGCCCGCCGTCCCGCTCGTAGAGCAGCTTCGTGAGCCCTTCGCTGCGGCCGATGCCCTGCGCGCGCCCGCTGGCTCCCCAGGGCAGCACGGCCCGTTCGAAGGCGATCCCTCCGGCCTTCGCGCGCTCCTCGGTGAGCCCGACCCAGGCCACCTCCGGGTCGGTGTAGGCGACCGAGGGAACCTGCGCGTCGAAGGCGGCCGGCAGCCCGGCGATCACCTCCGCCGCCACCTTGCCCTGATGGCTGGCGCGGTGCGCGAGCAGCGGCGGCCCGGTGACGTCGCCGATGGCGAAGACGTGCGGGACGTTCGTGCGCATGCTCGCGTCCACGGGGATGAAGCCGCGCGCATCGACGCGCACCCCCGCGCGCTCCGCAGCGATCTCCCCGCCATTCGGCTGCCGCCCCACGGCCACCAGCACGCGATCGAATACGGAGGGCGCCGGCGCCTTCTCGCCGGCGAAGTGGACGCGCAGCCCTTCGGCCCGGGGCTCGATCCGTTCGACGCGCGTGGCGAGGTGCACGCCCGCATAGCGCTCCTCGATGCGCCGGCGCAGCGGGCGCACCAGGTCCGCGTCCGCGCCGGCCATCAGCGAGGGCAGGAGCTCGACGATCGCGACCTCCGCGCCGAGCGCGTGGTACACGGCGGCCATCTCGAGTCCGATGATGCCGCCGCCGACGACGAGCAGTCGCTTCACGGCCCCATCGACCTCGAGTGCGCGCGTCGAGTCGAGGATGCGCGGGTCGTCCGGCAGGCCCGGCAGCCGCGACGAGCGCGAGCCGACCGCGATGATGGCGTGCTCGAAGGCGACGTCGATCGGTCCGGCTGCGGTGTCGACGCGGGCGAGCCGCGCGTCGGCGAAGCGGCCGGTTCCCGTCACCACCTGCACCCTCCGCTGCTTCGCGAGCTGAGCGAGGTTGCCCGTGAGCTTGCGGACGACGGAGTCCTTGAAGCCGCGCAGCTTCGCGAAGTCGAGCCTGGGCGGCGCGAACTCCACGCCGTGGGGCGCGAGGTCGCGCGCCGCCTCGATCACCTGGGCCACGTGGAGCAGCGCCTTCGACGGGATGCAGCCGACGTTGAGGCAGACGCCGCCGAGGGCCGCGTAACGCTCGACGAGCACGACGCGCTTGCCGAGATCGGCGGCGCGAAAGGCCGCGGTGTAGCCGCCCGGCCCGGAGCCGAGCACCAGCACGTCGGCCTCGAGTCCGGCGCCGCGGGACGCCGGCCCCGCGGACGGCGCGGCGGCCGGGGCTTCCTCGCGCGCCGCGGCGGGCGCCACAGCCTGGCTCGCGGCACGAGCAGGCTCGTGCTCCACCGCGGCGCTCTTGCCTGCCGCGACCTCGTCGGCGACCTCCAGCACGAGCAGCGGCGAGCCCTCGCTCACCGCGTCGTCGACGCGCACCAGCAGCCGTCGCACCACGCCGGCGGCCGGAGAGGGCACCTCCATGGTCGCCTTGTCGCTCTCGAGCGTGACCAGCGACGTCTCGCGCTCGACGCGATCGCCGACCGCGACCAGCACCTCGATCACGGCGACGTCGTGGAAGTCGCCGATGTCCGGCACGCGCACGGTGAGCGACGAAGGCATCCGTCGCCTACAGGATCAGGCGGCGGAGATCCCGGAGCAGCTCCGCCAGGCGCGTCGTGAAGCGCGCGGCGTCGGCGCCGTCGATCACGCGGTGGTCGTAGGAGAGCGAGAGGGGCAGGACGAGGCGCGGCACGAACTGCCCGTCGCGCCACACCGGCCGCCAGTCCATGCGGCCCACGCCGAGGATCGCGACCTCCGGGTGGTTCACGATCGGCGTGAAGAAGGTCCCGCCGATCCCTCCCAGGCTCGAGATGCTGAAGCTGCCGCCCTGCAGGTCGGCCGGCCGGAGCTTGCGCTCGCGGGCGCGCGCGGAGAGGTCCATCAGCACGGCGGCGATCTCGTAGAGGCCCTTCCGGTCGGCATCGCGCACGACCGGCACGACGAGCCCGTTCGGCGTGTCCACGGCGACGCCGACGTGGATGTAGCGCTTGAGGATCAGGTTCTCGCCCTTGTGGTCGAGCGATGCGTTGAAGTGCGGGAGCTCCTTCAGGAGGTGCGCGCAGGCCTTCAGCACGAAGGGCAGGAAGGTGAGCTTGATCCCGCGCGCCTCGGCATCGGCCTTCGTGTCGCGCCGGAAGGCGTCGAGCTCGGTGATGTCCGCCTCCTCGAACTGCGTGACGTGGACGACGGTGACCCAGCTGCGGTGCAGCCTCGCCGCCGAGAGCTTGCGGATCCGGTTCAGCGGCTCGACCTCGGTCGGGCCGAACTGCGCGAAGTCGAACTCGAGCGGCGGCGCCGCGACGGTCGGGCCGGGCACGCCCGGCGCAGCGGACGCCGTGGCGTTCACGATCATGTTCTTGACGAAGGCCTGGACGTCCTGCTTGAGGATCCGGCTCTTGGGCCCGCTGCCCGTGACCAGGCGCAGGTCGACGCCCAGCTCCCGGCCGAGACGCCGCACCGAGGGGCTCGCGTGCGCCCGCAGGTCGGCACGGGCCGGCACGAGCGCGGCCGGCAGCGGCACGACTTCGACGCCCTCGCGGTCCTCGACGACCGACGAGGCGATCGGCGCCACGGCCTCTTCGTCGGGCTCGGCCGGCCGCGGTGCGGGCGCCGGCGCGCGCGTCGGCCGGGCCGCGGGCGGTTCTGCGCTCGGAGCAGCCGGAGGGGCAGCAGCGGGCGCGGCGGGGGCGGGCGCCGCGGCGGGAGGCGGGCTCGGCGCGGCCTCGGGCGCGGCCTCGGGCGCGCGCGCGGCCTGCTCGTCGATCTCGATGCGCGCGATCAACGCGCCCTGGTTCACCTGGTCGCCGACGGAGACCTTCATCTCGACGATCACGCCGGCGAAGGGCGAGGGGATCTCCATGCTCGCCTTGTCGCTCTCGAGCACGATCAGGGACTGCTCGGCCGCGACGCGGTCGCCCACGGAGACCAGCACTTCGGCGACGTCGACGTTCTCGAAGTCGCCGATGTCCGGCAGGAGCACGTCGCGCGCAGTGCCCACCGCGGCTACGCCTTCGCCGGATCCGGCCGCTCGGGATCGATGCCGTACTTGTCGAGTGCCTGGCGGACGCTGGCCGGCGGGAGCGCGCCGTCGTCGGCGAGCGCCTTGAGCGCCGCCAGCACCACGAAGTGTCGGTCCACCTCGAAGTGGCTGCGCAGCGCGGCGCGGCGGTCGCTGCGGCCGAAGCCGTCGGTGCCGAGCACGGCATAGCGGCCCGGCACGAAGGCGCGGATCTGGTCCGCGCAGGCCTTCATGTAGTCGCTGGCGGCGATCACGGGTCCGCGGCGGCCGGCGAGCTGCGCGGCGAGGTAGGAGCGGCGCGGCGTCTCCTCCGGGTGGAGCAGGTTCCAGCGCTCCGCCTCGAGACCGTCGCGGCGCAGCTCGCTCCAGCTCGTGACGCTCCACACGTCGCCGGCGATGCCCCAATCGTTGTGGAGCAGCTCGGCCGCGGCGAGCACCTCGCGCAGGATCGCGCCGGAGCCGAGCAGCTGGACGCGCTGCCGCGCGTCGGCGGGTCCGTCGGCGTACGGGTACATGCCGCGCAGGATTCCGGGGATCGCGCCGTCGGGCAGCGGCGGGTGCGCGTAGTTCTCGTTCGTGACGGTGAGGTAGTAGAAGACGTCCTCCTGCTCGGCGCACATGCGGCGCAGCCCGTCGTGCACGATCACGGCCAGCTCGTAGGCGAAGGCGGGATCCCACGCGACGCAGTTCGGAACGGTCGAGGCCAGCAGCTGGCTGTGGCCGTCCTGGTGCTGGAGGCCCTCGCCCGAGAGCGTGGTGCGGCCCGAGGTCCCGCCGACCAGGAAGCCCCGCGAGCGCGAGTCGCCCGCCGCCCAGATCAGGTCGCCGACGCGCTGGAACCCGAACATCGAATAGAAGAAGTAGAAGGGGATGGTCTGGATGCCGTGGTTGGCGTAGGCCGTGCCGGCGGCGACGAACGACGCCAGGCCGCCCGCCTCGCAGATGCCTTCCTGCAGGATCTGCCCCTTGCGGTCCTCGCGGTAGTACATGACCTGATCGTGGTCCACCGGCTCGTAGAGCTGGCCCTCGGCCGCATAGATGCCGAGCTGCCGGAACAGACCCTCCATGCCGAAGGTGCGTGCCTCGTCGGGGACGATCGGAACGACCCGCGGCCCGAGCTGCTTGTCGCGACACAGCGTGTTGAGCAGGCGGACGCACGCCATCGTCGTCGAGATGTCGCGCTTGCCCGAGCCCTCGAGCGCCGCCTTGAAGGTGTCGAGCGGCGGGATCTCCAGGGCCGCCGCGCTGCGGCGGCGCGACGGCAGGTAGCCGCCGAGCGCCTGGCGGCGCTCGTGCATGTAGCGGATCTCGGCGCTGTCCTGCGTCGGCTTGTAGAAGGGCGCGTCGGCCAGCTGCTCGTCGGGGATCGGGATGCGGTAGCGATCCCGGAACGCGCGCAGCGAGTCCTCTCCCATCTTCTTCTGCTGATGGGTGATGTTCTGGCCCTCGCCGGCCTCGCCCATGCCGTAGCCCTTCACGGTCTTGGCGAGGATCACCGTGGGCTGGCCCTCGTGGCGCGTCGCGGCGGCGTAGGCCGCGTAGATCTTCTGCGGATCGTGGCCTCCGCGGTTGAGCTGCCAGATGTCGTCGTCGGTCAGGTTGGCGACCATCTCGCGCAGCTCCGGGTACTTCCCGAAGAAGTGCTCCCGCGTGTAGGCCCCTCCGCGCACCTTGTAGTTCTGGTAGTCGCCGTCGACGGCCTCCTCCATGCGGCGCAGCAGCAGGCCCTTCTTGTCGCGGGCGAGCAGCGCGTCCCAGCGGTCGCCCCAGATCACCTTGATGACGTTCCAGCCCGCGCCGCGGAAGGTGCCCTCGAGCTCCTGGATGATCTTGCCGTTGCCGCGCACGGGGCCGTCGAGTCGCTGCAGGTTGCAGTTCACCACGAAGATCAGGTTGTCGAGCTTCTCGCGGGCCGCGAGGCCGATCGCACCGAGCGCCTCGGGCTCGTCCATCTCGCCATCGCCGACGAACGCCCAGACGTGCCGGTCCGTGGCGTCGATCAGCCCGCGGTTGTGCAGGTACTGCATGAAGCGGGCCTGGTAGATCGCGAGGATGGGGCCGAGGCCCATCGACACCGTCGGGAACTGCCAGAACTCGGGCATCAGCCACGGATGGGGATACGAGGACAGCCCTCCGCCGCCGACCTCCTGGCGGAAGCGCCGCAGCTTCGCCTCGTCGAAGCGGCCCTCGAGGAAGGCGCGCGCGTAGATGCCCGGCGACGAATGGCCCTGGATGTAGACGAGGTCTCCGCCGAAGTCCTGCGTCGGCGCGTGGAAGAAGTGGTTGAAGCCGACGTCGTAGAGTGTCGCCGCGCTGGCGAAGCTGGCGATGTGGCCGCCGAGCTCGGGGCTCTTGCGGTTCGCCTGCACCACCATCGCCATCGCGTTCCAGCGGATGATCGAGCGGATGCGGTGCTCGAGCCCCGGCTCGCCGGGCGCCTTCTCCTCGTCGGTCGGGTGGATGGTGTTGACGTAGGCGGTGGTGGCGCGGTGGGGCAGGTGGACGCCCTTGCGCCGGGCCTTGTCGATCAGGGATTCGATCAGGAAGTGCGCGCGCTCGGGGCCCTCGCGCTCCAGCACGGATTCGAGCGCTTCGAGCCACTCGTGGGTCTCTTCCGGGTCGAGGTCGACGATCTCGTCCGCCATGGTCGCCCTCAGCCCGCCGCGCGGGCGCGCGCAGCGCGGGCCGTCCTGAGCCGCTCGAAGTCCTCATCGGCGTGGTACGAAGAGCGCGTGAGCGGAGACGCGCTGACCAGCAGGAAGCCCAGGGCGCGCGCCTGCTCCGCGAAGGCCTCGAACTCGGCCGGCGGAACGTAGCGGGCGACCTGCGCGTGGCGCGGGCTCGGGCGCAGGTACTGCCCGACGGTCAGGAAGTCGACATCCGCGGCCCGCAGGTCCTCCATCACGCGCACGACCTCGGCAGGCTCCTCGCCGAGCCCCACCATGAGCCCCGATTTGGTGAAGGTCGCGGGGCAGAGCTGCTTCGCCCGGGCGAGCAGCGCCAGGGACTCCGCGTAGCTCGCACCCGGGCGGATCCTCCGGTACAGGCGCGGGACGGTCTCCACGTTGTGGTTGTACACGTCGGGCCGCGCGGACGCGACCGTCTCCAGCGCGCCCGTCTTGTGCCGGAAATCCGGTGTCAGCACCTCGATCGTGGTGCGCGGCGCCGCTGCGCGGATCGCCTCGATGCACGCGGCGAGGTGGGCCGCGCCTCCGTCCGGCAGGTCGTCGCGGTCGACGGACGTGACGACGACGTGGCGCAGACCCAGCGACGCGACCGCCTCGGCCACCCGGCGCGGCTCGTCCGCGTCGACGCGCTTCGGGCGGCCCGTCGCGACGTTGCAGAAGGCGCAGGCCCGCGTGCAGATGTCGCCGAGGACCATCAAGGTCGCGTGCCGCTGCGACCAGCATTCGTGGAGGTTCGGGCAGGCGGCTTCCTCGCACACCGTGGTGAGTCGCAGGCTGCGCACCAGCGCGCGCGTCTCGGCGAGCCCCGGAGTCTCTCCGAGCCGCACGCGCAGCCACGGGGGCTTGCGCGCAGGCGCCGCCACCGCCCGTTCATCGCGTGCCATGATCAGGCTGGAGTGTTCCGGCGCGCTCCGGAGCCGTCAAGCAAGCGCCGGAGGCGGGCGAAGGTCGGAGCAAGCGCCGGAGGCGAGCGAAGGTCGGAGCAAGCGCCGCAGGCGCGCGCAGCGAGCCGGAGGCGAGCGAAGGTCGGAGCAAGCGCAGTGTGTCGCTCACGGCCCGTGGGTGACTCGTGCGGCGTCCGCTCCCCGCGGCGACGCCGGGCGCTGCGCCAGATCGAGCACGCCCGCGGCGAGCACGGCTTCCGCGATCGCCTGGTTCCCCGCGGCGACCAGATGCCCGTTCCAGTCGTCGCGGTACGGATTGCGCGCGGCGGCGACGAGCGTGCGCAGGACGGGCAGCGTGTCCACGAACGGAATCCCGGCGTCGCGCAGCGAGCGGCGGATGCGCTCCCAGACCAGCGTCTCTCGCAGTGCCAGCTCGGCCAGCACGGGCGTGGCAGAGGCTCCGCTCGCCCGCACGCGCTCTGCGAACACCAGCTCCTTCGTCGGAATGCCGACCACCGCGAACGCGCAGCGCCCCGCGCAGCGATCCGCCATGCGGAGCAGGGCGGCGAGCGCGATGCGCAGGCCTTCCTCGACGCGCGGATCCCCCGTGTCGAGCACGGCGAGGCGCGCGGCCGGGGTGAGCACGGTCGCCAACGCCGCGTCCTGGAACGGCAGCAGCAGGTCGCCGCCCGCGCGCGCGGCGCGCGCGCGCAGGTTCTCGAATACCTCGGTGTCGGGCTCGTCGTCCGACGCGCGCGCCGCCCTCGACTCCAGCACCCGCCACGCGGCGCGCGCGAGCAGGAAGGTCCGCGAGCTCTGCGCGAAGCGCGCGAGCCGCTGGAGCGAGCCCTTGCGGGCCTCGCGGGTGGCCTCCCAGGCGTCCTTCAGGTCGCGCGTCGCGTCGAGGGAGGCGCAGCGTCCGCGCAGCTCCGGGTCCTCGCTGCGCAGCGCGGGCGCCAGGGCGCGCGGGTAGGCGCTGAGGTACGCGTCGGCGAGGTCGTTGCCCGAGTAGAGCCCGACCAGCACGACGTGCGGCGAGAGCTCGAAGGCCTCGTCCAGCAGGCGCTCGTACTCGACGGGTCCGTAGCCGCCGAGCGAGATGTTGTAGACGGAGCGGCCGGAGAGCGCGGCCAGACGCTGCGGCCAGGCCTCCTCGGGTCGGACCTCCTCGCCGTAGGTCTGCGAGTCGCCGATGGCGACGGCAAACGACTGCTCCGGACGCAGCGCGTTGCGCCAGCCCCTTGCGTCGTGCTGCGCGAGCGCCGGGTTCGGACGCTCCCCGAGGCGCGCGTCCGGGACGGCGCGGGGCACGCCGCGGAGCAGCGCGCCGACGCGATCGCTGGATCGCTCGGCGGCGAAGAGCAGCAGCTCGAGCAGGAGGATGCCGAGCAGGGCCAGGAAGGCGCCGAAGAGCGCGCGGCGGTGCGCCGGGAGCTTCGCCTCGCCTCGCGGCTCCGGGCGTCGCATGGACCGCGGAGTCCCTAGGCGCGCCGGGCGAGCGGCACCGAGTGCTCCCAGTCGGCGAACAGCGTCCGTAGCCCCGTCACGAGCAGCAGCGGCTGATCGAGCATCATGTGGTGGTACGCCTCGGGGATCTCGATCACCGGTGCATTGCGACCGAGCAGCTCGTACATGTACTCGCCGATGTCCGGGGTCACGAGGCCGTGCTCGCTGCGGAACAGCGCCACCCGGCACTTGACCAGGGGCAGCAGCTCGTGGGACGCGCGCGGCGTCTCGCGGCGGAAGATCACCGGGTCGAACTTCCACGTGACGCCGCCCGGGACCGCGACGAGGGAGCGCCGCGCCACGTAGTCGAGGATCCAGGGCAGCGACGAAGGCTGATCGGGCACCGTCCGGAAGTGACGCAACGCGGTGTCTATGTCGGGGTAGACCTTGGGATTGCGGAACGACTTGCCGTGCGCCCCTTCCTCGGCCTCGGGATCGGGCCGGCGCACCGGTGAATCCAGGATCACTGCGCCGGCCAGCTCCTCGCCGAACGTGGCCGCCGCGGTCATCGCGACGAAGCCGCCCATGCTGTGGCCGACCACGATCGGCGGTCCGTCGAAGCCCGCGTGCTGCGAGACCGCGCGGACCTCGCGCGCCCAGGTCTCGCGCGGGTAGCCGGCGCGCCGTCCGCTCTCTCCGTGTCCGGACAGGTCGATCGCGGCGACGCGGTACTCGCGGGAGAAGAGCGGCGCGATGAAGCTCCACCAGTGCGCGTGGGCCGCCCCGCCGTGTACGAACACGAGACCCGGTCTGCCGGGCTCTCCCCAGCGCAGGTAGTGGACGGGACAGCCCTCGACGACGAGCTGACAGTCCTCGGCGCGCACCGCGATGGCCTCGCGGAACCAGCGCGGGCCCGTCGCCTCGCCGTCGCGCACGCTCTCCTCGCTCCCCTGCCGGCGGAGCAGGGGATGTAGCACGGGGTCCCGGCTATCGGGAGCGGATCTCGGCCAGCAGGCAGTCCGGCGCATCCGGCGCGCCGGCCTCCGCGGCGAACGCCGCGACGGAGGCCTGCACGCGCGCGAGCGCGTCGGCGATGCCGGGCTCGAGCTCACCGAACGCGAGGAACCAGTGGGCGGACTCCGAATCGACGGCGCGCACCCAGGCCGGCAGCGTGACCGGCGGAACGTCCGCGCCGCCGTGCAGCGTGAGCAGGACCTCGTCGCCGTCCTGCAGCAACGGATCGCGTTCGACGCGCAGTCCGCGCGGCGAGAGTCCGCGGCCGATGGCGATGCGCGCGCCCCCGGTCGCGGCCGCGAGGCGCCGGCGCCGGGGCGAGAGGGGCGGGCGCCGGGTCGGACCGGCCTCGTCGATGCCCGCGTCGCCGCGCGGCCGGAAGTCGATCGGCTGACCCGCCATCAGCGCGCGCAGCGTCACGCGGTCGCAGAGCGGCAGCGCGTCGAACGCGACGGAGACGTCCCAGGTCTCGCCGTCGGCGGTCGTGGTGCGCCGCGCGCCGAGCACGCGACCGGGCAGTGCGAGCGAGCGCGGCGCCGTCAGGTCCTGGGGAACCCGGATCTGGATCCGCGTGCCCGATTCGAACAGGGCGCCGGACACGAGTCCGCAGCCCGTCGCCGAGACCTGCGCGAGGATCGCCTCGCGCGCCGCATCCCCGACGCGGACCTCGACGGGCGCGCCGATGGCGACCCGCAGGGTGCGCCTGCGCTCCGGACCCTCGTAGCCCGCGCGCTCGGCGAGCAGGCGCATCACCACCGTCGGCACCGGCTGGCGGATGGCGAAGTCGCAGGCCAGGCCGGAGACGGGGTCGTCCGGACCCGCGACCACCAGGTGCAGGTGGTGGCGGGGGGCCGGAGAGCCGTCCAGCAGGGCTCGCGCCCGCGCGGCGCTGGTCACGAGCAGCGGGACCTCCGCGGAGCCCGCTTCCTCGAGCGCATCGGCCCAGCGCACCCCGATCGCGGCGAGCGCAGCCCGCACGTCGCGGAGCTCGCCGTCGTCGAGCACGAGCGCGTGGGGACCGTCGGCGCGCAGGGCGATCTCCTTCCAGGGGAGGACGCCTGCTCATCGGACGGTCGCGCGGAAGCCTGAACCGCGACCTCAGCGGCCGCGCGGCGACGCCAGCTTCTCCTTCAGCTCGCCGGACGCGTACATCTCGCGGACGATGTCGCAGCCGCCCTGGAACTCGCCGTCGATGTAGAGCTGCGGGATCGTCGGCCAGGAGGAGTAGACCTTCACGCCCTCGCGGATCGCCGGGTCGCGCAGCACGTCGACCGTCTCGTAGTCCGGGATCAGGCTGTCGAGGATCTGGACGACCGTCGCCGAGAAGCCGCACTGCGGGAAGCTGCGGTCGCCCTTCATGAAGAGCACCACGCGGTGCTTCTTGACGAGGTCGTCGATGCGCTGGCGGGTCTTCGGATCGAGGGTCATGACGTCTCCTTCGCGTCGAGTTCTGCGAGCGTCGCGGGATCGAGCCACGTGCTCATCGCGCGCTCGTCGCGCCGCAGGTCTTCGAGGGTGATGCGCTCGAGGGCGCCGCGCAGGGTGTCCTGGACGACGCGCCACAGGGCGCGCAGGGAGCAGTTGCCGGAGCGCACGCAGCGCGCGCGCTGCCCGGGGTGGCAGTCGCAGAAGCGCTCGGAGAAGAAGTCGCCGCCGAGCACCTGCAGGGCGCTCCAGACGCTGATCTCGGCCGCGGGGCGCGCCAGCCGGTAGCCGCCGTCGGCGCCGCGCACGCTCCTCACCAGGAGGCCGAGGCGCAGCTCGCGCATCAGCTTGGCGGTGTATTCGGGCGACAGGCCCTCGGCCTCCGCGATCGCCGAGATCGAGACGGGCTCGTCCGCGCCGGAGTCCGCTACCCGCAAGAGACAGCGCAGTCCGTACTCTTCGCTGGCCAGGAGCTGCATCGGCGGCGGAGCGTACGATACTGTACTGGCGAGTCAACATTCGGACGCGCCTGTCTCGCGGAGCCGCCTTGTCCCTCCCCACGGATCGCCTCGGCCGACGGCTGCACGACCTCCGCATCTCGGTGACGGATCGCTGCAACTTCCGCTGTCCCTACTGCATGCCGGCCGAGATCTACGGGGCGGGCTACCGATTCCTTCCGCGACCGGAGCTGCTGAGCTTCGAGGAGATCGAGCGGCTGGCGCGGCTCTTCGTGGCGCAGGGAGTCGAGAAGATCCGCATCACCGGCGGAGAGCCGCTGCTGCGGCACGAGCTGCCGAGCCTGATCGGACGGCTCGCCCGCATCGAGGGCGTACGCGACCTCACGCTCACCACCAACGGCGTGCTGCTCGCCGCCCAGGCGAAGGCACTCGCCGCCGCGGGTCTCGTGCGCATCACCGTATCCCTGGACAGCCACGACGAGGCCGTCTTCCGGCGCATGAGCGGCCGCGACGTGGGTCCCGCGCGGGTGCTCGAGGGCATCGCCGCCGCCGAGCGCGCGGGGCTCCGGCCGATCAAGATCAACTGCGTCGTGCAGCGCGGCGTGAACGACCACACGCTCGTGGATCTCGCGCGGCGCTTCCGCGGCACGGGCCACATCGTCCGCTTCATCGAGTTCATGGACGTGGGCACGCTGAACGGCTGGGACCTCTCGCAGGTCGTGACCGCGCGGGAGATCGTCGAGCGCATCGACGCCGACCTGCCGCTGGTGGCGCTGGATGCGAACTATCCGGGCGAGGTGGCGCGCCGCTACGCCTATCGGGACGGCGGCGGAGAGATCGGCGTGATCGCGTCGGTCAGCCAGCCCTTCTGCGGCGCCTGCACGCGGGCCCGCCTCACCATCGAGGGCAAGCTGGTGACCTGCCTGTTCGCGGCGGACGGCCTCGATCTGCGCACCCCGCTGCGCCGGGGCGAGAGCGACGAGGCGCTCGCGATGCGGATCTCCACCGCGTGGCGCGCCCGCCGCGATCGCTACTCGGAGGAGCGCGCCGCGCTCACCGACGCGTCGGGCCACGTCGCCGCGCGGCCGAAGATCGAGATGTATCAGATCGGCGGCTAGGCCGGACCGCCGGGCCGGGCGGGGCGCGCGCCTACGGGCACGGCGGCAGCAGCCCCAGCGACGAGACGAACGTCGTGAAGATGTTCCCGGCGTAGCAGTTGCCGTGATCGCCGGCCGTCAGCAGGCCGAGGTCGCTGGCCGCGAACGCGAAGGGACTCGTCGGATCCGGGTTCGTCCCGTTCCCGGTGACCTGGTTCTCGACGACCCGGTTGTTGGTGGCCTCGCTGTCGGCCACGAAGCCCGGCGTCACCTCGGGGTCCACCGAGCAGTCGAAGGGACCGCCCAGCACGGCGAGGCAGTAGTCGACCACGGCAATGCCGATGAAGTCGTTGCCCTCGACGACGTTCTTCTCGATCAGCGAGTCGTCCACGCCGACGTGGAGGATCCCGGTGCCGGACGGAACGGTCGAGAGGATCGCTCCCTCGTGTGCCGTGTTCGGCTTGTTGTTGTCGTGGACGTGGTTGGCGCGGATCGTGATGCGCTGCGCGTCGGGCCGCACGTCGAAGATGTCGGGCAGGAACAGGATGGCCATACCGATCGTATTGCCGCGCACCTCGTTCTCGGCGAGCAGGATGTCGTCGCTGTTCGAGACCTCGAAGCCGTTCACGTTTTCCTCGACGAGGTTGCGCGTGACCTTCACGTTCTGGGACGTCTCGACCCAGATCCCGCTGTCGTCGGCGCCGACCGCGCTGCTGCGCGTGATGATCCCGTTGCGCGACATGGTGGGGAAGATTCCGTAGTTCTTGTTGCCCACCGAGTGCACGTCGACGATCGCGAAGCCGTCGACGTTGCGCGTGAAGAGGCCGTTGTTCGCGAAGTCCTTGATCGTGATGCCGCTGATCGCAAGGCCGTGGATCATCGGCTGCGCGGCCATCGCGCTCGCGTCGACCCCCGGGAGCAGATCGAAGGGCGGAGCCATGCTCGAGTGGCAGCTCATGCAATCGGTGTGGGCCGCGGGTACGGCGACGATGCCGTTGCGCTGGCTGCCCGAATTCTCGAGCACGACGCCCTTCCCGGGCAGAGAGAGTCCGATCAGGTTGAGGCCCTTCGTGATGTCGAGGCCGTTCGTGGCGTCGGCGGTCTCGTGGTACACGCCGGGGAGCACGACGACCCAGCCTCCCGGCCTCGCCCGATCGATCGCCTGCTGGATCGACTGGCCGGGGCGCACGATCTGGAACAGGCGCCCGGTGTAATCGTCGGCGCGCGCCGGGGCGGCCGCGGCGGCGCCAAGGAACAGCAATCCGCAGAGACACCAGATGGAGACGAGCTGAACGCGCACCGGCCTGCTCATGGGGATCCTCCGCGCTGGATGAGCGGAGCCATCATACGCGAGGCGCCCCCTCGAGAGGGAGGCGGAATTCCAGGCGTTGGCCCTGATCCGACATTCGCGACCCGCGATCCCGCGTGGCCGAGGGGCTCCTCGGGCGCCCCCCCGCCGTCGCCCGTCGGGCTGGGCGCTTCGATGGGATGTCGGATCGGGGCTAGTAGCCGTAGCGCCGCTGCAGCGCGGCGTGTCGGCGGGCGAGGACCCCGCTGCGCTCGTCGGGAGACACGCGACGCGTGCGCGGGTGCAGCGCGCCCTCGAGGTCCGCGAGCGCCACCCTTCGCAGCACCGGCTTGGGCGTGACGTCGGCGAGCAGGAAGCGCACCGCCAGCGTGCCTCGCTCGTTTGCCTCGGGATCCAGCCAGTTGGGCACTCCCGGGTCGCGGTGGGCGATCACGCCGCGGAACGCGCCGTCCGGATCGAGCTCGCTCCAGTGTCCGTTCAGCGACGACTGTCGGGACCCGGCATCCAGCGACTCCCACCAGGGGTTGGCGAGCGCGACGCTCCACATGCGGCAGCGGGGCGGCCGGAACTCCACGATCACCGCCTCGTCGGGGCCGCACGCGAAGGGCCCCATGCCGTAGGACTGGCCGTGCAGCCCGGGCCGGTCCACCTGGCTCGAGACGTCGAAGACGAGCAGCGTGTTCGGGGCGAGCGAGAGCAGCAGGCGGCTCGCGCGCTCCCAGCAGCGTGCGCCCGCGTCGAGCCAGGTGAAGAGCGTCTCGAAGTGGAGCGCCAGGGAATCCGCTCCCGGCGACGGCGGCGGATAGCTGGCGCCCTCGCGTTCGATCGCGAACGCCGCCGGCCGTTCGCGCTCCCAGTCGTCGAAGTACTGACGCACGAGTACGTAGCGCGCCGCGTCGTCCAGGCGCAGCCAGTTGCCGGGCTGCGGCTCGCGCGACAGGCGGATCTCGAATCGCCCGTCCGCGTCGTGCTGCAGCGCGTCGCCCGCCAGGAACGACACCGTCCGCCATGCCTCGGCCGCGTTGCCGAAGCCCGGTGCTTTCCCGTCGCCGAGGTGGCCGGTGTTGACCTGGAATTCGACGTAGCGCGCGCTGCCCAGCGTGCCCGAGATGCGGTAGCGCGCGTCGCCGCGCACCCGCGCGAAGGAGTAGTTGCAGTCCGGGTTGTCGAGCCCCCAGCTCATCGAGTCGTCGGCCATGCGACCGAAGCGCGGATAGTCGGGATCGTCGCACTCGAGGCAGACGCGGATTCCCGCGGCCAGGAAGCGCGTCAGGTAGCGGGTGCCGACGGCGCGCAGCGCGGGAGCGGCCGGCATCCCTTCGCCCCGGACGAGCGCTTCGAGGGAGCCGAGTCGCGCGCACAGCTCGCGCCAGGTCTCGCCCGAGGAGAGGCGCGCGCCCGCGTCGCTCATGGCGGCCGAGGATCGCACAATGCGACCCGAGTGGTACCGTCGCGATCTCCGTGGAGCGCGCTCGCATCGCGGCGGACCTCGTGCTCGTGGGCGGCGGACACGCGCACGTCCAGGTGATCCGCCGCTTCGCGATGGCGCCGCTGCCGGGCGTTCGTCTGACCGTGGTGCTCGACCGTCCCGAGGCTGTGTACTCGGGAATGGTGCCGGGCTTCGTGGCTGGCGAGGTGTGCCCCGCGGAGCTCGAGATCGACGTGGTGCCGCTCGCGCGGCGGGCGCACGCGCGCGTCGTGCTGGCCGCGGCGACACGCGTCGACGCGCCCGCGCGCCGGATCGATCTGGAGGGTCGCCCTCCACTCCGCTACGACGTGGCGAGCCTGGACGTCGGCGGCTCGCTGCGCGGACTGGATCTGCCCGGCGTGCGCGAGCACGCGCTCGCGACGCGCCCGATCCGCAGCTTCGTCGATCGACTCGAGTCGCGCATCGCCGCGTGTCTCGCATCGGGCCGCGCGCCGCGCGTGGCCGTGGTGGGGGGCGGCGCGGCGGGCTTCGAGCTCGCGTTCACGCTCGAGGCGCGCCTGCGCGCAGCCGGCCGCTCCGCAATGGTGGTGCTCTTCGAAGCAGCGGCAGACCTCGCGGCCGGGCTGCCGGCGGGCAGCGCGCGCCGGATCCGCAGTGAAGCGCGCCGGCGCGGGATCGAGCTGCGCTGCGGCGCGCTCGCGACCCGTGTCGAGCCCGGCGCGCTCTGGCTCGGCGACGAGCGCATCGAGGCGGATCTCGTGGTGTGGGCCACCGGCGCGGCGCCGCATCCGTGGCTCGCGGCGTCGCCGCTTCCCGTCGATGCCCAGGGCTTCGTGCGCGTGCGGCCGACGCTCCAGGTGGTGGGGTGCGACGACCTGTTCGCGGCGGGCGACTGCGCATCCCTCGAAGGAGCCGCACGGGTTCCCAAGGCCGGCGTGTATGCGGTGCGCGAGGGTCCGATCCTCGACGCCAATCTGCGCGCGCTTCTGCGCGGGGGCTCCTTGCGCCCCTACCGGCCGCAGCGCGACTTCCTCGCGCTCCTGAACCTCGGCGACGGCCGCGCGCTCGGCGCGAAGTGGGGCATCGCCGCGTCCGGCCGCGCCGTGTGGCGACTCAAGGACCGCATCGATCGCGGCTTCCTGCGCCGCTTCCAGGTGCAGGGGCAGGCGGCGATGCCGGGCGAGCCCATGGAATGCGGGGGCTGCGCCGCGAAGGTCGGCGCGTCGCCTCTCGCGGCGGCGCTGGCCCGCCTCGGACCCGCGCCCGACGACGACTCGGTCCTGCTCGGTCTCGCGCAGGCCGACGACGCGGCGGCGCTGCGCATGCCGCGCGGGGACGTCGTGCTCGCCAGCCTCGACGCCTTCCGGGCCTTCAGCGACGACCCGTACCTGGTGGGGCGCGTCGCCGCGGTCAACGCGCTGAGCGATCTCTTCGCCAAGGGCGGCCGGCCCCGGCACGCGCTGGCTCTCGTGACGGTGCCCGACCTCGCTCCCGAGCGCGCCGAGGAGACGCTCTACCAGGTCCTGGCCGGCGTGCGCGCGGCCCTCGATCCGCTGGGCGTGACCCTGGTCGGCGGCCACTCGACGCAAGGCGACGAGCTCTTCGTCGGGCTCGCCGTCAGCGGCGAGAGCGGGGATCCCCTGCTGGAGCGACGCGGGCTGCGGCCGGGCGATCTCCTCGTGCTCAGCAAGGCGCTCGGCACCGGCGTCGTGCTCGCAGCGGACATGCGCGGCCTCGCGAGCGGGCGCGACCTGCAGGCGGCGCTCGCGTCGATGCTGAGGCCGAACCTCGAAGCCGCGCGCTGCGCGAGGGAAGCTGCGGCCCACGCCTGCACCGACGTGAGCGGCTTCGGCCTCGCCGGGCATCTCTGCGAGATGCTGCGCGCGAGCCGCGTCGGCGCGCGCGTGGACCTCGCGGCCCTGCCGCTGCTGCCCGGCGCAGCGGATCTCGCCGCTGGCGGCGTGCGCAGCACCTACCACGCGCAGAACGCAGAGGCAGCTCGCGCGCTCCTCTTCGCGCCGGGCGTGGAAGGGGATCCCGCGAGCGCGCTGCTCTTCGATCCGCAGACCTCCGGCGGACTCCTCTTCGGTGCGGCGCCCGCGCGCGCGCGCGAAGCGGTGGCCTCGCTGCGCGAGCGAGGCGACGCCGGCGCGGCCGTGATCGGGGAGGTCGAGCAGCCGCGAAGCGATGGCTTCCTCGTCGAGGTCGTGCGCTCGGCTTGAGGTGGGGGATCGCACGCGCGCGACTCTCGTCTTGACAAGACTTTGCCTACTGACTACGAAACCTCCTCCAGCCGTGGGAAGCGAGGTGACGTGAATCTCCCCCGCTGCGAGCCGGCTGGGCCCTCCGCACGAGCTCCCGAGAGGTTCCGCGTGATCCGAATCGCGATCGTTGGCGTGGGCAACTGCGCGAGCTCCCTGGTGCAGGGGCTCAGCTACTACGCGGACAAGCGGCCCGAGGATGCGATCGGGCTGATGCACTGGGAGATCGGAGGCATCCGGCCCCAGGACGTCGAGGTGGCCTGCGCGTTCGACATCGATCTGCGCAAGGTCGGGAAGGACGTCGCGGAGGCGATCTTCGAGAAGCCGAACTGCACCGCGCGCTTCTGCGATCCGATCCCCAAGGCGGGCGTGCCGGTGCGCATGGGCCGCGTGCTCGACGGCGTCTCGGAGCACATGCAGGACTACCCGGACGATCGTCGCTTCCTGGTGTCGGACCAGCAGCAGCCGGGGCGCGAGGACGTGATCGCGGCGCTGCGCGATTCGCGCGCCGAGGTGCTGGTGAACTACCTGCCGGTCGGATCCGAGCAGGCCACGCGCTTCTACGCCGAGTGCGCGCTCGAGGCGGGCGTCGCCGTGGTGAACTGCATGCCGGTCTTCCTGGCCAGCGACCCCGGGTTCGCGGCGCGCTTCGCCGAGCGAGGCCTGCCCATCATCGGCGACGACATCAAGGCGCAGCTCGGAGCCACGATCACGCACCGCATGCTCACGGATCTGTTCCGCAAGCGCGGAGTCCGGCTCGAGCGCACCTACCAGCTCAACACCGGCGGCAACACCGACTTCCTGAACATGTTGAACCGCAGCCGGCTCGCGTCGAAGAAGGTGTCGAAGACCGAGGCGGTGCAGTCCGTCGCCGCCGAGCGCATGGCCGACGAGAACATCCACGTCGGACCTTCCGACTACGTGCCCTGGCAGAACGACAACAAGGTGTGCTTCTTGCGCATGGAAGGGAAGCTGTTCGGCGACGTCCCGATGAACCTCGAGCTGCGGCTCTCCGTCGAGGACTCGCCCAACTCGGCGGGCGTCGCCATCGACGCGATCCGCTGCGCCGGCCTGGCCCGGCAGCGCGGCATGCGCGGCCCCGTGCTCGCTCCGTCGGCCTATCTGATGAAGCACCCGCCCGAGCAGGTGAGCGACGACGTCGCCTATCGGTGGATGGAAGAGTTCATCCGCGGGGACTCATAGCTCCTCTGCCAGCCGGCCCGCGTGATGCGGCGCCAGATGGCCCGCGTCCACCATCCAGCGGATCGCGTCGCGGTAGGTCGCCCGCGGGTCCCGCAGCGTGACGCCGAGGCGCTCCACCTCGGGCGAGGTGACGGCGCCCGGCCACTGGCTGGCGAAGTCCATCGCCTCGCCGGTCAGCGGGAAGTCGAAGGGCGCGACCCGCTTGACCAGGTCGCCCGCGCGCCCGAGGAGCCGCAGCAGCGCACCGGGGATGCGGACGCGCCGCACGCGCCGGCCCGTCAGCTCGTCCATCAGCGCAACGACCTCGTGCCAGTCCAGGTAGTGTCCGCCGACCACGTAGCGGCCCGGCTCGAGGCCCGGCTCCGCGAGCCGCGCGAGGATGGCCGCGAGATCTCGCGCGTCGACGATCGAGAAGCCGCTGGAGGTGATCACCATCAGATCGCGCAGGAAGACGCGCAGCGTGTGGTTGCCCTCCGAGAGCCCCGGGTCGTCGGGGCCGACCACGGCACAGGGATACACGCTGTGGATCGGCGCACCCTCCTCCTGGAACCGGCGCACCAGCTTCTCGCTGTCGGTCTTCGAGCGCGCGTAGGCACTGCGCGCGGAAGCGAGCGGGGAGTCCGCCGTGATGGGCGGGCCGCCGGGGGTCCAGAGCGCCCCGAGGCTCGAGACGTACACGATCGATCTGGCGCCCCGAGCGTGCGCGCCTCCCACCACGTTCTCGACGCCGCGCAGGTTCGTCTGCAGGACCTCGTCGGCGCGGCTCGCCTCGAGCGCCACCACGGCCGCGGCGTGGACCACGGTCTCGCAGCCCTCGAGCGCGCGCTCGACCGCAGCGGCGTCCGTCACGTCGCCCACGACGACCTCGTCGCGGGGCACCTGCGCGGCGGCGCGCTCGAGCCTGGTCGGGTCCCGCACGAGGCAGCGGACGCGATGTCCGCGGGCGGCGAGGGCGGCCGCAGCGTGCGAGCCGACGAAGCCGGTCGCGCCGGTGACGAGTACGCGCATGAGGCCGCGGATTCTAACGTCCCACTCTGCCCCGGCTGCGTGTACTCTGGCGCGCGGGTGCGGGGCGCGAGCGCGCGCGCGGAGGGCACATGGGTCAGCTCGGCTGGTCGATCGGATCGGCGCGCGTCACGCGCTTCGTAGAGACCGAGGTCGCGATGCCTCCGCAGGGGCTCTTCCCCGAGGCGACGCCCGAGGCGCTGGCCCGGCACCGCGCCTGGCTCGAGCCGGCCTTCGTGGACGCGGGCGGCAATCTGACGCTGTCCATCCATGCGCTGCTCGTCGAGACGGCCGGGCTGCGCATCCTGATCGATACGTGTCTCGGCGAGCACAAGGTTCCCGGCTACGAGGACTTCGCCGGCCGCGGGCGCGCCTTCCTCGACGAGCTCGCGGCCGCGGGCGCGCCGCGCGAATCGATCGACGTCGTGCTCTGCACGCATCTGCACTTCGACCACGTCGGCTGGAACACCCTGCGAGAGGGCAGTCGCTTCGTCCCCACCTTCCCCAACGCCCGCTACCTGTTCGCCCGGAGCGAGTGGGAGCACTGGCGCGACGCGCCCGAGGCTCCCTTCGCCTCGACGCTCGGCGATGCGGTGCGGCCCGTGCTCGACGCGGGCCAGGCCGACCTCGTCTCCACGGACCACCGGATCTGCGACGGCGTGTGGCTCGAGCCCACGCCGGGGCACACGCCCGGGCACGTGTCGGTGCGCATCGAGTCCGGCGGCGAGCGGGCCTTCGTGACCGGAGACGCGACGCATCACCCCGTGCAGTGGGCCGAGCCCGACTGGGCCATGCCCGCGGACGTGGATTCGCGCGGCGCGGCGGCGACGCGTCGGCGGCTCGCCGACGCGCTCGCGGATTCCGGCGCGCTCGTGATCGGCACCCACTACGCCGGACCGTGCGCCGGCGAGGTCGTCCGCGGCGGCGCGGGCGTGTGGTTCCGGGCGCGTCGTTAGGTGCCCGCGCGCCGAGATCTGGCCACCACCATCCAGAGGAGGACCCGATGGCGGCATTCATGAAGAACTACGAGGGCGAGACCTACGCGCTGCTGCGCATCGTCA
>Ga0335070_10001336_pt1 | contig 28452 bp, 22 predicted proteins | sample Lox_Sample_13_FD_206722 | JGI IMG/M metagenome (GOLD analysis project Ga0335070, IMG submission 206722) | Soil microbial communities from Loxahatchee National Wildlife Refuge, Florida, United States - Lox_Sample_1.3 | ecosystem: Environmental > Terrestrial > Soil > Wetlands | place: USA...
GCCCAACAAGTGGAAGGCAACCCCAGAGGCGCCTGAAATTACGTACAAGGGGATTGTCCCCTACAAGATACCGCCCTGGGTTCTCGAGAAGTATAAGAAATAGGGTATCCGTCGGGAACGGTTTCAGACCGTTCCCGAGAGGTCTCGCTCGTTTCAAACATTTCAAGTTCGGGTGTTCAATATTGTCTCGAATCTCGCCTGGTCAAGGGCATGAGGGAATATGGGATTCGTTCTGAACATCATCATCAGCGGTCTCATCAGTGGGAGTGTATACGCTCTTCTCGCCGTCGGGTTTTCCCTCATCTTTGGTGTCGCCCGCATTGTGAACATCGCTCATACCGCCTTCTACATGGTGGCTGCCTACTGTATTTATTTCGTCAACCACAAGATGGGCTTCCATCCCCTGTGGGGCATGGGGGCAGCCATCGTTCTGGTCACTCTGTTGGGCCTTATCTCCTACAGCATTTTCATCAACCCTATCCGGGAACATGAGGCTGCTGTGTTGATAGCGACGATTGCCCTGGCGATGGCCTTCCAGGAGATTATGACGCTTATCTTCACGGGCACCTATCTCAGTGTACCCTCATTGGTCCAAGGATATTTCTCGATCTTGGGTGTAAAGGTTTTTTATCAACAGCTCCTGACCTTCTGCCTGGCCTTGCTGGTCATGGCGGCACTATGGATCCTTCTGATGAAGACCAAACTGGGTTTGGCCATTCGATCCACGGCTCAAGATAAGGAAGTGGCCAATCTCATGGGGATCAACGAAGCTCGGGTAGCCATGATGACCATGGGCATTTCCGTTGGGTTGGCCGCTTTCACAGGCGCCGTCGTCGTCCCCCTTTACACCCTCGAACCGCTCATGTGGATGCACCCGCTGATCATGATGATGGCAGTCGTCGTATTAGGCGGGCTCGGCAGTCTTAAGGGCAGCTTTCTCGGGGCATACATCCTCGGTTTCTCAGAAGCATTGGTGGTTTTTCTGGCTCCCATGGGCGCTTTTCTCAAGGGTTCCGTTGCCCTTTCCATCATGATCTTGGTATTGCTCATCAGACCGGAAGGCCTCTTCGGTGTGTCCTTCGAGGAAGAAAGATAGACCATGGACCTCCTTCTATTCTATTTGAGAAAACTTTTTACCGTGCTTAAGAACGAAGTGATCGTTCTCCCGTCGCGGGTCGTTGCCGTGCTCTTTTTTGTCTTTCTGCTTTTCTTGCCCCTGCTGACTCAAGACGCCTATTTCCTGCGCATCCTCACTCTGACCAGCATCTTTGCCATATTTGCTGCGAGCTGGGATTTGCTTTCCGGCTATACTGGCCAGATGAATTTCGGACATGCGCTCTTCTTTGGAGTGGGGGCTTACGGTTCTGCTTTGCTCAATCTACACGGGCATATTCCTCCATGGGGTAGTATCCCCCTCGGTGCCTTAGGTGCAGTTTTGTCAGGTCTGATCATTGGGATACCTTGCCTCCGGCTCAGAGGAACGTATCTGGCTCTGACGACCCTTGCCTTCCCCATCATTCTGCTGGGCATTGTTTTCGCTCTTCCCAACGTTACAGGCGGAGAGCTGGGAATTTCAGGGATCGCCCGGTTGGCCGGCTCCCGCGTCGCCAACTACTACATCGCGGTCGTGACGATGCTCGGCCTATGCACGATCATGTGGAAGGTTACCGACTCCAATACCGGCATTATCTTCCATGCGATTCGGGAGGATGAACTGGCTGTCCGGGCCGCCGGCATCAACACGACGCGCTACAAACTTCTCGCCTTTTGTCTCAGCGGTTTTTTTGCCGGTATTTCCGGGGGTCTCTATGCCCATTTTATGAGGATCGCAGGCCCTTCAACGCTTGAAGTCTCCAAGTCCTTTGAGGTGGTCATCTGGGCCATCTTCGGTGGAATTGTAACCATCTATGGCCCGGTTGGGGCGGTATTCATCCTCTTCCCCTTGCTGGAGCTTCTGCGCTTCTGGCAAGAGTACCGAACATTGATGTTCGCAGGTGTGGTTTTGTTGATTCTTCTGTATATGCCCGACGGCCTCTTCCCTTGGCTACGGGACAAGATAGAAAAGGAGTGTCCCCGGTGTAAAATCAGAAATATCGCCACCCGTCATACGTGTCGCGTGTGCACGGCACCGTTGGATTAAGAGTGAACGAAATGGAGAGGGTAAGAAAATGAACCCAAAGGAAGTCTATGCTGCAAAGCCCTGGTTGAAACATTATCCTGAAGGTGTTACTGACACCGTGGACGTACCGTCCGTATCCGTTCCCGACCTCTTTGACCAGGTCGTAAAGAAATACGGCAATAAGACTGCGTTGATCTTCTACGGGAATAAGATCAGCTATGCAAAGCTGAAAGAGCTGATTGACCGTTTTGCCGCAGCTCTGGCCGACTTAGGAGTAAAGAGGGGGGATACAGTCGCGCTCTATCTCCTGAATTGCCCACAGTACGTCATTGCTTACTTCGCGGCCCTGAAAATCGGCGCGAAAGTCACGCCGGTCAGCCCCGTTTACACCAGCCATGAAATAAAGCATCAGCTCCAGGACAGCGATGCCATGACCGTGGTCTGCCAGGATATCCTTTATGATAATGTGGAGAAGACCGGCATGGTCATGAAGAATGTGATTCTCACCAGTATTGCCGATTACCTGCCAACGCTTAAGAAGCTTTTGGGGAAGGGAGCCCTGGGAAAAGTCTACAGTGAGATGCACGTGCCAACGCCTACGTTCATGAAGGAAGCTGGCCTCCTTCAATTTCAGGACCTCATCAAGAAATACCCGCCCCAGGCTCCCAAAGTAACCATCGACCCAGCGACGGATATCGCGGTCCTTCCCTATACGGGGGGCACCACAGGGCTTCCCAAGGCAGCCATTCTCACCCACGCGAATATAGCGGCCTTACAGGCGCAAGTGAGGACATTCTGGCCTTTCTTTGAAGAAGGCAACGAATTGGTCATGGCTTTCTTGCCATTTTTCCACATCTATGGCCAGGTCGTCGTGATGCTCGCGAGTCTTGCTCAGGGCTTCACCATGGTTCTCTTTACCACGCCGGATATCGACGATATCTTATCCGCCATGGAAAGATACCAGGCATCCGCGTTTTATGGTGTGCCGACCATGTTTGAATACCTCAAGGAATATGAAAAGACAGACAGGGTGAATTGGAAGCGGCTCAAACTCATCGCCTGCGGGGCGGATACCCTTCATGAATCAACCATTGAAGCATGGGAGAAAAGGACCGGGGCAAAGATCTTCGAAGGGTATGGGATGACCGAGACCACGGCCGTAAGCCACGCCAGCCCCACGCATCGGCCCAAAAAGGGTTCTTTCGGAGTTCCCCTGCCCGGTATGAAGGCCGCCATTATCGAACACGAAGGGACGAATTTCCTGCCACCCGGTGAGGTTGGGGAACTGATTTTGAACGGACCGAACATCATGCAAGGCTATTGGAAAAGAGCGGACGGAACCCGGGAGACCTTGATCGACATCGACGGGGAGAAATGGCTCAGAACCGGAGACCTGGTCAGCATGGACGAGGAAGGTTACTTCCATTTCTTTGACCGCAAGCGGGACCTCATTAAGGTCAAGGGATATTCGGTCTTCGCGAGGCATGTCGAAGAGGTCCTTTTCAAGCATCCTCAGATTAAGGCTGCCGGCGTCGTGGGAGTGCCCGACCCGAAAGCGGGCAATCTCATCAAGGCCTATGTGGTCCTGGAGAGTGAAGCCAGGGGTAAAATTTCTGAAGAGGAAATTATTAACTTCTGTAAAGAGAATCTGGCCTACTACAAAGTCCCGAAGATTGTCGAATTCAGGGGCGAGCTCCCGAAGACGGACGTGGGAAAGGTTTCCCGCAGGGAGTTGAGAGAGGAGAGCGAAGAGAGGTGATATGACCCAGTCCTTTCTCGAAATCAAAGGACTCACCAAAAACTTCGGTGGTCTCCGGGCTGTCAACGACGTCGGTTTTTCCATGGAAAGGGATCAGATCCTGGGCCTGATCGGCCCGAACGGTGCTGGCAAGACGACCCTGTTGCGGCTGATCACCGGCATTCTGAGGCCGGATGCCGGCAACGTCCGTTTCATGGGAAAAGAAATCGTCGGTCGCAAAACCTGGGATATCGTCAACATGGGCATCGCCTGCACCTTCCAGAACATGAGGCCCTTCCGGCGACTCCCGATTGTCGCCAACGTCATGGTTTCCTGCCTTTCCCCGCGCGCCATGAAGAGAGGCGAATGGGTCAAGCGGTTGGAGGCAAAGGCCATGGACGCGCTGGAATTTGCAGGCATTTCAGACATGGCCCTCGAAAAAGCCTCGACCCTTTCGCAAGGCGACCTTAAAAGGCTTGAAGTGGCTCGGGCCGTGGCGACCGAGCCGGAATTGCTCCTCCTGGATGAGCCCTTCGGAGGGTTGAGTCCTGCTGAGACGGATCTCATGGCCAAGTCGATCAAGCGCTTGCACAAGGGAGGTCGTTTCGGTCGATTGCACAGCGAAGGACCGGCGATGATCATCGTCGAGCATAAGCTGCAGTGGCTGATGAAGATTGTGGATCGTATTATCGCCCTGAATTTCGGGACGATCATTGCCGATGGAACGCCCGAAGAAATCGTCAAAGACCCTCGTGTCATTGAGGCCTACCTCGGCCGAGGAGGGATCTAGCGCGTGCTGCTTGAAGTTGCCAATTTGTCGGTATGGTATGACAAGGCCATGCTCATCAATAATTTGAGCATGCGTATCGAGGCTGGGGAACTGGTCAGCCTTGTGGGTCCGAATGGCGCCGGCAAATCCACTCTGCTCAGAGCCATCACCGGATTGGTCGCTTGGGAGAGGGAGATTACGCGGAGGTCAACCCACGGGGATATTATTTTGCAGGGTGTCGTCATCTTCGACGGAGAGCGAATCGATCGGGTGCCTGCTCATGAAATCGTCAGGCGAGGGCTCGTCCTTTGTCCGGAGAGGCGAAGACCGTTCCGGGAGATGACGGTCTCCGATAATCTCATGGCCGGGTCTTACCTGCTCAAGGACAAGGATGAGATTCGGGACAACTTGGAGAAAGTATACCAACTCTTCTTCGTGCTCAAGGATCGAGCACGCCAGATTTCCGGAACCCTCTCCGGTGGGGAGCAACAGATGCTGGCCATCGGCAGGGCATTGATGTCCAAACCCAAGCTGTTGTGCATTGATGAGCCCTCGACGGGACTTGCCCCCCTTTTACGAACGGAGGTATTTCAGAAGATTGGAGCGATCAACAAGTTAGGGATCACCGTCTTGCTCGTTGAGCAGGAGGTGAGCACGGTCTTCAAGATGGCCTCCCGAAACTATGTCCTCTCCTCCGGAAAAATCATCGCCGAAGGAACCGGCGAGCAACTGCTCCAAGACGAGGTGCTCCGTAAGACATATCTGGGACTCTAGCCAGGTTGCTTCCGGGCGTTCATGCCGGACGAAGTCCTTTCCTCTGTGTCCTGATCGATGTAAGAGCATTTATTTCACGAATCGGGCAACTTTGATCAACCCTTTTGAAAACATAACCCCCCTTCATCCCCCCTTAAATTAAGGGGGGAATAGAGGGGGGTTATAGCTTCATCAGCCACACGGCTTCAGAGTTTAGACCATCAGACAGCTTGTTGCTTTGGGCGAAGATTTCGAACGGGCAACAGGAGTTAAGAGAGAGGAAACCTGCATGATTGACTTGCGCCTGGCTGGGAAGAAGTACGGTCCCATCTCTTTTGAGTACACATGGGAGGATGTAGTCCTGTATGCCTTGGGGATCGGGGCGCAAACAGAGGAATTGTCTTTTATCTACGAGAACGCCAAACGCGGTTTAAAGGTTTTCCCCAGCTTTAGCGTCGTGATGGGCATGGGTTTATTGATTGACCTCTTTAAAGATTTGAAGGTGGACTTCTCCAGGTTCATTCATGGAGAACAGGCGATCAAGCTGTATCGCCCGATTCCACCCGAAGGGAAAACCCTTGTTGAAGGAGAGATTGCAAATGTCTATGACAAGGGCAAAGGGGCGCTCCTTGTCTGGAGGAAGAAGGTGATGACAGAGGGAGGTGATCCTCTGGCCGAAACCGAGAGCGGCATTTTCTATGTGGGCGAAGGGGGCTTTGGCGGCGACCCGGGACCAAAAGCCGAAATACTTGAACCTCCAAGAGGGACCGAGCCGGATTTCACGGTCTCCCATTTTATTCCCGAAAACCAAGCCGCCCTCTATCGCCTCAGCGGGGACCTTAACCCCCTTCACGTCGATCCTGATTTTGCCAAAAAGGGTGGCTTTTCCCAACCCATCCTTCACGGCCTTTGCACTTATGGCTACGCCGTAAGAGCCATCTTATCCAAGGCCTGTAACGGAGACGTGGGACGATTTAAGGAGTTTAAGGCCCGGTTATCTGGAGTGGTCTATCCCGGCGACTCGCTCGTGACAGAGGGCTGGAAGGATAAGGGAGGCCGTTACCTGATCCAATCCCTCACGGATCGCGGCGTCGTCCTCAGTCACGCCTACGCCAGGGTTGAGTGAGAAAGGTCTAGATTTTGAACTTCAACGTGGGGCTTGCAAACATGAAGGGAAGATCGTGAACATTTCCAGCCTCCTCATTGAGAGCACGGCCCGTAGACCTGAGCATCCCGCCGTTCGTTTCCTTGAACGAACAATGACCTATGAAGAATTAAACAGGGAGGTGGATCGTTTGTCCTTCGGACTCGTTCGTGCGGGACTCCATCCCGGGGATATCTGTGTTCTAATGATGCCCAACTCTATCGACTGGGTCATCGTTTACTATGCATTGGCAAAAGTCGGGGCCGTGGTCCTTCCCTTGAATTTCCTTTATAGAGTGGGCGAACTCGAGCACATTTTCGAAGATTCTGGCGCGCGGGCCTTCATCGGACACAAAGACTACTTGGAACACCCTCGCCAAGTCATGGCGCACCTCCCGAAGATGGATCTGAGAATCGCCCAAGGGGTACCGCCCAACCAGGGATTTATCCCCTTAGAGGAACTCTTCGCAGAGGACAAGAATTTTCCTCTTTTTCAGGCTCGAGATGACGATCCCTGGGCCATTGTTTACACCAGCGGCACCACGGGCCATCCCAAAGGAGCCATACTCACTCACTACAATCTTGCAAACAACGCCATGACCGTGGCTGATATGCGTTCAACCGATCCCAATGATGTCGTCTTCGGCGTCCTGCCTCTTTTCCACATCTTTGGGCAGACGAGTGTTTTCAACGCTTCCATCTATCTGGGGCTGACGATCCGGCTGTGGCCCCACTTCGATCCTGGGGAGTTGTTTCCCGCTATCGAAGAGGAAGAGAGCTCAATCTTGATCGCCGTGCCCACCATTTTGAGCCGCTTGCTGGAGTTAGCCGATCTTCGTCCGCCGAGGCGATCCGGGCTTCGGTTCTGTGTCTCAGGGGGTGCCTCCCTTCCGGTCGGAGTACTCCGCCGATTTGAGGACCGTTTCCATACGACCATCTACGAAGGATACGGGCTTACCGAGTGCTCGCCGGTGTGTGTGGAAAACCCTTTCGGTCGCAAGACCCGACCTGGGTCTATTGGCCTTCCCATCCCCGGGTTTGAGGCACGTATTGTGAATGATCAGGATGAAGATGTCCCAAGCGGAGAAGTAGGAGAGCTTATTATCCGGGGACCCGGTGTCATGAAAGGATATTTCAACCAACCCGGAGCCACTGCTGAAACTCTCCGCGGAGGATGGTTACATACGGGCGACTTGGCCTGCATGGATGAGGAGGGATATATCTACATTGTGGATCGTAAGAAGGACATGATCATTCGGGGAGGGTATAACGTGTACCCTAGAGAGGTTGAGGAGATCCTTTACACTCATCCCGACGTAGTCGAAGCGGCAGTGGTAGGTGTTCCACATCCTGATTTGGGAGAAGAAGTTGCCGCAGTCGTTGTGCTTCGTCAAGGGACCCGAACGACAGCAGAACAATTACGTCAGTTCGTCAAAGAACGTGTCGCACCCTACAAGTATCCAAGAAGAATCCGGCTTGTAAAGGAGCTACCCAAGAGCCAGACTGGCAAAGTCCTCAAGAAAATCCTTAGGACAGAGATCTTGGTAGATGAATGAAATCCTGCAAGGGAGAAGGAGCGCCCCGCTGAAAAGTAGGCGTTTGGGCATCAGATTATTTTTTGGTTCGGTCGGGTTCAAACTGGGCGAGGATGGGAGTCGTGGATCCCTATGTTTTTAGAGATTCCAGGCGGCACGAGCCCCTTCTTCGGTAGCCTCGATGATCCGGCGAGGCTGGAGGGCATCTCCGATGATAACGTGACGGATCTTTTTGGCCTGTAAGATCTCTTTAAGTTTATCGTGGGGTTTAAGTCCAACGGCTATGACAATTTGATCGACTGGGAAGAGGTTTTCTTCTGCACCCCCGATAAGGACTTTTACAGAAGATTCTTCGATTTTCTTTACAACGGCGTTGAAAAGGAACCGGCACCCTGCTTCTTTGAGCCGGGTGTGAAGCATATAGCCGTGGGACGTGATTTTGAGAACCGGCGAATGTTTAAGGACCTCCGCTAGGGTCACCCGCGTCCCTTTTTGACACAAATAATCTGCTGTTTCCATGCCAATCAACCCCCCACCAACCACCACCGCATTTTTCCCGGGCGGAACCGTTCCCCCCAGAATTTGCCAGGCATAACAGACAAGGGAAAGATCAATCCCGGGAATGTCAGGCTTGATCTGTTCTCCTCCTGTGGCCAAAATCACCACCTCCGGACTCCCTTCAGAAATCATACGGTCAGTCATCTCAACCCCTGTCCGCACGGTGACTCCCATCTTTTTAACCTGGGCGGTAATCCAAGCGGTCCACATTCCATACTGGTCTTTATAAGGAGCCTCACGAGCAAAGCGCAACTGTCCGCCCGTTTCCTCCTCTTCCTCGTATAGGGTCACCTTATGACCGAGACGGGCGGCCTCATACGCGGCGGTAAGGCCACCAGGGCCAGATCCCACGACCCATACATTACGATGGACCGCGGTTGGCCCCTTTGGGCAGATGATTTCCTGCCCGGTCTCGGGGTTAAGGGCACAACGGATTTTCCCTTCCCCCAGCATTAAGCGTTCTATGCATCCCTGATTGCAGGCAATACATTTGCGAATATCTTCAGGACGGCCTTCCCGCGCTTTGATTAGAAAATCCGGATCGGCTAAAAACTGGCGGCCAAAGGCCACCAGGTCTGCTTCCGCGCGAGCGATCACTTCATTCGCCAGTGAAGGGTCTGTGAATCGCCCGACCGCAATCACAGGAAGGCCAACGGCTTCTTTTAACTTCTTGGCCCGCCAGACATTGAAACCGGGTGGATACTCAAAGGGAGCGGTGGTCATGCCGCCCGGACTTCCGTGCGTTCCGAGAGAGGCATGGAGGATGTCGGCTCCGGCTTCAGCCAGCTTGGGAAGGATAGGCTGAATGTCTTCGACGGTATAACCATCTTGAATGCACTCTTCTACAGACAGACGGAGGGAGATGGGGAAACCTTCGCCCACCTTTCTGCGAACCTCCTGCAATACTTCAATCATGAAACGGCTGCGGTTGCCGAGATTGCCCCCGTATTCATCGTCACGTTTGTTCGAAAGAGCAGATAGAAATTGGGTGAGCAGGTATCCATGGGCACCGTGCACCTCCACGGCATCAAACCCCGCCTCCAGAGCCCGAGCCGAGGCAGCGCCAAAAGCGGTAATGAGTTCATGAATCTCCTCGCGCGTGATCTCCCTCGGGGTGAGCCCGAAAACCAAAGACCGGATTGCCGAAGGGGCGATGGCTTTTTTCTCCTTCAGAAGATAAAGACTTTCCCGTCCCGCATGATGGAGCTGCAAGGCCACCCGGCTACCGGCAGCATGCACCGCATCGACCATCTTCTTCAGGCCGGGGATAAACCGATCCTCATAAACTCCGAGTTGATTGGGCAGGACCGAACCGCTGGGATGAACGGATGTAATTTCGGTGATGATTAGGCCAGCCCCTCCCATCGCCCTGCGTTTTATATAAGCGAGATGAGCCTCGCTCACCGTGCCGTCCGGATTCCCGAGGTTGGTCCCCATGGGAGCCATGACCGCTCGGTTGATCAGATTCAACGATTTTATCTTGAGAGGAGAAAAAAGGGATGACAAGAGATTCATAGCGTCTGAAGAAGTGCGGTGCCCTCAACCCGGGCGAAACCCCGTGAGAAATTCCCGCCAGGGCATGAAATCCTGGCGGAAGTATCCAACGTGTCATCCCGCTGTCGTGGGACTGCCGAACAACGGGTACTGTTTCTCACGGCCCAAAGAGAGTCCACCTGCCCTTCACCCTATCAGGTTCAGGGCTTGTTGCATGCAGGTCTTGTTAAAACGGATATCTCCCCATTTTAATCACGGAATCCGCGATTTCCCTCCTTAACCCGATCGTATTCACGGGGGTAAAACGCGACAGTTTCTTGAGAGCGGATAACTGAGTCCTGAGCGTATCGCCTTGTGCGATAGCAGCAAGGGCCTGCTTCGCAAAACTTTCTACCCGATCAAACGCATCATTCACGTAGACCTTGACCATGGCCTTCTGGATTTGAGACGGTTCGTCGCCAAACCTCTCGGCAGCCTTCATGGCTCTGAGAAGAGCGCTTTCCATGGCAAAGACCTCAATCACGATATCACTGATCGAACCCAGGATTTCCTGTTCTTCCGCCAGCTTCATCATATACTTCTGAACCGCAGCTCCCGCGACCAAGAGGCCGATCTTCTTTGACATCTCCACCATTTCTGCCTGCAGGGTGAGTTTTCCGTCATCCATCTCTACCTTGGGCCGAAGGGTCAGAAGCTCATTGGCCACCTTTTGCGCTGCGGCGAGGACGGGGAGACGGTTTTTCATGGCCCGTTTCGTCAACATATCCATGATGAGGAGACGATTGATCTCGTTCGTCCCCTCCCAGATTCGATTGATCCGCGAATCCCGATATCCCCGCTCAATCGCATAGTCATGGATATACCCATACCCTCCGTGGATTTGGAGGGCTTCGTCGACGACGTAATCCAAGACCTCTGACGAGTAGATCTTGTTGATCGAATCCTCAATAGCGTATTCCTCGATCCCTTTGGCCATCTGAATTCCGACGTCGTCCGCATGGTGATCGATTTTCTGAAGGGCTTGATCGATCAAGGCGGCTGTCCTGTAAACCATACTCTCCATGGTAAAGGTCCGGATCGCCATTTCTGCAATCTTATGTTTGATCAGACCGAATTCGGCGATCGGCTTGCCGAACTGAATTCTCTGTTTCGCATAAGTCACCGCATCCTGCAGGGCGCTCTTGGCCGATCCCACACAACCCCCGCCCAGCTTGAAGCGGCCGATGTTCAATGTGTTAAATGCGACGATATGGCCTTTTCCGACCTCCCCGAGGACGTTCTCCACGGGCACTTTGGCGTCGGCGAAGATGACGCTCCGTGTGGAGGACCCCTTCATTCCCATCTTGTTTTCTTCCTCATCGGCTGAAACCCCCTCGAATTTCCTTTCGACAATGAAAGAGGTGAATTTCTCCCCATCCACTTTGGCATACGTGACGAAGACATCCGCAAAGCCGGCATTCGAGATGAACTGCTTCTGACCGTTTAGAATATAATATTTTCCGTCGGGGCTGAGGGCTGCCGTCGTCTTGGCGTTGAGCGCGTCCGAGCCTGCTCCTGGCTCCGTCAGGGCATAGGCCGTGATCATTTCCCCGGTAGCGATTTTCGGAAGATAGCGCTTTTTCTGGTCCTTGTTCCCGAAGAAAATAATGGGAAGAGAGCCGATGCCGGTATGGACAGCATAGGCCACCATGAAGGACCCCCCTCCCTGAGACAATTTCTCCATCAGAAGGATGACACTGACCTTGTCCAAATCCTGTCCTCCATACTCCTCCGTAATGTCTCCGGAGAGGAGGCCCAACTCCCCTGCTTTCTTCACCAAGCTCGGCAGGAGGCCCTCTTTTTGGACTTCAATATCATCCGCCTGGGGTTGAACCTCCCCCACGACGAATTCGGTGGCTGCTTTGGCGATCAGCCGCTGCTCTTCGGAAAATTCCTCCGGCGTAAAAATTGCCTGAGGTGAAATCGATTCAATCAGAAATGCTCCCCCCCTCACGAACTCTTCCATGATAACCTCCTTCTCAAAAAAAGAATATTGGAATGCTGGAGTAATGGAGTGATGTTAATAATCGTGTGTCAAGCTAAATCCAATGATCCAGTATTCCATTCCTCCATCACTCCAGTTCAAATACCCCGGCGGCGCCCATCCCTCCGCCAATGCACATGGTCACGAGACCGTAGCGAACCTTTCTCCGTTTCATCTCATAAAGCAACGCCGTGGTCAACTTTGCCCCCGTACAACCCAGTGGATGACCGACGGCGATCGCCCCGCCGTTGACATTCACGATCTCCGGGCTCAACCCCAACTCCCGGATGACATACAGGGACTGCGAGGCAAAGGCTTCGTTCAGCTCAACCAGCCCGATATCCTTAACCGTCAGACCTGCTTTCTTAAGAGCCTTGGGAACAGCATACGCAGGGCCCACCCCCATGATTTCGGGCGGAACTCCGGCCACCGCAAAAGACCGGAAGACAGCCATGGGCTTCAACTTCAGGGCCGCCGCCTTTTCTTTTGACATCAGCACGACGGCGGCAGCTCCATCACTCGTCTGAGAGGAATTTCCAGCTGTCACGGTGCCTTTGGCCTTGAAGACCGGCTTCAGCGACGCTAATCCTTCCAGAGATGCGTCGTACCGTACTCCCTCATCCGTGTCGAAGATGACCTCTTTCACAACGACCGTGCCATCTTCTTTGATCTCCCTCACTTTGGCAGGGATAGGAAGGACCTCCTCCTTAAACTTCCCTTCCTTGATGGCCTTAGCTGCCTTCTGGTGGCTGGCGAGGGCAAAACGATCCTGGTCTTCCCTCGAGATCCCAAATTTCTCGGCCACATTTTCTGCCGTGAGCCCCATGGAGGTATACGCCTGGGGATTGTGCTCGACCAAATAAGGATTGGGCGAAGGGGTCAACCCCATGATGGGAACCTGACTCATAAATTCCACGCCCCCGGCAATCATCACCTCGGTGCCCCCCACCATGATCTCATAAGCGGCCGTCGCAATGGCCTGCAGCCCAGAGGAACAAAACCGATTCACCGTCTGTCCCGAGACCGTGTGCGGAAACCCAGCCCGCATCGCCACGACTCTTCCGAGGTTCAACCCCTGATCCGATTCGGGAAAAGCACACCCCAAGGTGATATCGTCCACGTCTTCCATTTTCAGACCGGGGACCCGAGTAAAAGCCTCTTTGATGACCATCGCCGCAATGTCATCCGGACGTGTATCCTTCAGAATCCCTCGAGGGGCCTTCCCCACCGCCGTCCTTACTGCTGAAACCACCACAGCTTCTTTCATCTTTTCCTCCTGTTGATTCCCTTAACCCCACCCTGCCTCCCCTTAAATTAAGGGGAGGTGAGGAGGGGCTATCTCACAACATCATTCTTCGCACGATTTAGTTCCTAAGCGGCTTTCCCGTCTTCAACGTATACTGCATTCTCTCCTGGGTCTTGGGCTCGCCACAGAGGCTCAGAAAAGCCTCTCTCTCCAGGTCCAGGACGTATTGTTCCGTCACCTCGGTCCCATCCGGCAAGTTCCCGCCGGTCATCACGCGGGCAACCTTCTTTGCCACGTTTTCATCGTGCTGGCTGATATACCCTCCCTCTCTCATGTAGAAGAGTCCCATCTGAAGAAGAGCATACCCTTTTTCACCCATGACCTTGATATTTTTCTTAGGCCGGGGGGGACGATAGCCTTCTGCCACAAGATCGAGGACGGCTTTCTTGGCATTGTAGAGAAGGTGGTCTCGATTGATCGTGACCTTGTCGGTGGGCCTCATATACCCCAATTTCTGGGCTTCTTTGGCACTGGTTGCTACCTTTGCCATGGCCACCGTCTCGAAGGCCTGCCGGACGAAGGGAAGCAGGTCGGCATCGACAACATTGGACGGAATCCCTTCGGTGCATCGGAGCAGCATCTCCTTCGTTCCACCTCCCGCCGGAATTAATCCAACCCCTATTTCCACAAGGCCCATGTAAGTCTCGGCCGCCGCCTGCATCATCGTGGATGCCAGGCAGATCTCGCATCCACCTGCCAAGGTCATACCAAACGGCGCCGCCACGACCGGCTTCTCAAAGTATTTCATCGTCATCAAGGCATCCTGAAAGGCCTTGACCATGACCTCAATATCATCCCAGTTCTCGTCCTGAATTTCAAAAAGCATGAGCATCAGGTTGGCCCCGACGGAGAAGTTGTCACTCTGATTCCCGATGACCAAACCCTCGAACTTCCCTTCAACCTCCTTCAAGGAATCTCTGATCATCTGGACGGTATCCGCTCCGATGGTATTCATCTTAGAGTGAAACTCCAGGCACGCCACTCCGTCTCCAAGGTCGATCAGGCTTGCCCCTGGGTTTGAAAGAACAGTTTTATTTCGATCTTTCAAACTCGGTAAAAGGATGATCTCCGGTTTTTCTCCGAGAGCCTGGTATTGACCCGCCCCCAGGTCAAAGTAGGAAACATGCCCCTCCTTTCTTTGATAGAAAGAAGAATATCCTTTGCTGAGGAGCCGTTCCACCAGCGGGGGAATCGTTTCTCCCTCCTTCTCCATTCTCTTGGCAGAGGGGGTCAGACCGATGGCATCCCACAATTCAAAGGGGCCGAGTTCCCAGTTATATCCCCACTTCATGGCCCGGTCGATATTCACGATGTCGTCGGAGATCTCGGGAACCTTTTCCGCAGAGTAAAGCAGGATCTTTTTCAAGATCTTCCAGGCAAACTGTCCTCCGCGGTCAGGACTCATCACGAAACTCTTAACTCGTTCCCTCACGTCGTCGATATTCTTTGCCATCTCGAGAGAGGGGAAATTTGCCTTCTGCTGGGGTCGGTATTCAAGTTTCTCATAATCCAGGACCAGCGTCTCTTCTTTCCCATCGCCTTTCACCTTCTTATAAAAACCCTGCTTCGTCTTGAGACCCAGCCACTGGTTCTTGATCATCTGTTCAATAAAGGCAGAGGGCGCAAACATCTCCCTCTCTTTTCCCGCCGGCAGACTCTCATAGAGATTCTTGGAAACATGGGCCATGATGTCCAGTCCGACGAGATCCCCAAGCTTGAAAGTGCCCATTTTCGGCCTTCCGATGGCAGGACCCGTGATCTGGTCGACCTCTTCAATCCGATAGCCGTCCTCGATCATCGCTCTCATCGTAACAGCACCTGAAAAAGCTCCTATCCGATTGCCGATGAAATTGGGTGTATCTTTGGCATAGACCACCCCTTTTCCCACAATCCTCTCTCCCACATCAGCCATTTTTCCCACAATGGCTTTGGACGTTGCCTGCACCGGAATGATTTCAAGAAGTTTCATGTATCTCGGCGGATTAAAGAAATGGGTCCCCAAGAACCTCTCCTGAAAGTCCCTGGAGAACCCCTCGCACATCTTCTGAATGGAGATGCCCGAGGTATTGGAGCTGATGACCGTCCCCTCCTTTAAAAAGGGGACCAATTTCTGGAAGAGCGCCCTCTTCGTATTCAGATCCTCGATGACGGCCTCGACGATCCAATCCGCCTGCGCCACCCACGAGAGATGATCTTCAAAGTTCCCCACGGAGATGAGTTCCGCATCCTCCTTTAGATAGAGGGAGGCCGGCTTTGTTTCTTGAATTCTCTTCTTCCCCGAAACGGCGAACCGATCCCTCACCTCCGGGCTTTTCAATGTCAGCCCCTTCTTCTTCTCCGCTTCGGTCAGTTCCGGCGGCACGATATCAAGGAGAAAAGAAGGTATGCCCACGTTTGCCAGGTGGGCAGCAATCGCACTTCCCATCATGCCTGCCCCTAATACTGCTGCTTTCTTGATCTTCTGTTTCATCGTTCAACCCCTTTCCCCCTTGTCCCATCCCTTTCCCCCTGCGGTCCCGACCGAGTCAACCTGGCTTTGGGGAGAAGATGGAATCTTAAGAAATGCATTGATGAGATTCTGTTTGGAAATTTGTCCCCCGGTTACAAAACGAAATCGGTCTGCCCCGCTCAGGAGTTTCAGCCAACTGTCACGTGTATCAACGGAAAATGCGCTTCATCCCCTGTTTGAGATCACTTTGAAATGCACCGTTATTTATGTGGTGCACCCTTTGACTTGATGGCAACTCCGTGCCTGACGAAATGGATAAACTCATTCGTCTGGCTTAATCCAAGGGGCCGGTCTGGGCTCCTTCTCCCGTATGTCAGGCCTTTAAATAGCAAGAAAATGGAACGAGCGACGAGCTTTCCATCCATTTTGCGAAAGACGCCTTTGCTGACGCCCTCTTTGAGAATAGTGAAGATGATCTCCTGAATCCCCTCTTCAATGATGCAGGGTTTATCTTTGAGGAAAGGTGCAAAGAATCCTGACTCATCATGAAGGACGCTCACGATGAACGGGTTGTGATTGAGGTATTTGATGGCTAATCGGATGTAGGTTTCAAGCTTTTCCGCCGGGTCGCTGATCTTTCCGATTTGGTTCAGAATGGCTTTGCGAACCGATAAAGCCTCAAACATAAAAAGTTCTTCGAGGATCTTCTCTTTGTTTTCAAACTCCTGATACAGAGTTCGCTTTGAAATGCCTGCGTCTTTGGCGATTTCATCGACCGTCGTCTTGCTGAAACCAAATCTTTCAAACTTTTTCTTGGCAAGCGTAAGAACTTGGTTTCTTTTTTCTGTTTCCATAACTAGAAAACTAATTTAGTTTCCTGTCTTCTACCACAAACCCCCGGGGGTGTCAAGAAGATTTTCTCAAGGATGAGGAAGAAAAGGGAGAATTCTCCGGGACTCCACGAGAGCAATTTATTCCACAATATCCACGGGATAACGGATCATTTTCCAAAGGGGAAGTCTCAGCACTCTCTTTCAAATTCTTAAGGTAAACGATGAATGTTAGGGATGATCGACGCAAGAAAGAGTGGGATGATCAAATACTGAAAAACTAAAACGGTTTGCGAGTATACCCCCCCGGGAGATCGCTTCCCGTCTTCAGAGAAGTGGATCCAATTCACTCCGCCGACTCGCCTTCGACCTGAACGACCGCTCCGTCTCCCTGGGCTAATCCTCCACAGATCGAGGCCACTCCTATTCCCCCCCCTCTTCGCCTCAATTCGTAGATCAGGGTCATCAGAATTCTGGCTCCGCTCGCGCCTACCGGATGACCGATGGCAATGGCACCCCCATTGACATTCGTCTTCTCCAGGAGGGCCTTCATCTTTTCGGAATCTCCATCCGCCAAGATCTTTGCGCTCACGAGTGGCATGGCTGCAAATGCCTCATTGATCTCGATGAGGTCCACTTCGTCGAGACTCCTCCCAGTCTTCTCCAATGCCTTCTGAATCGTGAAGCCCGGGATGGCAGCAATCAAACGAGGCGTGGTCGCTGTGGCAACCATGGAGAGAATTTTTGCTAAAGGCTCCAAGCCCTTTTCTTTTGCCTTCTTGTCGCTCATGAGCAGGAGAGCGGAGGCACCCGTATCAAGGCCCGGGGCATTCCCGGCAGTCACGGTGGGGCTGCCATAGACCAGAGGCAATTTTGACAGTTTCTCGAGCGTCGTATCAGGCTTTGGAAGTTCATCTTTTTCTAACAAGAGGGGAGGACCTTTTTTCTGGGGGATTTCAACCCTCATCAATTCCTCTCCTATTTTAAATTTACCTTCTGAATAAGCCTTGGCATACTTCATCTGGCTCTGATAAGCCCATCGATCTTGATCCTCCCGTGTGACCCCATACTCAAGGGCGACTTCTCCAGCGTCAACCGACACAGGATTGAACCCCTTATAGCCCAGACCAAAAAGACCATCCCATAATTCAATATGACCTAATCGACTTCCCCAGCGTACAGAAGGAGGAACGATAAGAGGAGTGCGGCTCATATTCTCGGCACCCGCTCCCAAGGCGACTTCAATGTCTCCAGCCCGGATCGCCCTAAACCCCAACCTGACGGCTGCCAGCGAGGAGCAGCAGGCACGGTCGACCGTGATCGAAACGGCCTCGGAAGGCATCCCCGCCTTCAACGTGGCCTGTCTGGCAGGGACGTCCGTCTCTAGACCCACCTCTCCCGGGACCGCCGATCCGTAATAAGTCTCTTCAACCTCTTCCCCCTTGACATGGACCCTTTCCAAAACCTCACGGATTACCATAGCTCCGAGATCGATGGAAGGAGTATCTTTAAGGGTCCCCCCGAATTTTCCAAAGGGTGTTCGAACAGCGCTGACGATCACGACATTCTTCGCTTCCATCCTCCCCCCTTATTTCGGTCATTCCTTCTTGGCCATGAGTCTTTTGTTAACTGCTTCTCTGCCTAGTGCCTACTGCTTTCTGGCGTAAGATACTGTATCGTTCCATCCGGATAGACGGCCACATTCGCTTTCTCCCCCCACACCGCCTTCAAGAGATCTAAAACCTCCTCCCATGTCTTAGCCCAGAGCATCGAAGGAACCTGCCTAAAAAAACAGGCTCCCGCATAGTCCCTAAAGGGCGACAGCATGATCAACCGCTTCACCTTGGTCGGCAAAGGTTGAGGAAGCTGAAGCCCTGCCTCTCCGCATCTTCCGAATTCCCCAAAAAGATAATGGACGACTTGTCCCGCAGGCTCATTAGCAATGATCACCAGGTCACCCCCATCCTCTTTCAAGGATGGAATACCAATAAAAGGGGCAATCGCACATTCATTCGGTTTTGAATACGTGTTGACAATGACGATATCCATATTCCTGGCTGGAGCGGTCGCGTAGACCTCTCTTGCCAATTTCATCCCTTCTTGGTGCTCCAGGATAGGATCTCCGACAAAGAGACTGGTGATCTCTCCTCGAAGGTTGACAATCGCGTCGATCTTCAAGTCGAGTCCAGCCATTCGCGTCGCCTCTTCGATATCGAGGCGAGGAATATTCCCGTCGATCTTTCCAACACCGACACAGTCTGGATGCTCTTTCACGAGCGTCCCATGGTTATAGGAGATCGAGTCCATGTGAGCGACTCCGGGAAGAATGATTTTTCCCCCTCCTCCAAACCCGGAGAAAGCGTGGGGGACAATACACCCGATTCCAATCTTGAGATCGCAGGCCATCACTTCTCTGTTGATCGAAACAGGAGTACCTCGACTGGTTTTTCCCAAAGGTGTGCAGTAATTGAATGGATGATGATTATACACCGGAAATCGATCCAGCACTTCCGCCCCGAGTTTTTTCCGAAACTCATTTGCCGTGAGCGCCCCATGGGCTCCGAGCGCAGCAATCAATCGAATTTGTTGATCCGAAATTCCGGCCCCCTCCAATTCCCGGAGGACGCAAGGGAGGACTTCAAACACAGGGGTCGGCCTGGCCAGATCATCAAAAAGAATTACAATCTCTCTCTTCCCTTTGGCCAACTCACGAATGGGTTTTGAGCCAATGGGCTTGTGGAAGGCTTCTTCCATCTTCGGATGGGTTAGTTTCCTCCTTTCCCCCCCTTTCATTGGGCGGAAGAAGATAGACCAAGAGGGAGGAAAATCAAGTTCCTTCTCCGAATTGTCATACCAGAGAAGCTGTGGAACCTTAATTTTCATCGTTTCTCTCCCGGTATGATGTGTGGAACTCGGAGCAATGAGGTCACCGTTCTGAGGATTTGTTGATGACGCTCCAAGCTCTGACCTCCCAACTTAAACCTTTACGTTTCATAGTCCGAGGTAGCTTTGGCGAATATGCTGATTTTTGAGCAGGTCTTGGCCGGTTCCACTTAAGACAATCGAACCATTTTCCAGGACATACCCACGGTGAGAAAGGTTGAGCGAATGGATGACATTCTGCTCCACCAGAAGGATGGTCGTGCCTTGCTGATTGATCTCTTGGACGATATGAAAGATCGCTTTGACTAAAATGGGAGCAAGGCCTAAAGAGGGCTCATCGAGCATTAAAAGAGCGGGCCTGGACATCAGTCCCCGTCCAATCGCGAGCATCTGCTGTTCGCCGCCACTGAGGGTCCCCGCCAATTGGTTTCTTCTCTCCTCCAGCCTTGGAAAGAGTTTGAAGACCCACGCCATCGTCTCTTGCCTCATTTTTCTGGCCTTGGGAAATTGAGACCCCATCTCTAAATTTTCAACGACGGTAAGCGTGGGGAAGAGCTGCCGTCCTTCGGGAATTTGGACGATGCCAAGGGAAACAATTTTTGAAGAGGGGTATTGATGGATGAAATCCTGGTCAAGCTGAATCCCCCCCCGTTTAGGTTTGAGGACTCCGGAGATCGTCATTAGAGTGGTAGATTTCCCCGCTCCGTTCGAGCCGACAATAGAAACAATCTCTCCCCGATTCACCTGAAGGGAAACACCTCTCAGTGCCTGGAGGTCACCGTAATAGACTTCGATCCCCTTAACCTCAAGCATTCCCAAATTCCTCTCCCAAATAAGCCTCGATCACGTGACGGTTCCTCACGACCTCTTCAGGGGTTCCTTCGGCGATCTTTTCTCCATAGTTGAGAGCGACCACTCGCTTTGAGAGGGCCATCACCCCTCTCATGACGTGCTCGATCAGCAGGACGGTAATTCCTCTCCTGTTGACACCCTCCAGAAGCCGAATGAGCTCGTCCACTTCGGTCGGAGTGAGGCCGGCCATCACCTCATCCAACAAGAGGAGTTTCGGCTCGGTCGCCAGGGTCCTGGCTAACTCCAAGCGCTTACGATGAGGAAGCGTCAGGCCGGTGGCTAAGGCATCCGCTCGACCCTTCAACCCGACAAATTCGATCGTTCTTAATGCTCTTTCGGTTGCCTCTTGGACATTTTTCGTTCGATTCAGCGCGGCAATCACCACGTTCTCCAAAACGGTCAGTTGAAGAAAGGGTTTGACAATTTGAAACGTCCTGACCATTCCCTTCTGACAGATCTGATGGGGTTTGAGGTCGATGAGATTCTCTCCTTCAAACCGAATCTCTCCTTCATCGGGCTTATAAAAGCCGGTAATCGTGTTGAAAAGCGTCGTCTTCCCTGCCCCGTTGGGGCCGATGATTCCCAAAATCTCTCCTCCCTCTAAGTTTAAGGAAACCTGACAGACGGCTTTCAGACCGCCAAAATTCTTACAGACCCCTTTTAATTCCAGAAGAGACAACGGAAACCTCCGGTTACCCCATAAATCCGAAATTCGAATATCGAAATTCCAACAATTCCAAAATCCAAGATTCAAATTTTCAAAAAAGTCCTCTGTTGGTCTGGTTCATTTGGATTTCGAGAGTTCGTGCTTTTTTCGGATTTCGTGCTTCGAATTTAAAATACCTCCACGTCTTAAAGCGATTTCGTACCGCTCAGCAAAGGTGACAGCACCCTTTTAATATACGAAATCACTCCTCTCGGGAAGAAGAGAACCACCGCGACCAGTAAAAACCCGTAGATGACGAGATGCAGCCCTTCATACCCGGCCTTGGCGAAGTACGACCGTGAAAGTTCTCCCAAGGGAGTGATCAAGAACGAACCGATCACCGGGCCGAGCACCGTTCCCATGCCGCCGATAATCGGCCTGAGGATAATTTCGATTGAGAAGGCCATGGACATCATCGTCCCTGGATGAAGATAGTACAGATAGTTCGTGTAGAAGACCCCGGCTAAGGACGTCATAAAAGCGCTGATGAAGATGGCCACCATCTTATATTTAAAGACATCGACGCCTAAACTTTCGGCAGCGTCTTCATCCTCCCGCAAGGCCACCAGGTATCTTCCGATCTTCGACCGCTCCAACAACCGGACCACGATCAGGGAGAAGATCACATATCCGAGGCCGATATAATAGTAAGGAATGTTCTCCTTGAATTGGAACCTGGCAAAGGAGAACTCCGGGGTGATGAAGAGGCCCTGGAATGAACCGAAGACTTTCAAGTGGAGGACAATCAATCTACCGATTTCAGCAAAGGCAATGGTGAGAAGGACGAAGTAAACTCCTTTCATCCCAAAACGAAATCCGAAAAAACCGATCACTAAACCAATCAAGCCTGCAGCCAGGCCTCCGATCCACATCCCGATCCAAGGGCTTAGACCCAGGGTGAGGGCCAAAAAAAACGTCGTGTAGGCTCCGATGCCGACGTAGAGGGAATGGCCCAGAGAGATCACCCCGGTATATCCCGTCAGAATATTCCAAGACTGCCCAACATAAGCATAAAAAAAGATCATGATAAAAACACCCAGGGCGTAGGAGCTTAAGAACTTCGGCAGGACGAGAAGAATGATGAATCCTATGAGGAGGGCACAATAGAGTTTTTTCATCCCCTCTTTCCTTCGAAAAGGCCCTTGGGCCTCAATATCATGATGACGATGAGAATAAAGAAACTGACCACCTGCTTCATCGTGTGGGGAAATTCAAGGTCTAACCCGATGCCATGAAAGATATTGGTGATCAACTCCGGTCCGATAGATTCAGCCACTCCGATGATCACTCCTCCCACCAGGGCACCCGTCAGGCTTCCCATGCCGCCCAAGATGACGATGATAAAAGAGATCAACGTAAAAGGCGCCCCGATATGAGGGGAGAGAGGCATGAGAGGAACCAGAAGGCCTCCTGCGGCTCCGACGCAGGCTGTCCCGATTCCAAAGCAGACGGCATAGACCTTATTCACATCGGTTCCGACTAAAAGGGCACCGGTTCGATTATCCGCGGCCGCACGAATCGATTTTCCCGTATCGGTCTTCTTCAAAAAAAGAAGGACGATGAGAGTAATGATGACGGCCAGGGAGAAAGCGAAAAGCCTTGGGACGTCGATCATCAGACCGCCGAGCGATAGGGAACTGAGGGCGAAGCGACTCTGGGGACTGATATAGTCGGGCCCCCAGATGATTCTGGCGCTATTTTCAAAAACCATCGCCATCCCGACCAAAGGAAGAACCTGCATGGCCTCGGGAAAGTCAATGATTCGATTGACGATGGTCCATTGAAGGAGATACCCGATGAAAAAAAGGATCACGGCGCTGACGAGGAAAGAGAAGAAGGGATCCACTCCGGTCCAGAGAAGGATCGTGTAGGCCACATACATCCCCCACACCATCATCTCACCATGGGCGAAGTTGATCACCCGCATCACGCCAAAAATGAGGGAGAGGCCTAAAGCGATCAGGCTATAGACCCCTCCCAGAAGAAATCCACTGATTGCCAATTGAAAGAGAAGACCGAGATTCATGTCCTCTTTCTACATCCCTCGTTCCCAGAGCTGTTTCGGCATCGGATAGACATATTTGGCTTCGGCTGCCTTCGGGGGCAGCACCACTTTGATGGATTCGTCGAAGACCTGGATCATGGCCGAGTCGGCATTGGCATTATCGCCTCTCTGATTAAAAGTGACGGCTCCTCCAACCATTAAGTCCTGTTTGAAATAGGTCTTTCTCAACGCATCGACAATGCTCTCCGGCTTTGTCGACTTTGCTCTCTCCAGGGCATCCGCAATGACCATCACCGCTAAATAGGCATATCCTGAATTGGTATCGATATATTTGCCCGGATACTTTTTCGAAAACTCCGCGTTCACTTGTTTGTACATCTTTCCCACAGGGTTATACCAGGGGACATTATCCATGACATAATTGGAAAGGGCTTTCATATCCCGAATGAATTCCGGTTCATAGAGTCCCGGACTTCCCGGCCCGATGATGCCCGATAACTCCACCCGCTGTTTATAGAGCTCTCTGATCATTAGTTTTGCATCTCCAGGCCTTGTTATCGGAAAAAGTACCTCCGGCTTCAGCGCTTTGATCTTTGAGACTTCCGCAGACAGATCCTGGATCCCAAGAGGATATTCGATATGGCTCAGCACCTCGATGGGAAAGTTTTTCTCCTTGACGAACTTGAGGAAGGTGGCTCCCTGAACGCGGCCGAAGAGGTCTCCCGTGTTCGTCACAACCCCTCTGATCTTGCTGATGTTCTTATCTTTCATGATCTGGCTCATGTAGAGAAGCATATTACTAGCAAAGTTTGTGGAGATAGGAAAGCATCTGAATGAGTATTTAAAACCTTTTTGAGTAATATCGTCCGCTGCCGCCACATCCATCACAAAAGGCACCCCTCTCTGTTCAGAAAGCGTGGCAATGGTCATCGCATTCCCGCTGAGAAACGGACCGACCAGGCAGGCCGCTCCTTCTTTGATCAATCTCTCCGCTTCTGAACGGGCCACCTCTTCTTTGGCTTCGGTATCCGCCAACAAGAGTTTCAGTTTAGCCCCGCCCATAGATTTGATGCCCCCCTGGGCATTAATATGATCAACGGCCAACTGATTCCCCCTCCTCATCGAGATCCCAATATCGGAGATCACTCCTGTGACCGGCTGGATCGACCCGATCTTAATCTCCGGAGCCTGGGCCCGTAAGAGGGTAGGAAACCCAGAGATCGATGTAGTAGCCCCTACCGCTGCAGAAACCTTAAGAAAAGCACGACGATTCATCTTTTTCATACCAAACCCCTCCTTTCGATCGTTTGGAACTTTCGACGTTTTCCCCGACAGAATGCACTATACCAAGCGATTTGTCAACCGGATTCTTTTTAGTCGCGGCACAGAAAAGACGATGAGATTCGAAGCCTTGTATGAGAAGAAAAACATGCAATTGTGGAAGGGGTCTTCTTGATTGACGATTGTTAAGGTTATCTCGCGTGCATTCTGGCATCGATTAAGGTTACAAGGGCTGAGGAACCCGGCCAATGAGATCTTTGTATCTCCTTTCCCTCCGGTCGCAGGGTCACCCCCAAGATTTTTTGTTGACAAAATAAATGGTTATGGTAGAAGTGTTGTTGAGTGACTGGCCAAAAAAGACTTTTTAAAACACTGTTAAAAGATGCCCCAGGAAAGGAGGCTGTCATGAAGAAGGCAATGGCCATGGGAATGAGCGTTGTTTTGTTGGGGTTGTTGGGCGTGTCCCTCTCGTATGGAGCGAACACGATCAAAGTGGGATTTGTAGACACCTACAGCGGAGCGCCATCTGTATACTGCTTCGATGTGGTCGATGCGTTTAAGATGGCAATTGAAGCCATAAATGCAAAGGGTGGGGTCCTAGGCAAAAAAATCGAATATACGACGCGAGACGAGAAGTTTGACCCCGCGACCGGTCTTTCAATGGCCAAGGAACTCGTCATGAAGGAGGAGGTTGATATCCTCGCAGGGACAATCAACAGCGCCACAACACTCGCCGTATCCGACTTTGCCAGGAAAGAGAAGATTCCTTTCATCTGTACTTTCGCCAAGAGCGAAAAGATCACGGGGGAAATGGGACACCGCTACGTTTTTGCCGTCTCCGAGAATACGCGAATGATCGGTAAGGCCACTGCTTTTGCGATTGCCAAGAAACCCTATACAAAGTTCTGGATGGCAGGCGAGGATTATGAATACGGTCACGCTGTCAACGATGCAGCCTGGAGGTACACCAAGGCGATGAAACCTACGGCACAGCTCCTCGGCCAGACATGGTGGAAAGTTGGTGAAGCCGATATTGCACCCTATGTTGCGCCCATCCTTCAGGCAAAGCCTGATTGCCTGTTTATGGGAACAGGTGGGTCAGGAAATCTTAACTTCTTAAAACTCGTTAAGTCTATGGATCTTGCCAAGCAGCTCACGATCATTCTTCATACCTCCATTGAGTTATCAAATTTGCAGGCCCTCGGCCAGGACGGCCCGGAAGGCGTATGGGGTACTGTGAATTACCTGTTCTACTATCCTGAGACTAAGGAGAATAAAGCCTTCGTGGAAGAGTTTAGGAAGATGTATAACAGGCCTCCGAAGGTTGGGGCTCTTTACGGTTATGCCGCTGCCCAGCTCATTGTCAAGGCCTATCAGAAAGCAGGTAAGATTGACAAAGAGGCATTCATCAATGCCATGGAAGGCCTCACCGTGGACACCCCGGTAGGTAAGCTTGAGATGCGAAAATGCGACCATCAGCTCATGCTGCCGATGTTCTTTGGTGTTACAAAAAAGTCTCCTCAATACGAGTACCTTATTGGGAGTAACCTTATAACCATACCGGGTAAAGATTATCTGCCTACCTGCGACGAAATCTTAAAGGTTAGAAAATAGGCTCCGCCCAAGAGCCGAGCTGGCAAACCCTGGTAGATATCTGCTCTGGCAGGTATCTACCGGGCATGACTTACCGAGGAGATACACTTTGGACTTCATCTCCGCTTTTTGCTCACCAGGTGTGCTCTGCCAGATACTCTTGGGTTTGAGCAGAACCGTCATCCTTTTTATCGTTGCGTCCGGCCTGAGCCTCATTCTTGGCGTATTGAGAATTCCCAACATTGCCCACGGTTCGCTCTACATGATCGGGGCGTTTATGGCCTACACCGTGTCCAGGATGTTCGGCGGCGGTATCACGGGTTACTGGATGGCCATACTTCTGGCACCTCTTGGTGTGGCCCTTGTCAGTTTCATCATTGAGCGAGGCATCTTCAGCCGGCTCTATGAGAGAGAACACATCATGCTATTCTTGCTCACATTTTCCTTTGCCCTTGTCTTCGGAGACTTGGTGAAGATGGTGTGGGGTGCGGAATACAGGTCTGTTTCCATGCCCAGGTTTTTCCAAGGCTCCATCCCTATATTCAGTGTCCCATTCCCCATCTATAACTTTTTCCTCTTGCTGATAGGTCCAATTGTGGCGATTGTTCTCTGGCTCATCGTGAACAAAACAAAGATGGGAAAGATTTCAAGAGCGGCAGCAGTGGATCGAGAAATGGTAGGAGCAGTGGGAATCAATGTGAGTCTCGTGTTCTGTATCGTCTTTGTCATCGGCTGTTTCCTCGCAGGTCTTGGCGGAGCGCTGGTTGCCCCCATAGTCAATGTGGTGTTGGGCATGGACCACACCCTGATCATGGAAGCCTTCCTCATTGTGATCATGGGCGGCTTGGGGAACATGTGGGGAGCCCTCTTGGGAGCCCTCATCTTCGGCCTGACACAGTCCCTGGGGATTCTCATCTGGCCTCAGTTTGGCATCGTTTTTCCCTACGCAGCTGTGATCGTAGTTTTGAGCTTCAGACCCTCTGGGTTATTGAGGTCTACGTGGTGAAAAGGAGTATGGGATAGTGGGCGGAAAGAAATCAATCATCACCCTGCTTCTGGTGGCAATCCTACTGGTTTTCCTCCCCTTCAGCCTTCCACGATTTTACACTTATCTAATCTCCGTGATCGTCACCATGGGTTTGCTTTCGACAAGTCTCAACTTTGCCCTGGGTTACGGAGGGATCTATCAGCTTCACCACGGGGTATTCTACGGGACCGGCGCCTATGCAGCCGCCGTGATGATCGCGAAGCTCGGTTATAACCCATGGTTTGCCTTTATCATAGGGCCTCTGGTCGCCGCTGCCCTCAGCCTGGTCATGGGCATTATCTGCATTCGCTTGTCGAAGCTGTATTTCGGAATGCTTCAGATCTCGTTGGGATCGCTGGTCTGGGCAATCGTTTACCGCTGGTATGGTTTCACCGGCGGGGATGATGGAATCCATGGTATTTCGGTCCCCTCGATGATCGGTTCAACCAAGGGGGCTTACTACTTTACGATGATTGTGGCAGGTCTCGCCATGTTCTTCATGTATCGGATACTCCATTCGCCGTTCGGGAGCACACTCCAGGGAATCCGAGATAACGCCGTTCGCAGTCAGGCGATTGGCGTCAACGTCAGACGCCACCAACTGACGGCCCTTGTCATGGCCGGTTTCTTTGCAGGCGTTGCCGGCGTTCTCTTTGTTGTTGTAGATAATTCGGTCTTTCCCAATATGTTATTCTGGACACTCTCATTGGAGATCACGATTATGGCCCTTCTGGGCGGATGGTTTACTTTCCTCGGGCCTATGCTGGGGGCAGCGATGATCGTGCTGCTCCGTACCATCGTCAGTACGTATACGGATTACTGGACATTTGCCATGGGCATTCTCCTCATGCTGGTAATTCTCTTCCTCCCTGAGGGGGTCCTCGGCAAAGTGTTCGAGATCTGGAAAAGGCGGACTTCCGCAGAAATCAGGGGCTAGGGACCGATGTTAGAGGTCAAGGGTCTAAGCAAATCATTTGGCGGCTTTTTGGCCGTAAACAAAGCAACTCTCGAGGTGAGGAAGGGAGAAATCGTGGCTGTCATCGGTCCGAATGGGGCCGGGAAGACCACCCTCTTCAATCTTGTGACCGGAATACTCAAGCCGGATGAAGGCCAAGTCCTTTTCAAGGGTGAAGAGATCACCGGACTCCCGGCTTACCAAGCCTGCAAGAAGGGGATCACAAGATCTTTCCAGGTGGTCAACATATTTTCCAGGCTGACAGTCTTCGAAAACGTGCGAATTTCTGTGCTGTCTCAGCAGGGAAAAACCTATCATTGGTTTAAGCCTTCGAGAGAGTTTGTCAATGAAGAAACAGGGGAAATCCTCGAAAGCGTCGGTCTGATCGATAAGAGAGATAACGTGTGCGGTGCGCTCTCCCATGGAGACCAGA
>Ga0335070_10001337_pt1 | contig 28446 bp, 23 predicted proteins | sample Lox_Sample_13_FD_206722 | JGI IMG/M metagenome (GOLD analysis project Ga0335070, IMG submission 206722) | Soil microbial communities from Loxahatchee National Wildlife Refuge, Florida, United States - Lox_Sample_1.3 | ecosystem: Environmental > Terrestrial > Soil > Wetlands | place: USA...
TCGCGAAGTCACCGAGCGAAACCACTCGCGCGGCGGGAGCCTGAGCGAAAGAGAGAGATCGGGCGGGCGGCGAACCGTCGCCCGGGGGGCCCCGCCGGCGGCGCAGATCTCGAGCCAGTGAAGGCGACGGTTACGGCGCCACTCCCCCGCCTCTCATCCTTTCGTAAATCTCCTGGCTGTCGGACTTGCCGAGCGCGATCGCGCAGGTGCCGTCGCACCGCGCGGTGACACGGCCGTCGGCGTCGTGGATCTCGGCGGCGGCGAAGACCAGGTTCAGGCCCGCGCGCACGAGGCGCGCCTCCGCGGCGATCCGGTCGCCGCGCGTCGGCCGGAAGAACGTCATGGAGAGGTTGACGGTCGCCGACCGCGTGTCCGGGCGGGTCAGCCAGCCCACGGTCCCGATGACGAGGTCGAACAGCCCGGCGAGCACGACGCCGTTGACCGCGTCCGTCCCGAGGCCGCCCCGGTGGACAGGCGTGACGGGGTCGATGACCGCCCGCACGCGGTCCACCCGGTCGAACTCGAGCCGCGCGCCGAAGTGCTTCATGGGCGGCGAGGCATTCCACATCTCGCCGAGGGCGCACAGGGACTCCAGCGTGGGGTAGGCGGGCGAAAAAGGCTGCCCTTCGAGGCTCATCCGGTCAATGCGCCTCCGGGGTCAGACCCCCCTTCACTTCAGCCCCTCGACCACGAAGAGGTCCGAGAGCAGCCGCGTGAAACAGTAGGCGTAGCCCTTGCCGTCGGGGGTGACGAGCACGTTCGAGATCCGCTCGACGCCGGACGGGTCGGCGGGAATGAGATCCTTCCAGGTCTCGCGCTTGCCGTTGGCGACTTCGAGGCGCGTCACACGGGCCGGCACGTCGCCCCGTTTCCAGAGATAGAGAAACCGCCCGTCCGGCGAAAAGCGCAGCGGGAACTCGCCGTCGGCGACGCCCGCGAATTCGCGCGGCGAGCCGCCGTCGACGGGGTAGATCGTGGCCTTGCGCTCGGGACCGATCGCGGCGACGGACTTCCCGTCCGGCGAGACCGCGAAGCCCGGCAGCGCCGCGACGATGCCCTCGGGCGAGATCGCCCGCGGCTTGTCGCCGTCGATCGACTGGACGTAGAGGCGGAGCCGGTGTCCCGGCTCGCTGCCCGCGAAGACGATCGTCTTGCTGTCGGGGAGCCAGGTCGCGGCCTGCTCGGGGCTGACCGAGCCCGTCGAGAGCTGCCGGCGGTCGCCCGTGCCGGTGGGCAGGAGGATGAAGGGCGAGTTGGGCGTGGGCAGCATCGACAGGGCCCACTTGCCGTCGGGGGATATCGCCATCGCGTTGCCCTCGCCGAGCCTCACGACCGGCGAACGGTCCGCCTTGCGGACGAAGACCGTGTAGTTGGCGCCGCCGGCCTCCCCCTCCTCGTCGAAGAGGAGCACGCCCGCGTCGGGCGTGAGGTCCGCGGCGAACGAGTAGTCGAGAAACGACATGTCGCGCTCGCGCGTGTCGCCCTGGAGCATCGCCAGGACGCCCACCCGCGGGCTCTCGCGCGTGAGCAGGACGTGGCCGCTGCGCGCCACGTCGTGGAGCTTCAACCCGCCGGGCACGCGCGTCACGACGCGGAGCTTGCCGGCGGGTGTGACGGCGTAGAGCGATCGGTTCGCGCCCGCCTCGGTCGCCGTGAACCAGACCTCCTCGCCGTTGGCCGACCACGCCAGGCCGCCCTCGCTCGCCCACTTCGACGTCAGCGTCGTCTTCTTGCCCGCCAGGTCGATCACGGCCACGGTGCCCGCGTCGTCGAGCGGGAAGGGATGGTCGAGGAACGCGATGCGGTCGGCCTTCGGCGACAGGCGCGCGTAGCTGACGTGGCCCGATGTCTCGTACAGGACCTTGCCCATCGGGAACTCGATCCGGGACTTCCCGCCGACGTCGCGCACGACCATCAGGTTCGACCCGTCCGGCGCCCAGTCGGCCTCCTGCACGCCTTCGGCGACGTCGCGCGGCGAGCCCCCGGTCAGCGCGGCGCGCGCGAGCGTGCCGGCGCAGACGCCCGGATGGTTCGACCGGCAGTCGATCGCGATCGCCATCTCGCCCGACGGCGAGATCGAGAGCAGGTTCGCGCTCGGGAGCTCCAGCGGGAGCGAGTCCGGGCTCGAGGGGTGCTTCAGGAAGAGCTTGAGCGGCGTTCCGTCCCAGGCCGCGCTGTAGACGATCGTCTGCCCGTCCGGCGCGAACCGCGCGGCGCGGATGGTTCCCGAGCCGAAGGTGATCTGCTGGTACGAGGGCGGCAGCGTCTTGACGAGGTTTTTCTGCAGGAGCATCCCGGCGCCGAGGGCGGCGAGGACCGCGATCGCCGCGGCGAGCGGCCCGATCCGGCGCCGCGATTCCGCCGCCGGGACCGCCGCGGCGGCGCCGGAAATCTCCCCGGAGACCGCCGAAGCCGCCTCGGACAGGTGCTCGCGGACGCCGCGCACGTCGCGCGCGAGGTCGCGCGTCGAGGCGTAGCGCTCGTCCGGGTCCTTCTGCAGGCAGCGCTCGACGATCCAGCGAAACGGTGCCGGGACCTTCGCGTTGACCTGGACGACGGGAGCCGTGTCCTCCCGAATGATCGCCGTCAGCGTCTCGGCCGTCGTGCCGCGCTGGAACGCGCGCTGGCCGGTCGCCATCTCGTAGTAGATCGAGCCCAGGGCGAACTGGTCGGAGCGGAAGTCGAGCGCCTTGCCGCTCGCCTGCTCGGGCGACATGTACCCGACGGTGCCGAGGACCGTTCCGGCCTGCGTCGCCTGCGCCGTCGGCAGGTTCGACGTGTCCTCGGGCTGCTCCTTCAGGAGCTTGGCGAGACCGAAGTCGAGGATCTTGACCGCGCCGTCCTTCGAGATCATCACGTTCTCGGGCTTCAGGTCGCGGTGGACGATGCCGGCCGCGTGGGCCTTGGCCAGGCCGTCGGCCATCTGGTACGCCAGATCGAGGAGCTTCTTCGTCGGCAGCGGGCCGCCGTGCAGCGTCTCGCGCAGCGTGCGGCCGTCGACGAACTCCATCGCGATGTAGACGGTCGGGCCGTCGACGCCGATGTCGTGAATCGTGACGATGTTCGGATGGTTCAGGGCCGAGGCCGCGCGCGCCTCCTGCTCGAAGCGCTTGCGCCGGTCGGTGTCGGCGGCGAACTCGGCGGCGAGCACCTTGATCGCGACCTCGCGGCCGAGCCGCGTGTCGCGCGCCCTATAAACCTCTCCCATCCCGCCCGCCCCGAGAGGCGAGAGAACCTCGAAGGGGCCCAGCTTCGTCCCGCTTGCGATCGTCATTCCTGGAACCGCGAGGATTCTAACCGTAGAATCGCGCCACCTCGACCGGAAGGATTTCGATGAGATTCAGAATTGCCGCGCTGCTCTTCTCTGTCGGCGCTTCGGCCGCGTTCGCGGCCGCGCCGCCGCCCCCCCCGCCCGTCGCCGTGAAGGCCGGCCGGCTGATCGACACGAAGTCGGGAACGGTCGTGCCCGGAGCGGTGATCCTCATCGAGAACGGCCGCGTCAAGGCGGTCGGCCCGTCGGTCGCGATCCCGGCCGGGGCGACGGTGATCGACCTCTCCGGGCTGACGGTCCTGCCCGGCCTCTTCGACTGTCACACGCACCTCGTCGGCGACTACGTCAACGACAAGGACCCCCTCTCGGACCTGAAAAAGAGCGCCGCCGACCGCGCCTTCGAGTCCGTTCCGAACGCCCGCGCCACGCTCGACGCCGGTTTCACGACGGTGCGGGACGTCGGGACCTACCGCGCCTTCGTGGATGTCGCGCTGCGCGACGCCATCGCCCGGGGCGACTTTCCCGGTCCCCGGATGTTCGTCGCGGGCGCGTACCTGACGATCACGGGCGGCGGCGGCGCGATCACGGGCTTCGCGCCCGACGTCGCGCTCCCCTGGGACCTCCGCTTCGGCGTCGCCGACGGCGTCGACCAGGTGCGCCAGCGCGTGCGCGACATCGCCCAGCACGACGTGGACGTCATCAAGGTCCTGGCCACCGGCGCCTTCCTCACGCACGGCTCGAACCCGCACGCGATCGAGTACACGGGCGAGGAGATCCGCGCCGCCGTCGAGGAGGCGAGCCACAAGGGCCTGAAGGTCGCCGCGCACGCCCACTCGACGGAAGGCATCAAGCTCGCCGTGAAGGCGGGCGTGGCGTCGATCGAGCACGGAACCTACCTCGACGACGAAGGCATCCGCCTGATGAAGGAGCACGGGACCTACCTCGTGGCCGACATCTACGACGCGGAGTGGATCCGACAGGGCGCGGCCGCGGGCTATCCCCAGGACTTCGCCGAAAAACAGCCCGAGGGCGACGAGCTCCAGCGCCAGGCGTTCCGGAAGGCCGTCGAGGCCGGGGTCAGGATCGCCTTCGGCACCGACGTCAGCAACTTCCCGCACGGCCTGAACGCCCGCCAGTTCGCCTGGCAGGTCAAGTACGGCCAGACGCCGATGCAGGCGATCCAGTCCGCGACGGTGGGCGCCTCGGACCTGGTCGGCCGCGGCAACGACGCCGGCTCGCTCGAGCCGGGGAAGCGGGCCGACCTCATCGCCGTCAAGGGTGATCCGCTCGCCGACGTCCGGGCCCTCGAGAGCGTGGCCTTCGTCATGAAGGACGGGAAAATCTACAAGGACGCGCGCTGACGCCTGCTAGAGTGCGGGACCGGACGCGAGAGCGCGCCGCGGGGAGGTCGCCATGCCGAAGTTCGTCATCGAGAGAGAGATCCCGGGGGCGGGCCAGCTCTCGGACGCCGAGATCCAGGCGGTGTCCCGCAAGTCCGTCGAAGTGCTGCGCGGACTCGGCCCCGAGATCCAGTGGCTTCACTCCTACGTCACGGGCGACAAGGTGTACTGCGTCTACCTGAGCCCGGACGAGGAGACGCTCCAGGAGCACGCGAAGAAGGTCGGCATTCCGGCCAGCCGCATCTCCGCGGTGCGGCGGCTCATCGACCCGACCAGCGGCGAATAGCCAGCCGGCTCAGGCGCCGCGCGGCGGCAGCGCGAGCGCGATCGCCTGGTCGACCGGCATCGCCCAACCCTGCATCCAGGCGGCCGCGCCGTCCCCGTCGCTCAACCCGCGGCGCGCCGCCGCGAGGGCCGCTTCGAGCGCGACGCGCTCGCCGCGCGGCAGGGGCGTCCCCAGGGCCTGGCGCAGCGCCCCGGCGGCGCCGGCCAGACGCAGCGCGGCGTGCGGCTCGCCCTCGCTCGCCGCGCAGCCGGCGAAGCCCTCGAGCAGGCGCGCGATGCCGCGCTTGTGCCCGAGGTCGCGGAAGATGCCGAGGCTCTCGCCGTAGAGGGCGCGCGCCCGGGCAAAATCCGAGCGGTCGCGGGCGAGGTTGCCGAGGTCGGCCAGCGTGCCGGCGATGCCCCAGGGGTCGCCGATCTCGCGGAACTCGGCGAGGCTCTTCTCGCACAGGGCCTGCGCCGCGCCGGCGTCGCCCCGCTCGCGCGCCACCGCGCCCTGGTGGTCGAGCGCCCAGGCCGCTCCGGTCCGGTCGCCGAGCTCGCGAAAGATCGACAGGCTCTCCTCGTGAAACGCGTGGGCGCGGTCGAAGTCGCCCAGGGCGGTCGCGGCCATCGCCAGGTTGCTCAGCGAGCGCGCCACCGCCGCGCGGTCGCCGAGCTCCCTCCAGAGTCCGGCGTTCTCCTCGAAGAGCGCCGCGGCCGCCGCCGCTTCTCCGCGCTCGAGCGCCGTGACCGCGAGCGCGTTGCGCGACACCGCGATGCCCCAGGCGTCGCCCCGTTCCTGCTCGATCGCGAGCGCCTCCTCGAGCGCCGGCAGCGACGCCGCGGCATCGCCCTGCTCGGCGGCGAGGACGCCGGCGGCGAAGAGCGCCCGCGCGCGCGCCTTCGTCCGCGCCGACGCGTCGGGCAGCGCGAGGAGCTTGCGAAGCCGCTCGCGCCCCTCCGCGAGATGCTCCCGCATCTCCCAGCAGCGGAAGAGCGCCGCGCCCAGGCGCAGGCCCCAGTCCGCGTTGCCTTCGCGCGTCAGGTAGTCGAGGGCCGCCCGGAAGTTGTCGTGCTCGCTCTCGAAGCGCTCGAGAAACGCCGTGGGCCCCGTTTCGGGGCCCTCGGTCACCTGCTCTTCGGCCAGGACGAGGCAGTAGGCCGCGTGAGCCCGGCGCATCAGCGGTTCGTCGCCGCTCGCGACGAGCTGTTCGAGGGCGTACTCGCGGATCGTCTCGAGCATCGTGAAGCGCGGTTCGCCGCCCGAGCGCTCGGCGCGCTGGAGAAGGCTCCGGTCCACCATCGCTTCCATGCCGCCGAGCACGTCCATCCCGAGATCGTCCTTCGCGTTGCACACGGCTTCCGCGGCCTCGAGCGTGCAGCCGCCGGCGAAGACCGCGAGGCGCCGGAACAGCTTCTGCTCGGCGGGGTCGAGCAGCTCGTGGCTCCAGTCGATCGCGCCCCGCAGCGTCTGCTGCCGCGCCGGCAGGTCGCGCGCGCCGCCGGTCAGCAGCTGCAGCCGCTTCTCCAGGCGCACGCGGATCGCGGACGGCGGCAGCAGGCGAACGCGCGAGGCCGCGAGCTCGATCGCGAGGGGCAGGCCGTCCAGCCGCGCGCAGATCTCCGCGATCGTCGCCGCGTTCTCGGCCGTGACCGCAAAATCGGGGCGCACCGCGGCCGCCCGCTGCGCGAAGAGCGCGACGGCCTCGGAGGCGAGCGCCGCCTCGGGCGTCACCGCGGCGCGAGCGTCGGGCAGCCCGAGCGCCGGCACGGGGAACTCGTGCTCCCCGTAGACGTGGAGCGGCGAACGGCTCGTCACCAGGAGCTTCACGCCCGGACCCGCGGCGACGACGTCCGCCATCAGCGGCGCCGCCTCGATCAGGTGCTCGAACCCGTCGACGACGAGCAGCGTCGGCGTGCGGGCCGAACGGCGCAGGTGCTCCATCAGGCTCTCGGTCGGCGAGAGGCGGCCGCTCTCGCGGACGCCGAGCGCGCGCCCCATCGCCATGGGGATCAGGCCGGCGTCGCCGACGGTGGTGAGGGAGAGGTAGTGAGCGCCTCCGGGGAAGCGGGTGGACGACGCCGCGGCGACCTCGAGCGCGAGGCGGCTCTTGCCGATGCCGCCGGGGCCGGTCAGCGTCAACAGGCGGACGTCCTCGCGCACGAGCAGCGCCCCGACCGCCGCGCGTTCCCGCTCGCGCCCGACGAATCGGGTGCGCGGCGCCGGCAGCTCGGAGGGCCGGCTTTCGCTCGGACCCGCCGGCGCCGGGGCGTCGACCACCCGCTCGCGCACGTTGGCGATGTCCCGAGCGAGGTCGCGGGTCGACTCGTACCGGCCCTCCGGGTCCTTGGCCAGGCAGCGCTCGACGATCCAGCACAGCGGCGCGGGGACGCGGGCGTCGAGCGAGCCGATCGGCGTCGGTTCCTCGCGGATGATCGCCGTCAGCGTCTCTGCCGAGGTCGCGGCCCGGAAGGGCCGCCGGCCCGTGACCATCTCGTAGAGAACCGATCCGAACGCGAACTGGTCGGAGCGAAAATCGACCGGCGCGCCGCTCGCCTGTTCCGGCGACATGTAAGCGATCGTGCCGAGGATGACCCCCGAGCCCGTCCTCGGTCCTCCCATCGTCGGCGCCGACGTGACGTCCTCGCGCTTCGCGAGGGCCAGCTTGGCCAGGCCGAAGTCGAGGATCTTCACGAAGCCGTCGCGGGACACCATCAGGTTCTCGGGCTTCAAGTCCCGGTGGACGATGCCGGCGGCGTGCGCCTTGGCGAGGCCCTCGGCGATCTGGAGCGCGACCTGGAGCACGCGGCGCGGCGGAAGCGGCCCCGAGGCGACCATCTGGCCCACCGTCTCGCCTTCGACGAGTTCCATCGCGATGTAGGACACCCCATCCTCGCTGCCGATCTCGTAGATCGTCACGATGTTCGGGTGGTTGAGGGCCGAAGCCGAGCGCGCCTCCTGCTCGAATCGCGCCAGCCGTTCGGTGTCCGCCGCGAAGCCGCGCGGCAGCACCTTCAGCGCGACCTCGCGGCCGAGCCGGGCATCCCGCGCCCGATAAACCTCCCCCATGCCTCCCGCGCCCAAAGGAGACAGCACCTCGTAGGGACCGAGCTTCGTGCCCGCCGGAAGGGTCATGATCGCCCGCCGCGTGACGAAGCCTCGCGAGCTCGGGCGAGCGCCGGGGTAGCGCCGATCCCGGGCGAGTGAAGGCGGCGTGCGAGGGTCATGAGAGAGGACGGGATTCTATCGTCCGCGCTTGCGCCGCTGTGCGAAACTGGCCGCTCCTCAGGAGGTTCTCATGGATCTGAAGTCGCTCCAGCGGCCCTTCAAGGACCGCTACCGCAGCGATCCCGCGAGCTCCCGGATCACGCTCCGGGCCGGCGGCGGCCGGACCGAGACGCCGCTGACGTGCTCGGTCGACATCGGCCGCGCGGTCTACGCGGCACAGGCGCACGCCGGCACCGGCGGCCCCGGCACGGGCGCGTGTTCCGGGGACCTGCTGCTCGGAGCGCTGGCCGCCTGCGCCCAGATCACCTGCCAGCTCGTCGCCGAGGCGCTCGGAATCGCCGCCGATCGCATCGCCGTCTCCGTCGAGGGAGATCTCGACCTGCGCGGCACTCTCGGCGTGTCCCGGGAGGTGCCCGTCGGGTTCGAAGACATCCGCATCCGCTTCGACATCAGCGCGCCCAACGCCACCGCCGAGCAGTTGAGGGCTCTGCGCGAGAAGACCGAGCAGTACTGCGTCGTGCTCCAGACGCTGACCCGGCCGCCCGCCATCCGCTCCGACTGGGGCCCGGCGGCGTGACCGACCCGCCGGAATCGTCCTCCTTTTCTGGTCGCCCGTCCCGAAAATGTGAATTTTCGTCGCCAAACCGGCGGCAGACGCCGGCCGTCCGCGTATGTACGAAGCAGCCCATGCGCCTGCTCCTCTCCTTCGTCCTGGCCGCCGCAGCCGCCGCCCCGGCCGCCCTCGCGCAGGAGCCCGCGGACCGGCGGGGGGCCGTGCAGGAGGAGGCGCTCGTCGAGCGCGTCGTCATTGACGCGCACGTCACGGGGCCGGACGGCTCGGCGATCCCGTCGCTGACGCCAGCGGACTTTCTCGTGAAGGTCGACGGGAAGCCCGTCCCGCTCGAGTCGGTCGACTGGCTTCCCGCCGGAACGCCCGAGGTCGACAAGGGGGCTCTCGAGGCGCTCGATCCGTCCGGCGCGGCGGCGGCGTCGCCGGACGTGGCGCCGGGCCGCGTCATCGTCCTCTTCTTCGAGACGGACCACGACCCCTCGCGCCTGCTCGGCCTGCTCCGCATGAACGCGCAGGCGCGGAAGTTCCTCGCGACCCTCGATCCCACCGACCGCGTCGCGGTCGTGTCCTACGACACGCACCTGAAGCTGCGCCAGGATTTCACGAGCGACCGCGCGAAGCTCGAGCGGGCCGTTCACGCGGCGATCCGCCGCAACGACGCCGCCGCTCCCGATCCCGAAAGCCAGCCGTCGCTCGCCAAACGCCTCGACCCGGAAGAGTCCCGCCGCTGCGCCACACCCGAGCGCGCCCTCGAGCTCGTCGCCCGGGCGCTCAAGGAAATTCCCGGGGGCAAGTCGATGCTCTTCTTCGGCTGGGGCCTCGGCACCGTCGGCGGCTTGAGCGGGCCCAACGCGAGCGAGCAGGCCGCCTGGGCGGACGCGATGACGCGCATGGCGGAGGCTCGCGTCAACATCTTCACCCTCGACGTCACGGACGCCGATTACCACTCGCTCGAGGGCTCGATCGAACAGATCGCCGACCTGACGGGGGGCCGCTACGAGAAGACGCACCTCTTCCCGGATCTCGCGATGGAGCGCGTCAAACGCGCGATCTCCGGCCGCTACGTCCTCGTCTTCGTCAAGCCGAAGGGCCCGCGGGGCGAGCACACGATCGAGGTCGCCCTCGCCGGGCGCAAGGGCCGCGTCTACGCGCGGCAGTACTACCTCGACTGAGGCCTAGCGCCGCAGCAGCTGCGCCCGATTCTCGCTCTCGGTCGCGAGGCCCTCGGTCTGGAGGAATGCCTTCGCGTTCGCGTCGTCCTTCAGGAACGCCTCCCAGAACGCGAGCGTGGCGGCGCGCACGTCCTTGAAGATCGCCACTTCGAGATCCGCCGAGACGGGCTTCTTCGGCGTGCTCGCGGGCAGCGGCGCCCCGGGTTCCGCGGAGACGCCGGTCAGGGTCAGGTGGCTCGCGCCCTGGATGAACACGGCGTACTTGTTGCCCGGCGCCGACAGCTGATACGAGTCCAGCCGCCACGACGCGTCCTGGTTCTTGATGCCGGGATCGCGCGTGCCGGTCACGACCATCAGCGGCCGCTCGACGGCGGTCCACGACTTCTCGGTCAGCCCCTGCTGGCCGCGCCCGGGCGGCGACAGCAGCAGGAACGCCCTGGGGATCGGATCGGCGAAGCTCTTCGCCCTGTCTTTCCTCGACACGTCGACGGTCGCCCCGGCGAGCAGCATCGCCGCGAAGGCGCCGAAGGACTGCCCGCCCACGCCCACGCGCGTCTCGTCGAGCTTTCCCGCGAGCGCCGGGATCCTCGCTTCGACGGCGCCCGTTGCGGCGACGATGAACGCCAGATCCCGCACGCGGCTTTCCCACGTCTTCGGATCGGACACCCCGTCGCCCGCCGGCTCGCGCGCGCTCTCGGCGGCCGGATCCTTCGCGGCGGCCGCCGCGCCGTCGGCATGCGTCGGCGCGAGCACGACGAAGCCGTGCGTGGCCCAGAAACGGGCGAGCGCGTCGTAGGTCTTCGCCGCGCCGCCCGCGCCGTGCGAGAAGACGATCACGGGGAAGCGCCCGTCGCCGTCGGGGTACGTGACCCGCACCGGCACGTCGCGGTTGCGCGACGAATCGCGCAGGATGACCTCGGCGTCCCGCACGACCGCGAGGCCGCTCTTGGCGAGCTCGGCGGCGGGCGGCGGCGCGGGCGGAGCCGGCGCGGGGGCCGGAGCGGGCTTGGACGCGCACGCCGCGCCGGCGCCGACCGCGGCAACGAGGACCAGACGAGCGCCGAGCGTTCTCATGGCCTGTAGACGAGCGCAGCATATCCGCGGCCGGCCCGAATGTGGGGCTCGTCGCTGACGATCCATCCGCCCCCGGCGCGAAACGTGACGTTCCGGCCGAACTCCGGGGGAACGAGCCGGTCGAGCCGCACCTCCGCGCCGACGACGCGCACCGGATCGGGACGGAGACCGCTCCAGGCGCGCAGCCACTCGGCGTACAGCACGACGGGCACGCCCGCGCTCTCGACTTCCGCGCGATACGTTTCCATCCGCCGACCGAACTGGACGTCGGCGGGAAGCGCGAGGCTTAACACTCTGTTCAGGTCGAGACCCGGCGGCAGAATCGCGTTCGGCGCGCCCCCGACGGACCAGAGGTCGAACGGCGACGGCGTGCCTCCCGTCTCGCCGTACCGCGCCGCCGCCGACAGCGTCGCCACGGGCAGGATCCCGAGGAGCCGCCCGCCGGCCGACCACTGGCTCCAGCCCGAGCCGCCCGTCTGCCCCAGCACTCCCGACGCCTCGGCGTCGACGCCGAAGCCCGACCGGCCGCGCGTGCGGCGAAACGCCGCTTTCACCGCGGCCATGCCGAGCCCTCGCGTGAACGCGCGGCCGTCGGCGAACGCCTCGACGCGCGTGCCTCCCCCGCCGGCCCTCGCCTCGATCCGGCCCCACACGAACGGCCGCGACCAGACGGCATCGGCGAAACCGCCCCACCGCTCCTCGTCGAACGCGGGCCTCGGCGCGAGCCCCTGATTGCCCGGCTTCTCGATCGCCGAGAAGAGCTGCGCGGACAGCGTCACCGGCAGGCCCCGATAGGCCGCCGCGGCGGTGCCGCCCCGCGGTCCGATGGCGTCCCCCATCGAGCCCGCGGCGAGGTAGTGCAGCCGCCCGAGCACGTCGCCGCCATCGACGCCGACCTGCACCGCGTTGCCCGACGGCGCGAAAACGAAGTCGAGGAGCGGCCGGATCGCCTGCGTTCGCCAGAGGTCGTACGAGCCCGGCGCCGACACGGCTCCCGACGCCCGGGGAGCCGCCTCGGCCGCCGCGCGCGTCGGCGCCGGGAACGCGTCGGCCGGCGCCGGCGCGGTGGCGTCGAGCGCGAGGCGCCGGATCGAGACGCCGCGCGCGCCAAAATCGAGGAAGAAGATCGCCCGCCCGTCCGGCGTCGGCGCCGGATCGAACGCGCCGCCGGTCACGCGCGTCAGCGCCACGGCCGGCGCGCCGCTGTCCGGCTCGGCCGACACGACCGTCCAGACCCCGCCGAGGGCCGCCGTCGCGTAGAGCCTCGACCCGTCGGGACTCCACGCCGGCGCCCCGACGGGCGCGCCGGCGAGCGCGACCTCCCGCGCGTCGCCTCCCTCGGCCGGCAGCGTGACGAGCCGCCACCGTCCCGCCGCGTGCAGCAGGGCCGCGATCCGCCGGCCGTCGGGAGACGCGCGGGGGTGGCTCCAGACGGGCCAGTCCTCCTCGACGGGAAGGCGCGCCGCGATCGAACGGCAGGAGCCCGTCGCGAGATCCACGCGGGCGAGCTCGGACCTTCCGAAGCGCGCCCGCGTCGCCACCGCCCACGCAGCGCTCGGCGAGGGATCGGCATCGCGCACGTCCTCGCCGCGCGTGACGCGCTCGACCGCGCTGCTCTCGTAGCGCCAGCGATACAGATCCCAGCGCAGCCGGCCTTCGGCGTCCGGCGCGCGGCGCGCGAAGAAGAGGGAGCGGCCGTCGGGCGAAAACCGCGGGTCCGCGGCCGAAAACCCGTCCGCGCGCGGCAGCGTCCAGCGCGCGTCGCCGCCTCCGGCGTCGGCCCCCCGGATCTCGAGGAAGCTCCGCCGCGGCGTGGGGTCCCGGCGGACGACGAGCCACGCGCCATCGGGCGACACGGCGAGGGCGGACGCGCCGCCGTCGAGCTTCTGCCGGAGCTCGCCCGGGGCGAGAACGGAATCGCGAAGGCGCGCGGCCGCGTCCCGCGCGCCCGCCGCCGTCTCGTCGCGAAAGCGCTCGTAGAGGTTCCCGGGCGCATCGCCGAACACGGCGCGGAACGCCGAGCCGAAGGAGCTCCCGCCGGCGAGGAGCTCCCAGAGCCGCGTCAGCGCCGGTGCGCCCGCGCGGCCGGCGAGCCATTCGAGATAGGCCGAGCCGACGAGATACGCGATCGACCCGCCGAGCCACGTGTCGGTCCCGTCGAGGGCGGCGTACTTCGGCAGCGCGTCTTCGAGACCGAGCTGTCGGAGCACCATCGCGCGGTACGCCGAGCCGGGCCGGCCCGTCCCCGTCAGCGCGCCCTCGACGAGCGTCGCATAGCCCTCGGTCACCCACCGCGGGCATTCGACGGCCAGCGGTCCGAACGGCGCGGGCGAAACGCGCAGCGCCAGGGCGAGCAGGCCGCGGCCCGGCCGCGCCAGGTGCGCGACGTGAGCGGTCTCGTGCGTCGCGACGATCTCCATCCAGTCGCCGTACTCCCCGATCATCGATTCGGAATCGGGCGCCGAAGTCCAGAGGCGCACCTCCGGGCGGTCGAGGTACGGGATTGCCTCCCCGTTGGCGTCGGCCGCCGGGTCGGAGACGATCACCTCGACCCGCCGCGCGGGCGCGCTGCCGACGTAGGCGGTCACGCGCGCGTGAATCCCTTCGAGGGCCCCGGCCGCGCGCCGGGCCCAGGCCTCGAACGGCGCCGGGTAGTGGACGCGGAAGTGCTCGGTCTCGACCGTCCGCCAGTCGGCCGACGGCCCCTGCGCCCGCCCCGTGGCGGCGGACAGCAGCAACGCCCCGACGACGAGGACCCGCGGCATCGGTTCGGGAGGCTATCAGCGCGAAACCTCCGGTCCGGGCCGGCGTCTCTCCTCGCGACAGGAGGACTCATGAGACCGTCCGCCCTCACGCCGATCCTGCTCGCGACCCTGCTGCTCGCGCCCGCGACGCCCGCGCTCCTCGCCCAGACGCCCGCCGCGCCTCCGGCTCCGCCCGCGGCGCCCGAGGCCGCGCCGGAAGCGCCGGAGCCCCCGGAGCCCGCGACGCCGCCCGAGGCGCCCCGCGCCCGGCGGAAAAAGATCGTCGTGGCCTCTCCCGAGAAAGACATCGTCGTCGACGGCGACCGCGTCTTCATCTCGGGCGACGACGACGAGCTCGAGGACTTCGCGGACCTCGACGGCTTCGACGGCCATCCCTTCGCGTTCCGCGAACACGGCCTCGCGGGCGGCGGCTTCATCGGCGTTGAGCCGGTCGAGATGACTCCGGACCTGCGGCAGCACTTCGGCGCTCCCAAGGACGCCGGCGTCTTCGTCGGCTCGGTCGAGGCCGGCGGTCCGGCCGCGAAGGCGGGCCTTCAGGTCGGCGACATCGTGACCCGCGTCGACGGCGACCGGATCGGCTCGACCCGCGCGCTGGTGCGCGCGATCCGCCACAAGAAGGGCGGCGAGACCGTCTCCGTCGAGATCCTCCGCAACCGCGCGGCGAAGAGCCTCACCGTCATCGTCGCGGAGCGGAAGGACCAGGAGGTGCGCGTCGGCGAGCTGCGCGACAAGCGCCGCGGCCGGGACTGGAACTGGGCCTGGAAGACCTTCGCGCCGCCGCAAGATCTCCCGCCCGACTTCGAGCAGCGGCTCGACGACATGGAGAAGAAGTTGAGGGAGCTCGAGGGCCGGCTGCCGAGCAGCCACTAGCCCGCGGGATCTGATAGAACACCCCCAGCGACAGGGGGGTGCGCGTGAGTCAGCAGCCGGGTTCCCACCCGCACGGGGCCGAGCTCGCCCGCGAGCTCGGCCTGTTCGACGCGATCAACCTCGTGATCGGCACGATCATCGGCTCGGGCATCTTCCTGGTGCCCTCGGAGATCGCCCGCGCCGTGTGGACGCCGGGCTGGATGCTCGCCGTCTGGGTGATCGGGGGCGTCCTCACGATGCTCGGCGCGCTCTCGCTCGCCGAGCTCGGCGCCGCGATGCCGGAAGCGGGCGGCATCTACAGCTTCATCACGCGGGCCTTCGGACGGCTGCCGGGGTTCCTCTGCGGATGGATGCTCTTCACCGTCGCGACTTCCGGCTCGATCGCGACGCTCGCCGCGGCTTTCCCGATCTACCTCGGCGCGTTCGTGCCCTTGAACCCGACGACGTCCAAGGTCGCCGGCGTCGTCGCCGTCGCCGTGCTGACCTGGATCAACGCGATCGGCGTCAAGAACGGCGCGCGCGTCGGCAACGTCCTGACGGCGCTCAAGGTGGGCGGCCTGATCCTCATGGTCGCGGTGATCTTCATCCTTCCCGGGCCCACGCAGTCGGCTTCCGCCGCGGCGGCCGCCGCCGCGCCGTCGCTGCCGGCGGGCACCGCGCCGATGACCGCGGTCGGCGTGGCCCTCGTCGCCGTGCTGTGGGCGTACGAGGGCTGGCACGACGTCAGCTTCGCGGCCGGCGAGATGCAAAACCCGCAGAAGAACTTCCCGCGGGCCGTCATCGGCGGCGTGGCGATCGTGATCGGCCTGTACCTGCTCGCGAACCTCGCGTACCTGAAGATCCTCTCGCCCGCCGAAATCGCAGCGACCGACAAGGTCGCCCTCCTCGCGATGACCCGCGTCACCGGCGAGTGGGGCGGCAAGGTCCTGACGGCCGCGATCCTGTGCTCGATGCTCGGCGCGATGAACGCGCTGATCCTCGCCGGACCGCGCGCGTACTACCAGATGGCCAGGGACAAGCTCTTCTTCGAGCGGGTCTCGCGCGTCCACCCGCGCTGGCGCACGCCGGTCGAGTCGCTCGTCTTCCAGGGTCTCTGGTCGACGTTCCTCGTCCTCTTCATCGGCGGGTTCTCGCAGCTCTTCACGTACGTCATCTTCGGCGGCTGGATCTTCTACGCCCTGGCCGTGCTGTCGGTCGTCGTCCTGCGCCGCAAGGAACCCGGCCTCGTCCGGCCGTTCCGCGTGCCGGGATATCCGGTCGTCCCGATCCTGTTCGCGCTGACGGCCGGCGCGATCGTCGTCAACACGCTCATCCAGACGCCGCGCGAGTCGCTCCTCGGCCTCGCGTTCATCGCGCTGGGGATCCCCGTCTACTGGATCCAGAGCGCCGTTCGGCGGCGCGCGCGGGCCGGCTGAGCCCGCGGCTTCAATCCTCGAGAGAGCCGAACTTTCCCGACTGGAAGTCGAGCATCGCCTGGCGGATCTCGCCTTCGGCGTTCATCACGAACGGCCCGTAGGCGACCACCGGCTCCTCGATCGGCTCGCCCGCCAGGACCAGCAGGCGCGCCTCGCTCCGGGCTTCGACCGCGACGCGCTCGCCTTCGTTCGCGAAGAGGACGAAGTCGCCGACGCGGGCCGCCTCGCCCTGGATCGCGACCTCGCCCCGCATCACGAGGATCGCCAGGTTCTCGCGCGGCGGAAAGGAAAACTCCGCCTCTCCGCCCGCGTCGAGCGCGGCGTCGAACATCGAAACCGGCGTGAACGTCTTCGCGGGACCGCGAACGCCCCGGTACTCGCCCGCGATCACGCGCACGCGGCCGCGCGGCAGAGCGACGATGCCCATCCGGTCGGCCGTGATGGCCTGGTAGCCGGGCGGATCCATCTTGTGGGCGCGCGGGAGGTTGACCCAGATCTGCGCCATGTGCATCGTGCCGCCGGCCCGGGCCCAGGACGCCTCGTGGTACTCGCGATGGAGGATGCCGGACGCCGCCGTCATCCACTGGACGTCGCCGGGTCCGATGACGCCGCCCCGGCCCGTGCTGTCGTGATGCGCGACGCTGCCCTGGAAGGCGAGCGTCACGGTCTCGAAACCGCGGTGCGGATGAGGTCCCACGCCGCGCCGCTCGTTCTCGGTCGGCGGGTAGTCGTAGGGCTCGTGGTAGTCGAGCAGCAGAAAGGGGCTCAGGCGCTTCTCGGCGTCGGGAATCCGCGAGAAATAGCCCATGACCCGGAAGCCGTCGCCCACCCAGTGCGGGCGCGGCCCGGAGACGATGCGGTCGATCCGGCGGAGCGCGTTCATCGACCCGACATACGCCCGAAGCCGCGGCGAGGGTTCCCGAGCCCCCGCCGGCCTACCGCGCGCCCGCGGCCTCGAAGGACTCGAGGATGATCGCGAGCGCCTCTTCGACGTCGCTCTTCCCGACGGTCAACGCCGGCGCGACGCGGAAGACGTTGCCCTCGAGGCCGCTCTTGCCGACGAGGAGGCCCCGCTTCTTCGTCTCCTCGAACACGCGGCCGGTCAGCGCCTTCGCCGGCGTGCGGTCTCCCGCGGTCTCGTCCTCGACGAGCTCGATCGCCTGCATCAGGCCCATGCCCCGGACGTCGCCCACGTTCTTCGGATAGCGCCGCTTCAGCTCGTCGAAACCGCCGCGCAGGATCCTGCCCATCCGCTCGGCGTTGCCCGGCAGATCTTCTTCCTCGATGATCCGGATCGTCGCGTTCGCCGCCGCGCAGGCGGCGGGGTTGCCGCCGAACGTCGAGATCGTCAGCGCTTTCAGCGACGCGGCGATCTCGGGTGTGGCGATGCACGCGCCGAGCGGCAGGCCGTTGGCGATGCCCTTGGCCATCGTCATGATGTCCGGCGCGACGCCGTAGTGCTCGATCCCCCACATCGTGCCGCCCGTGCGGCCGAATCCCGTCTGGACCTCGTCGCAGATGAAGACGCCGCCGTACTTCTTGACGATCGCGACGGCGATCTCGAAGTACTCCGGGGGCGGCGTGATGAACCCGCCCACGCCCTGGATCGTCTCGGCGAGAAACCCCGCGATCCGCCCCGTCGTCGTCGTGCGGATGAGCTCCTCGATGTCCTTCGCGCACGCGACGCCGCAGGACGGATACGTCAGCTTGAGCGGACACCGGTAGCAGTAGGGCGCCATCGCGTGCTTGACGGCGGCCACCGGCGTCGGGAGCGGGCGCCACGTGCCGACGGCCGTGAGCGACTGCGCGAGCATGGAGCGTCCCGAGTACCCGTGGCGGAGCGCCACGATCTCGGTGTTCCCCGTGTGGAGCTGCGCGAGCATGACCGCGGTCTCGTCGGCCTCCGTGCCCGTCGCGGCGAGAAAGCTCTGCTGGAGCCGGCCGGGCGTGATCCGCGCGAGCGTCTCGGCGAGCTGGACGACCGGCACGGACGGGTAGAGGCTCGACACGTGCGAGAGCCGCGAAATCTGGGCGACGACCGCGGCGTTGACGCGCTCGTCGGCGTGGCCGATCGAGACCGTCAGGATGCCGCCGAAGAAGTCGAGGTACTCGTTGCCGTCGGCGTCCTTGATGCGCAATCCCTTGCCTTCGGTCAGGACGACCGGCTCCTGGTAGTACTGGATCGTCGCGGGCAGCAGATACTCCTTGTGCTTCTCGCGCGTCTGACGCGAGAGCGCGGAAGTCGGGGCCGGGGCCTTCGTCGTCGTGCTCATGGGTTCTTTCTCCCGGCGGGAGAGGGCAGGGTGAGGGGCGCCCTCTCTCCGCTCAAAACCACCTCGAAATGACGACCTTCTTGTCCGTGTAGAACTCGTACGCGTCGCGGCCGTGCGCCTTCAGGTCGCCGAAAAAGCTGTCTTTGGCGCCGCCGAAGGGAAACTGCGCCATCGGCGCCGCGACGCCGATGTTCACGCCCACCATCGACGCGGTCGCGAGGCGCGCGTACTCGCGCGCGGCCTTGCCGCTCGAGGTGAAGATCGAGGTGGCGTTCGCGTTGGGGTGCGCCTGCATGACCGCGATCGCCTCCTCGAGGCTCTTCACGGGCGTGATCGAGGCGACCGGGCCGAAGATCTCTTCGCGGCCGATCGTCATCGAGGACGTGACGCCGTCGAAGAGCGTCGGGCCGAGGAAATAGCCCTCCGGCCGGCCGGCCACGGGATTCTTCCGGCCGTCGAGCACGAGCTTCGCCCCTTCGGCCACGCCCTTCTCGATGTAGCCGACCACGCGGTCGCGGTGCGCCGCGGAGATGACCGGGCCCATCGCGACGCCGGCCTCGGCGCCGTCGCCGACCTTGAGCGCTCGCGCCGCCGCCTCCAGCCGGTCCCGCGCCTCGGCATGCGCGGACCCGACCGGCAGGAGGACGCTGCCGGCGAGACACCGCTCGCCGGCGCAGCCGAAGAAGGACTCGGTGATGATCTCGGTCGTCCGCTCCATGTCGGCGTCCGGCATCACGACGATGAAATTCTTCGCGCCGCCGAGCGCCTGGACGCGCTTGCCGGCGTGCGTCCCGCGCTGGTAAACCGCCTTCGCCACCGCCGTCGAACCGACGAAAGACACGGCGCGGATGTCGGGATGGTCGCAGATCGCCTCGACGACCGAGCGGCCGCCGTGGACGAGGTTGACGACGCCCGGCGGCAGGTCGCACCGCTCGAGCAGCCGCGCCATCAGGGCCTGCGTCAGCGGCACCTGCTCGGACGGCTTGACGATGAACGTGTTGCCGGTGGCGACCGCGAACGGCAGGAACCAGAGCGGCACCATCGCGGGAAAGTTGAACGGGGCGATCGCCGCGCAGACGCCGAGCGGCTGGCGGATCACGTTGCAGTCGATGCCGGAGGCGATGTTCTCGAGCCCGTAGCCCATCATCAGCGAAGGCGTGCCGCACGCGACCTCGACGCACTCGATGCCGCGCCGCACGCTGCCGCGCGCCTCGTCGAGCGTCTTGCCGTGCTCGCGAGTGACCGTCGCCGCGAGCTCCTCGAAGTGCTCCTCGAGCAGCTGCCGGAACCGGAACAGGGCGCGCGCCCGAATGACCGGCGGCGTGTCGCGCCACGCCGGGAACGCCCGCTTCGCGGCCGCGACCGCGGCGCCGAGATCCGCGGCCGTCGACAGCGGCGTCCGCGCGATCGTCTCCCCGGTCGAGGGGTTGTGGACGTCGAGGAACTCGGTCGCCGCCGAAGCGATCCAGCGGCCGGAAACGAAGTTTTGAAGCGCTTCTACCAGAACCCCCTCCGGAGAGGGGATTCTACTCGTCGCAGTCCGGGCAGCCGAGGAAAGGAATCCGCTCCGCGGGCGTCGGGTGCGCGTCGCCGGCGATGCCGGCCCAGGCGCCGCCGTGCGCGTGCCAGAGGTAGCACTCGAGCTGGTAGGCCTCGTTGGCGTTCTCGGCCAGGATCCAGCCGAAGAGCACGTTGACGCGGCCCTCGCGGGCGTACTGGAGCAGGCGCTGGCGCAGGTCCACGTCGTCGCGGCCGACCCGCTCGCGGATCTCGCCGTCGGGGCCCACGCTCTTCAGAAAGAAGACGCCCGGCCGCCCGGGCGGCACCGAGCGCGCGACGTTGCCCTCGGTCAGACGGATCGCCGGCTGGACTCGGGTCGAAGGCGGGAGCCCGGGAAAGAGGGAAAGCTGCGCCGGATTGGGAGGTGCGTCGTGGCGCGCTCGCCCGGCAAGCCTCATCGGGACATTAGTTTAGCGCGGAACGGGGCTCCTGAACAGGTCCCGGCCGCCGCTTGACCCCTCGCCTGCCGCGGCAGGAGACTCGGACTCGGCAGAAGGAGGGAGCCCATGAGATTTCGATTCGCGGTCTCGGCCCTTGGCGCACTCGCGCTCGCCGCCACGCTCTCCGCGCAGACGAAGATTTCCGGCACCATCCAGTGCAAGCCCGGACCCGTCGCGCCCGTCGCCATCGGCGACAAGCCCGGCCACGCTTTCGCCGTCGTCCAGTCCGAATGCACCTGGACCAGGCCCATCGAAATCGCCGGCGTGCCGTCGAAGTCGGGCGTGGACACCGTCGTCACCGAGATGTCGGGCAACAAGTCGAGCGACCGGGGGTATCACCTCGACACGATGGCCAACGGGGACAAGTTCACCGCGCGCTTCCAGGGCACGGGAACTTCGAAGGACGGCAAGCCGGTCAGCGCCAGCGGGACCTGGTCGTTCATCGAGGGCAGCGGCAAGGTCAAGGGGATCAAGGGCAAGGGAACGTACAAGGGAACGGCCAACGCCGACGGGACGATGACCAACGAGATCGAGGGCGAGTACTCGCTCCCCTAGGGGGACGGGGGCGGGCCGCCGGTGACTACGAGGCCGCGCGTCCCGCCATCTTCTCGATCTCGCTCCACTCGCGGTCCGAGACCGGCATGACGGAGAGCCGCGAGATCCGGACGAGCGGAAAGTCCTTGAAGAACGCCTTCGCCTTGATCTCGGCGAGCGTGACCGGGCGCGGGAGCTTCTTCACCGGAACGACGTCCACCGCATAGAGCTTGCCGTCGGGGTCCTTCGGATCCGGATACGCGTCGCCGGCCGCCTTCGCGATCGCGACGACGGCCTTCTCCTCGCCCGTGTGGTAGTAGAAGATCCGGTCGCCCTTCTTGACCGTGCGCAGGTTCTTCTGCGCCACCGGGTTCTTCACGCCGGTCCAGCTCGTCTTGCCGTCTCGCGCGAGGTCGTCGTAAGCGTAGTGCGTCGGCTCCTCTTTGAACAGGAAGTTCATCGTTCCCCTCCGCTCGCCGGCGCGGCGGTCAGGTCGCGCGGGCGGGTCACCCGGGCGTCGGCGGGAATCGCCGTCGTCCCGACCGGGACCACTGTCTCGATCACGCCGCCCCGCACGACGACCACGCCGGGGTCGATCCCCTTGCCGGCGGCGAAGGCGGAAATCGTCGGGAGCGCGGCGAGGGAAATCGACCCGAACCGGCGAAGGAACCTGGTCATGCCGGCGCGGGATTCTATATGCTTCGCCCTTCGCGGAACGGCCCGAGCCCTCGGTCCGCCGCGACGAAACAGTGGGACAGGAGGACACAATGATTCGGAAGGCATCCCTTCTCGCGGTTTCCCTGCTCGTGGCGGGCGCCGTCGCGGTCTCGGCGCAGGATCACAGGCCGCTCTCGCCGGCCGGCACGGCGTCGACGATGGTCGGCGGCAAGTGGGGCGCGCCGGACAAGGACGGCGACCGGAAGTACACGCCCGGCAAGTGGATCGAGGTGACGTACAGCCGCCCGATGCTCCGCGGCCGCACGGACATCTTCGGCAAGGGCGCCGACTACGGCAAGACGGTCAACGGCGGCGCCCCGGTGTGGCGCGCCGGCGCGAACGCGACGACGAAGTTGAAGACCGAGGTCCCATTGACCTTCGCGGGCAAGAAGCTCGAGCCGGGCAGCTACGACGTCTTCGTCGAGCTCAAGGAAGCCGGCTGGACGCTCATCCTCTCGACCCAGCCGACGCAGGACAAGTACGACGCGAACGACAAGACGAAGATCTGGGGCTCCTACGGCTACGATCCGAAATTCGACGTCGTCCGCGTGCCGATGACGATGAAGACGCTCTCGGCCTCGATCGACCAGTTCACGATCGCCTTCGCCGACATGACGGACGCCGGGGGCAAGCTCGTGCTCGCGTGGGACAAGACGGCGGCCATGGCGCCGTTCACCCTGGCGCCGTAGGGCGGTTCTTTTTGCCGGCTCGTTTCGGCATCGTCGGGGCGGCCCTCGCGGCCGCCCGCGCCGTACGGGGAGTGCGGGGAGGGGTCAGACCCCTCCCCTATGTTTTCGCCTTGCTCACCCTTCCCGCTCTCGCCGAGGAGCGCGCGATCCCGTTCTGGCCGGACGCGGTGCCGTCGGCGATCCATGCCGAGGTCAACGGCGTGGCGGCGCTCGAAACGGTGCGCGAGCTCGGCCGCTTCCACCGCGTGCAGGGCTCGCCCGGTTTCGTCGCGGCAGCCGAATTCATGAAGCAAAGGGCCGTGGCCGCGGGGCTGTCCGACGTCGCCATCGAGCGCTTCCCGGCCGACGGCAAGACGAAGTACGCGCACTTCCTGTCGCACGTGGGCTGGAACCCGGTCTCGGCGACGCTCGAGGAAGTCGCGCCGACGCCCCGGCTCATCGAGTCGTTCCCCGATCTGCCGGTGGCGCTGGCCGACTACAGCCAGGACGCGGACGTGACGACCGAGCTCGTCGACGTCGGGCAGGGCACCGCGGCGAAGGACTACGACGGCAAGGACGTCCGCGGCAGGATCGTGCTCGCCGACGGTCCGCTGCCGGCCGTGCATCGCCTCGCCTGCGAGGAGCGCGGCGCCGCGGGTTTCCTTTCCGACTTTCCCAACCAGGCCACGCCCTGGGCCGGCGACGACCGCGACCTGATCCGGTGGGGCCACCTGTCGCCCTACCAGCTCCAGAACCGCTTCGCGTTCATGATCTCGAAGCGCCAGGCGGCGGACTTCCGCGCGCGCCTCGCCGCGGGCGGGAAGATCGTCCTCCGCGCGCAGGTCGCCGCGAAGATGGTCCCCGCGAGCTACGACGTCGTCGTCGCGACGATCCCGGGAACCGACCCGGCCGCCGGCGAAGTCGTCGTCACGGCGCACCTCTGCCACGAGTCCGCCGGGGCCAACGACAACGCCTCCGGCAGCGCCGCGATCCTCGAAGTGGGCCGCGCGCTCGCCGCGGCGATCCGGCGGCAGACGCTCCCGCGCCCCGCGCGCACGATCCGGTTCCTGTGGGTTCCCGAGATCACCGGCTCGCAGGCCTACCTCGCGAGCCACCCGGAGATCGCGGCGCGCCTCGTCGCCGGGGTCCACATGGACATGGTCGGGGGCCTGCTCGCGACCACGAAAGGCATCTTCCACGTCTCGCGCACCGCCGAGACGCTCCCCCACGTCGCCAACGTCGTCGCCGAGGCCTGGTTCGCCCAGGTCGTCGCCGCCTCGCAGCGCTACGCGGAGGGCGCGAACCCGACGGCTGACGGCGGAGGCGGCGGCGGACCCGCGGACCCCTGGGCCGGCTTCGTCTGGCCTCCCGGCTCGCGCGAGATGCTCCTCGGCGACGTTCGCGGGATCAACATGGGCAGCGACCACGAGGTCTTCCAGGCGGCCGGGTTTCGCGTGCCGATGGTCTACTTCCACGACTACCCCGACGTCACGATCCACACGCAGAAAGACCAGCCGGAGAATCTCGACGCGACCAAGCTCGGCCGCGTCGCCTACATGGGCGCCGGGTTCGTGTACACGCTCGCCGCGCTGCCGGACGCCGAGGCGATGCGGCTCCTCGCCTCGACGCGCGCGGAGGTCGAAGCGCACATCGCGCTCTCGCGCGCCGCGAACGGGCCCGAAGCCGCGCTCGTCCAGCGCGAGGCGATCGCTTCCGGAATCGAGACGCTCGAATCCGTCGCCCGTCTCTGGCCATCCACGCGCGCCGCGGTCGCCGCGGACGTCACGCGCCTGCGCCGGGCCATGCCGCCCGAGCCCCCGCTCGCCGACCGCCGGATCCCGACGCGCAACCCGGGGATCGTCGGGCCGCTCAACGTCTACTACTACGACTACTTCGGCGACATCCCCGGCGCGGACTTCACCAGGACGGCGCTCGCGGCGCGCGAGGACGGCGACGTCCTCGCCTACGAGGCGCTCAACCTCGCCGACGGCAAGCGCTCGATCTCGGAGATCCGCGACGTCCTCGTCGGACGCTACGCGCCGGTCTCCCTGGAGGCGATCGCCGAGTACTTCGGCCTCCTCGCCAGGGCCGGGGTCGTGCGGCTGCGGTGAAAATCGCGCAGATCGCCTCGATCTGCTTCTCGATCCCGCCCCGGGCCCACGGGGGCACGGAAATCTCGATCGACCTGCTCACGCGCGGCCTCGTCGCCCGCGGACACGCGGTGACCCTCTTCGCTTCCGGCGACTCCCGGACGACGGCCGCGCTCCACGCCGTCGTGCCGCGCGCGACGCAGGATGATCCGGCGTCGACCTCCTACCTCGAGCGCGAGATGGACGTGCGCAACGCGGCCGAGGCCTACGCCCTCGCCGGCGAGTTCGACCTGCTCCACGCGCACTGGCCGACGCCCGCCGCGTACTTCTCCACCGCGACCGACCGCCCGACCGTCCTGACGTACGCGTACATCGAGAAGGAACTGCACGACTACTACCGGACGCACTTCCCGGCGGTGCACCCGGTCTGCCTGACCGAAGCCCAGAACCGGATGCTCGGCGGCGGGCTGCCGGTCATCCCGTACGGGATCGACGTCGACGCCGTGCCGTTCTCGCCGCGTCCCGGCGAGTTTCTGGCGACCGTCGGGCGCCTCGTCCCGCACAAGGGAGCGGACCGGGCGATCGCGATCGCCGGGCGCGCCGGCCTACCGCTCGTCATCGTGGGCGACGTCACCCCGTACCTGGCCGACAGCGAGCCGTTCTACGAGACGCGGATCCGGCCGCGCGTCGACGGGCGCCGCGTGCGGCTCCTCCAGCGCCTTCCCAACCCGGAGGTGCTCGCGCTCCTTTCGCGCGCCCGCGCCTTCCTCTTCCCGATCTCGTGGGAGGAGCCTTTCGGGCTGGTCGTCGCCGAGGCCCTCGCCGCGGGAACCCCGGTGATCGCGACGCCGCGCGGCTCGCTTCCCGAGCTCGTCGCGCACGGGGTCACGGGCTTTCTCGGCGAAACCGACGAGGAGCTCGCCGGCTTCGTCGCGCGCGTCGGGGAGATCGACCGGGCCGCCTGCCGCCGCCGGGCCGAAGAGCGCTTTTCCGCGGCCCGGATGGTCTCGGACTACGAGGCGTTCTATAGGAAGATCCTCGGCCGATGAGCTTCGACTTTTCGCCGGCCGCGCTCGACCGCGAGTTCCCCGTGAGGCGGAGCTTTCTCTACTTCAACCACGCCGCCGTGGCGGCCCTGCCGCGCCGCGTGGCCGAGGCCATCGTCGCCCATGTCGAGAACGCCCGCGACCGCGGCGCCGCCGACTGGCGGTCCTGGTTCGGAATGGTCGAGAGGGTGCGCGAGAAGGCGGGCCGCCTCGTCGGCGCCTCGGCGGCCGAGATGGCGTTCGTGCCGAACACCAGCTGGGGCCTGAACCTCGTCGCGCTCAACTTCCCGTGGACGGCGGGCGACAACGTCGTCACGACCGACGTCGAGTTCCCCTCGAACGCCTATCCGTGGCGCGCCCTCGCCGGTCGCGGCGTCGCCTGCCGCGTCGCGAAGAACCGCGACGGCCGGATCCTCGCCGAGGACGTCCTCGCGCTCGTCGACGCGCGCACGCGCGTGGTCGCGGTCTCCTGGGTCGCGTTTCACAACGGCGCGGTGACGCCGCTGGCAGAACTCGGCGCCGCCTGCCGCGAGCGCGGCGTGCTCCTCGTCGTCGACGGGATCCAGGGCCTCGGCGCTCTCCCGCTCGACGTCAAGGCGGCGCGCGTGGACGTCCTCTGCTCCGACGCCCACAAGTGGCTCTATGGGACCGAAGGCGGCGGCGTGATGTTCGTCGACGAGGACGCGAAGGACCGGGTGCCGGCCCGCGCGTTCGGGTGGTGGAACCTGAAGACCGAGGGCGATTACCTCGACTACCGCGAGCCGGTGCTCTACGCGGGAGCCCGCCGCTACGAGCCCGGCGCGCTGCCGACGGCGAACCTCGCCGGCCTCGGCGCCGCGCTCGACCTGCTCGCCGCCATGGGCGCGGCGGAAATCCGGTCCCGTCTCGTCGCCAACGTCGAGGCTCTGCGGCGCGGCCTGCGCGAACGCGGCTGGACGATCGCCACGCCCGAACCGATCGCCTCGGGGATCCTCGCGGCCCGGGCGCCTTCGGGAGACGCGCGGGCCTGGGCGAAGGCGCTCGAAACGCGCGGCGTCATCGTCGCACCGCGCGAGGGATTCGTCCGCTTCTCGCCGCACGCCGGAAACGACGAAGGCGAGATCGCCCGCGCGCTCGCCGAGATCGACGCGATCGGGCGCCTCGAAGGCTAGCGGGGAGCGAGTTCCCGCGGCGCGGCCGGGGCCGGCGCGCGGGACACGCCTTCGCGGTCCTCCGTCACGGTCCGCACGAAGACGCTCCCGCCGTTCGTGCCGGCGAGCAGCGTGCCATCCGTCAGGTACCCGAGGCTGATGACGTTCGGATTCGTCAGACCCTGCGCCTCGGCGCTCCAGTGCGCGCCGCCGTCGGCGCTCACGGAGACGCCCGCGCCCCCGCCGGCGGCGAGCTCGCCGCTGACGGCGCTCGCCCCGAGCCCGTAGACGACCCCGGAGACGCCGGACGCCGGCGCCCAGGACGTCCCGTCGGTGCTGACGAAGAGCCCGGCGTCGCCGCCCGCGATCACGGCGCCGGTGCCGGACACGCGCACCGCGCGGACGAGGCCGCTCGGGCCGCCGGAAACCGGCGTCCAGTGAGCGCCGGCGTCGCCGCTGCGATACACGCCCGCGTCGGTCCCGGCCCACAGGACCGTCGTCGAGGCGTCGCCGCCGAGCGCCCACACCTGACGCGCCGACAAGTCCGCGGAGCCGGCCGACCACGACGTCCCGTCGGAGGACTGATAGAGGCCGGTCGACGTGCCCGCGAGCATCCCCTGCGACGTCCCGGGAAGAATGCCGAAGCACCGCGTGACGGTCGGGATCGCCGTCGCGGGGATCCCCGGCGTGGCGACCCAGTTGCTCGTCCCGCCGTCCGTGGACCGGAGAATGAGACCTCCCCCGCCGGCGTAGACGAGGCCCGGGGTCCGCGGATCGAAGAAGACCGCGATCGGATTGGATTGCAGCCCGTTGGCGACGCCCCCGTTGGCGAAGGGGGGCGACCAGGGGCCCCCCGCGGTTCCGGGCTCGTAGACGAACGTCTGCGCCGTCGTCGCCACGATCGCCCGCTCGGGCGACGCCGGGTCCGGCGCGATGGCCGCCACGACCAGGAGCGGCAGCGCCGTCGTCAGGAACTCGCCGCCCCCGTCCCACCGCCCGAAACCGCCGGTGTCGAAGGGCAGCTGGCCGTAGGCGGCGTAGAGAGGAACCTGCCCTCCCGGAACCGAGATCCCGTTGACGTAGCTGCTGACGAACGGCATGCTGGCCCACGCGCCGTCCGTCGGGCCGCGGGCGACGATCCCCTCCTTCTGCGCGAGAAACGCCGTGCCGTCGGAGGCCACGGCGATCGAGACGACGTATGTCGAACCGATGGCGCCGGGATAGGGGTTCCAGGTCGCGCCGCTGTCGTCGGAACGGAACACGAAGGCATCCGCGGTACCGGCGTAGACGCGGGTCGGGCTCGTCGGGTCGACCGCCACGGCGCTGACGTCGGTGACCGTGTTGCCGAGCACGTCGGCGAGGCCGTTGTTGCGCGCGGTCCAGGTCGTTCCGCCGTCGTCGCTGCGAAACACCCCGCTCTGGAGCGTGCCGAGGAAGATCGTGCGCGGGGAGGACGGGTTGACGGCGAGGGCCGCCGGCTGCGCGGTCGCCGTCGTCGCGTTCCCGACCGACGTCCAGGATCCGCCGCCGTTGGTGCTCTTCGCGACGATTCCCGAGGGCCCCGCCGCGTAGACGGTGTCGGGCGTCGACGGGTCGATCGCGATCGTCGTGATGTTCCCGGACGGAAGGCCGCTCGACGCCGCGGACCACGAGCCGCCGCCGTCGGTCGTCTTGAAGATGCCGGACGGCGTTCCGGCGTACACGACGCCCGGGTCGGCCGGCGAAACCGCCAGGCGGCCGACGCGCCGATCCGAGAGACCCGCGTTGGCGATGCGCCAGGTCTGCCCGGAGTCGGTGCTCGCGAAGACGCCGCCGACCTTGCTCCCCGCGTAGACGGTCGTCGGCAACGAGGGCGCCGCCGCGACGACGTCGACCGTCCCGCCGGGTGGACCGAGAGACGTCCAGGTCGCGCCGCCACGGGCGGAGGCCGGGCCCGCGGCGAGAATCGCGGTCCCGA
>Ga0335070_10001338_pt1 | contig 28441 bp, 18 predicted proteins | sample Lox_Sample_13_FD_206722 | JGI IMG/M metagenome (GOLD analysis project Ga0335070, IMG submission 206722) | Soil microbial communities from Loxahatchee National Wildlife Refuge, Florida, United States - Lox_Sample_1.3 | ecosystem: Environmental > Terrestrial > Soil > Wetlands | place: USA...
GTTGGCGCGCCCGAACAGTACGGCCAGCGAGTCCTCCCTCTGCGGCACCGCCACAAAGTGGACGTGATTCCTCATCAGGCAGTAGGCCAGGATACGTACCCCGGCTTCTGCCTGGTTCTCCCGCACCAGTCTTAGGTATAGCGAACGGTCGGCGACCGTCAGGAACACCCGCTGCCGGTTCGTCCCCCGTTGGGTGATGTGATAGGGCAACCCTGGGGCTACCACTCGTGCATTGCGAGGCATCTCGCTTATTTGCGCGGAGAGCGCGCAAATATTCTCTCTGGGACGCCCAGGGTCTGCTCTTTTGAGCGTGGCTACCCAGGCTGTCCCTCGTGTCCCCGTCATGAGGTTCAAACCGCGATTATCGCAAAGAGCGCGAATTTTACGATGGGGACGAAGCCGTGTGTCCCTCGCCTCCCTAACTCGCCTTGTCGGCCTCTATTTATGGCGCTCGTTTTTTCGATTTACGACTGCGTCGATTCTGACTGTCCCTCTCGGCCTCTCGGCCTCTCGGCCCTCTCGGCCCCCCTTTGGGCCAACTTCTTCGGCTAGTATATGGGCGAGTCGAAGATCTTCGATTTCACCCTCACCTTGTCCGGGAGATCCACCTCAAACTCAGTTGGGCAGTGCGAGATCTTGCATGTTCCTGCCAGCACGAATAAGAAAACGAGTTTAGTCTTACACTCGGCGGACGGAGATGTGCAGGCTGTAAAGCGCCATTTCGATAGTGAGTCCTTTGCGGGCGTGGCGAGCGGTTCCGGCCCGGATACGACGCTGATGCCTATGACGGTTCCTTCCTGCGAAATTGTTGCTGCTAGTTCTACGGTGCCTTGGATTCCTCCCATCCGCGCGAACCATGGGTATTCGAGCCCGACAACTCGCTTCACCGCGGGCTCCGTTTGTGGGGCCTGGCCCATAGCAGCGGATGCTGACAGGAAGAGCCCAAGGAGTCGGTAGGCGATCGATCTGGAGCTTTTCTTAGTTGCGTTCGCCATTAGTTGCCCGAAAGGCTATTTATTATGCTTCCACATTTCTGCATGACTAGCTCGTTGTTAGCTGTCTGGTCAGCCACGCTTGTGTCGCCTATTTTCATATTAGCGGCCTCAAGGTCGTGAGCCAGTTCGTGCAATAAGATCAAGACCTGGGCTGCGGGAGATCCACCTGTTATCCAGGACGGGACGCCATAGCCGACGGCGGTGCTAGGGCCAGCGTTGAAGAATGCGCCGTTTGTACGACTGCGTCGATTCTGACTGTCCCTCTCGGCCCTCTCGGCCACTTCAGGCTGTCCCTTTCAACCCTATCATGGACGTCCCTAGTTCCCCTTTCAGCCCCTTTCAGCCCCCAGAAACGAATCTATCGCTATGCTGCGAACAGCCACGTCCCGAACATAGTCATCGGCGTCGCTTAAACCTCGATGCAGCGCGGCGTGCATAATCTCCGAGGGCGGGCCCATCGCTAACGCGTCCGCGGCCCTTCTGCGCAAGATGGCCTCGGCGGCTTCGTCGTCTAGGACCGCGGCGAGGAGGCTATGAGATTCAACGTCGCCAAGCAAGCCCAGTGCATATAAGATCGCTTCTCTAATCCTTGTCTCCGACGTGGCTCTATAGTCCTCGCCTAAAACTCTCGTCGCCTCGACGAGAGGTCGCCCGAGATGACCTCTAATAGTGAACAAAGCATTTGCAGCTTCAAAAGCGAGATCCGGAGCGTCCTGCGAAAAGACGTGTAACAGAGCCTCCATGGCATGTGGTGGGGCGAGAAGGCCAAGAAAACGACAAGCCGCTCTCCTTCGCTTCCAAGAAGCATTGCTGTCATTTAAGATCTCAAAAAGGTGTTTTGGGTCAGCGTAATCCTCTCCCTGCAGATCCTGCTCTAATTCCTGGATAAAAGCTTTACGCGCGCTCGAATAGCGATTTTGATTTATGAGATCGAGGGTTGCCCGAGCTGTCTCGTGGACCTCTGGCTCTGCGTCTTGTGAGGCTTCCAATAGTGCATCTACGGCATTCGCGAAGTCTGATTCCCCGTCGATCAGGTCCCTTAATGTGCGAAGGGCGGCGACCCGCTTGTCAAGAGGGCGATTCACATCCTTGATCTCTCGAATTGCTTCTGAGCGGTTCATCTGGGTCCGGAAACGCTCCAGTGCTGAAGGTGCCAACCGGTAAGCCCCAATCTTTGCCAACCGAGGGTGTTGCAAGCGTCCCTCGCGAGTGCAACGGCATCTGCGTAGGTCGCCGCTGTGACCGAGGTATAGAGTGTTAGGTTCGATTCATGATTTTCTCCCCTGATGATGTGGAAATTGCAGCGGGAAAACTGGGGACAGCCCGTGTGTTTCCTAGTCATCGAACAAGCCCGGTTGGCCCTCCGGTGACGCGGCTGCGGCGGCCTTCCTGGGAAACACAAGGGACACAAGGGACAGCCTGAGTAGCCACGCTCGTAACTTGAGTTTTGGGACACCCCACAGAGCATTCTAAGCTGTTTTTGCGATTTTGACCATTGACTCCGTGGCTCGACGCCATTTGCGTGGAAAGCGCTCCTCCATCGCCGAGACAAATTGTTCTTCTCCCAACGGACGTTCCAAGTACGTGCATTTGCGCAACGCCGTAATCTGGTCCGCACTGCTGTGGCCGCTCAGAAGCTCCGCCCAGGTTGCCGCGCCGCCGGCCCGCTGCCGGAACCCCAGGTCCAGCACGCCGCTCCGGTCCCGTGCCCCCAGTAGGTGCGAATCCGAGAGCGCGCACGAGTGAAACCGCGCCTGCCACAGGTGCCCGCTGCGTAGCGGCCGTTGGCGCGCCCGAACAGTACGGCCAGCGAGATTTGTACACGTTCTACACAGATTTCGGGCGAGGGAACCCAAAGGTAGAACAAGGGAAAGCGATATCCCTCCCTTTTCAACCTGCGAATCCACGGGGCGAACGTCCGGCTAGCGTCGACTCAAAGGCTATATTCTTGCGCTGGCGCCCAAGCTCATGCAAGCGGGCGAGCATGATCCGGCCGGCGTCGAGCGCAGCACCCTCCGGTGAAAAGCGGAAATGCCGCGCGCGATAAGGTCGGCGTTCACGAACTCATCGATATGAAGAGCGCCGTGAAGCAAGTCTGGCGCGGCGGTGCTTTTCCCGGCTCCGTTGGGACCGGCGAGGATGATCACATTGGGGTCCACGCTACAATCCGAGCACAATTTCACGACGGGTACATTCCGCGAGGAAAGCAAAAGAGACGGTCTTGTAACTTATGGACCATTCAGATCGCCGTTAGCTCTTATACTCTAGAGTTTCCGAGGGTCCATGAAAAGAATCGTTCTCAGCGGGTTTCTTGTGTTCGCGGTGGTTCTGGCGGCGCAGAATAAGCCCAAGAACACGAAAACGAAAGCGCCCGCTCCGGCGGCTCCCGCCTATGGCAACTCCGATACGATTAATGAGCAGGAGTTGAAGGTCTACGATTATTTCCTTGCGTCTGATCAACTCGAGGGCCGCAATCTGCCGTCGCGAGGGTTCGATACCGCGGCGCTGTATGTCGCCAGTCACTTAGCGGAGTGGGGATTGAAGCCCGGCGGAAGCACGACCGGCACCAACGGTCCCCTGCAGCCGTATTTCATGCCGTTTGAGCTGGTTTCGACCAGCGTAGTTCCCTCCGATAGCAAGGCCTCTCTGGCCGGAGTCAGCGGTGGTGGACGAGGCGGTCGCGGAGGCGGAGGCGCTGCGGGCGGACAGGGCGGCGGGACACGCACGGTGAACTACGAATACGGGAAGGACTGGACGGTCACGGCCGGTGGTCGCGGCGGCGCTCCGCTGGAGGCCCTGGAGGTTTCCGGCAACCTGGCCTTTGTAGGGAACGGCTATGTGATTAACAAAACGAACACGGATCCGTTCGCCGGGATGGATGTGAAAGGCAAAATCGTGGTCGCCGCCGGGCTGCCCTCGCAATTGGCCGCGCAGGCGGCTGGCGGACGCGGAGGCGGGCGCGGCGCACCGAATCCGCTGGGAGAGGAGTGCACAGACTTCCTGACACCGGAGCAGGCGGCCGCGAAGAATGGCGCGATCGCCGTGGTGACCCTACAGAGTTTCCAGCAACTGGCGGGCGGCAATGCCGGTGGATTCGGTGGAGGGCGCGGCGGCGGGCTGAACGGCCCGGCGTACACAGTGCCGAAGTTCCGCGCGAAGCCGGCCTGTCCGTCGGTTCCCGCCATCTCGGCCGGCCTGTCGATGACCAACGACCTGTTCCAGGGCGAAAAGAAAAATGGCTCGGAAATTTTCTACGGCGCGGGCTCGGGCGCGAAGCTGGATTCGTTCGAACTGACGGCAGCGAAGAAGCTGAGCCTGAAGGTCGCGACCAAGAGCGAGTCGAACCACGCGGAGAACGTCGTCGGCATCTTAGAGGGCGGCGATCCGGTGAAGAAGAACGAGTACGTGGTGATCAGCGCGCACCTGGACCACATCGGCCTCGCGCAGCCGCTGCCGGATGGGCATAACGTCAACAATGGCGCCGACGACGACGGATCGGGCTCGACGGGGTTGCTGGCAATTGCCAGGGCTTACGCAGAGGGCGCGGCGAAGGGCATGCGGCCGGCGCGCACGATCATCTTCCTGTGGAACGCGGGCGAGGAAAAGGGCCTGTGGGGATCGCAGTACTTCAACCAATACCCCTTCATCGACCTGAGCAAGGTGGTCGCGAACCTGAATATGGACATGATTGGGCGGACGAAGGGTCCGGGCTACACCGATCCCGATAAGACGCACGTTCTAGTCGAGCCCGGTGAGGTAATGCTGGTGGGCCCGAACGTGAGCAGCGACGATTTGGAAAAGACCATCGAAACGGTGAACGACGGCTATCAGAAGATGAAGCTCAATCACTTCTACGATGCGACGAAGCCGGACAAGGATCACGACAACCTGGGTCCGGAGCCGAACGGCCAACGGATTTTCTATCGCAGCGACCACTACAACTTCGCCAAGATGGGCATCCCGATCGTGTTTTTCACTACGGGACTGCATCCGGACTACCATCGCGCGACGGATACTCCGGATAAGATCGACTACAAGGAGATGATGGTTATCTCCAAGACAGTTTCGGCGGTCGGCTGGGTGCTGGCGAATCAGGATGGCCGTCCGGCTCTGAACAAGACGCTTCCCGAGCAGTTGATGAAAGATATGAAGCAAGCAAAGGATCAGGATTGGGGCAAGATTACTCCGGTGTTGGCCCCGCTGCCGGGGGAGCCGTACTAGGAGCGGGACGATGAGGAGCCCCGCCCTTACGGGACGGGGCTATAAGACCTGATCACAAAATCTTCACGCCGGACTCTCGCGCGACCTTGTGGATGTAAGTCCGCGCTTCGGCGTAGTCTTCGGGTGACTTGAGATGCTCCAGCATAAGCGGGGCATCGACGGTGGCCAGTTCCTTCAAATAGGCCGCGTAGTCGATCTGGCCGCGGCCCGGAATCGTCTCCTGAAAATGGACGTTGTATTCGCCCTTGGTTTCCCATGACAGGTCCTTGGCGTGGCAAGAGAGAATCCACGGGCGCAGCTTCGCGAAGCACTCGTGGATCACTTCGGCGTTCCGGTAGAAACGGTCTGGCGTATTGATCACGTTGCAGACGTCGAGATGCACGCCGAAAGCTTTGCGGTCGACCGCATGGATCAGTTTCACGTACGCGTCGGGGCCGTCGGGGAGGCTCCAGGGCATCATTTCGATGGATAGCTTCGTGTCCTTCGGCCTCACCTCGTCGATAAGCATGCGGCAATTCTCGACCGTCGCATCGAAGAATTCCTTCGAGAGGTTCTTGGGATTGGGTCCATACCAGAGATCCGGGTTGAACGATCCGGCGATGTCGACGCAGTTTCGCGCGCCGCAGGCATCCGCGAATTGGAGACGCTCCGCTACGTAGCGGAGATTGTCGCGGCGCTTCGCTGGATCGGGGTCGAGCATGTTGCGCCAGGCGCCGACTTCGGCGATGACCACGTCCTCCGCGGCGAAAGCCTTCTTGATTTCAGACGGACTGCCGTTGGGGCAATAGGCGGCGGTGTAGCCCAGGCGACGATGCTCGCGGGCGAGTTCGCGGGGGTCGTCGGATTTGAGAAAGATCGGACCGCCGAGGCGGATGGGCTTCCCCTGTGCCAGAGCCAGCAAAGGCGTCGCCAATAAAAAACCGCGCCGGGTCATGCCTTTTCTGTCTTGCGATAGGCGATGTTCCCCAGGTGCGCGGCGCGCGCTGCCGGGACCGATGTGCTGAGTGGAGCGTTCGGCGTCTTGCGGCTGCGGGCGCAATCGAGGAAGTTCTGCATGTGGTCGATCGTGCCGTCGCGCTTCGAATCGACGATCAGCGTAGGCGGCGGCAGCAAAGCTCCGGCGTGATTGCTCACTTCTTCATAGACGGTGTAGCCCCAGCGATTCAGCTTCAGCAAGCCCTGATTGCCGCGGAAAAGAATATTGCCGTCCTCAATCGCGCCGGCAAGCGACCCGGTGTGGACCACATTGAACCCTTTCGGATATTGATACGTCGCGGTGATCGTGTCAGGGCACTGATACTCGGGGAAAATATCGCGAGTGCCGAGCGCCTGAACCGCATCGGGCGAATACTCGCCAATGTACCAGTGAATGACGTCGACCCAGTGGCTGAACAGGTCGGTCAGATGGCCACCGCCAAAATCCCAGAACCAGCGCCAGCGAGAGAGCCGCAGAGGATCGAAGGGCTGGTCGGGAGCGGCGCCGAGGAAGCTCTTCCAATCGATGTCCGAGGCGCTGGCGGGCTTCTCGATACGATGGCCGTAGCCCTGGTACCAGGAGGATTGAATCAGGGGCACGGCTCCCAGACGGCCGGAGGCGAAGATCTCCGCGGCGGCGATGTAATGAGCCCAGCTGCGCTGCTGGTAGCCGACCTGCACGATCTGCTTCGAGTCGGCCGCGGCGGCGAGCAGGCGCTCGCCTTCCTCAATCGAATGGCTGACGGGCTTTTCGCAGTAGACGTCCTTGCCGGCCTTGATGGAGTCGATGATCATGGTCACGTGCCAGTGATCGGGAGAGCCGATGACGACGGCATCGATGTCTTTCCGGTCGAGCAGTTCGCGATAGTCCTTAATGGCGACTCCCTGCGGCGCGAGTTTTTCCTTGGCGGCAGCCAGGTGAGGGATGGAGACGTCGCAGACAGCCGCGACTTCGGTGTTTTCCGCCTTGGCGGCGAGACCGAGCACATACGATCCCCGTCCGCCCATGCCGATGCCGCCGAGACGAATGCGATCGTTCGCGCCCCAAATGCGTCCAGCAGACGCTGCGGTGAGGAGCGACGTCTTCAGGAATGCCCGGCGGTCGAGTTTCATCATCGGACACATTATCATAAGTGGAGGGCCAAACCATGCATCGTTATCTGCTGCTCGCAGTGTGCGCACCGGCGTTCGCGTTCCAAAACGCGACTCCGGGGATTCTGGACAAGCTGTTGCATTCGCATTACGGCGATGCGTTCGATACGGGCCCCCGCGAGAAGCCTTGGGAGATGCAGGGGATCGGCACGGCGCATTTCGCGATCACTACAAAGAATCCGGAGGTGCAGAAGTGGTTCGATCAGGGCAATGCGCTGCTACATTCCTTCTTCGACTACGAAGCCGAGCGCAGTTTCCGCTGGTGCCTGAAGCTTGAGCCGGACAACGCGATGGCGTATTGGGGATTGGCTCGAGCGCGGTCGATCCGTGGCGGCGGTGACTCGCGCGCTCAGGATATGATCCGCGAGGCGGAAAAGCGCAAGGCCAATGCGAGCCCCAGGGAGCAGTTATACATCGATGCGCTGGCGGCGGAACTGCTGCCCGATCCCGTGACGGAGAAGACCGATCCGGCCAAGGGCAAGAAGATTCTGGAAACACTGTGCGTCCGGTATCCGGACGACATGGAGGCGCGGGCCATGCTGGCTCTGGAGACGCTCGGCGGCGACCGCTACGGCGCGGAGATGGTGATCCGGGAGATTCTGGCGCACCAGCCGGATCATCCGGGCGCGCATCATTACCGCATCCACAACTGGGATTATCACGAGCCGGAGCAGGCGCTCGACAGCGCGTTCCGCTACGGAGAAATTGCGCCGGGAATCGGGCATGCTCTGCATATGCCGGGGCACATCTTTGCCATCGTCGGGATGTGGAATGAAGCCGCCATCTCGATGGACGCGGCGACGCGGCGGGAAAAAGGCTACATGAAGGAAACGCTGACATTTCCTTTCAACCAATGGAATTACGGCCACAATCGCAACTATCTTTCCTACATTCAGGAGCAGCTGGGCATGGCGGATCGCGCGATCTTCGGGGCCCGGCAGTTGATCGACGCGCCGCTCGACCCACAGGGTAACGATGTCTCGCCGAACAGCAGCCATTCCTATGGCATCGCGGCTCTGGCGCGGGCGCTGGTGAAGTTCGAGCGTTGGGACGACTTGCTAAAGGAAAACAATGTTCCGTGGCGCGACCTATTGAAGGACAAGGCGGACAAGCAGTACTACGAGGCTCGGGCGTGGTTCGGCAAAGGTGATTTGCTCAAGGCCGAAAAGAGCGTGGAAGCTCACGCGGTGCTGAAAAGCGAGGTGGAGAAAGCCAAAGGAGGGCTCCCGGCGCTATACGAGATTCAAACGCTGGAATTGAAGGCGCGGCTTCTTCTGGCGAAGGGATACACGCTGGAGGGCCTGCAAATGATGACCGCGGCGGCGCAGAAAGAACTGATCAATCAGAACGAATACGCCGATCCGCCGCAGTATCCGGAAGCGCTCTACAACACATTAGGGGAGGCGTACTTAAACGCGAAGAGTCCGGCGTTGGCCGTCGATGCGTTCGAACGTGGGCTGGATTTGACGAAGAATGATCTGTTTTCGTTGTCGGGACTGGTGCGCGCCTACGCCGCGCTGGGCGAAAGAGACAAGGCCGAAGACGCGATGGGCCGGTTGATGTTCGTCACGGCGGATGCCGATCCTGGACTTGCCATTATCGCGAGGGCGACGGCAACCGGGATTAAGACCGCGCCGCGCGATTCGTCGCCGAGGCCGCAGCGGAACTACATGCGGACGTCGCTCGAAAAGTTCGGACCGGAGAAATGGGAACCGTACAAGGCGCCGGCGCTGGAGGTGAAGGATACAACGGGCAAGTTGGTGACGCTCAATCAGTTTAAAGGGAAGAACGTGATCCTGGTGTTCTACCTGGGCCAGGAATGCGCGCACTGCATGAAGCAACTGCGCGACATCGGCGCGAAGAAAGACGATTGGGAGAAGCTCGATGCGGTGGTGCTGGCGGTGAGCGGCGCGTCGCCGGAGAAGAATGCGCAAGGGATGAAGTCATTTGGCGATCTTCCCATTCAGATCCTCTCCGACAGCAACCACGTCAACGCGCATCGTTTCCATTCCTATGACGATTTCGAGGAAACCGAACTGCATTCGACGATCCTGATCGACAAGCTGGGCCGCGTGCACTGGGCCCGCAACGGAGGCGACCCCTTTGGCGACATGGCGTTCCTCGCCAAGCAAGTGGAGCGGATGAACGAGGCGGGGATTGTTCGATAAGAGACGCCGGTGATTTTCTTTTCCAACATCAACAAGCAGTATGGCAAGCAGCTGATTTTCGTCGACGCGTCGTTCCAGTTGAACCCGGGCGAAAAAGTGGGCTTGGTAGGTCCGAACGGCGCGGGGAAGACGACGTTATTCCGGATGGTGGTGGGCGAAGAGGCTCCGGACGAAGGCGACGTCACCGTCCCGAAGAAGGTCACCATCGGGTACTTCCGCCAGGACGTGGAGGAGATGAGGGGCCGCAGCGTTCTTGACGAGGCGATCGCAGGCAGCGGGCGCGCGGGCGATCTGCATCACGAACTGGAAGCGCTGCAGCACGCCCTTGAGGATCCGGCGCGCTTTGACGAAATGGATGCGATCCTCGAGCGCTTCGGTCACGTGCAGGAAGAATATGAGCACCTGGGCGGGTACACGCTGGAGGCGCAGGCGCGTGAGGTGCTGCACGGGCTGGGCTTTCATGACGATCAGATCGACGGCGACGTGGGCGCGCTTTCGGGCGGATGGAAGATGCGCGTGGCCCTGGCTCGCGTGCTCCTGGGGCGTCCAGAGGTGCTTCTCATGGACGAGCCGACCAACCACCTGGACATTGAATCCATTGTCTGGCTGGAGCGGTTCCTGAAATCGTACGAAGGCGCGCTGCTGATGACTTCGCACGACCGCGAATTTATGAACCGCATCGTGAGCAAGATCGCCGAGATCGATTCGGGCGAGATTGTCACTTATTCGGGCAACTACGATTTTTACGAGCGCGAGAGAGCGATCCGCGACGCCAATCAACAGGCGGCGTTCTCGCGCCAGCAGTCGATGCTGGCGAAAGAGCAGCGCTTCATTGAGCGGTTCAAGACGCATGCGGCCAAAGCGGCGCAGGTGCAAAGCCGCATCAAGGCGTTGGATAAGATCGAAAAGATCGAGTTGCCGAAGAAGCGGCAGGTGGTGAAATTCGAGTTTCGCGATCCGCCGCGATCGGGCGATCAGGTGGCCGTGATTGAGGATCTGCGTAAGAGCTACGGCTCGCGCGTGATCTACGACGGGTTCAGCATGATCGTCAGACGGGGCGAGCGCTGGGCGGTGATGGGCCGCAACGGCGCGGGCAAAACCACATTGCTAAAGATGATCGCCGGTGCAGCGCAGCCCGATTCCGGCAGCGTCCAATTGGGCGCAAGCCTGGCGATGGGATACTTCGCGCAGCAGTCGCTGGACGTCTTGGACGGGGACCTGACGGTGATCGAACAGTTGCAGAAGGATTTTCCCAAAGACGGTTTGGGTTCGCTGCGGACGCTCGCCGGGGCATTTCAATTTTCGGGCGACGATGTGGACAAGAAGATCCGCTCGCTTTCGGGAGGCGAGAAATCCCGGTTGGCGATGGCGCGAATGCTGTACGATCCGCCGAACTTTCTGGTGCTCGACGAGCCGACCAATCACCTGGATCTGACAACGAAGGAGATGCTTGTGGAGGCGCTGAAGGAGTTTCAGGGTACGATGATCTTCGTGTCACACGATCGAACGTTTCTGAGGGGCTTGGCTTCCCGCGTGCTGGAGTTGGGCGGAGAGAGTGGCACGGATCGCGTACCGCGCCTGTATCCCGGCAGTTACGTGGAATATGTGCAGGCCATAGGGCATGAGGCGCCGGGAATTTCATGATGAAAAAACTCCTGATGATGGCCGCGGCCCTGGCAGCCGATTTGTCCGCGCAATCCGCGCCGGATTACGAAATTTATGCCATCCGCTACGCGACGATCAAGGAGTTCGCTGTCTCAGGTCTGATCGCCGGCGCGGACAAGGATCGCAAGATGGACATCGCGATGTACGTCTGGCTGATCAAGGGCGGCGGAAAGAACATTTTGTTCGACTGCGGTTTCTATCGCGATAAATTCATGCAGCGCTGGCATCCGGCGGAGTACATGAAACCCTCGGACGCGCTGAAGAATGCCGGATTGAAGCCGGAGGACATTACGGATGTGATCATCAGCCATATTCACTGGGATCACGCCGACGGCTTCGATTTGTTCCCGAAGGCGAAAATCTGGATTCAGAAAGACGAGTTTGAATACTATTCCGGTGAGGCGTGGCAGACGAAGCCTGGCCAGCGGGGACGCGGCGCGGGCGCGGATGCCGAGGATGTCCTGGGACTGGTGAAGCTGAATACCGAAGGCAAGCTCGGTTTCGTGCGGGGCGACGCGCAGGAAATTTTTCCGGGCATCACGGCCTATACCGGCGGCAAACACACGTATCAGTCACAGTTCCTCGGCGTGAGGACGGCAGGCGGAGTGGTGGTGCTGGCCAGCGACAACGTATATCTTTATGAAAACCTGGAGAAGCACGTGCCGATCGCGCAGACGCTCGACGCGGAGTCCAACGTGAAGGCGCAGGATCGCATGAAGCAGATCGCGACAAAGCTAGAGTGGATTGTTCCCGGCCACGATCCCGCTGTGATGAGGAATTTTCCCGCCGCCGGGCTGCGCGTGGTGCGGATCCAATAAGGGCCCCTCGACATTTTCACTCGGTGAGAACGCACCGTTTGGCCGGCCATGGTTGCGAGCGGATAGGCCGGGTATCCTCAAGATTTTCTTGACAGAAAGCCCTCGTGCCCTTAGTATTTGGAAAAGCGTTCAAGCATCATTTTGTAATAATGCTTGCTCGTCCAAGAAAGGGGCTGTCCATGCTGAACTCGTCCTGTTCGACGTTGGCGGGCAAATGCCTGCTTGCCGCGACCTTTATTTCCCTGTGTTCCCACTCGGTAGCCTTCGCGCAAGTCACGGCGGTGGCGCAAGTCAGCGGTCAGGTAACGGACGCCAGCGGCGCCGCCATTGTCGGTGCGGACGTCACCATGACGGAGGTGAGTAAGAGCACCGTACGGTCGACCAAGTCGGATGCCAGCGGCAGTTACACACTCGCTAACCTCCCGGTTGGGCCCTACCGGCTGGAGGTGAAAGCGCAGGGTTTTAAGGACTACGTGCAGTCCGGCATCGAACTGGTAGTCAACAATAACATCCAGATCAATGTGGCGATGCAGGTAGGCGCGGCATCAGAGCGAGTTGAAGTCAGCGCGACGGCAAGTATGGTGGAAACGAAGGAAAATTCCATTTCAAACCTGGTGGACCAGCAGCGAATCAGCGAATTGCCCTTGAACGGACGCCAGGTGACGCAGTTGATCTATACGGTGGGGGCCGCGGTGCCTGCCGACAGCGGCGACACAGGTAGCAAGACGTTTTGGAACGCCACCCGTATCTCGATCGCCGGCGGGCAGGGCAACGGCACGGCCTATCTATTGGATGGCGCAGACGCCACCGACGCGATGTCGAACGTCAATATGCCGTTTCCTTTTCCGGATGCCTTGCAGGAGTTCAGCATTGAGACCAGCGCCGTATCGTCGCAGTTCGGAACGCATCCGGGTGCGACCGTCAACGTGGTGACCAAGTCCGGGACGAACGCATTCCATGGAGACCTGTTCGAGTACCTCCGCAATGGCGATATGGACGCGCGGAACTTCTTCTCGACGACAGGTGCGGACACGCTCAAGCGTAATACCTACGGTGGAACGGCAGGAGGACGCATCATCAAGGACAAGCTGTTTTTCTTTGGCGGATTTCAGGGCGTGGAAAACCGGCAGAATCCGCCGCAATTGACGACGCATATCCCCACCGCGGCAATGCTGAATGGCGATTTCAGCACAATTGCCTCCTCCGCGTGCGGAAAAGCCGTCACACTGGTCAATCCTAGCGGCGGGGCCCCGTTCCCAGGCAACCAGATTCCGGTCTCCCTGTTCGCCGGGCCGGCGCAGACGCTGGCATCGAAGTACACGCCCACCACGGCGGCCAACCAGTGCGGCACGGTGACATACGGCATTCCTCAGACCGGAGATGAGCAGCAGTTCATTGTGCGCACGGACTGGGCGCTGAGTTCGAAGCAGAACGTGTGGGGTAGATATTTTTGGGATCATTGGACGAATCCACCGGTATTGGTCGGCACGAATCTTCTCACCTCCACCTCGCCTGGAAATTACGAGTTGGCGCAGGAGGTGACGATCGGAGACTCGTACACGTTCACCCCGAACCTGGTCAACACGTTTCACCTGGGCTTCAACCGCCGGCGCGACAACCGCGGCCCGACGAGTTTTCCGATTAATTGGACGATGCTCGGCGTGCCGATGTATAGCGCCGTGCCGAACTTCCTCCTGATTTCGGGCATGACTGGCGGCTTCACGACGTACTGCGGTACATGCGCCCCGGGCCATTTCAACCTGAACGACTACCAAGTGGCCGACGACGTGAACTGGATGAAAGGCAAGCACCAAATCGGCTTCGGATTCAATATGATCCGCGTGCAGAACAACACCATCTCGGGCTTCGACGAGAATGGCGCGCCAACATGGAACGGGTCGTTCACGGGACTCGGGATGGCCGATTTCATGCTCGGGAGAATGAGCGACTTCATGCAGACCAACGCCACTCCCGATGACCTGCGAACGTGGGTAATGAGCTTCTACGCGCAGGACAGTTACCGCATCAGCAAGAAGTTCGTGCTGAACTTCGGGCTGCGCTGGGAACCCACGTTCTCCGACCCGGATAAGTACAAGCGCGGCACCTCCTTCAGTCAGCCGGCGTTCCTGGCGAATAAGGTCAGCACGCTGAATCCCACCGCGCCTCCTGGATTGTTCTTCCCTGGCGATCCGGGAATCCCTCCCGCGAACTGGAACGGGCAAAAGGCAAATTTCGCGCCGCGCGTTGGCCTGGTGTGGAATCCCCACGGAGACGGCCGGGACACACTGCGAGTCGGCGGCGCACTCCTCTATGACGCCACTGAAACTTGGTTCAATGAGCGTGAAACAACCAACCCTCCCTATGGCAACGCGATCGACGTCGGATCGACGGGGACTCTTGCCAATCCGTGGGCGGGATATCCGGGTGGAAATCCGTTTCCACAGCAACCCGGCCATCTCTTCTTCCCGAATTTCGGCACCTATATCAACATGCCGATCAATCCAAAATCCACCTACGTGATCAATTGGAACGTCACGTATCAACGCCAGCTGCCGAAAAGTTGGATGGCTTCAGCATCCTACCTCGGGAACCAAACTGTTCATCTTTGGATCGCGCTCGAGAGAAATCCCGCGCTTTATGTCCCGGGCACTTGCACCGCGGGTCAATACGGCCTTACGGCGGCGGGTACGTGTTCCACCACCGCCAACACCAATTATCGGCGCCTCCTGTACCAGGCTAACCCCGCCACTGGAATCTACTACGCCAGCATCGACACGATGGATGATGGCGCAGTCTCCCACTACCAGGGGCTGCTGTTGTCAACACAGCATCGCAGCACACACTACACCTTCATCGCCAATTTCACCGATTCATACTGCTTGTCGGACTACGATTTTGGCGCGGCCCTGGCCGGCTCGACCAATTCGCAGATCTTCAATCGTCATGCCGATTGGGGCCCGTGTATTTCCGACGCCCGTTATCTGTTCAACTCCTCCTTCGTGGCAACGAGTTCCTGGGACCGTGGCAGCAAGTTCTGGAAGATGTTGCTGAGGGACTGGCAGCTCGCGCCGTTATTTCAAGTGCGATCCGGCCAGCCGTTAACCATCACGACGGGCACCGACAACTCGCGCACAGGCCTCGGCACTGACCGGCCCAACCAGGTGTTGACAAACTGGCACGCGACCAATTCGACCTGCTCTTCCGCCGCCATCTGCGTGCAGTGGATCAATCCGGCGGCTTTCGTTGCCAATCCGGTGGGCACGTATGGCGACGTGGGCCGCAATGCGGTGCGCGGACCGAGCCTATTCCAATTCGACTTGTCCTTAAGTCGGATGTTCAAATTCGGGGAGCGGTACAGCATGCAATTCCGCGCCGACGCATACAACATCATGAATCACACGAATTTCGTCGGTGGGTTTGCTCCCGCCGGCCAGCCCGCCGGATCGAGCTACGGCACGGTCAGCACGGGTCTCAATTCGTCTACGTTCGGACAGATTACCGGCGCCTACGATCCGCGAATTTTGCAGCTCGCGTTGAAGTTCTACTTCTAGCGGGCAGCATCCGCCAAACGAGGGCGCGTGAAGCGGTTTTCAAACCGTTTCCGCGCCCTTTTCGTTTCTGGGTTTTAATGGAAGTATGAGACTTCGCGTGGCCGTGGCGATCGCGTTCGCGGCCCTCGCCTTCGGACAGGCACAACAGCAGACGCCGCAACAGGGCAACGCCCCGCCGCTCGTGCCGCTGGCAGGCGAGGCGGCGCTCTTCAAACGCGCCATGACCATGTATGAGGCCGGGAATTACGGGCCCGCGATGCGCGCGTTCGAAGAGGCAGCTGCACTCGGCAACGTCGAGGCGATGATGCACCTCGGCATGATGTACAGCCAAGGCCAAGGCACGCCCGTAAAGTTCGACGAGGCGCTGGCGTGGTTCCACAAGGCGGCCGCCAAAGGTGATAGCCAGGGAATGTGCAACCTTGGCAGCCTGTATTATCAGGGGCGCGGGACGCCGCAGCGATTCGACTTAGCGCTCAAATGGTTCCACAGTGCCGCGAGCCTGGGCAACGATCAGGCGATGCAGAATCTCGGCGTGATGTTCCGCGACGGCCAGGGCGTGCCTGTGGATTACGCCGAAGCAAAGACATGGTTCCAGAAGGCGGCGGACGCCGAGAACGATAAGGCGATGAACAACCTCGGCGATCTCTATAAGAAAGGTCAAGGCGTCGAAGTGGACTACACCGAGGCGTTGAAGTGGTACCACAGCTCCGCGAACATGGGAAATCACGCGGCGATGTACAACGTCGGCGTGATGTATGAATTCGGCCTGGGCGTGGTTGCGGACCCCGAAGAGGCGAAGCGCTGGTACACGAAGGCCGCAGCCGCTCCGGAGCCTACTCCTTCGCGCCCCTGATCCACTGCAGGATCGTAATGTATTCTGGCGAGTCCTTTTGAAACCGGATACCGCCGCCGTGGGCCAGCGTGGTGGAGGCCGCGATTCCTTCCGTTTCCGCCGATGACGTCGGCTTGCGGAGGATCAGGCTGTTTTCGGGGTCCGCCGTATCAACCACATTCATTGAGGTCCCCAAAGTCGCGTTGAACAGCGTGTGGCTGGCGTGGCAGTGGACGCAAGCGTAGCCGTCCTTGCCGCGCTTTTGCAGGATGGGCTCGACGTAGCCTCGGAAAAACGCCTCATCCAGCTTCGCGTTTGCGCGAGGGCCCTTTTCAGATGGTGTTTTCGGCGCGGGCGGAGGAGGATTCAACACGTGCGCGACCTCGATGGCTTCGGGCATCGCCTCGATTTTCGCGGTCAGCGTGCGAACCCGATCGCCCTGAGGTCCGGCGAGGCGGTTCACGTCGGGAAATCTCACGTCGCGGACCAGGATCGCCGCTTGTTCGGCGAGTCGCCTCATTTCCGGGTCCTTGGAATCGAGCAGGGGCAGCAGCGCCCGCGCCATCTTGTCCGCGCTTTCGCCAAAGAACGCAATCTGCTCGATGTCGTTGCCGATCCGGTTGTAGACAGGGGGCGCATGCTTCATGAGATTGGCGTCCAGATCGTAGATGTCGCCGCGCCGGAGCGGTTCTTCCGTCAGCGCCGAGAGAAGCGCCTTCTTCTGCAAGTCCGGGCCGTTTTCGAGAACGCCCGAAAACTTCGTTGCCAGGCGCGACTCGACGGCAAGGCGTCCGCGGACGGCCCGCTCCCGATCCTCGGCTCGGCCCAACAGGGGAACCCAGTTGTTGTAGAGGTAGCGGATGTTCTCGTCCGCCAGATTGTAGATGGCGTGGCGCAGATTTTCGGCGATCCACTCATGCTGAGGTTTGGCGAGCGCGGCTAGCAGAGTGTCCTCGATCATGCTTTTCGTCGCCAGGTCAGGCGTCCAGAACCAGAATTGCCAGAGTCCTTTGATCGCGTTCATGCGGACGGTCAGCACGGGGTCGTCGATTAAGCTTGCCAGAGCTTTCGCGTGCTCAGGCTGCCTGGCCAGCCCAGAGAAATGCTGCGCAAACACGCGGGTCGAACCCAGGCGCACGCGATCGTTGGCCGCTTTAAGGAATGCGTCCAGTATTGGCGAAGGCCAGTCGGCGCGGTTCCCTGCCCAGCCCGCGGCGCGCTGCACAAGCTTGCTCGGATCACCGAACGCCCCTGACGCGTCGCCGCGCCTTCCCATCGCCTCCGCCGCCGCCTGCCGGACCAGCGCATCGGCCGACTTCCCGGCGGCGCGAATCTGCGCCAACACATTCTCCGACGGCTTGTCCCAGAGATTATCCAACTGCTCCAGCAACTCCAGCGGATCATCCGACAACTTCTCGATCTTCGGCGAATTCCACCCCTTCGCCCGAGCCTCCATCGGGAAATACGAGCTCAGCGCCACCACTGCCATTTGCGTCTCGCGAAACGGCGTCCGGAAATTCTCGAACGACTGCAAAGGATCCATCCAGCCGCCGAACTCCTGCTGGCGACGGAGCAAATACTCAATCGCTTTCGCGACCTGCGGATTCGAACGTGGAATCCCCGCGTCATGCAGAGCCCAAAGCGCGTGTCCGGTCTGGAACTCCACCTCCGGCTGATTCGCCTCGAATTTCATCGACCATTGCCCGTCGGGCCTCTGGAGCGACAAAATCCGCGCGGCGTTCTTCGCGATCTGGGCGCGGTACTTCTCACGGTCGATATCCGCCAGCGCCAGCGTCTGATAGCAGAGGTCGATCATATTCTTGACCTCGCCCGTCGCGATCCAATCGCCGAGGCGCGCGTCCTTCGTCTCCGTCCACGCGTACCACGCGACCTCATGCGCGCTCACCAGCGGAGTGTTGCCGTTGGTCTCGTCGCCGGGCAGCTTGTCACGGCCCGCGTAATACAGTTCGAGATACTTCGCGATGCCTTCGTGATAGCCCGCGCGGCGCTCGCCCGACACCTGATCTTCGTAAATGCCCATCAAATGCGACATGCGGCCCAGCACGTTCGCGGGAGCCGAAATCATGCGCGCCCAGACCGCTCCTTGCTCTTCAAATCCGTAAAATGGCCGAGGATTGTTGTAGAAACGCTCGGCGAGGAACTGCACCTGCTGGCGCATGTTGATTGGGTACCCGTGGCGCGTGGCGTACATCTGCGCGCGCAGAGGAAAGTGCGTTGTATGACAGCCGACGCACAGCGACGTTTCCTGATGAACGCTCGAAATGCGGTCTAAGATGCCTCCGCGGCGAGGCGTGTTGGCGTGCCAGGAATCGCCTGCTGCCATGATGTAGTCTACGCCCGCCCGCACGGCCAGGCGCGGATCGGAATATGGCGGCGGATCGTAGGTGCGCGTCCTCAGCTTATATTCCGGATGTGCAGCGTGGACAGAGATGTAATACGTGCCCTTCTGCTTCAGCACCCGCGGCGTGAACTTATTCCCCTGCAGCGCCTGGACTTCGTGAGGCAGCGTCACCGGGTCCTCGCCGTCGAAATATTCCTCCATCTTGCCGTTTACAGGGCGATAAACGCGAACATCGCAGGGAATCTGGTCGCGCTCCATTAAGTCGACCTGGAAAAAGACCAGCTTCGGCTTGTCGGACGAAAACTCAAACTTGTACCAGTCGAGCAGTTCGGTGGTCGCCTTGCGAGGCGTGCCGGGCAGTGGAATATATTCCTCATCGTCACCGGACGCGAACACCGTCTTGCCTAAGTCGATCTCCATGGCGTCCTGCCAACGATGGTCGGGCTCGCTCTTGACTTGCCGCGACAGGGGCCAGCGGTTCACGCACAGATAGTAACTTCCCGATACATGCGACGCCTGAACGATCACCTGTGCCGCGCCGTCACGAGGGACGCGGAACTGGGTGTAGTAATCCGGGTCGCCAGCGTGCAACGTTTTCGAGGCCAGCAGAGCTTCGCCCTGCCGGATTTCGATGGCAACGCGCGACTCCGGAGTCAGATCCCGCAGAGAGCTCAGCGAATAGAGGAAGCTGTACTGATTCCTGCTTGTCAACACGTCCAGCACGACAGTTTCCGACCGGACCGCGCCGATCTTCGTCGTGTGAGGACCATACTCCGCCGCTCGAGCGGCCAGAGTGAGCGCCAAAATCGCCAACCACCTCATTTGTTCAAGTGTAATCTGATATTGTGCTTCGGGCTGCCGCAATTCTGTTCCCACTCGTCCTTTCGGCGGGCGTGCTCCGCATCGAGGTGAAGGATCCTTCCGGGGCAGCGATCGAGGCGTCCGGCAGGCTCATCGGCCCGGTCAGCATCGGTTTTCAGACAGATGCGAACGGTATCTACTCGACGACCGTCCCGCCGGGCAAATATCGCGTTGAGATCGAAAAGCGAGGTTTCGCGACGCGGATTCTTGATCTGGACGTGCCGGCGGACGAGCCCGTTTCGCGCACCATCAAGCTGGCTCTGCGCGCGACCGAGTATCGTATCGACGTGATTGCGGCTACGCCTCTACCCGGGAGTGACCTGGCGCTTCATCAGATTCCTTTGCCCGTACAAATGGCCTCGAAAGCCGACCTCGAAAAGAGCGGCGCGCTCGATTTGGCCGACTTCATGAACAGGCGTCTCAACGGGGTGCAGATCAACGAAGTGCAGTCGAACCCGTTTCAGCCTGACCTGAACTATCGTGGCTACACGGCGTCGCCTTTGCTCGGCACGCCGGAGGGGATCTCGGTTTATGTGGACGGCGTGCGCCAGAATCAGCCCTTCGGCGACGTGGTGAGTTGGGATCTGATTCCGCGAAACGCCATTGAGACCGTGGAACTGATGCCGGGCTCCGATCCTCTCTTCGGATTGAACACGTTAGGCGGGGCGTTGTCGGTTCAGACGCGCAGCGGCCTCACCAGCTCCGGCCTCGCGGCGCGGGTGACCTATGGCAGTAGCGGGCGCAAGGGTGTGGAAGCGGAATATGGCGGTGCGAACAGAGGATTCAACTACTATTTCGCAGCCAACGCGCTGCATGAATCGGGCTGGCGCTTCGATTCGCCGTCCAACTTGCGGCAGGCGTTCATCCGGCTCGGTTGGAGAGACTTCGCGTTGACCACCACTTATGCGTACAACACGCTCACCGGCAATGGCCTGCAGGATTATCGCCTGCTCGCGCAGAATTATTCGAGCGTGTATACGATTCCCGATACGACGGGGAATCGTTCGCCGTCGTTCGGTTTCATCGCCAATCACGCCTTTTCGAGCACGCTGACCGTTTCCGGCAATGCGTGGTTCCGCAACATTCGGACCGAGGGCGTGAATGGAAACGCCAACACGGATTCGCTGACTCAAAATATTTATCAGCCGAACGCCAGGGAACGAGCCGCGCTCACAGCCGCGGGATATACCGGTTTCCCTTCCTCCGGCGCCAACGCATCCAACACGCCGTTCCCCTACTGGCCCTGCATCGCCGAGACGCTACTCGCGGGCGACACCGATTCCAAATGCGATGCCATCACCATCTATTCGAAAGAAGTGCAGAACGACTTCGGCGCTTCTGGCCAGATCGTCAAGCGCAGCGGAGCGAACCGGTTCCTGGCGGGCGCCGCGTTCGACCGCGGCAGCGTCGGCTTCACGCAGAACACGAAGTACGGGTATCTGAATCCCGACCGGAGCATCACCGGCGTCGCAGCGTTTGACGATGCCTCACGCGTGAATCTGCATGGCTCGACCCCCAACTGGAGCCTGTTCGCTGCCGACACCGTGTCCATCGGTAGCCAGTGGAGCATCACGTTGTCGGGGCGATTCAACCGTTCCACGATTGATAATTCCGACCGGATCAATCCGATTGCAGGCCCAGGCTCGCTGGCCGGGAATTACGTTTTTCAGCGGTTCAATCCGTCGGCGGGAGTGACGTACCATCCGTCGAAGTTTCTTACGGCGTTCGCGAATTTTGCCCAATCGAGCCGCGCGCCCACCTCCATTGAGCTGGGCTGCGCCGATCCAAACAACCCCTGCAGTTTACCGAACGCGCTGGCAAGCGATCCGCCGTTGAAGCAAGTGGTGGCGTCCACCTGGGAGGTGGGCGCGCGCGGCGACCTCGAGCGTGATGTCCGCTGGGCGGTGAACGGGTTCCGCGCCGTCAATCGAGACGATATTCTGTTTCTCGCTTCGGCGCAGCTCGGCACGGGATATTTTCAGAATTTCGGCAAGACAGAGCGTGAGGGCGTGCAGGCCAGCGTCGACGCGCACCTTGGCCGATTCACCATCGGCGCGGATTACACGTTCCTCAACGCGACGTATCAGGTGGCCACAACGCTGGCCGGCGGCGTCGCGATTCGTCCGGGAAATCGCATTCCGCTCATTCCGAAACACAGCGGCAAGGCATTCCTCGACGTGCAGACCACCAGGAAGCTGGTGCTAAACGCCGGTCTTGTCGTCAATTCGAGTTCGTATGCGCGCGGGAACGAAGATAACGCCTATCAGCCCGATGGCGCGACCTCGTTTGGCCCCGGCGTTTCCCCCGGGTATGCGGTATTCAACGCGCAGGCCCGTTATGACCTGACGAAACGCTGGCAACTCGGGATCGAAGCGGATAATCTCTTCGACCGCCATTACTATACGGCGGCGCAGTTGGCGACGACCGCGTTCACGCCGCAGGGGACGGTACTGGCGAATCCCAATGCCCCGCCCCCTAGCGTCACCTTCTTCTCCCCTGGAGCGCTCAGGCGAGCCTGGGTGGAACTCCGATTTCGATGGTAGTTACTGCGGGCGCATCCAGATATCTTCGAGGATGTCGACCGAGGACATGCGCGTTTGATCGCCCACGGTGAGGCGAATCATGAACGTGCCGGGCTCCAGCAGCGAACCCTGAGGTGTGCCGCGGCCGAATCCGCCTCCTCCACCGCCGCCGCCGCGACCACCGGCGACGAAGGGAACCCCAGTCTGGCCGCGTCCGCGTCCACCGCCGCCACCGCCAGCCGCTGGTTGCGCGGCAGGTTGCGCTGCGGGGGGCCCGGAAGCGGCGCCTGCCGTGGCTTCCTGACCGCCGCGACCTCCACCGCCCCCGCCGCGGCCGGCGTTCGCGTTCGCCGGAGCGGGTCCGCGCATATCCCACTGCACGCGGTTCATGCCGGCCTTCAGATCGACGTCCATGGTGCTGACTACTTTGTCGTTTTGCAGAAACTCCACCTTGCCCTTGCCGGCATCCGTCTTCGACCAGATGCTGATGGCCGTTCCTCCCTGCGGATTGCGGCCCTTAAATTCGCGATTTGCGGCGTTGCGTTGCGCTGAAGGATCGTTCTTCCAAAGAACGGCCGGCCTGGGATCGAACAGCACCAGATCGCCATTCATGCCGGGCTTCAACTGCTCCAGCGGGGTGATGTCGTCGGCGATCCAGATGGACCGCCCGTGTGTGGCGATGATCACGTCTCGATCGCGGGGATGAATCAGGATGTCGTCTACGGGAACCGTGGGAAGGTTCGTCATGAACTTCTTCCATTCCTTGCCGCCGTCGAGCGTGACGTATAAACCGCCCTCGGTGCCGACGAACAGCAGGTCCGGATTGTCGTAATCCTCGCGCACCGCCTGAACGATGCCGAGTTCCTTGGGGAGGTTGCTCGCGATGCTGGTCCATGTCTTGCCGAAATCCGTGGTCTTGAACAGATACGGCTTCCAGTCGTCGCAGCAGCGATGATTGTCCAGCGCGATGTAGGCCGTGCCCGGCGCGAAGTGTGAAGGCTCGATGCGATTAGTCTGCACGTAGCCCTTCGGAGCGCCCGCGGCGACGATGTTGTCCATCACATTGGTGAAGGTTTCGCCGCCGTCCTGGCTCACCTGCACCAGGCCGTCGTCCGTGCCGATCCAGATGATGCCCGGCTTCGACGGAGACTCGCGCACCTGCGTGATGAGCGAGCTCGACGAATAGCCGTCGTGCTTTTCCGCCATCGGCTTATCCCCGGCGACGTTCATGATGGGCATTTCCGGCGACCAGCGGTTGACGTTCTTGGTCAGATCCTTGGTATTCATGCGCCACGTATCGCCGCGGTTAGTGGACCAGAAGAAATACTGCGACGCCATGTAGATCTTCGCGGGATTGTGGGGCGAAATTTCAAACGGCGCGTTCCAATACAGGCGGAACGGATCGATATCGGGCGGCGCATTCACCACGTTCGGCGTGCCTCCGCGTCCCCCGAACCCTCCGGCCGCGGCGGGTGCGGTTCCCGGCGCCGGAGGACCACCGGCGGAGACGTTTTCCGAGGGTTCACGCACCACCCCCACCGGGGGATTATTGGCGCGCTGAATCTCATTGGCGGTCGGAGCCGTCCCTCCTCCGCGCGGTGCGGCGACCGTCGGGCGGATACTCTTCTGCGTGCCGTTACGCAAATCGTGGCGGGACATGGAGCCGTCCTGCGACTCCGCGTAGACGATGGCCCAATCGTAAGGATCCTGGCGAGTATAGAAACCGTCGCCGCCGGAGACCGTAAACCAATCGGCATTCACTGGACCGTTCGTGGAGCGCAGAGCGCTGGGCGCGCACCAGGCGTTGTTATCCTGCAAGCCTCCGCAGACCACGTACGGGCGCCGGTTGTCGGCCGAAACCTGATAGAACTGTCCGACGGCCATGTCGTTGTGATAATCCCAGTTGAAGCCGCCGTCGTTGGAAATGTCGAAGCCCCCGTCATGGCCGGCGATCACGATGCGAGGATCGTTGGGGTTGATCCAGTACGCGTGGTAATCGGTGTGCGATGCGGTGAGACCGGTCCAGGTCTTGCCGCCGTCCAGAGACATCTGGCCAGGGGTTCCGCCGACGAGGATTTTCTGATCGTTCACCGGGTCGACGCGAATCTGGCTGAAATACGTCGGCCTCTGGTTCTGATTACTCATGTAGGTCCAGGTGGCCCCGCCGTCTTCCGAGCGGAATACGCCGCTTCCGTTGGGATTGGGAGGCGCTTGATTCCCGCGCCCTCCTCCGCCGCCACCACCGCCGCCGCCGGGACCCGCACCAGGATCCGCGGTTTCAGCTTGAGGACCGCCTTGGCCACCACCGCGGCCGCCGCGGGGAGCCGGACCACCCTCGGCCGTCGTGCCGCCGCCGGTGCCGGCGCTCGCGCCCGCCTCCACCTGCGCATAGACGATCTTCGGATTGGCTCGGAACACGGAAACCGCGATGCGTCCGTAGATTCCGTCTTTAGCCTTAGGCCATCCAGGGCCTTCGAGCTTGGTCCAGGTGTTGCCCGCGTCGGTGGTTTTCCACAGCGCGCTGCCCGGGCCGCCGCCGTTGTAGCCCCACCAGGTACGGCGGCGCTGGAACGACGCGGCATAGAGGATCTTCGGATTCACTGGATCGATGGCGACGTCGATGAAGCCTGTGTCGGGATCGATGTACTTCGCGAGCTTCCAGGTCTTGCCGCCGTCGGTGGTCTTGTACAACCCACGCTCCGGATTGGGGCCAAACAGGTGGCCCGCCGCGGCGACGTAGACGATGTTCGGATCGGTGGGATCCACCACTACGCGCCCGATGGACTGCGTCTTTTCAAGGCCCAGATGGTTCCAGGTCTTGCCGCCGTCAGTGGTGCCGTATACGCCGTTGCCGATCGAGGAGCTTTGGCGGTTATTGGCCTCGCCCATGCCGACGTAGACGACATTGGGATCGGAGGGCGCAATCGCCACCGAGCCGATCGATTCACTCGGCATATTGTCGAGCATCGAGTGCCAGTACAGGCCCCCGTCAGTGGATTTCCACAGGCCGCCCGTGGCAAAGCCTACGTACAGGAGCATGGGATCCTTGGCAGTGCCCGTGATGTCGTCGACGCGGCCCATCATCACTGCGGGACCAATGGAGCGGAACTCGAAGCCGCGCAGTATCGGGTCGTCGGATTGGTTCGGTTTCGGCTCCGGCGCGGCCGCCGGCCGTTGGGCCCAAACCAGCGTGGCGATGCCGAGGGCGGCGGTGGTGACGATTAGGAGTAGAGTCCAGGAACGATTCAAGGGGCGGATGCGCATCGGTACGATTCTCTCCTCAGGAGACACTTCGAGCTAATTAAGAATGATATACGACGCCCGGCCGTTGAATGTTACCGCCCAGCCCCTTTTCCCTGGTGCTAGCCCCACGCCGACGTTTGACCGCCATATGGACGTTCCATAGACAGTTTCCTCCGCGATCAAGACCAAGCGCCCATCGGCGTCCACCTCGGGGCCTCGACGGCTTGGGCAGGCGCCGAAGCTCTTCCCCGATAGAAGAGGTATGGCCGGAACATGCGATGAAGCTAGCGGGTCCGCTTGCTGCTCGTTCGCCGGGGTTTCGGCTTGCTCTTGCCCATGAGATTGAGCGCCACAGCAGCGCGGATGAGATCCTTCAATGCCGCCTCATCGACCTTGTCGCCTTCGTGGATGTCGATGGCGCGCCTGACATTCCCGTCGAGGCTGGAGTTGAATTGACCTGAAGGGTCCTTCAACCGAGCTCCCTTGGCAAATGTCATCTTGACGACGTTCTTGTACGTCTCTCCCGTGCAGACAATGCCGCCGTGGGACCAGACGGGAGTCCCCCTCCATTTCCACTCTTCGACGATCTCAGGGTCTGCCTCGTGTATGATCTGGCGCACTTTCGCGAGCGTCTTCCCGCGCCAGCTCCCGCCGCCAGGTTGGCAAGAAAGTTCCCTGATCTTCTCGTCGATGAATGCAGAGGCGGATTCCACTGGGACGGGCCTTTTCATGTACAGCTCCAACTCTCGCACTCTATTTTAGCTGCGCTCAGCGCAACCTGGGGAGTCCCGAGGGCAAACGCAGCCACCGATTGCGCCAGCCGCTGAACGTAGGCTATATTCGGGTCCACGGCGCTTTCGCTATGTTGAACAATGTTGCTCCCTTCTTTATCGTCGACGACTTGGGCGCTACGCTTGCGTTCTATCAGTCCAAGCTGGGGTTCGACGTTCGCTATACGTGCGGAGGTGACGGAGACGGAAACGACTACTTTGCGATCGTTGGACGCGATCGAGTAACGCTCATGCTCAAGGCCATCACGCCCGAGGTCCATCCACAGCCGAATCGTTCGCGTCACGAATGGGCTCGCTGGGACGCCTACATCTTCACGGATGATCCCGACTCACTGTACACAGAGTTCGCAGGCAGGGAGGTTCCCGTGCATCGGGAACTGGATATTACAAGCGATGGACTCAGGGCCTTCGAGATCATCGATAACAGCGGATATGTGCTGTGTTTTGGGTGCCCCGTCGACAAGTAGCTCCACTCATTGGATCTTTATTACCTCGAATTCTTGTGCGTTTTCACGCGAGTAGTTTCGCTGCCACGTCTTGCCTGACCGATCTCCTCGAAATGAGTCGTCGAAGGACATGGCCTTTCCACATCCACAATCCCGAAAGGAGCATTACAGGAACGACGACAAACCGAACTCGGGGGGCGTACTTGGGAATCTCTTCAAACGGACTATAAATATAACCGAGTATCGGAATGCTGAAGACGATGTGAATCCAGCGAACAATCGAACGTTTGGTGGCTTCTTTCATGATTAGTTCCTCCAGTCACGATTTTGGGGCCGCCCGAGGCGGCCAGTTGGGCGCTTCAATGCCGAACTGCTTGGCGTACTCCGCGTTCAGCCGCTGCCAGCCTCCGAACTTCATGGCATCTGGGCCGACCATACGGCCGATGGGAGTTCCGCTGAGAAGGTGATCCAGAACATCGAAGCAAATGTGCCACCCGGCAGCACCCATGGAGATGAAGCGGCGACCGATGTTGGTCCACAGCGTCAGGCGTGTGCCGCCACCCAAGGCTTCGAGTTCCCACCGCATATTGAAGTCACCCCAGTTGTACTCAAGCACCTTGGGAGCGTCGGCTCGCGTGACTGTTGTTTCGGTAATGCGCGGCGTGGGCGCTCCCACCGTCGTGAGCTTCACCGTGGTTCCAACCTTACCCAGGCTCCCATCGGCGTCGAAGGGCGCCCACTCGCGCAGATGCGCCGGCTCGGTTAGCGCCAGCCAGACTTTTTCCGGCGAGTGGCGCAGTTCTCTGACGAGAATGAGCGTCCACTTTTCTCCGTCCTGCCGTATCTGCGCCCCGCTGGCAGGGCCCGGTATGTACTGATCGCGACCGGTCATCTTCTTCTCCTTGTCAATTGCTTTTCATTGGTGTTGATTGATCCACGGCGCGCCTCAGCTCGCGGCCTTGCGCACGATGGCGGAGAGCTTGGCCTCGGTCGCGTCGTCCATCACGGTGAAGAACCACGCGGATTCACGGAGTTGGTGCGGCGCGCCTTCCTCGAGGACGTGGTTCGCCTTGTCGGTAAGGCCGAACGTCATATATTTGTCCGCGCGGAAGAAGCAGATAACCTCGCCGTTCTTCGCGTACGCCGGCATGCCGTACCACAAGGTCGGCTGGAGCGTCGGCCCGCTGCGCAAGATGAGCGTGTGTAGGCGCTCGCCTATGGCGCGATGGGGCGCCGGCATCGCGGCGATCTTCGCGAGCACCGCGGCCTCGCCGCCGGCTTTCTTGGCCGCCATAGTACTGATCTCCTCCTTAGCGTGAATAGCGTGCCAGTTGAGTGAGCTGAACGAGGTTGCCGCAGCTGTCTTTCAGCATCGCAATGATCGAGGCGGTTACGTTGGTCGGCGGCATCGTGAACTCGGCGCCGCGGGCCTTGATCCGCTCGTAGTCGCCCTTGACGTCGTCGGTGAAGAACATGATCGCGGGCTGGCTCTGTTGAAACATCGCCTGCTGATACGCTTTGGCCGCGGGGTTGTTGTTCAGCGCCAGTTGCAGCTCAACTCCGTCCGGCTCCTCCGGCGGGGCCACGGTCAGCCAGCGAAATGGGCCGTTGCTGAAATCGGCCTTCTTGGCAAAGCCCAGTACCTCCGTATAGAAGCGCAGGGCCTTGTCCTGGTCGTCCACGTAAACGCTGGTCACTTTGATTTTCATTTCGTTTCTCCTATGATGTTTTGTCTACTCCGAGGTTCTGAGCCTCGGGTTTTGGCTTGCCGCGTTCCAGCGACCGATGAGCCGCCGGAGCCGGAGCGAAGCCATGCTGAGCGTAGCGGAGGCGTAGGCG
>Ga0335070_10001339_pt1 | contig 28424 bp, 23 predicted proteins | sample Lox_Sample_13_FD_206722 | JGI IMG/M metagenome (GOLD analysis project Ga0335070, IMG submission 206722) | Soil microbial communities from Loxahatchee National Wildlife Refuge, Florida, United States - Lox_Sample_1.3 | ecosystem: Environmental > Terrestrial > Soil > Wetlands | place: USA...
TTATGCGCGCCCTGTCAAGACAGGTCTGAAGGAAGGTGATCGACTCTTCGTAAGTTTTTCGCTGCACAGGGAAGGGGTGACCGTCTTTGCCTCCGTGGGCAAAGCTGAACCGGGCCGGATCCTTGAAGCTGGGCGGGGCATCGTAGACGAGCTCCGAAACCAGGCTCAACGCGGCTATCGTCCTCGGGCCTACACCCTGTACCTGGACGAGGTCCTTGAACGTTTCAGGTTGTGATTCATGGAGGGTCCTGAAGATCCGATCGAGCCTTCTGGCATCTACATCTTTCGCGGCTATATAGTGTCGTTCAGGCATGGCAAGCGCTATCTCTCCCCAGGTCTTCGACATCAAATCAGGGTCCTGTTTCGTGAAGTCTAACGCGGCAGTCTGTAAGGGGGCGCTCTCTCTGGCAACAAGATTAAGTGAGTCTCTCTGCCGGTCGCACGTGACCCCGGTATGAGGTTCGCAGAAGAGATCGAGATTCTCCCGCGAGAACCACTGGTAGCGCCGCGCTGTGCGGGTTTCTTCGCTCATGCCTTGCTGGATGACTGCCCAGTCACCATCCTTCGAAAGAATGAAGGTGTGGTGGTAGATGTTGTAGCCATCCTGTATTAGGCTGTTGTCTATCTTTGCGCAAAGCCGGCTGAGAGCCACGAAGGAGGAGACGTCCATACCCCACATCATGCCATGGTCGGTCAGTTCCTGGGGCGTCCGGCGTGACGTTGCAGCCTTTCCGCCGCAGATGGCTAGGGGGAAATCAGCAGCCGTGGAAGGAATCCCTTCCTTGAGCGCACCGCAGAGCGTGGTAGTCAAACCGCTTGAGTGCCAATCAAAGCCTACCACACAGCCAAACGCCTGGAACCAGATGGGATCGGATAGCCTCCTCAAGACTTCCCTGGGGCCGAATTCGAGCAGGATTATTGATACGACCGCGGCTGAGAGCCGCTTCATTTTATCAAAGAGCCACCGCGGGGCCTTTCCATAATGGAGCGGCAGCGTTGTAACGGCCCTTTTCATGCCTTGACGAGAAAAACCGTATCCTTCTCGTGCACTTTTTCTTTTACCTTGATGCCCACATCAGTGCCCGGACCGGCCTTTTGCACGCTCAGGTGTTCGACTTGCATGGATTCCACCGCTTGCTCAAAATCCGTAGAGTGGCCCTTTATATGGATCTTGTCGCCCACCTTCATCTCTCCGCCGGTGATCTTGATCGCGGCGACGCCGATCTTACCGAAATATTTTTCCACTGTTCCGATGGCAACCTCTTCCATGAATCACCTCCGGTTGTTTTGGAAAATTGTATCACGATGAGGCTGAAAATTGAAGAGTTACGGGTTACGAGTTCCGTGTTACGCGTTCAAGAGAATACAAACTCGTAACTCGAAACCCGCAACGCGGAACGTCGCGTGTTATGCTGGGAAGAGCTGGCCGACCAGGCGGTTGAGCATTGCGCCGCCCTTTACTTCGGTTTCGAACAGGGGCACCAGGGCGCGGACCTGGTCGCCGAAGATCTTCCATATCTCTTCCATATGGTCTTCCTGCATCTTGACGCGGTTGCGCACGAACTCCGCAGCGTCCTTGCCGACCTGTTCTTTCTGGATAATCCCGTTGACGACCACCCCGCCGACTGGAATTCCAAATTCATGAAACCAATTGATGAAGCGGGTGATAACGGCAATCGGCAGGCTTTCGGGCAACGTCACGAAAAAGAAGGCGGTCAGAGCATCGTCAGTTAGCAGGCTCTGTGCCTTTGCCATGCGTTCCCTGAAACCGAGAAGGTAATCCATCAACGGGTCTGCCTCCTGCTTTTTCGTGAAGGAGAGCATCTCTCTCAAAGATTTTGCCTCTTCGCGGCTCTTCAGCATCTTTTCGACCCAGAGGGAGTAAACCTTTGACATGCCGAGGAGCCGTCTCGCATTGGCGGTGGGTGCTGTGTCAAATACGTAGAAATCATATTCATCCTTGAACATGAGGTCGGTCATGTTCTCGAACATAGCCGATTCCTCGAAGGCCGGGTTCATGGTGGCGGACTCGACGAACTCGTCTGCCTTTGTTGTAATATCTGCGAACTTGAGGAACCAGTTAATCTTTTCGCGGATTTCCTGTTTGGATCGCTCGATCGTATCCCTTGTATCGATTTCGAAGGCATAGCACATCTTCTCGTCACAGACCACGGCCGGTTTCCCAAAAACATCCTGTTCCATGAGATTCGAAAGGCTGTGGACGGGGTTCGTAGAGGCGAGCAACGTTTTTTTTCCTTGTTTCGCTGACCATAAAGCAGCGGCCCCGGCCATAACAGTCTTTCCAACGCCGCCCTTGCCACCAAAGAAGATATACTTGAGCTTCGGATGCTCTTTCATGTACTGAATCATACTACTGGTTACCTGCTCCATCGCCAGACTCCTTTATACGTCTCAGTCCTCAAACATCTGTTTAGCCAGTTTCTCGATCATGGCAAGACCGGTCACATCCCGTTCCATTTCGGGCACCCAGGACAAAATCTGTCCCTTAAACGTGTCATCAATTACCTTGAGGTATTTATCCTGCATTTCAAGGCGGTTTTTCAGGTATTCAGGGATGTTCTGGCCCTTAAGCTCGGCCGGCAGGACGCGGTTCACGATGTAGCCGCTGAGCGGCACATCGAACTTCGCAAAGAGCCCCGCTGCCTTGAGCGTGTCGTTTATGATCATCTCCTCGGGCGTGACAACAAAGAAAAACGCTGTCCTCTGTTTGTCTGTCAGAATGCCGGAGGACTTGTTGATCCGCTCTTTAATGTACAGAAGTTCGTTGAGGATCGCATCCTCGTCCAGCTCCTTGTCGCGGCGGATGACAGCAGCCACCTGGTCATATTCGCGCATCTGCTGGCGCAAGCCCGTGATCTTGTCGATCCAGGCATCATAGACCGATGCCATGCTCAGATAGTACAAGGCGTGACCCAGGGGCACAAGATCATAAATGTAGTAATCGTAGCCGCCTTTCACGACGATATCGACAACCTCATCGAAGATGGCGCTCTCCTCCATGGCAGGCTCTGCGGCAGCAGCCTGGATGTAACTCTCGATCTCTTCGGGGATCTGTTCCATGCCATACATGTCGAGTATCTTCTTGCGTATCTCCTGCTGATACTCCTTGACACGCCGGTCTGCGTCGATCTCCTGAGCGTAGAGATTCGGCATGATCTCCTGGGGTCCTTTTCCGAAGATGTTCTGCTGGAAGATGTCGCTCAAGGATGCCTGAGGATCAACGGAGAAAACGAGGACCCGTTTCCCATGTTTTGCGAGGTAGTACGCGGTTGCAGCGGAAAATGTGGTCTTGCCCAGTCCGCCTTTTCCACCAAACATGATGTAGCGCCTGTCAGGATATTGGTCAAAAATCTTATTCAGTGAAATGGGAACCACCTCCTTAAGAACAGTAAAAAGTAAGAAGTAAGCAGTAAACAGTGGACGTCGCTACATACTCGCTCGAATCAATCAAGAGCGTCTACCAGGTCCCGCTCTCTTAGCATCCTTCTCTTCCACGCCTGGAGGCGTGGAAGCAGGTGAGGCAAAAGCCTCAGGCTGTAATATGATCTGAAGATCGGTAAGCCGAGCATGTCACCAAACAGAGCCACGGTCAACAGATCGCCGAGTCCGGCTTTTGTCTTTAACGCGACAACAACATGTTCATGCCCTGCGAATCCAAAAAAGAACTCCTTCACGGATTTGAAGAACCCACCGTTAGTCATGAGAACTCGCGCGGCCCGGATATGGGAAGTCGTGGATTAGGATGGCGAGCAGGAAGCTTAAGATGCAGGGCGCGCAAGCCTCGCTCAAAGCAGCCGCGAACGTGGAGTTCAATAGTAGTTTCAGGTGGCAAGTAAAAGGCTTCAGATGCACGAAGTGCAAGGCTACGTGCCATAGGATTATGAAAAGGAAGCCTCAGATGCAAGGCGCGCAAGTCCTGCTTGACCGGAGGCGTGCTAGATGCACGTCGGAGGTCGCAGGGCGAAGCGGCAACGCAGCAAATGGGCTTGATTTTCATAATCCTAAGCCAAGGCGTCAGTCAGATCCTTCTCCCTCAGCATTCTCCGTTTCCACGTGGAGATCTGAGGCACCACGTACGGTAGCAACCGCAGGGAATAATACGGCGGCAGTATAGGCACGCCGAGCATGTCTCCCATCGTAATCAGGATGAAGAGATGCTCCATACTTGCCCTGGATTTCAGGGCGAAGCGAGCCGAATCATGCGCTGCCACGCCGTAAACGAACTCTTTTACTGCTTGGAAAATACCGCCCTTGGCCTTTTTTTCATCGTCTTTGGACATACTTATTATTCTCCTTACTCACGCATTTCGATGCACTAGTCTATAACGAGATGGGTGCGTCCTGCAAGGGACGCGCCCAAAGGGTCCTGTCAAGCCTTTGCTGCGGCGGCCGCGGCCGCTCCGGCTCTTATGGTTCTAAAGCGAATAAAGGCTTTAAAGCCTTCTATGCCGAGCGCTACGGCAGCAATGACCAGGAAGAATCCGACAAGGCCCATCAACGTGTTTCCCACAAGGGCCTCACCTTTCACGGCCCCGCTGAAAACCTTGCTGAGCAGGCTCCAGGAAGTGTAAAGCAGGGCAGCTATGGTCGTAATAAACATGAAGATCATAGGATAAAAGGTCCACGATATAGGTTTACCCTCAGACATGAGCCATGCTGTCACGAGCATCAACGCGAGGGATGCCATCAGCTGGTTGGCCCCGCCGAAGAGTATCCAGAGATACTGCCACCACCCCGTCATGATGAGGATCCCTGCCAGGAGACACGCAATGAATGTCCCGACATGGGCGTTTCTGAAGAGTGGGCCTACATCGCTGAGAAGCTCTGACGTGGCCACCCTCATGAACCTGATGACCAGTTGCATGATCGTGACGGCCAGAACGATCATCATGACGCTGCCGTACGAATTGCCCAACTTGGCAGGAAGGCCGATTGCACCGAGAAATTTTGACACGCCGGCGGCAAAGATGACCCCAGGGCCTTTTGCAGCGGCTGCTCCGTACTCGGTGGAGGACGCATAGATTGTCCCGGCGATAACGAGGGCGAAGAGCGCAAGCATCATCTCGACAAACATCACGCCGGCGCCTACGGGACGGGCATCAAGTTCACTCTCCAGTTGCCGTGCGGTCCCCGAACTCGATACAATGCTGTGCCAGCCCGAGATGGCCCCGCAGGCGATCGTAACGAACATGATGGGCCAGATCGGCCCGATCTTGATGGAGAAGGCCGTATAGGCAGGCAGAGTAAAATTGGGATGGAGTATGAAAACGCCGATGACCCCAAAGAACAGGCCAAGGAATACAATATACGATGCAACGTAGTTTATCGGAAGCGCAAACCTCCATATAGGAAGCACTGCAGCGAAATAGCAAAATACGCAGGCGGCGATTGTCCATAGTATCCTGCTGTTTGCAAGGTTTGTCCCGATGATACTGTCAGATGGTAGCTGGGTCCCGAGAAATATTCCGAGTAAGGCAATAATCACACAGACGGCAGTTGTGAGTACGATGTCCTTTCGCCAGCGATAGATCATCTGACCGGCGAGCACACCCCCGATAGTAAGGAGGAGCCACGCCATGGGAGCCGCCTTGAGGCCAATAACCGTGCTAACCACAACATTTCCAAAGGCTCCTGCGATAAGAAGGAGATAGAAATAGATGAAGGAGAGCAGGATGACACGCGCCCTCGGGGAGATGAGACGGTGACTCAAGCCCCCGAAAGAGGCGCCTTCATGGCGCATTGCCACCATGGCGCTCGTATAATCGTGAACCCAACCTATGAACAGGGCTCCACCAAGGATCCATATCAGGGCGGGAAGCCAGCCCCACTGGATGGCAATAATCGGACCGATGATGGGCGCAGCGCCTGCGATCGACTTGAACTGGTATCCGAAGAGGATGTTTTTGCTCGTCGGCATGAATTCCACACCATCCATATACATCTTGGCCGGTGTAGCCCTCTTCGAGTCCGCCTTGACGATTTTTGTGTCGATATACTTTGCGTAGAACCGGTAACCAACAAAGAACACGATAAAACCCAGGATAAGAACCACGACTGCATTCATATTACCTCCTCCCCCCAAATACGAGTTTTATAATGCAGCTTCTGTATCCATTATCATAGAATCGGGTGGAGGCGTCAAGAAAAAAAATCTGATAAGATATACGACTCTAGGACATTCCATGGATACGTTTGATGTGATCGTGGTTGGTGCGGGCCACGCCGGGTGCGAAGCTGCGCTCGCCGCGGCAAGGCTTGGAGCGCGTACGCTCCTCTTGACTATGAATCTCGACCATATCGCCTACATGTCCTGTAACCCTGCCATCGGCGGCTTGGGCAAAGGCCATCTCGTGAAAGAGATTGATGCGCTCGACGGGGAGATGGGCCGGAACATCGACGCCACCGGTATTCAATTCAGAATGCTCAATACCACCAAAGGCCCGGCCGTGAGGGCGAGCAGGGCCCAGGCTGACAAGATGAAGTACGGCCAGCGCATGAAGAAAATGTTGGAGGCCGCAGACAACCTGCTGGTACGTCAAGGCACCGTAGAGAAGATGCTCGTTGAAGGCGGCAGGGCTGTCGGCGTTGAGACGGGATGGGGAGAGAGGTTCCATGGCAAAACGGTCGTGCTCACCGCGGGCACCTTTCTCCGGGGCCTCATTCATATCGGGCTTCAGCAGTTCGAGGCTGGTAGGATGGGTGATGTCGCGTCGGTGGGGCTTTCGGACTGTTTGCGCGAGCTGGGCTTCGAGCTGGGAAGATTGAAGACGGGCACCTGTCCGAGGCTGAACGGTTGCACCATCGACTTTTCAAAACTGGAAGCCCAGGCGAGCGATGAACCGCCAAAACCCTTTTCATTCTTGACGGCAAAGATCACGCAGCCATTGGTTTCCTGTTTCATGACCTACACAAACGAGAGAACCCATGAGATCATACTGGCCGGGCTTGACCGGTCCCCCCTGTACAGCGGCAGGATCAAGGGTACCGGCGTCAGGTATTGTCCATCGATAGAAGATAAGATCGTCAAATTTGCTGAGCGGAAACGCCACCAGATCTTCCTCGAGCCGGAAGGGATCGACACCGTGGAGTACTACCCCAATGGGCTTTCGACGAGCCTGCCGCTTGATGTGCAGCTTGAGATGCTCAGGAGTATCGAGGGGCTCGAGCGCGTGGAGATAACACGGCCGGGCTACGCCATCGAATATGATTTCATCTATCCGACGCAGCTTTTCCCGACCCTCGAAACAAAACAGGTGAGCCATCTCTTTTGTGCCGGGCAGATAAACGGGACGACCGGGTATGAAGAAGCGGGGGCACAGGGACTTGTCGCCGGTATCAACGCAGCCTTGAAGGCGCGTGATAAAGGCGATTTCGTACTCGGCCGCGACGAGGCGTATATTGGTGTGATGATCGACGACCTCGTGACAAAAGGTGTGGATGAACCTTACCGCATGTTCACGTCCCGGGCCGAGTACAGGTTGCTGCTGAGGGAAGACAATGCTGACCTGAGGCTCACGGAAAAGGGGCACAACATTGGCGTCGTCTCCGACGAGCGTTACGAACGCATGAATAAAAAACGTGCAGCGATGGCGCGCCTCAGTCGGTTGTTGCAGGAAAAGAAACTCTTTCCCACGACAGTGACCAATGAGCGATTGAAAGAGCTGGGGCTTGACAGTATCAAGAACCCCACGACCCTTGAAGAGCTGCTCAAGAGACCCTGTATCACCGTGGCCACGCTCCAACGGCTGGATGAGGGTCTAACCGGCATAGAAGACACTGTTGCTTATCAGGTCGAGTTGGATGTAAAATATCGGGGCTACACTGATAGACAGATGGAGATGGTCTCGAGGCTGAGTAAACTGGAAGAAAGAAAGATTCCGCCGGACATGTCATATGGTGATATTGCGGGACTTTCAAGAGAGGTCATCGAGAAACTGTCAAAGATCAAGCCGGCCTCCCTCGGTCAGGCGTCACGGATTTCCGGAGTTACCCCTGCCGCGGTGAGTGCCCTTCTGATTCATTTCAAGAAAAGAGGGCTCCTCTGAGAGCGAAAAGCTCTTGCGAGGGCGCTCGAACAGCAAGAAACGAGTGAAGAGAAAACTGGCAGCACAAGGTTAAGGTTGAGGTTAAGGTCAGGACGGGAAACAGAGGGAAGACCCCAACCAGAAGATAAGAACGGCGGAAGCAGGCCAAATAATGGGCACGAGCGGGATCTCAGCAGAAACATCGACTGACGTAAAACGGCTCCTGGCCCATCACGATGTCGATGTTGCCGGTGTTGCTGACCTGTCCCGCTATGGAAAGGAGATTCTGGGGTTTGACAAGGACTTCATCGATCAGTACAAGTACGCCATTTCATTCGGGCTTGTCATCTCCACGGGCGTGCTCGAGACGCTTGCCGACGGACCGACTCTCTTTTACCAGCATCACTACAGGCAGATCAATTACCGGCTCGATATGATCGCCTATCTGTTGGCAAGGGAGATTGAACAGAAAGGCTTCAAAGCCTTGCCGTTCGCCGCATCCCAGATGGTTGACTGGCAGGATCAGAAGGCCCACATCTCACACAAACATATAGGAGAGATCGCAGGCACAGGATGGATAGGGAGAAACAACCTTCTGGTTCACCCGGTGTTCGGCGCTCACGTGCGCTACAACACGATCCTGACCGATATGACCCTCGAGGTCGGTGAACCTATGGATGCGGGCTGCGGGTCGTGTGTTGCATGCGTGGAGGTCTGCCCAGCGCAAGCCATCAAGATTGAGAGAGATCAGTTTGACCACAAGGGTTGCTTTGCCATGCTCAAGCGTTTTAAGAACGAGCGCGGCCTCGGCCACCATATTTGCGGTATCTGTGTTAAGGCCTGCAGGGGGAAGCGATGAAGGCGATGATTGCATTGGAAGATGGAACCCTCTTCGAGGGGCGCAGTTTAGGCGCTGAGGGCGAAAAAGAAGGCGAGATCGTCTTCAATACAAGCATGACAGGCTACCAGGAGATCATGACGGACCCCTCGTATAAGGGGCAGATCGTTACCATGACTTATCCCCTGATCGGCAATTACGGCGTTAACGAGGAGGATGTGGAGTCGGGCGGGCCCAAGGTTGAAGGATTCGTCGTCAGGGAGTTCAGTAAGATCACGAGCAACTGGCGGGCGAAGGATAGCTTGGTTCAGTATCTGAAAAGGCACGAGATCATCGGCATTGAGGAGGTCGACACAAGGGCACTGACAAAACATATACGGGTCAGGGGCGCCATGAAGGCCGTGATTTCCACGCGTGACCTTGACCCGAAGTCTCTGGTGCAAAAGGCGAAGGAGTCTATCGGTATCGTAGGCATTGACCTGGTGAAAGAGGTGACGTGCGACGCGCCGTACGAATTTGAAACGCAGGGTGATTTCACGTGTGTCGTTATGGACTTCGGCGTAAAGATCAATATTCTCAGGATGCTGAAATTAGCAGGGTGTCGCGTGGTTGTTGTGCCGGCCCGAACCAAAGCAAAAGAGATACTGGCCATGAAGCCGGACGGCGTGCTTCTTTCCAATGGTCCGGGCGATCCGCAGGGGGTGCCTGACGTTGTTGAAGAGATACGCAAGCTCTTCGGCAAGGCGCCGATCTTCGGCATCTGTCTCGGACAGCAGTTGCTCGGCCTGGCCTACGGAGGCGACACGTATAAGTTGAAATTTGGCCACAGGGGCGCGAACCAGCCCATCAAGGAGCTGGCTACTGGTAAGGTTGCGATCGCATCGGAGAACCATGGTTTTGCCGTAAACCTCGATTCCATAAAAAAGGAGAAGGTTAAAGGCACCCACGTGAATCTCAATGACGACACGCTGGAAGGTATACAACACGAGATCTACCCTATTTTTTCCGTGCAGTTCCACCCGGAGGCGTCTCCGGGGCCGCATGACTCCTGGGGTCTGTTCGCAAAGTTCAGGGAGATGATGGAGACATTCAAGAAGGAGCGTCATGCCTAAGCGGAAAGACCTGAAAAGTATCTTCCTCATCGGTTCCGGCCCCATCGTGATAGGTCAGGCGTGCGAGTTCGACTACTCCGGGAGCCAGGCCTGCAAGGCATTGCGGGAAGAAGGCTATCGTGTGATCCTCATCAACAGCAATCCTGCGACCATCATGACTGATCCGGATATGGCGGACAGGACGTACGTGGAGCCCCTGATTCCGGAAGTTCTTGAAGAGGTCATCAAAGTTGAAAGGCCGGATGCGCTCCTGCCTACGCTCGGAGGACAGACCGGTCTCAATCTTGCGACGATCCTCGCGGAGCGAGGCATACTGGAACAATACAACGTTGAGCTAATCGGAGCGGACTACAAGGCAATCAGGAAGGCAGAGGACAGGGAAGAGTTCAAGGCTGCCATGGAACGCATCGGGCTCGAGGTGCCAAGGTCCGGATTCGCCCGCACCATGGAGGAGGCACGTAGGGTTGTCAAAGAGGTCGGCTTCCCCGTCATCATCAGGCCGAGCTATACGCTGGGTGGGACCGGGGGCTCGGTGGCGTACAACATAGAAGAGTTTGAGGTGCTGGCGTTACGCGGGCTTGAGAGCAGCATGATAAGCGAGATCCTGATCGAAGAGTCGGTGCTCGGGTGGAAAGAGTATGAGCTCGAAGTGATGCGCGACAGGAAAGATAACGTGGTCATCATCTGCTCCATCGAGAATTTCGATCCGATGGGCGTTCACACGGGAGACAGCATCACCGTGGCGCCGGCGCAGACCCTGACCGACAAAGAGTATCAGGTAATGCGAGACGCGGCCATCGAGATCATCCGTGAGATCGGCGTCGAAACAGGAGGCTCCAACATCCAGTTTGCCATTGACCAGACGAATGGACGAATGGTCGTGATCGAGATGAATCCGAGGGTATCGCGCAGCTCGGCGCTCGCGTCAAAAGCCACCGGGTTCCCGATAGCCAAGATCGCAGCCAAGCTCGCCATAGGGTACACGCTCGACGAGATACCGAATGACATAACGAAGAAGACCCCTGCATCTTTTGAGCCGACCATAGATTACTGCGTGGTGAAGGTGCCGCGCTTTACCTTCGAAAAGTTCAAAGGCGCTGATGAGACGCTCACGATCTCGATGAAGTCGGTGGGCGAGGCCATGGCCATCGGCAGGACGTTTAAAGAGGCTCTGCAGAAGGGGCTTCGCTCTCTGGAAGTCGGCTGCTACGGTATTATCGACGGCAGGCAGCTCGGCCCGAACGACGTGGAACTGATAAAGCAGAAACTGACCATTCCCAACAAGGACAGGATCTTTTATGTGCGCCATGCTTTTCGATGCGGCATGACGCTAGATGAAATTTACGAGCTTTCAAAGATAGATCCATGGTTTCTCAAAAACATAGAAGAGATTGTTGAGTTCGAGCACGAGCTGGAACAGTACAGGAGCGATCTGCCGATCTTCTCGCAGGCGCGGGACAGCTTTTCCGAGGAACTGATGAAACGCGCCAAGCGGTACGGGTTCTCCGACAGGCAGATAGGCGAGATCATAGGCTTGACCGAGATAGAAGTCAGACAATGGCGTCTGAAGCGGGGCATCTCCAGCGTTTTCAAACTTGTCGACACGTGCGCTGCCGAGTTTGAAGCCTATACTCCCTACTACTATTCCACATACGAGACCGAGGATGAAACCAGAAAGAGTGACAAAGAGAAGGTGATGATCCTCGGTGGCGGGCCGAACAGGATAGGGCAGGGGATCGAGTTCGATTACTGCTGCGTGCACGCAGCCTTTGCGCTCAAAGATCTGGGTTACGAGACGATCATGGTCAACAGCAATCCGGAAACGGTGAGCACCGACTATGACACGTCTGACAAGCTCTACTTTGAGCCGCTGACCCTGGAGAATGTGCTCGACATCGTGGAGCGGGAAAAGCCGATGGGCGTTATTGTCCAGTTCGGCGGACAGACACCGCTGAATCTCGCTGTGCCGTTGAAGAAGGCCGGCGTCCCCATCATCGGCACATCACCCGAGATGATCGACATCGCAGAGGACAGGGAAAAGTTCAAGGCGATTCTGAAAAAACTTGGCTTGACGCAGCCGGACAATGGCACAGCCACCTCCATAGCCGAAGCGAAAGAGGTGGCGAACGTCATCGGGTACCCGGTAGTCGTGCGGCCGTCATACGTGCTCGGAGGCCGCGCCATGGAGATTGTGTACACAGAGGCGGACCTTGAATCATTCACTGAAAAGGCCCATGAGGCATCACCGGACCATCCCATCCTGATCGACAAGTTTCTCGAGGATGCAATCGAGATCGATGTGGATGCGGTGGCTGACGGCGAACGCTGCGTGGTGGCCGGCATCATGGAACATATAGAAGAAGCCGGCATACACTCAGGCGATAGCGCCTGCGCCTTGCCGCCTTATTCCCTGAATGATGACATCATAGAAAAGATCAAGAGGGACACCTATAAGCTTGCTCGTGAGCTTCACGTTGTGGGGTTGATGAACATTCAGTACGCTGTGAAGAATGACATTGTCTATGTGCTCGAAGTAAATCCGAGGGCGTCGAGGACGGTTCCCTTTGTGAGCAAGGCCACGGGCATCCAGTGGGCCAAGGTGGCTGCGAAGCTGATGGTGGGCAAAACGTTGAAGGAGCTGGGCATTGAAAGGGAGGCAGCGATCAATCACATCGCGGTCAAGGAAGCGGTCTTTCCCTTTAACCGGTTTTACGGCGTGGACACGATCCTTGGGCCGGAGATGAAATCGACAGGAGAAGTGATGGGCATCGATACCAATTTCGGAGCCGCCTTCTGGAAGTCGCAGCTCGGGGCTAATCAGAACCTGCCCTTCAAAGGCAGCGTCTTTATCAGCGTGAAGAACCAGGACAAACGCCACGTGGTCTTCGTTGCAAAGAAGCTCTCCGACCTGGGATTCAAAATATATGCGACTAAGGGCACAGGCAAGGTACTTGCCAACAGCGGCATCGACACGCAGTTCGTGTATAAGGTGTCCGAAGGGCGGCCGAATGTGGTTGACATGATCAAGAACGGAGAGATTCAATTCATCATCAATACTCCGAGCGGCCGGAACCCGAAGATGGATGAAGTGCTGATCCGGTCAGGGGCAGTGCAGTACAAGATACCGTATACCACAACGCTGTCGGGGGCCGAAGCAGTGGTGAATGCGATAGAGACGATGATGAAGGTTGGATTAAGGGTGAAACCGCTCCAGGATTATTATGTCTCGAAGGCGACCTGAAAATCCTGCAAGTGCATGGGCGGCTTCGGTGCCGCGCCGTCTTTCGCGCCTACCTTCGTTGGTCCTCGTCGTGTGATCCTCAATGTACGCGTCAGTACACCTCCGGTCCACTCCTCGGACCTGCCTCGGTATTCATCGAAACCTGGCCGGCACGGGAATGTAACCCTCTCGCCGCCCGGATGATGCGTAGAGGTCTCGGTACATGATGTAGCCACTTGGTATGTGAGTCATATGCTGTCGGAAAAACTGCAACCAGGCTCCACACTGACCAGCCTCTAGCGCCATAGCCCTTCAGACACTATAACCAATTAAACTAATAAGACTAACCAAACTAATCGAACTGTTCCATCGCTGGAGGGGACGTTTTTCAAGGCCCTCTCCGGGCCGCTCCTCAAGCGAAGCGGTCCTTCTGGCACGTAGCTTGCACCCGGTAACTATAGTCGGAAAAGATACAGGCGCTACCGTGAACAACAATGATAAACCAGCAGCCAACCCTTACGTCCTACTCCGGGAGGAGTTTGACGACTGGGCTGTTCTCTTCGACTGCGATACGGGTCAGGGTTTCGGCTTAAACCCTGCCGGCGTCTATGTGTGGAAGCTCCTTGATGGGCAACACTCCGTAGATGCCATTCTTCAGGAAATCAGTCGGCATGCTGACAGCGTGTCCGAAGACGCGAGCGATCATATCAGTGTGTTTATTGAGGCACTCATCGCACAAGGGCTCGCTGCCCTCGATGGCAATGCGTGGGGACCGGAAAAATATTGCTACTCTCCTGCTGTCGAAGTGAACGCGGCAAAACCATTCATCTATGAACCCCCTCAGCTGATCAACCTGAGTTCGGGGCAGGCAGCCTATGGGGCGACCTGCAGCAACGGGTCCCACGCCAGCACCTGTTGCAGCACAGGCAATGCCGCGACCTCCTATTGTAATACCGGGAATGGCAGGTCTGCCTCTGGCTGCTGTATCTCCGGCACTTGCGGCTACTGGGCTGCCTGCTGCTCCGGAACGTGCGATGGCAAGTGCACCAGCGGAGCCGCGACTAGTTTTTGCGCTTGCCCTTGCGCGTATGGAGTTCAGGCCAGCAGTTGCACTGGTAACGGGATCTTTTCTACTGGAGGTTGCACTGGCACAGGAAGCAGCGTGGGGTCATGCTAAATCTCCATCTCCATCTTCTCAGGCACTATGATCCCGAGCCTGGGAGAAAGACGGAGGAGGAGATAGACGGGGATCAAATCTGCAAAAGTCAATTAAAATCCTGTGAACCTGCTCTCTCAGCTTCTTGTTGTGACCGAGCAGCGAGGTTGCCCTCTTCACCGCTTCCGCGACTGCAGTAAAGCGGATCCCAGACAGGTCCCCGATCGCTTTGTTGGTGGATTCGTCCTCCGTTAGTCTGGCTCATCCTTGCCCTGCGCAGGCTCTGAAACCCTCTGCATCCTGCATCGCAGGCTTTGCTCAGGCGTTGCTGGCATGCTGTGCAGCCATCTTCATGTAGCAACGGCTCTATCGAGTCCTGTTTCGAAAAGAAGGCCCGTAGTTCCGCGAGCGTATCAAACTGATCGAGCTTGAGCGTTTCCGTAGACAAGGGAAAACAGGGCCATACTTCCAGATTCGGGCCGATATCGACCATGAAGTCGGTGCATACCGACCTGAGAGGAAAGGGCAATTGAGTATCGGGCGGTATGTGGCACGCGGGTATGCAGTGGCAGTCGAGACCGACCGATACGCTGTTTTTCTGAAGGACGTGGGTCCACGCATGAAGAAGCTCCACAACAGCTCCGTATCGATCGAACGGCACGAAGTCGCTATTCTCGTGGCTTGGGACTGCGATCTGGAATTGCAGGTGTGGACGCAGTCTGGACCGCATGATCAAGAAGAGCCGGTCAAGGATCGGGTGCAGGTTCTTCGGCAGCAAATCCCTTTGCGTGAGCGTGTACGACAGACTTATAGCGTGTGGCATGCTCCGCAGAAAGTAATCGATGGTATGCCTCTTTTCAGGCTCGTGGTCGAAGTAGGACGTGGAGTTCACGACATACTGCACGTTCGGGAACCTTTCCTGGACGAGAGTATCGACCAGCGGCGAAGGGATGATGCCGTTCGTAACAACCACCGTAGAAAATCGCCTCGACGAGAGATGTCTGAGCACGTCGATGATTCGGGAATGGGTGGTCGGTTCACCACCCAGCAAATTCATTTGCCTGTGACCAGACCTTTCGTAAAACTCCACTACGGTCAAGAAGTCCTGCCAGCTCAACTCATCCATGCCTTGCGCACGGTAATGGACCATCTTGGAGCGTGCAAAGCACCAGAGGCAGGAATTCTGACAGGTGGCGGTGAGCATGACGGTGGGCATAGCTACATTGCTCCTGCAGCACCCGGCAAGGGTGGAGACAAATGCTCTTTTCTGTTCATTCGGAACTCTGTTCGCACAGATATCGCAGCCTCATTCCTAGGACTGCAAGAAGCCTGCCAGCCAGTAGCCTCTGGCACATGGCTTGCAAATTACAATTGGGCTACACCTGTCTCGTCGTGTGCCTGCGGCCTGATTGGTGTGGAGATGGAAAGAGACCCTCTTTGGAAGCCAATGAGAAACCCCTAGCCAAACCCTACGTTGTGCTCCGCGAAGAGTTTGACGACTGGGCGGTTCTCTTCAATCCCGATACCGGTCGGGGTTTCGGCCTAAACCCTACTGGCGTTTACCTGTGGAAGCTCCTTGACGGGAGGCACACGATCGACGACATGCTCGAGACCTTGCGTTGGCATACTACTGGTGCCCCGCAAGAAGGGAGCCAGCACCTCATCGCCTTTATTGAAGCTCTTACCCAACACGGCCTGGCGGGATATGCACGAGAACCCTGCTATGATGAACCAAGGCACATCGCGCCCTTTTCCGCGGGCCTTGGAGGAACGCAATTTACCTATCAAGCTCCTCAGCTAATCAATCTTAATGGGGAGCCTGCAATAGGTAAATGCTGCGGTCCTGGCACCAACGCAGGGGGAGCCTGCCCATGTACCGCGGCGTGTGGGAATGTTGGTGACTGCTCTTCCAATGGGGCCTGCGCCACCAGTAACTGCAATTCCACAGGAACATCCGCACTAGGCGCGTGGTGCGATGCCGGCAGCTCCCCGACCTATAATTGCGGGAATGGGACGTCCCCGGGGAACGGCCATTGCGCTGCTACTGGGTATTCTGCCAGCGGCACCTGCACCACTGGTAGCACCGCCAGTAGCGGCTGTAGCACTGGCACCAGCACATAGCAGATGCTCTCACAGAGCGGGCAAGCTATAAGCAAAGTAAGCGGTCAATTCCTCACACCAGTTGGCTCGCAGCATCAGCCCACTGAGCGTCACGGGCAGGGGTCAGGAGCGATCCTCCCCAGGTACATTATTTGCATCAAACCTGAAAGGAATCATTGTATCGAGGAAGCTCGATGCGGTTCTGACCCATAGAGACGCGAGGGAGTCAAGCCATGGCCCCTTTGGTTATGAAACGGCGCGCAGACCACCTCATATTCCTGTTTATTCTGGCTGCACTTGTCTGGGTTTTTGCGATCCTTCCGCCGCTGGGCTTGAGCTCCAATGACGAGGGCGCCAGGTATATCCAGATGAAGAACTTCAACCTGTACGGCAGCGGGATCATACAGTATCCGGGTGCAACCTTAGGCCTTAAGGCCGGTGAGGCGGTCAAACAGGAGGGGCTCTTCGTTGAGAGAGGCGGGAGATTGTACTCTACGTTCCCACCGCTTTTCACCTACGTTTCGAGCCTGTTCTACCCTCTGCTCGGGGATAGAGTCACGACATTCCTGCCTTTGATAGCCTTCCTTTTGTCCGTGATCGCGCTCTGCGGAACCCTGCGTCTCCTGCTTCAAGACAGACCTGTGCACTATCTTCTTCTTTTTGGCTTTCTGCTGGCATCACCAGTCTATCTCCACGCGTTCAGGTTCGTGGAGCACGTGCCGGCAGTATGCTGCGTTGTTTGCAGCCTGTACTTCCTGGTGCGCTATTTTCGCGTGAAACCATCCGTATCTAACCTCTGTGTGAGTGCAGCGTTGCTCAGTATAGGAATTTTTTTCCGGCCAGAAGTGATGCTCTTGGCGATACCGTATGCGGGCTACGTGAGCTTTACACTCTGCTTGCAAAAACAGGCCAAGAGGGCAAGTACAGTTCTCGCATGCTCTATACTACCAATCGTACTCTATGGGCTTCTCAACCGCAGATTTTACGGAAGCACACTCCTGCTTCACCTGTTTTACAATTCCCTGGGCTTCCATCTGTCCGGGAGCCAGACCGCGCTCGCTGTGGCTACCGTGCTTTTTTCCATCGCCATCGCGCTTCTCGGGCGGAGAAGCAAGGCAGAGCCCTGGCTCAAGGGGCAGGTGTACGCGTTTACTGCCGTGCTTTTCATCCCCTTTATGTTGCTTGTTTCTGCGTTCTCACCGATCTCCGGTCTCTTTCTTGCCTTCCCCCTGGTGCTCCTCGTCTTTTTCGGCATTTCCGAGAGGGTTGAAAAACTTCTGAGCGAGCCCTTCTCGCTGGGAAATATCCTGTTCATCACGACCATTGGCTTTCTGTTCCTGGTTTCCTGGCCGTTTGCAAACAGCGGTGCCGGGAACGTTGCATACTGCCTGTCTGTCGTACCGTTTATCATCGCTATCGTGGCGCACGAAGAAAAGAGCATTATATCTGCGAGACCCATGGTTGCGCTGGTGTTTGCGCTCCTCATCTTTTCGGCTTGCTATCAGGCATATACCTTTAAACGCAGCATCTGGAACTACAAGCAGTACAATGCTGAGCGCATCCAGTTCCTGAAGACAGCCACGAAGCCGAGGGATATCATCATATGCGATGCACAACCACTGCTGGAGCATGGCGGCCCGCTCTTCTTTGAACGGACATTCGTCGTTGCCGAAAGCCGTTGCGAATTGTCGCGTTACGCGAGGTTGCTGAAAGAGAAGGGAATAGCCCGCGCTTACCTGTGGACAAACTTCTGTTGTCTCCCGAAAGATACTTCCTTCACTGCGTCGAGCCCCGCCGTTTTCTCGAGTAGTCACGGCCCAAAAAACTATCTCTTCACCCTGTCAATGCGCCCGTGAACATGAAAAACGGTAAGAAGCCCATCCCTAACCGCTACGTCCCGTGCAAGGGGTGGCGGTGCTAGTGGGGTTTGCCCCGGAGCCGACTTCAGTGGTGGTGACTGCCGAGAGTATCCGCTGTTATCCCGTTCTGCGCAGCGCCTGCTCGAGTCTTTCGGCCTCGGACATTATCACCCGGACGTAGGTACCTTCGCGCGATGCGGGATCGATTGTCTTGGCGAGCCTTCTTGCGAATCTACCCACGGTAGTGAGCCGATTGCGCACCTCGTGGGTAATTCCCTTGGCAGCTGGGGATGCGTCCTGGATGCGGGTGTGTCCGACAGGTAAATCAGGAGAAGGGAGCTTCTCCGCGGGCGCACATTCCGCGACGTTGCCTGCCAGCCGGGTGAGTGCCCTATTTGCCTTCTCCATGAGCTCAAATACTTCCATGCCTGTATCGATTTCCAAGGCGAAAGGTTCCGCGATCTCGCTCACGTGTTCCAGTGCAGTACCAACCGCTTCAATAGCAACGCCCTTGTTTATGCCGAAGAAGGTCTCGACACCGTCAAACACTTCGTCTAGGTCAGACTGCGGGCCACAGACGAAAGCTGACAATTCTCCTGCTACCGCGCAGACTCTGGCCAGCTCAGAGAGCCCGGTCGGGTTTTCTTTGAACCTATATGACTGCTGACAGGCCACGATAGATTCCGGGAACCTCCACGTCCTGAGGAGGGCCTCGCCGATCTGCCGATGCTGTACGCCGTACAGCTCTTTTTCCTTGGCGAGCAGCGACGGGAGCGGATAGTCGAGATACACAGTTGCGTCATCCACACACGCGCGTACCAGAACGAGAAGCCCAATCTCCAGCGTGAGCCCGGCAGTGAAGGCCTCCTCAGGATCGCCCACCTTTAGCGTCTGAGCGAGCGACCGGGAGATAAGGCCCTGGTAGAGACAGAGGCGCCAGAACCTTCCATAGTCGAGAGACCCCTCCCGCTTCAAGGGAAACGCGTCTTTGAGAGAGACGGAAAGAGCAAAGAGCCGGGTGTGGTGAGCCCCTATTCTGGTGATTGCCTGGAGCGGGGTGCTTGCCGGACACTGGGATCGGAAGAAAGCGCTGTTTGCGAGCTTGAGGATCTGCGCGGTGAGCGCAGGGTCCTTCATGATGAGGTCAGCCATTTGGCCGAGCGAACTCTCATCGCTTGTCGCAAGTTCAATCAGCGCCACCACAACAGGAGAAAGGGATGGCAGGATGTGCTTCTCGTCGAGCATTTCGATGAACGAGGTGCCATCAATATCTGCTTTGGCCATAATTCTTCTCCTGAAAATAGTTATCGGACAGGTGGGCCTAGTTCTAAAATCCGGCTACACATGGCATGACATCTGCATGCATAAAGGCCAGGCGAGTCCCGGTACGAAATTTGGCAAGAAAGTTGCAACTTACCGGTACGTTTCAAGATAAAGAGGAATCTTAATGCACCATATTGGCGTAGATGCTTCCAGTAGTGCGGCGGAGGCTCAAGGCGGCTACCTCTTGCGGCTGGCTGACGGCCAGGGGTGGGAAATTATTGCCGGTAATGGGGCTGAACCCTGGGTAGGGAAGCTGGCTTCAATCATGCAGCTTGCTTATTGCGAACCTGATGGGTATCCAAAACTGGTCTTCATGCGCAAGAGCCTCGAGAGAGACTGGTGGCGAGATCCCGTATCCAGGCTTGCCCCGGCTGTAGCGAAGAATCTGCCCGAAAAGGGTTGGGTCGCGCATGACCTCATATCTCTTCACCTCTGGGCTCATGATGAAGTGCCGGATGTGCTCTGTGAGATGGGAGATGAGGAGGATCACGATCTGGACATTGTAAGGATGTGGCTCTCCCTGGCTCCTGTGTACGACCGGACTCTGGAGTTGGGAGGCCTTCCCCTCCATGCTGCTCTGGTCGAAGGAAAAGGGATGGGCGTTTTGCTAGCGGCCCCGGGGGGCACAGGAAAATCAACCTGCTGTCGCAGGATTCCACTCCCGTGGAAAGCCCTCTGTGACGATTTGAGCCTTATGGTTCAGGACGAAGATGAGCACTACCGAGTGCATCCGTTCCCGACCTGGAGCAATTATCTCTGGAAGTATTCAGAGGGGACCTGGGATGTCCAGCAGCATCTTCCTCTGTCGGCGATGTTCTTCCTGGAACAGTGGGAACATGACGAAGTCGAGGAGCTCGGACAGGGACAGGCATCGGTACTCATCACGGAATCAGCGCAGCAGGTATGTCAGACAGCCTGGAGGAACCTTATCCCGGCAGAGGAAAGGAGACTCAAAGAAAAGCTTTTTGAGAATGCATGCAGACTTGCCAGGACGATTCCGACCTTTAAGCTTCGTGTGAGCTTAAAAGGGCGGTTCTGGGAGGAGATGGAGAAGGTATTGTTGTGAAGAGTTTGATTGGTTCAATTGATCTTGAAGGGGAGAACCGGAACGCCGACATCTTGAAGATAACAAATCAAACCAATGAAAAAAATGGAACTAATGAAACAGAAATACATCAACTACATTGGCCCCAGTATGAATCCGCTCTTTGTGGACGGAGATGGTCTCAACGTCGTTCCTTATGAGGGTCAAGCCGTGAGGCGAGGAGATGTAATCGTATTTGTCCCACCGGGCGGCGAAACCAAAATCGTTCATCGTGTTGTTGCCAGCGATGCGGGCGGCATCAAGACCAAGGGAGATAATGCAAAACATGCTGATCCGTGGGTCCTTACCCCGGATAACATCCTTGGGCGCGTGACCTACATCCAGAGGAGAAACAAAAAACGAACCATTTCCGGTGGGTTCAAGGGGCAGCTTTTGGCGCATTCTTTTCGGTGCCTGCACCTTGGTAAAACCGTCATATCGATTCTACTCCATCCTGTTTACCGGGGACTATGCCGCTCTGGCTTCCTCCGAAAAAGACTGCATCGTCTGATCAAGCCAAGAGTGCTCTCATTCAAACGGCCAGAAGGCGTGGAGCTACAGCTGGTTGCGGGGCGTCGTCTGATAGGTAGACGTCGCGCTGGAAGAGGGCAGTGGGAGATTCGGCGGCCTTTCCGGCTTTTTGTGGACGAAACATTGCTGCCTGGAAATGGCACTGATAAGGGCACAGAAAGATGCGAGTGTGTGCAAGCGCACGGAGAAACATCCTGTTCCGTAAAGAACAGGAACACACAAGGTTAAGATGGGGGTTAAGGTTGAGACAAGGAAACGCAAGCGAATGATGTGAGGAGAAGATCTTAGGCAAGAAACCATAGAAGGAGAGGGGTAGCGATGAAGAGAAGAGCATATGCAGTCGGACTGGTGGTACCGTTGCTCGCGGCAGGTCTTGTTGCGTGTCACAAAACACCGGCGCCGAGGCCCGAAAGTAATAAAGACCCGGCGGTTATAGTGGGGCCGGTCAAAATGATTCCACACCCTACTTCCCTCGCCGGGAAGACCGTGGTGCTTCGGTGGAACGGCCAGTGCAACGGTGATACCTTCCTCAACAGCCTGGCGGAGCTTCTCAAGAAAGAGACAAAACAGATCAAGATCGTCAAAATGTGGGAAGTTGATGCGGGCACGGCCGTCATATCGAACGGTCTCCCGAAGAGTCTGGAGATAGCAGAAGAGATTGCATCGAAGAAACCGGCCCTCGTACTCGCCGGGCAGGCTGACTCCGGCTGAAACCACTGTATCAATTGGCTGGTAGTTGACCAGCTCAATCTCGAGAAGAAAGGTATTCCGACTATCACGATTGTTACGTCTCCATTCGAAGACCAGTTCAGGTATCTCATGAAGGAGCAGGGAGTGACAGATATGGCCCGCATCGTGGTGCAGCACCCGATAGGGGGCCTTAATTTTGACGGGGTACAGCAGAAAGCGCAGTCAATATTTTCCGACCTGCTGAGAGTTGCACGAGAATGGCAGCCGGCAGGTACGTAAAATAGGTGGCCGGTAGCGCTTGGTTCGGGCATCGTTACCGATAGCCATCTTAATGCAGGACCATTTCGATGAGGTGAGGACCTGGCTCTGCGAGCGCGATGCGAAGCTCCCGCGCGAGCCCTTCACTCGTATTGACCGATACGGCAGGAACACCCAGCCCCCGGGAAACTCCTAGCCAGTCGATCGGCGGACGGTCAAGCTCGATAACACTCCTAGTGGTGGGACCGGGTTCTGTTACCCCGTCACGGATGAGTTGGTTGCGCAATGCGTTATAGCTCCGGTTGCAAAAAATGAGTGTTGTTATATTAAGCGCCTCGCGTGCTTGAGTCCAGAGCGCTTGTACCGTGAACATGGCGCTGCCATCAGCCTCGAGGGTAATCACAGACCGATCAGGAGATGCCACGGCCGCCCCCACAGCGCAGGGCATGCCCCAGCCGATGGAGACTCCCGCCACCGTGAGAAGAGTGTGCGGCGCTACTCTTGGGGTCATCGGATAATAGACCCACGATGACGTGATTCCTTCATCCACAATGATCGCGCCTTCGGTCTGAAGCGCTGCCACCGTCTGGCACGCCTTAGCAGCAGTGAGTTCACCTGCGGGCACGTCAGGTGGCTGGTAATCGGCGATCACACCAGCCGGTAAATGAGAATTGCTGCGAATACCAAGAGCATCAACCAGGCGTTCCAGTGCGTCGACAACGTCCTGCCTTGGGGCGGCAAGGAGAATCTTCTCTTGCTCTTTACTGAGGATCCTGCTCTTAAAGCCTTCCCAGCCGGAAAAGGTCACCGGTTCCTCCATGCCGGCAAGTACCACGGTGCGATATTTAAGCATGTCCTGCCGACCGGGGAGATGGGCAGTACGCTGCACAACCGGCAGGCCTGCGCCGCGCTCCCAACATGCGGGAAAGATCTCCGTGAAAAGGTCACAGCCTGTTGCAGCTGCTATACGGGCAATCGCAGCGAGGCCGGTCTTGCTCAGGGCTTTCCCGCCGAGCATGAGCGCTGACGGAGAAGTGGTTCGCAGCAGCCTGGCTGCCCTATCGATGGCCTCCTGGCCAACCTTCTCCAGGGAGGCGGGGACCGGGCTCTCGACCTCGCCGTTCCACTCTGCCGCCTGATAGTCCTGCGCTATGACCAGGCTCGCTATTTGTCCACGCAGAGCGGCGGCTACAGCCTCGGTCACGTCGCGAGATATGGTTCTAACCGAACTGACGGTGCGAAGCCATCCGGATACCGTGGCAGCCAGGCCCTCGATATCAAGGTGAAACGTCGGGTTTTCCGCACGATGCCAGGTGGCGTGATCACCGACGACGTTGAACAAGGGCGTGCGAGCCTGCTGCGCATCGTGCAGGTTAGCAACACCGTATGCCAGGCCCGGTCCCTGGTGGAACAAGGTCATGGCAGGCTTGCCCTTCATGCGCCCGTAGCCGTCCGCGGCGCCGGTGCATACTCCTTCAAAAAGTCCAAGAATGGTCCTGATCCCCGGCACTGCGTCGAGTGCCCTTACGAGCAGCATCTCGGTAGTTCCGGGGTTGATAAAACAGACCTCGATCCCTGATGTGGTGGCACTCTTCACCAGGAGCTCGGCACCGTTCATGCAGTTTCCTCCGATCCGCGTGTGTAAGGTGACTGTAGTATAGTAAGTTTGGAAAACGTTCGCAACAGTGTCATCCTCTGACGAATTGCCTCACAATAAATGTTACCGAAGAAATAGTTTGAAAGGATCGTTGACTCATAAATGATGTTACCGATAATTGCTCCTGAAAGGGAGGGCATCCATGAGTCCGCGATCCAAGAAGGAATATATCGAGGCGGTCTTTCTGCGCTATAAGAAAGCAGATCGTCGCCGGAAGAAAGTCATCCTCGATGAGCTCTGCAGAACGCTCGGCTATCACCGCAAACATGCGATACGGGTATTGAGAGGTTTCAAACGCTTCACGGCACCGAAGCCCAAGCAACGAGGAAGGCATCCGTGCTATCACCGAGAGGAGATTCTCAAGCCCTTGAAGCAGATCTGGCTTGCTGCCAATCTTCCCTGCTCGAAGCGGCTCAAAGCCATCCTGCCCTTATGGCTGCCGGGCTATAGCCAGGCATTCACCCCTCTTGGCCCCCAGGTAGTCAAGGCCCTCTTGAGGATCTCGGCTGCTACCATCGACAGGATCCTCAAGCCCGTCCGGGTGCGGTACAAGATGCATGGCCGATCAACCACCAAACCCGGAACCCTGCTGCGCACCCATATCCCGATCAAGACGAACCAATGGGACGAGACGCGTCCCGGGTATCTCGAGGCCGACACCGTCGCCCATTGCGGAACATCCCTTATGGGCGCCTTCGCCTATACGATCGATTTCGTGGACATCGCCACCGGCTGGACCGAGCAGCGAGCAGTCTGGGGTAAAGGAGAGATCTCTGTTCTGGAGCAGATCCACCAGGTAGAGGAGTGCTTGCCGTTTCCCCTGCTCGGCTTCGATTCGGATAATGGCGGCGAGTTCCTCAATTACCACCTCTTTCGGCACTTTGCCGATAGAAAACAGCCGGTCGACTTTACCCGAAGCAGGGCGTACCACAAAGATGACAATGCTCATATCGAGCAGAAGAACTGGACGCATGTACGGCAGTGGTTAGGGTATGCACGCTTGGATAACCCTGCGGTCGTGCCGCGCTTGAATGATCTCTATGCACACGAGTGGCGTCTCTTCCACAACTTCTTCTGTCCCTCGGTGAAGCTGGTCTCGAAAGAAAGGGTCGGATCGAAGACGATCAAGCGGCACGACTCACCGAAGACGCCCTATCAACGCATCATGGTATCCCCTCATATCGATCCCTCTACCAAACGGAGACTGTCGCAAGAATTCAGGTCACTCAACCCCTTCCTGCTGAGAAGGGCGATGGAGCGAAAACTTCAGAGAATCTTCACCTGTTGCGATAACAGTAGTATGCAGGTCAACGATCCCTCTCAGGCTCAGAACAAGAACTACCTTCGGTAACATCTGATTATGAGGCAACAGGGATGGACTAATAGACTCCTAAAAAAAACAGTTTGGATTCGAAGATAGAGCGAGGCGCTCAAGCCACGGCGAACAGAGGCGTACAATTACAATGGCACCAACTGTTGCGGCCGGGTACCGCGCGACCCGCGAAGGCAAACTGTTTCAATAGGTGATCTTCTTAAGGAAGAGACCATGAGGAGGTAAGGTCTCACCCGCCCTCTCCCGCTCTTTTGACGCCAGAATTTCTTTAAAGTCTTCGGGGTTTATCTTGCCCTGACCAGCAAGGAGGAGCGTACCCGTAATGGTTCTTACCATGTAGCGGAGAAAACCCGTTGCTTCAAGGATGATGTAGATCATCCCTGCCCTTTTGATAACACCGGCCCTTTTTACTTCCCTGACCGGGTTCTTGTAGAGTTCATCCTTCTTCTTAAAAGCGCTGAAATCATGCTTACCTACGACCCAGCTCACGGCTTGCTTCATTGCCCCAATATCGAGACTGCGTGGCCAGTGGAGCACATACCGGATAAGGAAAGGAGAGTTGTATAGTTGATTAAGGATGCAGTAGACATAGGTCTTGCTGCGCGCAGAGTAACGGGCGTGGAAGCCCTCATCTACGTCGCGCGCGTTCATGACCCTTATATCGTGCGGGAGAATGCTATTCAATCCCCTCGACAGATTCTGAAGTTCTATCCCTTTTTCCGTGACAAAATTTACTACCTGGCCCATCGCGTGCACCCCGCTGTCGGTTCGGGCACCCGCGTAGACCTTTGTCTCGTGGTCGAGGATTTTTTGAAGAGCTTCCCGTACTTTCTGTTCTATGGTGACGACACCAGGCTGCCTTTGCCAGCCGTGGTAGTTTGTGCCGTCATAGGCAAGCACAAGAGCTATATTTCTCATACCAATTCGCCTTCACTCATATAACTTCGTTGCCTTCGTCGTCATCTCCTCGCCGTACTAAAGTGTACGGCTCCGTCGCTGCCTCCTCGATCGCCTCGTTCTATTAGTGAATCCGAATCGCTATCACTGAGTTTTCTTTTTGGCAGGCTTCACGTCATTCGGCTTTTTCTTACCGTTCTGATCCTCCTGGACCTTCTGCACGGCCTGAACTTCTTCCTGGATCCTTCTAGCCACGTTCTCCCTTTCTTCTTTAAGCTTAACCTTCAGCTCATCCACTTCCTTTTTGAGCCCCACAATTTCGGCCTTGAGATAGTTATTCTCTTCCCGGAGAAGCCTGAGTTCCTCTTTCAGACTCGTGTTTTCTTTCTCGTAGGCGCTGCAACCAAAGATCAGAAAAACTGATGCCAGGAGAATCACAATATACTTCATGGTCCTCTATTCTCACCGATGTACGCAGAATTGTCAACGACTTACTACTTATGGTAAATTACTTGAAAAATTGTTGCGAGTTGGGACGCCGCACCCGCAAGGCGGGCATGTCACTGTTGCGGGTTACCAGTTAGAAAGCCCGACTGAAGGGCCGCTTCTCATGATCTGCGGGTAGGGCCCGCCGCTTGGTACCTGTTTAGAAAACAACTTGCAACTTTCCGTTTTCAGCAAAAGCGAAGAACACGGCTCAACAAAGTGATTTAACCAAGGAGGCTCATGATGGCCACGGCAGCGGTCGTTGTACCCATAGAAGATGAAATGAGGCGGTCCTACCTTGATTATGCGATGAGCACAATCATAGGGAGGGCCTTGCCTGACGCGAGAGACGGATTAAAACCTGTCCACAGAAGAATCCTGTATGCAATGTATGAGCTGAATAACACGCATGACAAACCCTATAAGAAATCCGCAAGAATTGTCGGGGACGTGATCGGTAAGTACCACCCTCACGGAGATCAGGCTGTTTACGATGCCATCGCCCGTATGGCCCAGGATTTTTCGATGCGCTATCCCCTTGTTGATGGGCAGGGCAATTTCGGCTCCATCGATGGCGACCCGCCCGCAGCCATGAGGTACACGGAAGTCAGGCTCTCAAGAATGGCTGAAGAGATCCTGAAGGACATCGAGAAAGAGACTGTCTTATTCAGGCCCAATTATGATGAATCTTTGCAGGAGCCCGTCGTGATGCCTTCGAGAATTCCGAGCCTCCTCATCAACGGGTCATCCGGCATCGCTGTGGGCATGGCGACAAATATACCTCCGCATAACCTGAGAGAGGTGATCGACGGGACGATAGCCTTCATCGATGACCCCGACATTACGATAGCGGAAATCATGCGCTATGTTCCAGGGCCCGACTTCCCCACCGAGGCAATTATTTATGGCCGGGACGGAATAAAAGACGCATACGAGACCGGGAAAGGTCACGTACTCCTTCGCGCAACGGCAAAGATCGAAAAAGGCAAGAAGGATGACAGAGAGACTATCGTCATTACGCAGCTTCCTTACCAGGTGAATAAGGCGCGCCTTATCGAGAGCATAGTAGAGCTGGTAAACGACAAAAAGATAGAAGGTGTAGCCACCATACGGGACGAGTCGTCAAGGGAAGGCATCAGGGTCGTGATAGAACTGAAGCGGAATGAATTGGCCCAGCCTATCCTGAACAAGCTCTATAAGCATACGCAGATGCAGACCACCTTCGGCATCATATTCCTGGCTATTGTCAACAACGAGCCAAAGCTTCTCAACCTCAAAGAGATGATCCAGCAGTTTGTCAATTTCAGAAAAGAGGTGGTGACCAAGAGGTCTACTTTCGAACTGGGAAAGGCTCAGGATCGGCTTCACATTCTCGAAGGACTTAAAGTAGCACTGGAGCATATTGACGAGGTCGTGTCGATCATACGGAAAGCCAAGAACACAGAAGAGGCCAGGAACGCACTCATGACCCGTTTCAAGTTCTCGGAGAAACAGGCCCAGAGTATTCTCGATATGCGGCTCGCCCGCCTGACCTCCCTGGAAAGAACGAAGATTCTCGACGAGCACAAGGCCACTGGAGCCGAGATAAAGCGGCTCAAGGAGATTCTCGAGAATGAGCCTCTCCTGATGAAGCTCATCAAAGAGGAGTTGACGGAGATAAAAGATAAATATGGGGACGAGCGGCTTACAGAGATAGTGGATCAACTGCCGGAGATCACCATTGAAGACATGATTAAGGAGGAAGAGGTTGTCGTCACCCTCACCTACGGAGGCTACATCAAGCGCACGCCGCTCGACCAGTACAAGCAGCAGATGCGCGGGGGCAAGGGTAGGGT
>Ga0335070_10001340_pt1 | contig 28413 bp, 25 predicted proteins | sample Lox_Sample_13_FD_206722 | JGI IMG/M metagenome (GOLD analysis project Ga0335070, IMG submission 206722) | Soil microbial communities from Loxahatchee National Wildlife Refuge, Florida, United States - Lox_Sample_1.3 | ecosystem: Environmental > Terrestrial > Soil > Wetlands | place: USA...
CCAAGGAGATCAGAATGGTCCAGAAGTTGATCTTGCTAATCAGTAACCCGCTCACATTGTACGTTTCCACACTGGAGACGGGAAAAGGAAATGGCCTCTGGTCAGGTCCCCATTTCCATCCGGCAAACCCCATCAGAACCATTTCGAAACCGAGAGTAATGATCATCAATCCCAGTACGGTAGGGTCTTTGGCTTGCCGCAAAAAGGCGATTTCAAAGAAGATGCCGAGAAGAATAGCGAAGAGAAATGTTAAAGCCACTGCCCACGGAAAAGGAACGTGATAACTGTCGAGAATGGTGAAGGCGACGTAGGTGCTGATCATGGCCATTTCCCCCTGGGCGAAGTTGAGAACCTCAGAGGTCTTATAGATGATGACCATGGCGAGGGCGAGCAGAGAATAGCAGGCCCCCACGGCCAAACCGCTCACAATCAACTGACCAAACATCCCCACCTCCGGTGGAAATCCGAAACTCTAATATCGAAATCCGAAACAAATCCTAATTCCAAGTGTCCAAGTTACCAAAATGCCAACTGCTATTTCGTTTTGAATTTTGTGCTCCGGTAATTGTTTCGAGTTTCGTGTTTCGAATTTCGGATTTGATTTTAAAAAGGCCATGTCTTCCAGTAGCGTTTCGTTCGTATCCAGAATCCAAAGATCCCCAGAGGCTCGAAGAGGACGATGAAGATCATGATCAACCCGTAGACAATGACAGCGACATTAGAGATCCCGGCCATGCTCATATATTTCTGGGAAAAAGTGACCAATCCGGGGCCAATCGCTGGAATATCCTGAATGGCCTGGAGCTTGATGTCGAGATAGGTCATCAAAGCCGCGCCGGCGATGGAGCCCATGACGGACCCCAGCCCTCCCACAACGACCATGGCCAAAAACGTAATCGACATGATGAGGTGGAAGCTCTCGGGATTGATGAAGCCGAGGATAAAGGCGTAGAGGCCTCCTGCCACCCCCGTGTAAAATGCACTCACCGCAAAGGCAAGGGTCTTATAATAAGTCAAATTTACTCCCATCACTTCAGCAGCGATGTCACTATCCCGTATGGCAATGAAGGCCCTGCCCACTCTCGTCTTTATCAGTTTCAAAGCTCCGATGACCATGACCACCGCGATCACCATGATCAGATAATAGAAATGGATGTCTTTCATGGGAGTCCCGAAGAAAAAGAGCTTCGGGGCTTGAAGCCCCATCCTTCCCCCAAAAAATTCAAGATGCTTAATCACAGTGGTGATGGTCATCCCGAAACCCAGGGTTGCAATCGCAAGGTAGGGGCCTTTCAAGCGAAGGGCTGGAAGGCCTAGGAGAAACCCAAAGCCGGAGGAGATGAACCCGGCGAGGGGCAGAGCGATCCAAAAAGGGAGTCCCATCTTCAAGACGAAGATGATCGTGGTAAAAGCTCCGATGGCGAAGAATCCTGCGTGACCCAGGGACACTTGGCCGGTGTATCCGACGAGGATATTCAGACCGATAGCCACAATGGCATGGATGGTGATCAGGTTGACGATATAGATGGACATCCCGAGAAAATGGGTGTGCTTAACCAGCCAGGGCAGGAAGGCCAAGAACAACAAAAAAGCGATTGACCAGACGAAGACCGTCGTGCTCTTAAAAAGCTCGATGTCTTCATAATAGTCACGCTTTATGTCCATGGGGAATGATCCACGAAGGTTATTTTATTCCACGCTTCGCTCTTTCTTCCTGGGCCAGCACGCGACGTAACACTTTGCCTACCATCGACTTGGGCAAACCGTCTCGAAACTCGACATGTTTGGGAACTTTATACGGAGCCAGCTTCTGTCGGCAATATTGACGGATCTCATCCGCTGTTGCTTGTTGTCCGGACCGAAGAACCACCCAGGCCTTGACCGCTTCTCCTTGGTAATCGTCGGGCACTCCGGCAACACCCACCTCGAGGACGGCCGGATAGGACGATACGACCTCCTCCACTTCGCGCGGCCAGACTTGGAATCCACTGGGCTTAATGACATCTTTCTTGCGGTCGACGATAAAGACGTAACCATCTCCATCCATATAGCCGAGGTCACCCGTATGGAGCCAGGGGCCTCCTTCCCCGTGGACTTGAAGGACTCCGGCAGTCTCCTCCGGATTCCGCCAGTAGCCCTTCATGAGCTGAGGGGCGCGGAGGAGAAGCTCTCCTACTTCACCGGTTGGGAGACTCTTGTCTCCGAACTCCGGATCGGCAATGCGCACTTCTACGTCCGGCAGTGGCATCCCGATGGATCCGATCTTCTTCACCCCCAGGGCCGGATTGACCGTACAAGCCATCATGGCCTCGGTCAAGGAGTATCCTTCCAGAATGCGACCCCCGGTCAGTTCCTCGAAAGACTTCTTGGTTTCGGCCATGAGGGGTGCCGCCCCCGAGATGCACAGCTTAATCGACTTGAAATCGACTTTGCCTGCCTTCACATCGGGATGGTTTAAAAGAGCGATGAATAAAGTGGGTACGCTGATGAAGAAGGTGGGACGGTCTTTACGGATGGCATGAAGAACGTCCTTGATGTCACGGGGGTTTGGAACGAGCGAAATCGCGCTTCCGCTCACAAAGGCATTGCACTGGATCCCGGCGTTCGCGTACACGTGAAAGAGGGGCAGGGGCAGCATGACGACATCTTGCGATTCGCTCTTCAGGTTCTCAACCCAAGATTTCAGTTGAAGCCCGGAACTGACGAGACAACGGTGAGTCCCCACGGCGCCCTTGGGAGTTCCCGTTGTTCCGCCGCTAAGCAGGATGATGGCGGCATCATCCGGACTGACCGACACACGAGCCTTCCTCTCGGGTTCCGTGGTCTTTAACAGGTCGCTGAACCAAAAGTCCCCGGGCTGGAGGCGGATCCGGTGGCCCTCTTTCTTCTCTTTGACCAGGGTGAAAAGAAGGCGCAAAACCGGGGGGAGGAATTCTTTGATGTTGGAAGCGATGACTCGCTTCACTTTTGTATTCGGCTGGATGGCCTTGACTCGGTTGTAGAATAGGGTGAGGGTGACAATCGTTTCAGGAGCGCAATTGACAAGGGGGCCTTCCAACTCACTCTCGGTATAGATGGGGTTGAGCGGCAGTACGGTCGCTCCGGCTTTCCAGGCACCCAACTCCGCAATGATGAACTGAGGACAGTTGGGCAGGAGTAGGGCGACACGATCCCCCTTCTTCACACCTCGATCGGCCAGAGCCAGGGCAAAGGCGTCGCTCAGCTTTTCCAGTTCACCATACGTGACACGCAACCCCTTGAACAAGAGTGCCGGAAGGTCAGGGTGCTCTCTGGCCCCATCAGCGATATAGTCCAGCAAGGTTCTGTTAGGGTAGGGTGCGAGGGTTCTGGGAACATCCTTATCGTAGTGACTGAGCCAAGGGGTTTGTTCCATAAGTCACCTCCTTAAAACGTGGCGGATGATGGGCCGCCTCCTGAAATCAGGAAATTTGATCTTGAAGATAGCCGTTAGCAAGGATGAACGCAACTGCCGAATCTGCAAAGGCAGCCCGGCTGCCCTAAGAAGTCGGATAACCGTTTGATCATTATAGTCGTCTATGAACCCTTGTCAATCTTTTTTTGCAATGTTTTTGCAACCGGGTCCCTCCGGAAAACCATCCGTTATGAGGGAAAAAAGTTCCATGGGGCCATCCTCCTCCCACCCCCTTGCCGGTTTATTCTCTGGTCAGAATTTGTTATAAATTTGATTGACACTTCCTTTTACTCTGATAGAATGATAAAAACTTTGGCCTTCTGGGTTTTTTCCGCGATTGAGGATTCCGGGGTTGACTTTTCAGGCAGGTCTTATAAAATATAAGGTTGTAACAGGGCGCTTAGTTCAGGGGGAGAACGCCTGCTTCACACGCAGGAAGTCAGAGGTTCAAATCCTCTAGCGCCCACCATTCTGAGAAAGTGGAAGGTAGAGGGTGGAGGGTGGTTTCGAATTTTCGACCCGCCGTTTTCCCCCACGACCGACGAGAGCAGAGCGACATGTCCGGACATTCAAAGTGGAGTACGATCAAGCGTAAAAAGGGTGCGGCAGACGCCAAGCGAGGAAAGCTTTTTACAAAAATCATCAAAGAAATCATGGTTGCAGCCCGTATGGGCGGTGGGGATATCAATGCCAATCCCAGGCTCCGATCCGCTGTCCTGGCGGCGAAAGCAGAGAACATGCCCAAGGACAACATTGACCGGGCGATCAAGAAAGGGACCGGAGAGCTCGAAGGCGTCAACTATGAAGAATTAACTTACGAGGGGTATGGTCCCGGTGGCGTGGCCATGTTGGTGGAGGTGTTGACAGATAATAAGAACCGGACAGTTGCCGATGTGAGACACATCTTTTCTAAACACAACGGCAGCCTGGGAGAGAACGGCTGTGTCTCATGGATGTTCGAAAAGAAGGGGTTAATCATTATCGAGAAGAACGGGGTCGATGAAGATCGCCTGATGGAGGTGGCCTTAGACGCGGGAGCCCTGGATGTAAAGGATTCGGGAAAGGAATTTGAGGTCACGACCGATCTGGCGAGCTTTGAAGGAGTGAAGAAGGCCCTTGAAAAAGCCGGTCTGAAGTACAACTATGCTGAGGTGACGATGGTTGCCCAGAGCAATGTTCGCCTGACCGGAAAAGAAGCGGAGCAGCTGGTGAAATTAATGGAGGTTCTTGAAGATTCTGACGATGTTCAGAAAGTCTACGGCAATTTTGACATTGCCGAAGAGGAGATGGAACGACTCAGTGCGTAACCGTCCCTCTCTCGGTTAGCTTATCAGCCACCCCCTTCTCAAGGAAAGTGCTCGGGTGGCTTTTTCACATCTGGGGAGATAGCTTTGGTGAAGGCGATTGGAATCGATCCGGGTCTGGCGATGACGGGGTTTGGAGTCGTCGAGGCCCTTCCCCGCGGAGGGAAGGCCTGTGATTGGGGAGCCATCCGGACCGAACCAAGTTCCTCCGTTCCCCTGCGTTTAAGAACCATCTACGACCAACTCAAGGGACTTCTCGAAAAATGGAACCCCAGCCTTCTTGCCTTGGAAGAGGTTTTTGTATTGAAACAATTTCCCAAGGCTGCCATTCAACTCGGGGAGGTGAGAGGGGTCATCTACCTGGCCGCTCAGGAGATGGACATTCCCGTCGTCGAGCTGAAACCGACGGAGGTGAAGAGCGCCTTGACCGGAAGCGGCCGGGCTGACAAAGAGCAGATGAAAAAGGCCATTCGTCAAATTCTGAGGATCGAGAATCCTCTCAGCTCAAGTCATGCCGGGGATGCCCTTGCTCTTGCCTTAACCGGCCTTTCTCGAAATAAGAATTTTCGATGGTGAGCCCTGCTTCTCGGCAGAGAAGCAGGGAAATCCGAAACCCGAAGCACGAAACTCGAAACAAGCACGAATGTTCCAAATATCAATTCAGAAACGGATGAAAGGTTAGAGTTTTGAAATTTGTGTTTGTCTCGGATTTCGATATTCGGATTTCGAATTTTCAATAGTAACATACCTAGAGGCGAAAAAATGGCCGGCTCATAAGCCAGGGGTTAAGGTGGAAAAAGGATGATTCGTTATATCGAAGGGAGATTACTCAAGAAAGAAGAAGACAGGATCGTGGTCTTGGCAAACGGCGTGGGCTATGAGATTCTCCTTCCTGCCATCGTTCGGCAGACCTTCAACGCCAAGCGGGCAGGGGAGGACGGGGAGACCGTGAAGCTGTTTATCTATTACCACCAGACGGAGCGCCAACCCAAACCCCTTCTGATCGGTTTCAACTTCGAGCCCGAGAAGGAGTTCTTTGAGAAATTCATTACCGTAGAGGACATCGGTCCGCCCACGGCCGTGAAGGCCCTGGTGATGCCCATCGCTAAAATCGCTAAGGCCATCGAGGAAAGGGATTCGAGGACCTTGGAGAGGCTGAAGGGGGTCGGAAAGAGGACAGCCGACAAGATCATCGCTACTCTTCAGGGGAAGGTGGGGAAGTTTGCATTGATGAGATCGGATCAGATTCCGGGGGAAGTGGAGCTGGTCGATTTTAAGAAACAGGTGGAAGAGGTTCTAGTCAAGGACCTCGGCCACAAATTGAGTGAGGCGCAGAGACTGGTGAAAGAGGCGACGATGCGGAATCCGAACATCTCCACGCCGGAAGAATTGTTTGAGGAGGTCTATCGAGGGCAAAAAGATGTTCCCTGAAATCCCAAATTCCAAATACCAAATCTCAAACAAATTTCAAACTCCAATTTCAAATGACCAAAACAATACTGCTTAGAATTTTGGATTTCGATAATTTGAAATTATTTGGTATTTGGCGCTTGGGATTTGGTGCTTAGATAGAGAGGGATGTATGAAGACGCCCGAAGAGGAGAAAGAAGCTGCTTTAGGGCAGGAGGCTGAAGAAGGTCGGCCGGAACCTGAAGATTTTCTCGACCTCAGGCCTCGTAAGCTCTCCGAATACATCGGACAAAAACAGGTGGTGGAAACTCTGGAGATCGCCATCCAGGCCGCCAAGAAAAGAGGAGAGCCCCTCGATCACATCCTTTTTCATGCCCCTCCGGGATTGGGAAAAACCACGCTCGCCCATATCATTGCCACCGAGATGGAGGTTCGTATTGTGACCACCTCCGGCCCGGCCATTGAGAAGGGGGGAGATCTCATCAGCATTCTTACCCACCTTGAAAAAGGGGACGTCCTCTTTATCGATGAGGTGCATCGCCTCCCCAAGGTCGTAGAAGAATTCCTCTACCCGGCCATGGAAGATTTTTGCATCGATTTCATCTTTGACAAAGGAGCTCATGCCAGAAGCCACCGGTACCGGTTGGAAAGGTTTACGCTCGTCGGGGCAACGACACGGGCCGGGCTCCTCTCCGCACCCCTTCGGGAACGATTTGGAATATTGAGGAATCTCGATTTCTATGCCGTCGAGGAACTTTGTCAGGTCGTCCGGCGTTCGGCCGCTCTGTTGGGAGTCCCCATCGACGAGAAAGGAACGGAGGAGATAGCCAAACGGTCAAGAGGGACCCCCAGGATTTCGAACCGCCTCCTAAAACGGGTGAGGGATTTTGCCGAGATTCGAGGCCAGGGGAAGATCGACAAAACCATCGCCGACGCGGCACTCCGTCTGGAAGGAGTGGATGAGATCGGGTTAACCAGCCTCGACCGGAGATTCCTGGAGACGATCATCCGTTACTACAAAGGAGGACCTGTGGGTGTTGAAGCGATTGCCGCTACTCTCCAGGAAGAAGCCGACACCCTCGTGGATATGATTGAGCCCTTTCTTCTCAAGATCGGTTTTGTGGCAAGGATGCAGAATGGAAGGCGAGCCAGCGAGTTGGCCTATCAGCATTTCGGAATCGCGTATCCAGAGTCAGAGAGACAACTTTCCCTCCCCACCCGAAAGAAACATCCGTAATTTTTTTCAGCTTGACAACCCTTGCCGCTTTGTGTAGTATTTCCTAGCCATTCCTTTATTTAGGCGGATGAATGCACAACCATACTAATCCATTCAGAATTTGAACGTATACCCCGGGAGAGTTGATGAAGGCTCCATATTGTATCGAGGATACCTTTGTAGGGAGCCTTTTTGTTTTACCCCGGCAGCAGAAAGCCACGGCCTCTGGCCGTGTTTGAATGCGCCAACCTTTGGCCGGGATGTCGCCCCACATGGGCGTTGGTCAGATGCCACAGGCTTTGTCCGAGGGGCTCCATCTTTCCAGGCAGGGATTACCTGTGAGAAAAAGAATACCCGATCGCGCGGCGGAAAAACCGGCAAAGCGTTTGAGAGAAGAGCCGGGACAGCTCAGGCGCGTTCGAGAGGTGCTGCGGGAGAGTGAGGAAAAATCTCGCGCCATTCTCCAAAGCATCGAGGAACTCTATTATGAGGTTGACCTTGCCGGAAATCTTGTGGCCTTCAATCCTTCCATGACCGAGATTCTTGGATACTCGAAAGAGGAATTGATGGGCATGAATAATCGGCAGTACATGGATGAAGAGACAGCCAAGAAAGTTTATCAGACATTTAACCAGGTCTACCGAACGGGTCTTCCGACCAAAGCCTTCGATTGGGGTTTAATCCGAAAAGACGGTTCCCGGAGAATTCTTGAGACCTCTGTTTCTCTCCTGCGCGATGCCAAGGGGCGGCCCATCGGGTTTTATGGCATAGGACGTGATATCACCGAACGCAAAAAGGCAGAGAAGGCGCTACGGGAGAGCGAGGAAAAGTACCGCACGACGCTTCAGAGCATCGAGGAAGGATATTATGAAGTGGACCTTGCAGGGAATCTGACCTTTTTCAATAACGCCTTGGTCAGGTTTTCGGGATATTCGAAAGAGGAATTGACGGGGATGAACAGCCGAGGGTTGATGACCGAGGAAAGCGCTAAGAGGATGTTTCAAATTTTCGGCGAGGTTTACCAAACGGGGGAACCCGCAAATCCATTCGATTGGGAAATGATCAGAAAAGACGGCGCGAAGAGATTCATCGAAACCTCGCTGTCCCTGGTTCAGGATTCAAAAGGCAGGTCGACCGGGTATCGAGGGATTGCTCGCGACGTCACCGATCGTAAGAGAATGGAGGAGCAAGCCAAGATCCATCAACAGCAATTGATGCAGGCGGGAAAGATGGTCGCCCTGGGAACGCTGGTCTCGAGTGTCGCTCACGAGATCAACAACCCAAATAATTTTATCATGCTCAACACGCCACTCTTATCGGAGGCCTGGGAGGGTGTCCTGCCCATCCTGGAAGAATACTACGAGAAGAACGGCAATTTTGCGGTCGGCGGCATGAAATACACGGAGATGCGAGACAGCATCGCAGTCTTATTTTCCGGAATTCGAGACGGGTCGAGGCGGATCAAGCAGATCGTCGAGGACTTAAAGGACTTTGTGAGGAGGGATACCACGGATATGAGCCAGTCCGTCGATATGAATGCGGTGCTCAGGTCTGCGACCTCCCTCCTCTCGAATACGATTATGAAGTCCACAAATCATTTTTCAGTTGCCTACGGAGAGAATTTACCCCGCTTAAAGGGTAATTTTCAAAGGTTTGAACAAGTTATGATCAACCTGATTCAAAATGCCTGCCAGGCGCTGCCGGATAACCGAAAGGGTATTCTTGTGTCAACCTCTTACGATGAAAAAAAAGCCAGCATCATGGTCGAAGTCGAAGATGAAGGCACGGGGATTCCTTCGGAAATGCTGACTCATATCACAGACCCTTTCTTTACGACCAAATCCGATTCAGGAGGCCTTGGGTTGGGTTTGTCCATTTCTTCGAGAATTGTGAGAGAGCATGGGGGAACCTTGACCTTCACTTCGGAGCCGGGAAAAGGCACCCGGGCCAAGATTGTGCTGCCCATCTTGCAAGTGAATTCAACGCCGATGGAGATGAGAGAATGACGGAATCCTTCTATCCTCAACTGCCGGTTTTGATGGTCGATGACGAAGTACAGGCCCTCAACAGTTTTGAGATGGCGCTCCGCTCAGCCAGCATGAACCATATCCTTCGTTGCCAAGACAGTCGTAAGGTCATGGAAATCTTTTCGAGTCAGGAGATTGAGGTGCTGATGCTCGACCTCTCGATGCCCCACGTGTCGGGGGAGGAGTTGCTTTTGTTAGTCACCAAGGACCATCCCGAAGTCCCTGTCATCGTCATTACCGGGTCGAATGATGTCGATACGGCGGTCGCCTGTATGAAAACCGGTGCCTTCGATTACATGGTCAAGCCTGTTGAGAAAAGCAGATTGATTTCTGGAGTGAAGCGCGCGATTGAACTCCGTGAATTGCAGCGGGAGAACAAATTGCTCAGGGCGCACGTCTTGTCCGATAGGTTAGAGCACCCGGAGGCTTTTTCAGAAATAGTGACGGAGAGCCCGGTCATGCGATCCATCTTCCAGTATATTGAATCGATCTCCGTCAGCCCTCAACCGATCCTGATCACAGGCGAGACCGGCGTCGGGAAGGAATTGGTTTCCAAAGCCATTCACAGACTCAGCCAACGTAAAGGTGCTTTTGTCCCGGTCAATGTGGCGGGTTTGGATGACAATGTTTTTGCCGACACTCTTTTCGGGCACAGAAAAGGGGCTTTCACTGGCGCAGACCAGGCACGAAACGGTTTGGTGGAACAAGCCTCCGGGGGGACACTTTTCCTGGATGAGATCGGCGACCTGAGCCCTGTTTCCCAGGTAAAGCTCTTACGCCTCTTACAGGACGGCGAGTACTTTCCCCTTGGGTCGGATGTCGGAAAGCGCTCCGATGCCCGAGTTGTGGTCGCGACGAACCAGAATATTCAGGCCCTTCAAGAATCCGGGAAGTTCCGTAAGGATCTTTATTATCGACTCTGTTGCCACCAGATTCATCTCCCCCCGCTTCGTGAGCGCCGAGAGGATTTGCCCGTGCTTTTGGACCACTTCATCGAGAAGGCTTCTGAAACGCTGGGCAAGAAGAAACCCACCCCTCCGGGGGAATTGTTAACACTGCTTTCCACCTATGGGTTTCCCGGGAATGTAAGAGAACTCCAATCGATCATCCTGGATGCCGTGAGCAGCCACAAATCGGGGAAACTTTCCATGGAGGGATTCAAATCCTATCTCCGTCAAAAACAGCCTACGCTGGATGCGGATTCGAAAAATTCGTTCCAAGGGGAGAGGCTCCTGGTTTCTTTCTCTGAGCCATTACCCACCCTTAAGCAAACCGAGCAGTTGTTGATTTCTGAAGCCATGAAGCGGGCACGCCGAAATCAAGCCACCGCCGCTCAATTGCTCGGGATTACAAGACAGGCATTGAATAAGCGCCTAAAACAATGGGACCCATGAAGTTGTCGTAAGAAAAGGACCGGATTAGCCCTTGAGGATGTCTTTATTGATGTCGATTTTGGTCTTGGACCGGAGTTGACCGAGCCAATTCTGAAAGGCCTCTTCTTGCTTCTGGTAACTCAGTCGTTTTTCAAGATTCTTCTTCACGGATTGAAATTTGCTCTGATCCGCAGGCTCATGCCCGGATAACGTGACCACAAAGTACCCGTCTTTGGTCCGGATCACTTCTTTGGGCACGGGGTTTTTCTCCGTCAGAGAGGCGAGTATCCCCATAAATTCTCTGGCGGGGCCAATCTTGGGAACGATCCCCGTCGTCCGGGTGAAGAAGCCGGTCTCTGTCAGAGGAGTACCCTTTTCTCTCGCAACCTCTCGGATGTTCTTCCCTTTCCGAATTTGATTCAGGATTTCTTCAGCGACCTGACGGGCCTGTGCCTCGACCTTGATTTCGACGACCTTTCCTCTCACTTCCTCTTTCACCTCATCCAGAGGGGGAATCCGGGAGTCCTTTCGACCGACCTGCTTCAGGACATAGTAATTGGGCGGGATGTCCACGACGGGAGAAATCTCTCCCACCTTTAAGGAGAAAGCACTGGAATAAAAGAGAGGATTCTTGCCAACATCCGGGACCTCATCGCCTTCTTTGAACAGGCCGGTGGTTTTGATGGGAACACCCTTCTCTCTCGCGTATCCTTCCAGATCGCGGCTACGGAAAAGAGAATAGAAAGCGTCATCCGCCTTTCGAGAGGCTTCCGCCTTGGTCTTTTCCTTCTTTAAGGCCTCAAGGATCTGGCCTTTCACTTCTTCGAAGGTTTTTTGTTTCTCCTCCTTAACCTCCTCTATTTTAAAAATAAGAAACCCCTCTCGTCCGGAGAGTACTCCGCTCAAATCGCCCGCTTTCATCGAAAAGAGAGCGGATTCAACCGGTTCACCCAGCATCCCTTTTTGAATCCATCCCAGATCGCCTCCCTTTGGGGCGTTTTCCGCTTCGGAATACTGTTTTGCCAGAGAGCCAAAATCTTTCGTTTTTTTCGCCTTTTCCAAGATCTCTTCGGCCTTCTTCCTTTTAACCTCCAGTTGATCGGGCGACTCTTGAGCACCTGCTTTGATCAGGATGTTCCTCAGCTTGATCTGTTTGGGTATTTTAAAAGTATCTTTTCGGAGATCGTAGTACCGTTTCACTTCTTCCGGGGAAACCTGGATTTTACTTTCGAAATCGGAAGGTCGGAAGAGAAGATATTGAATCTGAACAAAAGCGGGGGTTCTGAACTCTTCTCGATGCTTCTCATAGTAATCTTTCAACTCGATATCGTTCGCGCTGACTTGATTCTTGAAAGAGTCAGGAGTGACCTTCAAAAAGGTGAGGTTGATCCGCTCGTTCTCGAAGAGATAGATGTCTAACACTTCATCCTCTGAGACCTTCCCTTCGTTCATTTTAATCAGGCTGACTGCTTTTGAAATCAGAAGGCTTTCTCTTTGGCTCTGCTCAAACTCGTCGGGCGTCATCCGGCTTGAGCGGAGAAATCCCTCATACCGCCTTCTGTCGAATTGGCCGTTAAACTGAAACGCTGGAATCGATTCAATGCCCGCCCTCAGTTCTTCGTCGGGAATGGCAAGCCCCAATCTTTTTGCCTCCTGTAGGATGAGGATCTTGTCGATGAGGCCATCCAGAATTTTGTCTTTCAGGCCGAGCTCTTCGATCATCTTGTCCGAAAAGGACGGGCCCAACGCATCTCGATACTGCTTGACGGCGTTCTGAAAAGCATCGCTATACTCCCTCCATTCGATGGTGGTGTTATTCACCTTGGCGACATAAGTCACTTTTTTCTCGCGGAAAAAAGAATACCCTCCCCACGAGATGAACGTGACAGCCACCAATACCAGTATGCCCTTGAGCATCCATGAGGATGCATGTTCTCTCAAGACTCTTAGCATGAGTTCTTTTTCCTCCGAAACCCAATAATAATCAATCCCTTCCAAAAACACAAGGGCTATCCGCGCCATTGGCTTCTGACCGAAACGTGCCCTGCAACCCTCGCCTTGTAGGTGGAGTCAAGGGGCACACTATGAGCGAAACTTCCTCTTCGGGAAGCCCCGCCGTGTGGGGAGGGAGCTTCCAAAGAATTTTCTTGATTCTTCCTGGTTTTTGGGTAAAGAATTCATCATAAGGGAGCGCCGAATTGCCTTGGGGGGAGCCATGTTCGAATTTCTATTGACCGAGGAAGAGAAGGGGTTACAGGAGGAGGTCAGAAGGTTCGTCAGGGAAGAGGTGCCGAGTTCACTCATTCGAGCCATGGATGCCGATCTGGTGAAATATCCGAGGGAATACATGAAAAGCCTGGCCTTACGGAATCTCCTCGGGCTTCGCTTTTCCAAAGAATGGGGAGGCAGGGGCATGAAGTGGACGGGGGAGGTGACGGCGATCGAGGAGATTGGCGTCCTCGGGTCGGGAATGAGTTGCCTCTATTCCCTGGTGAGCATCTGCGGCGAGGCGATCCATCATTTTGGGACTCCGGAGCAAAAGGGAAAATATCTGAAGCCCACCCTTGAGGGGACACTCTGCTGTGCGGAGGCGCTCACCGAACCCAGGGGAGGGTCCGACTTTTTCGGCGCGACCACCGTTGCGAGAAAGGATGGAGATCATTATATCCTCAACGGTCAAAAGCGTTTTGTCGTGGGAGCAGAGGGGGCGGATTATTTCTTGGTTTACGCAAAGACAGCGACGGACGCCGAGCCTCACCGATCGATTTCCAGCTTTATCGTGGAAAGAGATGCCAGTGTCGAAGTCAAGCACGTTTACGGGCTTCTGGGGTCGCGGGGGGGAGGGACAGGCCGTCTTTACTTCCATGACACCCGGGTGCCGGCAAAAAATCTCGTTGGCCCGCTTCATGGAGGCGTTTTGGTCTTCAACCGGATGATGATTCCTGAGCGTTTGACCACCGCGGCGGGAGCACTTGGCATGGCCCGGTGTTGTCTGGAGATCGCCACTCGGTATAGCGACCGGAGAAAGGCGTTTGGGGAGACGATTCGAAAATTTGAAGCGGTCAGTTTCGGGGTGGCCGATTCCATTGCAAAGCTGGATGCTGCCCGGAGCCTCGTCTATGTGACGGCAAAGCATGTGGATGAAGGATTTGATTCGAGAAGGATGGTCTCCGAGGCAAAAAAGACTTCCACGGAGATGCTCTGGGAGGTCGTCAACCATTCGATGCAGGTGATGGGGGGAATCGGGTATACGAATGTCTACCCGATCGAGCGTTTCTTCCGTGATGCCAGACTCCAGATGATCTGGACCGGAACGAATGAAATCATGAATCTTCTCATTCAGCATGAATTCTACAAAGAGACGTTGAGCAGGGCGAGTGGCGTCAGGGATGTGGAACGCGATGCGATGGACATGGAGGGAGAAGAAGAGAAGATCTATGAATGAATGAGCAAAGGGAGTCTCGTCATCGAATGGAGAGCGGAACCAACAGCCGGGTTCGAAAGCTTTAGAATGCGCACGTTTAAGGTGAGGCCATTGTCATTGGCACGAGAAAGTCTATTCTCCCTTGACATAGAAGCCACTGAGTCGCTTGGTTGAAAGGTTGGGCCCTAACGCTTTCTCACCGGCCCGTCGGTTCCCCCCTGCAGGATTTCTATAGCCTGTCTGTATAGGACACCGCCCCTCGGGGAGAGCACTAGGCTGGAAGGTTGGCTGGGGAATTGGTCATGGGGCATTGGTTATCGGGATGATATGACAGGAAACGATCGTATTTGCATCACCGGAATTGGAGTCGTCTCTCCGATCGGCATCGGGAAGGAAGAATTCCTTCTCTCGTTGAAGGAGGGTCGATCGGGCATTACGGAGATTGATGCATTCGATACCCATTTCTCCCGTTCCCAAAAAGGGGGGATGATCCGTTCTTTCCATCCCAAAGATTTCATCCCCGCGAGCAAAATCCGCCGCCTTGATCGGGCCAGCCAGTTTGCCATCGCGGCCTCAAAGCTGGCTTTGGCCGATGCTCATTTCTCTGTGACTCGGGAAAACAGCTCCAGGGTCGGGGTCGTTCTCGGGTCCGGTTTCTGCGGCCTGTCGAGCTCGGAAGAATTCCATCGGGGCCAGGTTCTCAAAGGGTTCCTTGATTTAAACCCCATGCTCTTTCCCAATACGGTTCCCAATGCCCCTTCCAGTTATGTTTCCATTGAGCTTGGAATCCAGGGGGTCAATTCCACCTTGGTTCAATCCTTCTGTACGGCAGAGGCCGCCGTTATTTTTGCCTGTGATCAACTGCGAAAAGGAAGGGCAGACCTGATCCTCACGGGTGGGGTCGATGAACTGAGTGAGTTTCTGTTCCGGGGATTTTCAGAGCTTCATCTCCTGGCCACGGATCGGGGATATGGAGAGAAGTCCCGTCCTTATGACAAAATGAGAAACGGCATCGTATTGGGAGAAGGTGCCGGATTGTTGGTCCTCGAGAGGGAACAGCAAGTTAGGTCAAGGGGGGGAAGGATTTATGGTTACCTCCTGGCCTATAGTCTCGTGGGAAAATCATCCGGGGGCGACCCGTCAGAGGATTTGGGGCGTTCGATCAAAATGACACTCGAGGGCAGGAAAAGGATTTTTGTCGATTATCTCAGCGGGGCTGGCAATTCATCCAAAGATTTGGACGCCGCGGAGGCCAAAGGGGTGAATAAGATTTTTCAATCCCAGTCTCATCGGATTCCCGTCAGCTCCGTCAAGTCGATGACGGGAGAAGCCATCGCCTCCGGAGGGATGCGAATGGTGGCCGATGTTCTTTCGATGGAAAATGGCTTCATTCCGGCGACGCTCAATTATCTGAACCCGGATCCGGCCTGTAATCTCCGGTATGTTATCAAAGAAAAATTGGACCGAGAGATCAAAACAGTTCTCCACTTGGGGATTTCGCCGGAGAATTGCTTTTCATCTTTCCTGATGGGTGTCGAATGGAATGGATAGCCGGCCATTGGAAACTCATCCTCCTCTTTACCGGCATTCACTTCACCCTGGGACGATCTTTCTCTGTTTTTTTTGCCATCATCAATCAAATGCCTGCCTTCCTCTACTTTCCTTTGGCTCTGGCCTATGATTATGTTCAAATCCCCGTCTATGGGGCCATCTTGGAACATTCGAGCAGGAATTTCTTCCCCGTGCGGTGGTTAAAGAACAAGACCGATCATTTCCTGACTCATTTGAACGAAAGGCCAATTTTAAAAAGGGTGATGTCCCTGGGGAATGTCGGATTGATTCTGCTCTCCGCTCTTCCGATTCGAGGCTTCGGAATTCTCTCAGCGAGCATCGTCAGTTTCTTTCTCAAAAAAGGAAGGGTGGAAGGGACCGTTCTCCTGATGACAGGCTCCTTTATCGGGATTTTTATCATCATAGGAATTGCAAACGGAATCCTCAGAATCCTTTCTTTCTTCTAAGAGGGTGGCCGCAAAATCGCCTCCTTAGCTGAACCCACCCCCACCCTTTTCCTTCCGCTGAAGGGGAGGGAAATCGTAACGTTCCTCCCCCGAAGAGGGAAAATTGCCATTCTCCTCCCCTCTCAAGGGGGAGGTTAGGAGGGGATGGGGTCTCAAGGCACCCAATCGCCTTTTGGATTTTTTTTGTACAACGAGTGGGTTAAGATAAAGGTTGCAAAGGGGCGAGAGAAACAGGATAGCTGCGTGGGGCTCAGCAACATAAACGATATGATGTCAGAACAACTCGATACGCGTAAAAAGAGGGCTCTGCTGATCTTTCCCAGGGAGAAAGGAATCAAATTTTCCAATGATACCCTTTACCCTTTTCCGATTTTAGGCCTTACCCTCCTGGCCGCTCTTTTTCCAAAATCCTATGAGGTCAAGATCATCAACGAAGTGGTTGAAGAGGTTGACTTCGACGCCGAGGTGGATCTCGTCGGGATCACCGGTCTCACCTGTGTGATCAAGAGGGCCTACGCGGTCGCCGACCGGTTTCGTAAAAGGGGAGTCAAGGTGGTTTTGGGAGGCATTCATCCCAGTCTGTTGCCCGAAGAAGCCAAAGAACATGCCGACTCGGTCTTCATCGGCGAGGCGGAAGGGATGTTTGACAAGGTCCTCCAAGACTTTGAGGCCGGGAAACTCGAACCCTATTATAAGAATCAAGCCTGGCCAGATTTGAAGGGCATGCCCCATCCGAGAAGGGACCTTTTGAACAAACGTTACCGGCCATTTTTCAAAGTGATCGAGACGACCCGCGGTTGTCCGAACCGGTGCGAATTTTGCTCCGTTCCAATCATCAACGGAAAGCGTTATCGACTTCGGTCCCTCGAAGAGATCGATCATGAGCTGTCCATGATCATCAAGAAGAAGGGTGAATATCTCATGGTAGCCGATGATAACGTGACGGCGAAAGAGGACTATGCCTATGGCCTTTTTGACCTGTTCAAGCATTACGGAGTGAAGTGGATGGGTTTTACGACCATCAAGATTGCCCTGAACGAGATGCTCCTCAGAAAGGCTCAGGAAAGCGGCTGCCTCTCGCTCTTCATCGGCTTTGAGTCGCTTCTCCAGGAGAATCTGGACGGGGTCTCGAAACGATTTGTCGACGCAAAAGAATTGTCGAAATGGATCCAAACGATTCAAGGCCGCCAGATCGGCATTCAGGGCGCCTTCATCTTCGGATTCGATGAAGATGATTCCAGCGTCTTCAAAAAGACGGTCGAGTTCGTCCAAAAAAACAGGATCGAACTTCCCACCTTTTCAATTCTGACGCCCTTTCCGGGAACCCCCCTTGAAAAGCGGCTGGAAGAGGAAGGAAGAATTTTCGACCGTGACTGGTCCCATTATGACATGAGTCATGCGGTCTTCAAGCCAAAGAAGATGACGGTCCAGGAACTCCAGGAGGGATACCTCTGGGCCCAGAAATACGTTTGTGCCCCCCGATCCATCTTGAAACGGTTGGTCTGGGGGCCCCGGAATCACTTCTTTCACTTCCTGATGTCAAACTTCATTCTCCGGGGAGCTCAGATGGAAGTGATTCGAAGGATCCGGAAGAAAGAACTCCCTCATGAAAATTCTACTCGTCTCCGTCAATCGTGAGAGAATGCCTTTTCCCGTTTTCCCTCTGGGGCTGGCTTACATCGCCCGGGGATTGAGGGATGCAGGACATCCGATCGAGGTCATCGATCTCTGTTTTTCTCAAGATGTGCCGGAGGATCTTAAGAACACCCTTGATCGCTTTCACCCCGAGCTGATCGGCATCTCGTTAAGGAATCTGGATAATCTCACCTATCCCACTTCCGTCTCTTATCTCAAAGAGGTGGAGGAGGTCATCGGGGTTTGTCGCCAATACGGCTCGTCCCGGGTGGTCATCGGGGGATCGGGGTTTTCCTTAGCCCCCCGAGAGCTTCTCCAGCACTTGGACGTCGATTTTGGGATTATGGGAGAAGGCGAGGATGTTCTTTTGCAATTGGTCAGGAGTCTCGAAAAAGGTGAGCCGATCTCTCCCTCTTCTCATCTCTTCATCAAAGGAAAACCTTTTTTGCCTTTGATTGAAGGGGCTCGGGTTTTTCCTCTCAAAGATCCGGATCGGAGTTTTCTTGACGGGAATCGTTATTTGGAAGAAGGAGGGATGGGTAATATTCAGACGAAGCGTGGCTGCCCTTTCTCCTGTATCTACTGCACCTATCCTTTATTAGAGGGGAAGCGGGTCAGGCTGAGGAAGACGGAAGAAGTGGTGGACGAGATTCAGCGCCTCGTGGAAGAGGGAGTGGATTACCTCTACTTTGTCGATGATATCTTCAACTATCCCCCGTCCTTTGCAGAAGCGCTCTGCAGGGAGATGGTTCGAAGAAAGATCGATGTCAAATGGAGCGCTTTTGTCAACCCGGCTTTTCTGAATGAAACGCTCCTCCGATGGATGAAAGAAGCCGGGTGTAGCGGGATCGAGTTTGGAACGGATTCGGGGTCCCCGCGAATGCTCGAGAATTATAAGAAATCCTTCACCCGGGAAGACGTTATTCGTTCCTCAAAACTCTGCTCAACCTTGGAGATCAATCACTGTCATTATCTCCTCTTCGGCGGACCGGGCGAAGACGAAGGGACGATTGAAGAATCTTTTCATTTAATGGATCAGCTCGACCCCACGGCGGTGATCGCCATGTTGGGTATCCGAATCTATCCGGGGACGGAGATGAAGCGGCTCTCTCTCGCCCAGGGGGTGATCCGTGAGAATGCTAATCTTATGTATCCCTATTTTTACATCTCTCCAACCTTAGGAGAGAGGTTGAACGAGATTGTTCAGGAGAAAGCGCTTGCCAGAAAACGTTGGATCGTCCCGGGATTGGAGATTAACGTCACGAAAAATCTGATCGAACAGATACGGAAATTCCGAATTCGTGGGCCCTTATGGGAATTGGTGGGGAGGATGAAAAGACCCAGGGTCAGACCCCTTAGTGAACCAATGTGATCCCTTGGCTTGTGCTTTAATTTGGCATTTGAAACTCGAAGCACGAAATTCGAAACTCGAGACAAGTTCGAATGACCAAAGCTCCAAATCCTAACTAGGTACACGAAAGGGTTCAACATTTTGGTAATTTGAATTTTGTGATTGTTTCGAATTTCGATATTCGGATTTCGAATTTCTAAAAATTGGGGGCTGAACATGCTATTGGAGAATCAGGTGGCCATTGTCACCGGGGGGACGAGAGGGATCGGAAGAGCGATCTGCCTGCTCCTCGCGGAACAAGGGGCAAAGGTCGTCGCCAATTTCTCAAAGGACGCAAAGGCAGCGGAAGATTTGAAGAGGGAAGCCGAGTCCAGAGGCCTGAGCCTGGACTTCTTTAAAGCGGACGCGACGCAGTCTGATCAAGTTAAAGAGATGGTGGAGAAGACTTTTGCTCAACACGGAAGGATCGACATCCTGGTCAATAATGTAGGCCTTGTCCGGGATAACTTTCTCATGCTGATGAGCGATGAGGACTGGGAATCTCTCGTCAGAACGAATCTGACGAGCCTTTTTTATTGTTGCAGAATCGTGACTCGAAAGATGATCCCCCAGAGAAAAGGGAAGATCATCAACATCTCCTCGATCAGCGGGATTCTGGGCACCCCGGGTCAGGCCAATTATGCGGCGACCAAGGGGGGAATGATCAGCTTCACAAAATCCCTTGCCCGAGAGTTGGGGCCCTTCAACATCCATGTGAATGCGGTGGCTCCGGGTTTGATCGAGTCGGAAGTGGTTTCCAGGATGCCAAAAGAGAAAGTAGAGGCAATCGTCAAATCCTCCAGCCTCGGAAGGATCGGCAAGCCGGAAGACGTCGCTCAGGCCGTCCTTTTTCTCGCCTCAGAACATTCGAACTATATCACCGGACAGACCATTGTCGTAGACGGCGGAATTGTCTGAAGAATTTCAGATTGCAAATTGCAGATTTTAGATTTAGGACCTGAACCTATTCGCGGAGGTCATTTCTCCCCATGATGGGGGAGGAACATAACAATCTCCCTCCCCCTGAGGGGGAGGGAAGGGGTGAGGGTGGGATTGCCGGGGGTTTCCCGAGATTCTTTGTAGGGAACGCATCTATGCGTTCCTCACAGTGCTAAATCACCGCACTGCAAAGCCGGTCGCTCTCTTAGGCAAACAAAGCGTCCCGCTCAGCAAGGAGTTGACGGAGCACGGAGCGATGGCAGTGCTGCTCGTCGTTACAATAACATCCAACCGAGAAATTGGTTTGGTGCGATAACGCGGCGAGCAGATCAAGGACCCGACTGTTCTCCGGTCGGCTCATTTCCGAGCGGAAGCGCTTGATGAAAGACCGCCAATCGGCCTCATTCTTAGCCGATTGAGCAGCCTTTACAAGCTGCTCGCTGGGCGAGAGGTTAGGCAGCCAGACATCATAGTAATTGCGTGACGCAAATTCTTTTTTGGGGACGCCTCTTGGTGGACGCCGGACTGTCCCGATGCGCAGCCCTTCGTTGCTTGCGCGGGGGCTTCCAAGTTGTACGATACGAACTGCCATGGATTCACCTCCTTTGAAGACAACGGATCGATCCCACATTCCTTAATCCGGGGAGGGACCCTGTTCTACCAGGTGCCCGGCCGGAGAAGCGGCCCCTTGGAGCGAGGCCAGCGCGCCCGGATCTGTTTTGTTCTGCCGAAATACATCGAGAAATTGAGTCCCAGGGCTGTCAGCCAATTCGTGCTCGGCGCCCGAAACATCCTTCGGAAGATTGAGCGCGGCGCCGAACAAAATTTCTTGGCCCAGAAGAATCCCTCTTCCAGTTCCTCAGGCGACATGTGGACGGGCCTGAAGAGGACATGGGAACCGTCATAAAGGCGCCAGTCGGAAGACTCGGGCAAAAGCCTCCCTTCCTTGCTCAGTTTTGCTCGCAAGCGGGTCGCCGGGTAGGGAGTGAGGATACCGAAGACAGGAACCTGGACGCCGGCCGTTTGGACAAAATCCACTGTCTTGCGGAAGATATCCTTTCGATCATTTTCATGGCCGAAGATGAAGGCGCCTTCCACAATGATCCCGTGGTCGTGGAAGATCTGGATATACTCTTTCATCCGGTCCGTTCGAACCCACGATTTATGCGAGGTGTCCAGATTTTCCTGGGAGATCGATTCAAAACCGATGAAGAGCTCGATGCATCCCGATTTGGCGGCGAGGTCCGCCAACTCACGGTCTCTTGTGAAGGCCACCGAAGCAAAACTTCCCCACTTTATCTTGAGCGGGATGAGGGCTCGAAAGAGTTCCTTCGCGTAATGGGGGTTGCCGCCGATATTGTCATCCACGAAGAAGACCGTTCTTGACGATGCCTGTTCAAGGGAAGTTCGGAGGTCACGGATGACGTCCTCTACGGGCCGCAGACGGTATCTGTGCCCGAAGAAAGGAGTGATGGAGCAAAAATCGCAGTCATGGGGACAACCGCGCGTGGCCTGGATGGAGTGGAGGAAACGGCGGTGCCTGGGATGAAGCAGGTCAAATCGCGGATGGGGCACTTTTGTGATATCCGCAAGTTCCTCGCTTTGGTAGATTCCCTTCATCCTGCCATTTTCCAGGTCCGAAAGAACGCGATCGAATACCCCTTCTGCCTCACCTACGACGACAGCATCGGCGTGATGGAGCGATTCTTCCGGCAGGGCCGAAGGATGCATGCCTCCCATCAAAACGGGGATCCCCTTGTTGCGAAAATGATCTGCCAGCTCATAAGCACGAGGGGCATTGAGGGTCAGCGTCGAGATCCCCACCAGGTCGGCCTTCCAATCAAGGTCGATTTCCTCGATGGCTTCGTCGGCAACGTGGACTTCCCAGCTCTCGGGAAAGAGGGCTGCCACTGTAATCACCCCCAGGATCGGAAAGACGGAAACAGGCTGCTCGGCCACCACGAGTGATTTTTCGGTTGAATGGATCAGGAGGGCTTTTGGCACGGAGGGATTATAAGGCAGTTCGGCTCAAAAAACCAGTTTGGGGATCGGATTGTCGGAGGTCCTATGCACTGCCGGAGACTGAATCCACCCGACCCGTTTGCACCAGGCTGAGCATCTCATCCCTTCTTGGACGATAGATCACCATAGCGGCGGCAGAAACCAGGATCAGCAGATATAAATCCGTAGAGTTCTTCCCCAGAAAGAAAAGGATAAGACCGTAAACCCCGATACTTTCCGACAGGGCCAGAGCTACGATCGTGGCGGCCGAATATTTTTGAAGAGTAAGTTGTTCCAGAGCCTGCGCGGGTTGGCTGACTTGGCTTCTTCCGGACATGATAAGCTTTCGGACATACTTCGCAGCAATCAAGGTCGCAATCGCCATCACATAAAAAACTGCTCTGAGTATCGTGAACATCTCCACGCTGATCGATGGCTGCACGTTGGTCGCGACCCGTATTGCCACAAACAAATAGACGGCCAGTGATATCAACATGGCGAACCAGATGATCCTCAGGATCATCAACCGTTTATCAACTTCTCGTTCAGTCATCACCCCTGATCGACTCCTTCCGAGGCGGGTTCAGTATATACTTCAACACGATCCCGGCCCTTTTCTTTTGCAAGGTACAAAGCCTTGTCGGACTGTCTAATCAAGTCCTCATAGGAAACGGACAGATGATTGTCTGCGGTTGCCACACCGACGCTGATGGTGACCATCCCCTCAGGAGATGATTTCTCGTGTTCTATTCCCAAATTCTTGACGGCTGCGCGTATTTCCTCCGCGATGAAGATGGCACCCTCTAGAGTCGTATCAGGCAAAACAACGATGAATTCTTCTCCGCCGTATCTCGCACAAAAATCGCTCGGGCGCTTTAATGTTTTCTGTATGGCCAGCGCCACTTTCTTAAGACATTCATCCCCACGCTCATGACCATAGGTGTCATTATAAGGTTTGAAATGGTCGATATCGACCATGAGGACCGATAGGGGATATTTGTTTCTTCGGCTGCGATTGAATTCTGTTCGTGCGCGGTCTAAGAAACTGCGTCGGTTGGGAATGCCGGTTAAATCATCCGTGACCGCTTGATTTTTTATCAATTCATAGGCCTCGCTCAGTTTTCTGCCAAAAAGAGCTATTCCCAACAGCCCCACTAAGCCAATGGCGATATGGCCGATGGTCAAAGCCATGAACGGTATTTGAGGGACGAAAGGCAGGGTGACACTGATGCCCCCTCGGATGTCCCCTTCGTGGTATCCGTGTTGAGCATGGCAGGGCAAACATTCCTTTTCCGTTTTCAGCGGAGCCATATAAAAAAAAGTCTTGTTTGATGCGTCAACCACGATCTGGCCAATTTCCTGTGTGCCTTTTTCAAAAGCCTTTAAAGCGAGTTCTTCGCGCGGCGTGGGCCTATTTTCAGGGCGGATAGGTCTCAGGCTGGTTAAATGGAAATGGATCCCTTCCCGTTTGGCTGCGATCTCAGCAATTTGCCTGGTCATAAAAGAGGGGTTGACCTTCGTCAGTTTCAAGTTCTTATTCACTTCGATATCCCTCAACGGGTCGTTGAGATAGGGGTTCGGCTGCGTGTCTTCGGTGACGGGAACGTAGACCCCCCCATGCATCGCGTTCCACGATCGAGAGATCAAGACCTGGCTGAAAAAACTCCTCGCTGTTTGAAGGGCAATCGCGTTCTGTTCTTTATTGGCGTTGAGATAATTCCAGACAAAGGATGTGCCGACCAAGATAATCCAGATCGAACCCACAATGAATATGGTTCTTTTCATAGACTATGCCTGTCACAACCCTTTCTATCCAAAAAGGCCGGACAACAACTCTCTTTTCAGACCTGGGCGTTCATCAGGTGCGACAAGCTCCCCACTCGGAGCCGGTCTTTTCGGTCGTTAAAGTACTTTGCATTGATCTCTTTGGGTCCCATGTCCTCGACCCGTCGAAAGCCCATGGCTCGAAGATCTCTCGTCAGCACCTCCGGGTCGAAGAAGGCTTGCCACGGCTCCCCGGCGGACCCGACGCGTCGTGCAAGGGCATCGAACCGTGCCCGCTGGTCGGCGCTCAACAACGATGGCGAGATCATATAGTCGAAGACGATTCCGCTTTCCCTCGGCGCCGATGCGATAAAACGCAATGTCGCCATCACGGTCTCGGTCGTTAAGTATTCCGTCACGCCGAGCCACGAAAAGAACGTGCAATTGGCCGGATCGTAACCCGCGTCCCGCAGCCCCTCTTCGAGGGTCTGCGTTTCAAAATCGACGGGAGCGAAGGTGAGATCAGCGGGGAGTGTCATACCGATTTCATCCAGGCGCGCCCGCTTCCAGGCTTGTGTCGCAGGGTGGTCGACTTCGAAGACATGCAGCGTTCCTTTAGGGTAGGGGTTCCGGTAGGCAAACGTGTCAAGCCCTGCACCCAGAATGACGTATTGGCGCACGCCACGTCGGGCGCCGCGGGCGAGTTCATCCTCGGCATATCGGCTCCGTGCGGCTACGAAAGCTCGTAGGTAGGGTGACAAGGGCGTGGATTCGTATTGACGTGGGTCGGCCTGCAATGCCAAAGCACTCTCTTTGCCGATGATGCGAAGTGCGACGGGGTCATCGAAAATCTTTGGATCGTCCAGGAGTTGATGCGCCGCGCGTCGCATCGCAACGCGCTCCGCCGTCACGCTCGGCCGGTTTTCTTTCACGACGAGATCTCCCTTTGGAGATTCATGAATTAATTTTTTTATTCTATCATGCTTTGACGAAGGTTCCCATTCCTATCTCTCGTCATCTGCTAAGCACTTCTTAATTTGACATTAAAGCGATACCGACGACGATGACAAAGGCGCCGACCATATTCATCACGCTTATTTTTTCTGCGAAAATAAGATGGGAGAGAATCACCATGAAAAAGATGCAGCCTCCGGAGAAGACAGGATAGGCGATGCTCAAATGGATGTCCTTCAGCGCCTTCGTGAAGAACAATATATTAATCCCGCCGAGAATCAAGCCGGAGGCGAAGAGGATGAACCAGAAAATATCGCTTGGCTTGTTTGAAATGCTTTTATACAAGAGATAGGACGCAACATTAAAAGCCACCGACAAGAATAAATAAACGTATTTCATGAGTTATCTCCTACCATTATCTTCGAGGCTGAAGGTTAACGACCGTAGTCTGCGGTGGCGGTAACCATCCGCTGAAATAAGAGGTATGCTAACCAGAAAGTATACCAAGTATGGGCGGCAAAGTCATCCCAATCATAGAAGCAGACAGACCGAGAAGAATATTCTTTAATCTTTTCTTCTCGGAGTTGTTAGTTTCAATTCTGATGACCTTGCTGAATCTGTAATAGTCTTCACCCCACCCCAAGAAGTACCTCACGTCGTACCCTCGCCTTCGAAGAGATGTCTTAATCTGGAGGAATAATAAACTGAAACTAGCTATAGAGGCAAAAAGAAGAAACTCGATGAAAGATTCCATGTTTGGCTTGTTTATACTAATTGCTAACGTAAAGGTCACCGACAACCTGGTTTATTGACGATCCGACCGAACGAACGCTAGAGCCCTTTCTATTGTCTTCTAAGACTTATTGCTCCATAGAACCCGAATGGATGTTGATCGTCTGGTTTAATAGCAGCGATCTTAAACAGTCTGCCGTCACCAGCCAGCTCGCCCGTGCCGCCTACCTCCAATGGTCTACCCTTATGAATCATGTAGATAGCAGCATTGCGAAGGACATCAAAATCACGACTTAATTCTTCCTCAGGACAAATAATCTGAAGGTCTGGCAACCAGAATTGGTCCATGCCGTGGGTATGGATTTCGGTATCCGTTGTGCCAGAGATTGTTTGGACATTGACGAACAACCTGAAGAGATCTGTGAGGGTTATTTCCCTTTTGTCAAATATACCGCTCGGATAGCTTGGCAAGGGCGTATATGACTGTGCTGATGAATCCACATAACCGCAAACGGGGTAGCGCTTGGAAAGGGTGAGTAAAAGTTTGGCGGTGAACAGCATTCTCTCCTTCGGATCATCGGGCCCTCGAATGTAATCTAAATCAAAGTACGCCTTATGATTCCTGAGTGAGCTTATCCCGGGCACTGATATAATTTGACCATTTGTAAACCCTCTGTCAGAAGCTTGGACTAGAACCTCAGTTCTCTCTTTACTGAGTGGTTTGCTGTTCCAAGCCAGAAGTAGATTGTTCTTGTCCACCCCCTCACTGATTACGTATCCTTTCAAATTAGCTTCGAGAGACTCATTGCAACGAGTTCGGCGAAACTTGCGTCCGAGCTCGTTATCGTCAGCGCAGATAACAGCGATGCCCCACATTTCTTTGAACGCCCTGGCCAGGTCTTCGGGATTAAAGGGTTTGGATTCGGACAATGGGACGCAGAGGTTGACATAGTAGTTGTAGTTTCTGCTCTCAATTGATGCCGACCGATGCCTAGAAATAAAGAAGATGACAGCCACAGCAATGATAATTCCTATTGTGATGCCTATCAATTTCATATCTCAGATTCCTAACGTTTGATATTTGCTATCGCGAAAGCCATCCGTTATCACGCTGCTTTCTTTTGTTGTTCCATTAGAATATTGGATGCAATACCTTGCCGAACGATGTTCTGTAGTTTTTCTGAAGGTTTCAGTTCATCCGGGCTGCTCACCAGATTGACGATATTACGAACCACCTGCACCGGCGTGACAAGAAAACCCCAGGGAAATCCCCACCACCCGAACAGAAAAGAAAAGATTGCGTCCCCGATTTGGCTCTTGATTCCACAGGATCGGCAACAAATGTGGGGTCTGCTACTCCAGGACGTGTAAACAAGCAAAGAGTAAACTCGATAGGACGTATGGACGTCGATGGGGCCATTGCCCTGGCACTTCGGACACAATCCTCGATGAATTTCGCCCGCGTGTTTATCCACAATATCTTGCGGTATCTTCCTTGATAGCATGAGTGGGCGACCTTTTTGATGGCATTTCGCATTGCAAAACCGTAAGTCACTATCACGGACCCCGCCGAAAAGAATGGAACTCCCACAGTAAGCACATGTTGCCATAACAGCCTCCTTTGGTTAGTTGCCTCAGAGTTCTTTTCTCACATAACGCTGCTCATCAGCCGAAACCGGAGCGCGTAGCACGAGGGGAACCAAACCGCGTAGCGATTGGTCGGTCGGCGGCATGGGCTCGTTATGCGAGTAGCTAAATTCATGCGCCCAGCTCTGTGAGTTTGGGGAAGACAACCGCCAGAGTCAATATAGCAGCCGCGACCAAAAACTTCACCAATAGCTCTAGCATAGAACTACGCCAAATCTTCTTAGAGCCTTCTGGGTTGCTCCACTCACCGGGCATATCATCATCAATGGTGATGAGGTGCCCCGCAAAAATAAGGCCCGCCAGCCCAGCAATAGTGTAAATGTAAGGCACCGAAAATAAGATCGATAGGATTGCACAAAGCGCGATTGTCACCGCTGTTGCACCGACTACCCACTTCAACCAATACCTATTCATACCGCACACCTATTTTTATAGTAGCCGAAATTCCGATTTGGCTGAAAACGTCCCGGTGATGTCATAAGATTCCTGTAAAAACAAAAGAGCATGGGGTATCCTTTCAGGTTGGTGAAACCCATCCCGAAGAGATCGGGAGAAAGGAGCCCATGCCATGCAAAGAATACCACCATCGCAACAGATTGGACAAGAGATTTCTTCGTTGCTTTCTGAAGGAATCAAGGGAGAGGGAAGCATTTTGACGGAACTGGTGACCAAGGCCGTTGAGCGTGTTCTGCAGGAAGCTCTGGAGCAGGAGCAGACGGACTATTTGGGCCGAGATCATTATCAGCGCCGCCGCGAGGAGGACCCTCATCGTGGCTATCGCAGTGGATATGAACCGAAGCGAGTGAAGACGGCGGAGGGAGAGATCCAGGTCAAGGTACCTCAGGTCAGAGAGAGCTTGGAGCCCTATCACTCTCGGATTCTTCCTCAGGCAAAGGGGTTGACTCCTTCGTTGGAACGATTGGTTCAGGAGATGTATGCTCGGGGCCTTTCGACTCGGGATATTGAAGATCTGTTTCAGGATGCTCAGGGGCAGCCCCTTCTGTCTCGGACAGCCGTCCGTGAGATGACCGAGGCGCTGTGGGAGGAATATGAATCCTTTTGTCAGAGAGACTTGAGCGGCTTTGAGGTCGTTTATCTCTTTTTGGATGCTGTTTACGAGTCGATGCGATTCTATCGGGGGCCGAA
>Ga0335070_10001341_pt1 | contig 28408 bp, 23 predicted proteins | sample Lox_Sample_13_FD_206722 | JGI IMG/M metagenome (GOLD analysis project Ga0335070, IMG submission 206722) | Soil microbial communities from Loxahatchee National Wildlife Refuge, Florida, United States - Lox_Sample_1.3 | ecosystem: Environmental > Terrestrial > Soil > Wetlands | place: USA...
AGGAGGAAGCGGACGAGCGTCAAGCAGAAGGGCTGGCGCACGACGAGGCCCGGTGGGCGGCGCGTCGCGAGTTGGGCAACCTCTTGTTGGTGCAAGAGGACACTCGCGCCGTGTGGGGGTGGACGATCGTGGAGCAGGTTGGCCAAGACCTGCGCTACGCTTTCCGGACCATGGCCACCAACCGGCTGTTTACGTTGCTGGCGGTCGCGTCGCTGGCGTTGGGAATCGGAGCCAACACGGCGATTTACAGCTTCATGGACGCGATCCTGCTGCGCTCGCTGCCGGTGCCGGACCCGGAGTCGCTGGTGGTGCTGAACTGGCACACCAGGCAGGTTGCGCGTGACACCGTGATGCACGGCATGAGCGGCAACACCTATGACGATCCCAAGACGGGAACAACGGCTGGAATCTTGCCCTTCCCGGCGTTCGAGCTTTTCCGGAAGAACGATTCGGTGTTTTCGAGCGTCTTCGCTCATTGCAGAAATTGGCAAGTGGCAAACCTGAACGTGACGATCAAAGGCCAGGCCGACCTTGCCGACGGCTGGAACGTGTCGGGCGACTATTTTCGCGGACTCGGTGTGCCCCCGGCTGCCGGGCGGCTGATCATTCCGGACGACGACCGGGCGGGATCTGCGGCCGTTGCGGTGGTTAGCTATGGGTACAGCCAAAGGCGTTTCGGCGGTCCGGCCAACGCAGCCGGCCAGCGGATTCTGATCAACAACCTGCCCTTCACTGTGGTGGGAGTTGCACCGCCTGAGTTCTTCGGAGTGGATCCGGCGGCGGCTCCGGACATTTATCTTCCGATGCACGCCAATGAATTGCTGGGCGCGGGCCATCAGTTTGGCTTTCGACCGGAGGATTACCTCGATCCGAACGACTATTGGGTCCAGGTAATGGGCCGGCTGCGTCCCGGAGTCAGTCTTGCGCAAGCGCGGGCGGCGCTGGCGCCGGCGTTCCGGCAATGGGTGGCGAGCACCGCCAGCAACGACGCGGAGCGTGCAAATCTTCCCGAGCTCGTACTGCAGGGAGGCGCGGGTGGATTGGACAGCTTGCGCCGGAAGTACTCGAAGCCGCTTTCTGTGCTAATGACGCTGGTGGGATTGATCCTGGCGCTGGCGTGCGCCAATGTCGCCAATCTGATGCTGGCGCGCGCCGCGGCGAGAAGGCGGGAAATCGCGATACGGCTGAGCGTGGGTGCCGGCCGGCTTCGCGTGGTGCGGCAACTGCTGACGGAGAGTGTTCTCGTGGCGTCGCTGGGCGGGGCTATGGGAGTGATGTTCGCGATCTGGGGGATCCGTTTCCTTACGCTTCTGCTGAGCAACGGCGAGGCGAAATTCACGCTACACGCGGAGTTGAACTGGCATGTGCTGGGCGCCGCAGCCGCGCTTTCCCTTCTGACGGGCATGTTGTTCGGCCTGGCTCCGGCGCTCGAATCCACGCGTGTGGACGTCGTGGCGGCGCTGAAGGAAACACGTGCGGGGCGTCCGTCGCATTCTTTCCGGCGTGTGAGCTTGAGCCGACCATTGATGGTGGGACAGATTGCAATCTCCCTCGTGATGCTCGTCGCGGCGGGGCTCTTTGTGCGGACACTCTCGAACCTGCATTCGATTGACCTTGGGTTCAACCGCGAAAACGTCCTGCTGTTCCAGTTGGATGCCCGAAAGGCCGGGCACAAGGGCCCGGAGATTAACGCCTTTTATGGCGATCTGCGCCAAAGGTTCAGCGCGATCCCGGGCGTGCGCAATGCGAGTCTGGCGCGGAACTCGCTTATCGACAACTCGCACGCAATGCCCATTAGCGTACTCGGGAAGGCTCCCAATCCCTCCAACCGTTTTTTGACCGTGGGACCCGCATTCTTCACAACCATGCAGATTCCGATTCTGGCCGGCCGTGATTTCGAAGAACGCGACCGGCCCGGTTCGCCGGCCGTTGCGGTGATCAACGAGGTGTTTGCCAAGTCCAATTTCGGCGATCGGAATCCACTGGGGCAGCACCTGATTTTGCGAGAAGCTGGGGAAGGGGACCGCATCGGGCGAGACATGGAGATCGTTGGGGTATCCAGGAATGCGCGCTATGACGGTTTGACGAGGGCTATCCCGCCGGTGGTGTACATGCTGTACAACCAGGGCTACCCGCAACCGGACCAGATGGTGTACGCGCTGCGCACGTCGGGCGACCCGCTCCGCTATGTCAACTCCGTCCGCGAAATCGTGCGCCAGGCGGACGCACGTGTGCCCATATCGGAAATACAAACCCAGGTCGAGGACATCGATCACCTCATCAACCAGGAGATCACGTTTGCCGAGTTGTGCAGTGCCTTCGCAATCCTGGCGTTGGTGATCGCCTGCGTGGGTCTCTATGGCACTGTTTCGTATAACGTGGCGCGCCGCACCGGCGAGATCGGCATCCGTATGGCGCTGGGGGCACAGCGCGGCGGAGTCGTGCGGATGGTTCTACGTGAAGTCTTGGCGGTGGCGGCGGTTGGGCTGGCGACCGGCATGGCCGTGGCGCTCGGCACCTCGAAATTTGTAGCATCGTTTCTCTACGGAATGAAGCCCAACGATCCCCTGGCGTTTACGGTGGCGGTGGTGACATTGTTGGGCGCTGCGCTTCTGGCCGGCTACGTGCCAGCGCGCAAGGCATCTCTCATCGACCCGATGACTGCGCTGCGGCATGAGTGACTGAATGCTACCGCCGGGCTGTAAGCGAGTAATGCTATTCTGCCGGCAGGAGATGTGAGGTGAAATTCCCGAATTTGAAGTGGACGTCGCCGGCACTGACGATGGCCGTGCTGGCGGTCTTGATGGTGCTCGCCTCCTTGCTGGGCACCGGCCGACTGTACGAGGCCCAAGCCGGTCCGCCACCGGCCGGTGATCTCGCTGACTTTTCCGCCCTGGCGCCGATTGACGCGCACGCGCACCTTTACAAGGATGACCCGGCGTTCGGCGCCCTGATGCAGCGCCTGAAACTGCGCATTCTAGACATTTGCGTGATTGACGATCGCGACCCTTACTACAAGGGACTGGAGCCGCAGCGCAGTGACGTGGTCAAGGTCGTCCATAGCACGGGAGGCCGTGCCGTTCTGTGCACGACTTTCAGCCCTTACGAATTCGAAGAGCCGGGTTTCGCCCAGCGCACGATCCGCCAGCTCGATGCCGACTTCGCGGAGGGAGCGATCGCCGTGAAGATTTACAAGGTTATGGGCATGGAGATGAAATCGAAAGCGGGGAAATATGTGATGCCCGATGACCCTGCCTTCGAGCCGATCTACAAGGATATTGCCGCCCACCATCGGACGGTGGTTGCGCACCTTGCGGAGCCTGATTCTTGCTGGCAGCCGCCCAACTCCGCCAGCCCGGATTATGAATACTACCAGCAGAACCCGCAGGAGTACGCCTACGCACATCCCGAGTGGCCTAAAAAAGCCGCCATTCTCGCGGCTCGCGACCATCTCGTGGCAGAGAACCCCAAGCTGCGCGTGATCGGCGCGCACTTGGGCAGCATGGAAGCAGACGTGAATGAGATGGCGCAGCGCTTTGACCGCTATCCCAATTTTGCGGTCGACACCGCAGCGCGCGTCCCGTACTTCATGCTCCAGCCGCGTGACAAGGTGCGGGCTTTTCTAATCAAGTACCAGGACCGCATCCTCTACGCGACGGACCTGGTCGTCATGCCGAAGGACGATACCGGCAAGGCGCTTGCAGAGTGGAACAGCGCCTACGAGCGCGATTGGAAATTCTTTGCCACGGACCAGACCGTCGAGTACAAAGGGCGCAGCTACCAGGGTCTCGCGCTGCCCGAGCCGGTTTTGCGCAAGATCTTCCATGACAACGCCGTCCATTGGCTACCGGGGATTATGGGGAAGCCGTAGGAATCCGCGCCCGTAGTTTGATCCGTTTTCGGTCTCTAGCCCCAGCGGGGCTGCTCATCCGGGTTGATTCCCAACGCCGTTTTGCCGACTACCTCGTGTGTGAAGAAAGAGTTCCCCGGGTGAATCCGGCCCAATCGCGCATCCCGGAACATTCTCTCCATGCCCGCCGAACGAAAGATTCCGAAGCCGCCGGCCACATCCAGCGCCAGATCCACCACGCGCCAGGAGCCTTCGACCGCGCGGAATTTGACGCAGAGAATTTTAGCCGGCCACTGGGCGCCGTGATCTACGCCGTTCGACCAGTCTTCGGCGATCCTGTCCAGGTGCGGCCCAATCGATTCCAGTTCTATTACCATGTCCGCGACGGCATGTTGCACTTCGGCATGATATGCCATCGAACGCGACATCGCGATCGAACGCTTAGTCTTCACGGTCTGGATGCTCTGGTCCAGCGCGCGCCGGGCCAGCCCGTAATACACGTTGCCAAATCCTAGCAGTCCCCAAGCGAATAGAGACAGAATGAAAGCGTCGATGCCTGCCGCGCCGGCCGGTACCACGCGGGCGACGTACCGGTCTGGAATAAACACGTTGTCCAAAACCGTGTCATCGCTGCGCGTCGCGCGCATACCCAGAACATCCCATGTCTGCTTGATCTTATATCCCGTTGTGTCGCGGGGCATGAACGCGTGAACAATTTTTAGTTTTGCCGGATCGCTGGTATCCATCCCGTGCATGCCGAATCGGGTCCAGACCGGAGACAGGCTGCCGAAGTGCTTGTGGCCCGTGAACCGGTAGCCGCCCTCGACACGTTCTGCCTTGGTGGTGGAAAGGAGCACGGGGATATCGTTGCCACTTTCCGCGTGCCCAGCCGCGAAAACCTCGCCGGCTGCCGCCTCGCGCAGAATCCATTCCAGCGAAGCGTCTCCGCGGCGCCAAAGATCCGCTGCCACACCGACCCAATAGAGGTGCATATTTAGGGCGAGCGCTGTGGCCGGCGCGGAATACGCCAGGCGCCGCTGCTCGCGGCAAACTTGCGCAAGCGACATACCGCCGCCGCCAAATTCCTCGGGTACCGGCAGCAGCAGATACCCGGCCTCCCGGAGCTCCTGAAAATCCTCTTCAAAGAATCGATTCTCCTGGTCGTAATTGCCGGCGCGCGCGCCGAAACGCGCCAGCATCTCTTCGGATAGAGCGACTTCAACAGCCGGGCTCATCGTTTATTCCTCCTGTGGTGAACATTGGTTCTCGTACATACCAGAGCGCAAGAAGCACGGCCGCGCCTTGTGTTTTTCAAGCTTAATCACCCGACGCAACGGCCTCTCGCTCGCGTTTCTTTCGGAATCGCAGCGGCAGAATCTTCGGAACCTGTTCGCGATAGATTCGATACCGCTCGCCGTGGACCCGGATCAGGTCCCTCTCCTCCCATGGAATCGCCATCAGGATGTAGGCGGTTGTGGCAATTGCGAAGACCAGATGGGCCGTGGTCATATCCGGTGTCGCCCAGAATATGCACAGCCAACCGACGTAGATAGGATGGCGAACGTATTTGTAAAATCCGGGAGTCCGGAATTGCAGGCCGGTGTAAGGCAGGCCCATCAGATGCAAATATGGCTGCCGCAAGCCGAACAGGTCGAAGTGATTGATCAGAAACGTGGCGACGAGCAACACCAGCCATCCCAGGGCGTAAACTCCCCAGATCATCAGGCGCGCGGCGGGGTCATCCACTTCCCAGATGATTCCGCCCATCGGCCGCCACTGCCAGAACAGCAGCGTCAGCGCCAGGCTGGAAAACAAGACATACGTGCTGCGCTCCGCCACCGGGGGAATGACGCGCGTCCAGGCGCGCTTGAACCATGGCCGAGCCATGACGCTGTGCTGCACGGCAAATAACCCCAGCAGCGCGGAGTTAATCGCAAGGGCCTGGCCAACAGGCATCTCGGGTCCTGAGTCAATCGACTTGAATACCCCAAAATCGCCGAGAAACGCGATCGCATATAAGAACGTCGCGAAGAATGTGAGGTAGCATACAATCCCGTACAGAAAAGCAGTTACACGTCCGAGCATGGTTCTCCTCCTCCGCCCAAACCGTCTGGCTATAATCGATCTGCAGGCAGCGGTTCCGGGCGTACTCTGAACCTTACCATCCGCCCCGGAAGCGAGTAACGAAGGAAGGCCAAAGAAAAGCCAAAGGTCCATCGGAGATCGCTGGACCCGGGTGCCCCACAGGGCCGGTGGGCTGGGCAGTCACGACGGAATGAATAACCATCACCTGAACAATCAGCGCAAGTACTGGTTCGGTGACTTCACTCTGGACGCCGAGCGGGGGGCCGTGCTCAAGGCCGGCCGGGACGTGAAGCTCCGGCCCAAGGTTTACGATGCTCTCCTCTATCTTTTGGAAAACCGCGGCCGCCTCATAGGCAAGGAAGAGCTGATTCAAGCCCTGTGGCCGGATGCCTTCGTTACCGAGGATTCACTGGTGCAATGCATGGTGGAACTGCGCCGGGCCCTGGATGACCGCACGCAGGAAATTCTGAAGACCGTGCACCGTCGCGGATACGTCTTCACGGCAGCGGTGACCACCGAGTCCGGCGCCATCGGGACCACAACTGGCGCGAATCTCTCGAAGGCGCAGCGTCCCGAGCCGGCCCCCGAAAAAGGCGACCTGGCGATGGCCGAGCGGGTCGCCGGCCGCTTTTACCTTCCTCTCCCACGCACTCCGTTAATCGGACGAGAGCGGGAACTTCCGGCGGTCAAACAGCTCTTGCTCGATCCCTCCATCCGGCTGGTCACGTTGACCGGAGCCGGAGGATCCGGCAAGACCAGGCTGGGCCTGCAGGTTGCCGTCGAACTGGTCGAGCAATTCGATTCGCGAGTTTACTTCGTCGCCTTGGCCTCGATCACGGATCCTGAAATGGTGGCTCCGGCGATCGCGGAATCCATGGGCATTGGCCAAACCGGTGGCCAGCCATTTCTGAATTTGCTGAAAGCTTATCTTCGTGAAACCGGCTTGTCGGTGTTGCTCCTGCTCGACAATTTTGAGCACATTCTGTCCGCTTCGTCGTCGGTCGTTGATCTGCTGGAGGCATCCGGTGCACTGAAGGTCCTGGTGACGAGCCGGGCTGCCCTGCGCGTCTACGGCGAGCACGAGTTTCCGGTTCCCCCTTTGGCCCTGCCTGAACCCCGCCAGATGCAATCTCCCGAAACCCTTTTGCGGAACCCCTCCGTTGCCTTGTTCGCGCAGCGGGCGGCCGCGGTCAAGCCGGATTTCGCCTTGACCGCCGACAATGCCAACGCGGTCGCCGAAATCTGTTCGCGAGTCGACGGCCTGCCTCTGGCCATTGAACTCGCTGCGGCGCGCGTCAAAATGCTCCCACCCAATGCCATGTTGGCCCGGCTGCAAAGCCGCCTTCAGCTTCTGACTGCCGGTGCGCGTGATCTTCCCGAGCGGCAGCAGACCCTGCGCAAGACCATTGACTGGAGCTACGACCTGCTGAACGAGTCCGAACAGAAGCTACTCCGCAGGCTCGGAGTGTTTCCGGGTGGCTGCACGCTGGAAGCCGCGGAGGCTGTGTGCAACACGCGCCGCGATCTAGGAGCGGAGATCTTCGACGTCATGGCGTCGCTGGTCGATAAGAGCTTGATCCTGCAGACGGACGATGGCACCGACGAGCCGCGCTTTGCCATGCTGGAAACCATTCGCGAGTACTGTCTGGAGCGACTCGATGAGAACGGCGAGGCGCCTGCCGTACGGCGCGCTCATGCCGCCTATTGCCTGGTTCTGGCAGAAGAAGGCAACCCCGAGCTTACCGAAACCGAGCGCGCCGCATGGCTGGCCCGTTGCGACATCGAGCATGATAATTTTCGCGCGGCTCTCGATTGGCTCTTTCAAACTTCGGACCTGGATTGGACCTTCCGCCTCTGCCTCGCGCTCTTCAGGTTCTGGGATATGCGGGAACATCTGGCCGAAGGCCGTGCCCGGCTGGAGATGGCGCTCCGCATCAGCGGTTTGGAATGCGCGAAAGAACGAGGCAAGGTCTCGCACTATCTGTGCGCCATCACGACAACCCAGGGTGATTTTTCAGCCGCCGCCCGTTACGCGGAACAAAGCCTGTCGATTTACCGGAATCTCGGTGATCGATGGGGTATAGCCATTTCAATGAACGCCCGGGCGATCATCGCGCGCGACCATGGGGACTACGCCGAGGCGCAGAACTATTTTGAGGCGGCCTTATCCTCCTGGCGTGCCCTCAATGATCCGGTTGCTGTCGCGCGGTGCCTGCATAACCTCGCCAATCTGGTCAAGGTTCGGGGCGATTATACCCGCGCCCGCGCGGTGCTGCAGGAGGCTGCGCAGATCTTTGTGGAGCTCGGCGATCGCAGTGGAGCCGCCTGGTCTCTCAGCCAGCAGGGTGACATTGCGCGCGACCAGGGTGACGTGGCTGCCGCGCGCGACCTCTACCAGCAAGCCCTTTTTGCATTCCGGCAAACTGGCGATCGGTGGGGGGTTGCCCGATCGTTGACCGACGTAGGTTACGTCGCCTGTGATCAGGGAGATCATTTGACCGCGCACGCCGCGTACCGCGAAGGCTTGGACATTTTCACGAACCTGGGGCATAAGCGCGGGATTGCGCGGGCTTTGGAAGGTTTCGCCTGTTCCGCCTGGGCTCGAGGAGACCCGGCGCGCGCCTTGGCGATTGCGGCCGCCGCGGCGCATTTACGCCAACTCATTGGTGTGCCGTTGCCGCCCCTGGAACAATCGAAATTTGACCAGCACCTGCGGTCCGCCTGGAAATCTTTGAGCGAGCGCGATGGCAAGACCGCTTGGGACCAAGGCTGGGCCATGACCCTGGAAAACGCAATCAATTATGCCCTGGAGCAAGCGGATTCCGCTACGTCAGATTAACTGGGTCCACCAGGCGGCGCACCGCGGAAATTCGATTGGCGGGCATTCCCGATCTCCTCGCGTGCTCGCGGATGTAGCTCTCGTCCGGCGCCAGGTACACGCAGTAGATCTTGTCCTCCGTGACATAACTGTGCAGCCACTGGATCTGCGGACCCATTTCCTGCAGTGTGTGCAGTGATTGCAGCGAGATCTCCCGGAGTTCGGCTTCCGAAAGCGACCCTGCTCCCGCAATCTCGCGTTCGATCACAAACTGAGGCATTACTCGCACTAGTTTACACTAACGCTCAAAGGCATCGATCTTCGCTGGTCTCGAGTACGTTCGCGAACTTAGGCCAGGTCTGTACGCGGCCAGAGGGAAAACAGCGCCTGGCTTCGGATGTCACAAAGCTGCTTGTTGCGAGTCAGAGGCCAGGGAGTAGTCCTCGATGTAGCAACCCAAGCCGAAACCATGGCGAAGATGTTCCACGCGCTTCACCGTGACATGGCATTGCAGTCGCATGTAGGGTTCTGAAAAGCCTAATCTCTCACCCGGGATCACGATCTCGCATTGCAGGCGCTCACCGGTTTGGAACGGCTCGCCGCTGATGCAATAGAGTCCTTCGCTGCTGAGATTTTCCGTGGTGCTGTCCACCGAGGGCTTTCCCGCCGGCGGGAACAGACGCACCGGCCAATGCACGGCTACCCGCTTGCGTTTTCGGCGATCACCCGATGAGGCCATGGCGCGACATTGGCCGATCCGTTACGAAAGGAAAGAGGCCGCTCGTTTTTTCGGACCTTCGAGCAGTTCCCTTATGGTATCAGCTAAGGCGTCCGCTCGAAACGGTTCTTGCAGGAAGGCATACTCGCAGGGCATGTCCGAGAATTCGGCGGATGATGCCTCGGGTACAAAAAGGGCGGCGCGTATCTGCGGGTACACGAGCTGAAGGCGAGCGACAAATTCACTAGTGCTGTCCTTATCCGCGATCGCTTTCGTCAGCACGAGGTGAACCGGCGCACGGTAGCGATGGCAGGCTCGCCAAGCCTCTCCCCGGCTACCGGCCTCCAGGACGCTGTAACCAAGACAGCGCAAAAGGAAGGCAACTGCCACCAGGAGGGCTGGGTCACTTTCGATCAAGAGGATAGTCTCCATGGGCACCTTCTCCTTACCAAAGGAAAAAACTCGTGCCGGGGGCATCGCCTTTAACAGCGAGTCGGGTGATATCTGAACGTCGTACAAGTGGCGGCCTGCTGAAGTAACGAGGAGCTAATGTTACCACAACACCGGCAAGTTTCAGAGCGACAGCAGAACAAAAATGGCTGCTCCGTTGTACTAGTACCCGTCAGCCCGAAGAAAGCGCCTGGCGCGTTGCGCGTAGTATATGGATCAGCGATTCCTTTGGAAGTTTTTGAATGATGGGTTCGATCACCCATCTCAGCCCCTTGGGAACATCGCGCGTGAGCGAAAGCGAACGGCATTCCACATCGACGCCGCCCTCTGTTTCCCGAAATCTCCAATAGGAGTACAGGCGCCACAGGAAGCCGTAACCGGTATCGGGAGGAAGCACCCGTTCGGCCGGCTTGCCGGCGTCTTCCACCTCGGCAATGCGTGTCGTGTAGGACCGGCAGTACCACCGCGTGGCATCCAAGGGCGCGTAATGCACCTCATGATCGGTGTCCAGGACCACTGTGATGATCTTCTTTTTCAGAAGCCGCAGATAGATTTCGAAATCGTCGCCTTGGCGACGGATCAACTTCGAGTCGATCACCTCAGATTTATAGATGTTCTTGTGATTGTCGTAATTCTGGATCGTGGCGAGGGTTTCGTTGAGGGTGGCGCCGGAGATACGGATGGCGCCGATCCAGTCGTGGATCAGGCCAGCCGGCACCTGAACCGGCCGCTTACCGGACCAGAGCTGCGCGATTGCCTGTCCCTGGCCGAGTTGCCGGGTCCGTTCCGGAGAGGCGTCAGACCACAGAAACGGGCCATCGCCTCGCAGGGTCTGTTCCATCAGAGCTTCGGCCTCACGAACATACTCGACATAGGCTCCCAGAGTGTCCTCGTGCAACTGTATGGTTTCTGCCGCTTGTGCCATTGGAGTCCGAGAAATCTCAGTATAAACCGCCGGATTTGGATTGACAGGAATATCGGATAAGATTATCCTTTACCTTAAGGCAATTTCACTGAGAGGAAGCTTGGGCTCGACGTGGAAGTGCTTTCCTTCTGACGGGGGAACGGAAGACCTTCGATATCGCCGCTGCACCGTCGCGTCACGCTGCAGCGGGGTGTATTTTGTCGGTCATCAACCCGGACTCCAGGACTAGCGCAAACATCGAGACCCATTTAAAGACTGCGGAAGCAGAGGCACGCTGCAAGTGTTCCAGCAGCGCGGGGGAGCCGCGCCACGGATTTAACTTGAACGAAACCAATAGAAACGGAAAGGAAGGCAATTAGTCATGGCCGTAACTGCAACTGCTATCGCCCAAGTCAGCCGGGCTGAGGAGATCGCGCGAGCTGAACGCCTAAGTGCATTGAGAGCACTGCGTCGGGTCGCTATCCTCGGGGCCGGTACGATGGGGACGCGCATCGCCGCGCACTTTGCCAACGCGGGCGTGCCCTCATTACTCTTGAGCAGAACCACACCAAACGAACCCAACCGCTCCTCCACAGCCGTGAAATCCATCCAAACCGCGGCCAAGCAAAAGCCGGGAGCTTTCTTCGCCGAGGACGCCATCCGGCTGATCAAGCCGGGCAACTACGACGACCATCTCAAGGAAATCGCGGAATGCGACTGGGTCATCGAAACAGTGGCTGAGAATCTGGACATCAAGCGCGACCTGTGGAAGCGGGTGGAAGCGGTCGCGAAACCGGGCACGATTCTCTCTACGTCGACTAGTGGAATTCCATTAGCCAAGATCTCGGAAGGCTTCTCGCCTCAGTTCCGCCGCGCCTTCCTGGGCACGCACTTCTTCAATCCGCCTCGATACCTGCACCTGCTGGAAGTGATTCCCGGGCCGGAGACGGATCCCGAGGTGATGGCTTTCGTTCAGGAATACGGCGACCGCCGGCTTGGCAAAGGCGTCGTCCTGTGCAAGGACACTTCGAACTTCGTGGCCAACCGCGTGGGCTGCTTCTTCGGGGCGACCGTCAGCAAGATCGCCTGGGAGGACGGCTACACCGTGGAGGAAGCCGATGCGCTTACGGGCCCGCTGATCGGGTTGCCGAACAGCGCCAGCTTCCGGATGTTGGATCTGGTCGGGATGGACGTGTGGGGCGAGGTCAGTCCCAATCTTCACGAAGCCAACAAGGGTACCCAGTGGGCCGAGCGCTTCAAGCTGCCGGAATTCGAAAAACAGATGCTGGAGCGCAAGTGGCTCGGCGAGAAGACGGGCCAAGGCTTCTACAAGCGTGTAGTTCAGGGCGAAGAGAAGCAGATTTGGGCTCTCGACTTGCATACGATGGAACATCATCCCGCGCAGAAGCCCAAATTCCCGTCGGTTGAAGCGGCCAACGTCATTGAGGACATTCCGGAACGCATCAAGGCGCTGATCTCCAACGACGACCGGGCCGGCCGTTTCCTGTGGAAGCTGTACAGCGATTACTTCCTGTATTCGGCGGAGATGATTCCCGAGATCTCCGACCGCATCGTGGAGATCGATCGCGGCATCCGCTGGGGCTATGGCCACAAGATGGGACCGTTTGAGCTCTGGGATGCTCTGGGATTCCAGGACATCGCACGCCGGTTGCAGAAAGAAGGCCGGGTGCTGCCGAAGAACATCCAGGAGATGGTCGATCATGGAGTGACCTCGCTCTATCGCTGGGCCGAAGGGGAGCGCCCGCACGCGGAGTACTTCGACGTCCTCGCGATGGAACACAAGCCGATTGAAGTCCGTCCCGGCACGCTGGTGCTGGCGGATATCAAGCGCGCGCGCGGCGTGGTCAAGAAGAATGCCGGCGCTTCGCTGGTGGATGTCGGCGACGGCGTGCTGTGCTGCGAGTTCCACAGCAAGATGAACTCGATCGGCGAAGACATCATCAGCATGCTGTACGCGGGTCTCGAAGAGACGAAGAAGAATTTCGCCGCCATGATCATCGCCAACGACGGTGAAAACTTCTGCGTCGGCGCTAACCTGGTACCGATCCTGCTTGCCGCGCAGGAGGGCGAATGGGATGAGCTGAACGAAGCAGTCAATCGCTTCCAGCAAGTCAACATGGCCCTGAAGTATGCGCACAAGCCGGTGGTTTCGGCTCCATTTGCGCGAACCCTGGGTGGCGGCTGTGAAATCGTGCTGCACACGATTCCGCAAGCTTCGGCCGAACTCTATATGGGTCAGGTCGAACTGGGTGTGGGCCTGATTCCGGCGGCCGGCGGCTGCAAGGAATTGACCCTCCGGTTGAAGGACGCGCGCAAGGTGTTCGAGCTCATCGGAATGGCCAAAGTTTCGATGAGCGCCGAGGAGGCCAAGAACCTGGGCCTGCTCGACCGCGGCGTTCCCATCACGATGAATCCGGAGCGCCTCATCGCCGACGCCAAGGCCCTGGCGTTAACCCTCGCTCCGCACTACGTTCCCGGCGTTCCGCGCACCGACGTCAAAGTTGGTGGCGACGCTGCGTACGCTCTGTTGAAGCTGGGTGTCTGGAGCTTCCAGCAAGGCCACTACATCACCGAACACGACGCCGTAATCGGCGAGAAGCTGGCTTATGTGTTGGCTGGAGGCCGCCTGGCGGGAGAACAGTTGGTCTCCGAACAGTACTTATTGGATCTGGAACGCGAAGCGTTCCTGAGCCTGTGCGGCAATGTGAAAACGCAGGAACGCATGGCGCACATGCTGAAGACGGGCAAGCCCCTGCGCAATTAACGGCGGGGAGAAGCCACCAGGCAAAGGAGATTTTATATGGAAGCCGTTCTTATTGATTGTCTTCGCACCGCCATTGGAAAGGCGCCAAGAGGCACCCTGCGCAACACACGGCCGGATGATCTGGCCGCGTTCGTCGTGCAGGCGCTGCTAAAGAAGTTTCCCCAGGTCCGGCCGGAGGAAATTGACGACTTCATTCTCGGGTGCGCGTTTCCCGAGGGTGAAGCCGGAATGAACATGGCCCGGGCCGTGGTACTTCGGGCGGGACTCCCGAATACGGTTCCCGCCATGACCATCAACCGCTTTTGCTCGTCGGGGCTGCAGGCGATTGCCCTGGCGGCGGAACGCATCCGCGCAGGTTCGGCGGATCTGATTCTCGCCGGAGGGACCGAGTCCATGAGCATGATCCCGATGGGCGGGAACAAGCTCTCACCCAATCCCTGGCTGGTCGACCACCTGCCGGAAGCTTACATGGGGATGGGGCTCACTGCCGAGTGTCTGCGCACGAAGTACGGCATCACGCGTGAAGATGCCGACCTGTTCTCGCTGCACAGCCACCAAAAGGCCGTGGCCGCGCAGACAACCGGCAAATTCGACGAGGAAATCGTCCCGGTGGAGGTGGAAAGCACCGTCTTCAACGGGAAGCCGAAACGCGTGTCCGCCATCTTCGCGAAGGACGAAGGCCCGCGGGCCGATACCAATCTCGAAGCCCTCGCCAAGCTCAAGCCGGCATTTGCCACCGACGGCATATCTACAGCCGGCAATTCGTCGCAAACCAGCGATGGCGCGGCGGCCGCCATTGTCATGTCCGAGCGGAAAGCGGCCGAACTGGGACTGAAACCCATGGTCCGCTTCGTCAGCTACGCCGTCGGCGCCGTTCCGCCCGAGATCATGGGGATCGGTCCCACAGTCGCGATTCCCAAAGCGCTGAAGCTCGCCGGATTGAAACTCGACGAGATCGGCGTGATCGAGCTGAATGAAGCGTTCGCGGCTCAATCGCTGGCCGTCATTCGCGAGGCTGGTCTTGATCCGGAAAAGATCAACGTGAATGGCGGCGCCGTCGCGCTCGGCCATCCGCTCGGATGCACCGGCGCCAAGCTGACCGCAACCATCCTGCGCGAAATGAAACGGCGCAATTCGAAGTACGGCATGGTATCGATGTGCATCGGCGGCGGCCAGGGCGCAGCCGGCATTTTCGAGAATCTGCAATAAGGTGTTAGGTGTCAGGTGTTAGCAAACGCGAAGTGCGCTGACACCTGACACCTAGAACCTCGCACCCAGCACCTGGCACCCAGCACCTGGCACCTGGCACCTAAAACCTGAATTTTATGAAAATCATCGTATCCATCAAAGAAGTTCCCGTCCGAGATTCGCAGCTTCGCATCAGCGCTGACGGGCGCTGGATCGAGGATGGCGATCTCAGTTATGAAATGAACGAGCCGGATGCTTATGCGCTCGAAGAAGCGTTGCAGTTGAAGGAGAAGCATGGCGGCGAAGTGATTGCGCTATGCGCGGGGCCGCCGAGTGCCGCGCGAACCATTCGCGAAGCGCTCGCCAAGGGCGCAGACCGCGCCTTGCACATTGAAGACGAGAAGATCTCGGGGTGGGACACGCTCGGCCTTGCGCGCTTGCTGGCCAAAGCGGTTGCGCCGGAGAAGCCGGATCTGATCCTGACGGGCCTGCAGTCGGATGATTTGGGCTATGGCCAAACGGGCGTAGTGCTGGCGGAGATTCTCGGCCTTCCGCACGCGACCATCATCATGGCTGCGGAGGTGCTCGATGGAACCATTCGCGTGAAGCGCGAACTCGAGAGCGGCTGGTTCCAGAACATCGAGATGCCGCTTCCGGCTGTGCTCACCATTCAATCCGGCATCAACAAGCTGCGATACGCCACGTTAATGGGGATCAAGAAGGCCAAGACGAAGGAACTCAAGGCGCTGGCTGCGAGCGATCTCGGGGTGTCGGCATCGGCCACGGCAACCATCGAACGCATCTATTCTCCACAGAAGGCGAAGCAGACGCAGTTGCTCACGGGCAGCGCGCGGGAAGCAGCGGCCAAGCTGATTGAGAAGCTGAGATTTGAGGTGCGAGTCCTATGAGCGAGACCGTGCTAGTGATCATGGAACAGCGGGGCGGGGCATGGACCCGCATGTCGTTCGAGACCTTGGCGGCGGGTCAGCGTCTTGCGTCCGAGCTGGGGAAGACGGTGTCGGCGGCCGTACCGGGCCGAGGAGTTGATGCGCTGGCAAATGAGGTGGCATCGAAGAAGCTCGATTGCGTGTATGCAGTAGAGCACGACTTGCTCAGCGACTACACGGCCGACGGATTCACCGCCGCACTCGAGCAGTTGATCCGGCAGGTACAGCCTTCGATCGTGCTGTTCCCGCATACTTATCAAGTCCGCGACTTCGCGCCCAAGCTGGCCACACGCTTCAACCAGGCGCTGATCAGTGACGTTATCCGTATTCGTGGCGGCGATAGTCCCGTCTTCGTCCGCCAGCTTTTTCAGGGCAAGCTGAACGCCGATGTAAAGCCCGGCGGCCCGGCTCCTTATTTCGTCTCGATCCAGGCAGGCGCGTTTAATGCGGAATCGCTCGAGGCCGGTACGGCACAGGTGGAAAAGTTCATTCCGAATCTGAACGCGGCCGAGATTCGCCAGCGCCCGCAGACTCCGTTCCGCGAGTCCACAGGGGCGGTAGACCTGACGGCTGCGGAGATCATCGTAGCCGTCGGCCGCGGCATCAAGGAGAAGGACAACATTCCGATCGTCGCGGAACTGGCGAAAGCGCTGGGCGGGGAACTGGCTGCGACGCGCCCGGTCTGCGACAGCGGCTGGTTGCCCATTGAGCGCCAGGTGGGAAGCTCAGGGCAGACCGTTTCTCCGAAGGTGTACGTCGCGGTCGGAATCTCGGGTGCGATCCAGCACCTGCTCGGTATGAAGGGCAGCAAGACCATCGTGGCCATCAACAAGGACGCCAACGCGCCGATTTTCGAAGTCGCGGATTACGGCATCGTGGGCGATCTGTTCGAGGTGGTGCCGGCGATGGTGAAAGAAGTCGTGTCGGTGTCAGCGGTGCGATGAAAAGCAGTTGCTTGGCCGGATTCATTCATCCGCCATAGTGTTGGTAACCAACGGGGGCTCGCGAGGAGGGGGTATGAAGTTTACGATGTTCGCTCTCGGCCCTGGTTTGCTGTTGATCGTGGCGGGCGTGCTGCTTGACAGCGGCTACCCGGATCAACAGTTCTCGCCGGTGTTTGGTTTGTTCGGTTCCGTTTGGTGCTGGTTTGGGCTGTTCGCGGTTATGCTTTATTGGACCGCGCGCCTGGTGCGCCGCCACTAGCAAGATTTCGCAGAGGAGGAAGAGTGTTTGGAGACCAGGATGTGCAAGAGTTGGTGGAGTGCGCAGGGCGAGCTCTAAAGTCCGAGGAGCGCTACTTGACGGCCTGTGCGCTCGCGCACGGCTGGGTCAATGGCCGGGTTGGAATCCGAGCTAACGACGACGAACACTATCTTCAATCGGTGATCTGGCATGGCTTGATGTCTTCCTTCCGGTGGAGACCCGAAATCGAGTGCGAAGGCCGAAGTGACTTTGCGTTTTACGATGGCGGGTCAAACAAGCCCGTAGCTGTTGCAGAGCTGAAGAGCTGGTGGTCGCCGGGAGGGGAAGAAGAGCTACCGGGGATACTCCGGGATCTCTCAGTAAAACTGGCGGCGAAACATGTACCCGGCGTGATGCTTATTGTCACTCACCACGCAAAAGGCGAAAAAGCAAACGAGAACTTGAAGGCGCTCGCTGACAGATTGGGGGTTGACCAAGACAGATTCGCGACCTATGCTTTCGACACCTATCCGTTTCCGGATGACGATCGCCCTCAAGAATGTGCTGTCATCGGTTTCTTGGTGGCAGGCAAGGCGCTGTCGCGCTCGGCCTGATCTAGCGGCGCAGTAGGGCCGGAAAGCGTCTTCGCAGCGCCGCGGGAATTTCAGTCTTCGGAGGCGTTATGAACGTCCCACTTACCCCCGTACGTTTCCTTCGATATGCTCACGAGCAGTTTCCGGATCAGCCGGCCGTCGTATGCGGCGAGGAGCGGTACAATTACGCGCAGTTTGCCGGCCGCGCCGGGCGTTTGGCTGGCGCGCTGCGCGAATGCGGTGTCAAAGCGGGTGATCGCGTCGCGTTCCTCAGTCCGAATTGCCACCGGCTGCTCGAAGCCTACTATGGCGTGCTCGAAGCCGGCGCCGTACTGCTCCCTTTGAACATCCGGCTGGCGCCGCATGAAGTGGCCTATATTCTGAACGACGCCGGTGCGACGGTGCTTTTCCTGGATCAGGCATTCGTGCCGCTGGTGGATTCTTTCCGCAAGAATACCGCTACCGTGCGGAGCTTCTTCCTGCTGAACGGGACGCCGCACGCGAGTTGGTTATCGTCGGAGAATTACGAAGACCTGCTGGCGTCTGCTCAGCCGTACTTCGCCGACGTCATGCAATTTGACGAAAACGCGCTGGCCGAACTCTTTTACACCAGCGGAACCAGCGCCACTCCCAAAGGGGTGATGCTGACTCACCGCAACGTGTATCTCCACGCGATGGACGTCGCGGTTGGCTTCACCGTCCCCTCCGAGGACGTGCATCTGCATACCATTCCGCTGTTTCACGCCAACGGCTGGGGAGCCGCACATTTCATTACGGTGATGGGCGGCAAGCATGTAATGATTCGCAGTTTCGACCCGGTGGAGGTGCTGCGCCTGATTGCGCGCGAACGCGTACAATCCTGTTTCGTTGTGCCCATCATGGCGCAGGCATTGGTTCACGCGCCGCAACGCCCCGAATACGATTTGAGCAGCCTGAAGTGGGTGGTGATTGGCGGCTCCGCGTCCTCGCCCACGCTGGTGCGGGACGTGAAGGAAAAGCTGGGGTGCGATTGCTTTTCCGGCTACGGCCTGACGGAGACCGCACCCGTGCTGGCCTTCTCACGCGAGAAGCCCGGCACTTGCACAAAGGGGCCGGAGCATTACGAGCGCCAGGCCATGACCGGATACGCCATCCCTGGCGTGGAGATGCGAGTAGTGGATGCAACGGGCGCCGATGTGCCGCGCGACGGGCGAACCATTGGCGAGATCATCACCCGCGCCGATGGTGTGATGGAAGCGTACTGGCAACAGGCGGAGCTGACCGCCGAGGTGCTGCGTGACGGATGGCTGCACACTGGAGATATGGCCACTGTGGACGCCCATGGCTACGCCCTAATTGCCGATCGCAAGAAAGACATCATCATCAGCGGTGGCGAAAATATTTCGTCGCTCGAAATCGAGAAGATGCTCATGGCCCACCCGAGCGTCTACGATGCCGCCGTCCTTCCTATTCCGGACGAAAAGTGGGGTGAGGTTCCCAAGGCCTTTGTGGTGTTGAAGCCGGGCGCGCAGGCGACGGAGCCGGAACTGCTCGAGTTCTGCCGCGCCCACATGGCGCACTACAAGGCGCCGCGTTCGGTGGAATTCGTCGCAGCTTTGCCGAAAAACGCAACCGGGAAAACGCTGAAGCGGGACCTACGAAAACACTGGAGCGAGCGCGGGTCTCAGGAACCGCTCATAGCGCAAAGCTGAGGCCAGGTCCGGCGACTTTTTACTCCGGCCTGGACCTCACGCCGCGAACAATCGACTCCTACGCCGCCACCATTCGGTGCGGATCAATGACGAACTTCTCCGCCGCGCCATTATCGAAATCTTTGTAGCCCTGCGGCGCGTCGTCGAGCGAAATCACCGTTACGTTGACCGCTTTCGCCGGATGGAACTTTTCATAGAGAATGGCGTGCATGAGCTGGCGGTTATAGCGCATCACCGGACATTGTCCCGTGCTGAACACATGCGACTTTGCCCAGCCCAGGCCAATGCGAATGCTCAGATTGCCGGTCTTCGCCGCTTCATCCACGCCGCCGGGGTCGTCCGTCACATAGAGTCCCGGAATCCCGATCTTGCCGCCCGCCTGAGTCGCGGTCATGAGCGAATTCAAAACGGTGGCGGGCCTCTCGACGGCTGCATCCTTGCCGTGCCCGCGGGCCTCGAAGCCCACGCAATCCACTGCGCACTCGACCTCGGGGATCCCGATGATCTGCTCAATCTGTTGTCCTAGCGTGGCGTCCTTCTTGAGATCGATCACTTCGCAGCCGAAACTCTTGGCTTGCGCGAGACGTTCCGGAATCATGTCCCCTACAATGACCACCGCCGCGCCGAGCAATTGGCATGCGGCCGCGCAGGCCAGTCCCACCGGACCCGCGCCGGCCACGTAAACAATCGATCCCGGTCCCACTCCGGCCGTCACCGCGCCATGAAATCCGGTAGGCACTATGTCGGAGAGCAGCGTCAGGTCCTTGATTTTTGCCATCGCCCGAGCCTTGTCGGGAAATCGCAGCAGGTTGAAATCGGCGTATGGAACCATCACATACTCCGCCTGCCCGCCGACCCAGCCTCCCATGTCCACGTACCCGTAGGCTGCGCCCGGCCGCGCAGGGTTCACGTGCAGGCAAATTCCAGTCTTCCCCTCTTTGCAATTACGGCAGCGCCCGCAAGCGATGTTAAACGGCACTGAGACAAGATCGCCGACCTTGACGAACTCCACGTCGCGTCCGGCTTCGATCACTTCGCCCGTGATTTCGTGTCCCAGCACCAGGCCTTTTGGAGCCGTCGTGCGGCCGCGGACCATGTGCTGATCACTGCCACAAATGTTTGTGCTGACGATTTTGAGAATGACGCCGTGCTCGCACTTGCGCGAGCCTAATGCCAGCTTGGGGAAGTCGATGGACTGCACTTCGACGTTCCCCGGACCCATGTAAGCGAGCCCGCGGTTGGAAGCCATTACGTTTTCTCCTTAATCAGTAGAGTCGATTGCGACGCACTATCCCATCAAAAACAGGCGCTCAGGTCAAGGCGCTGTTCGTGGTGTTCCTCACGGTTGTATATTTGCTGGTTCGGCTGTCGTTCCGGATTTCGGCCTGGAGAGGATGCTGATGGTCAGCTGAATCAGCGATTCGAGCAGGTTAGTGTAATCCACGGTAACGGCTTTCCAGAATTCGAGCGCTTGCGCGATTACCTGGCCAAGGAGCGGCGTGAGATCGCCGCGCGCTACTTCACGATCGTCGAAACGAACGATGCGGAGGTGGCCGTGGTGTTCCTCGATGGCAAACTCGCCCTGACTGTCGCGCCCAGCAAGCGCATGCTGTTCTGGCGCGGGCCGGTGGAGGCAACCGCGCAAGTGATCGGCGTGAAGGAGCAACCGGAGGTACCGGCCGAGCTTCTGAACGCGCTCGTGCGTCTGGGGAGCGGTGTGCCCGTGACCTACGCGACGGTGGATGAGGGCCACACGGGTCTGCTGTTCATCCAGAACCGGTTCGTGCGCGCGCTCGGTCCGGGATTCTACGGCTTCTGGAATGCCGCCGGGAGCCCGCGCGTCGAGGTCGTGGATCTGCGTCTGCAAACGCTCGAAATCCCGGGCCAGGAAATTCTGACCGGGGACAAGGTCTCCATCCGTGTCAACGTCTGGGCTGAGTTCCAGGTGGTGGATGCGGTGAAAGCCAAGGAGAGCGTGAAGGACTACGCCAAGCACCTGTACCGCACGGTGCAGCGCGGGGTTCGCCAGGCGCTGGGCCGCCGCACGCTGGAGGAAATCCTTGCCGAGAAGGCCGGCATCGACGAAACGGTCGAAGCCGAAGTGCGCAAGGAGATGGAGGCCTTCGGCGTGCGCGTGGGCGCCATCGCCCTCAAGGACATCATCCTGCCTGGTGTGATGTCCGAAATCCTCAACCAGGTCGTGACGGCGGAGAAGCAGGCGCAGGCTAACCTGATCCGCCGCCGCGAGGAGACGGCCGCCACGCGGTCGCTCGCCAACACGGCCAAGCTGATGGAGGACAACCCTCTGCTGGTGCGGCTGAAGGAGCTGGAGACGCTGGAAAAGGTCGCCGAGAAGGTGGAGAAGATCCACGTTCATGGCGGCTTCGACACGCTGCTCCAGCGCGTCATCACGCTAAGTGATGACAAGTAACCGGCGCCGCGAGCTTGTAAAATCAGAGTTCGCGGCGCTGTAACTTTTCCGAATTTCAAGCGAATCTAATAAGTGATGAGTCGCTTTCTCTTTTTGTTGATGCTTCCGGCGCTTTTGTCCGCCGGCAAACCGGTACTTGTCGAACTGTTTACCTCCGAAGGCTGTTCGAGCTGTCCTCCCGCCGACGCGCTTCTGGCCAAGCTCGATGAACTCCAGCCGGTAGCGGGCGTCACCGTGATCGCGCTCGAAGAGCACGTCGACTACTGGGACCATCTCGGCTGGCGCGACCCGTTCTCCTCCGCCGACTTCACCGCGCGGCAGCAGCGATACGCCGAATCGCTCCACGTCGAATCGCCCTACACGCCAGAGATCGTAATCGACGGTCACAGCGAATTTGTCGGGAATGATTCGCATCGTGCCCTTCACGAACTGGTCCAGGCTGCGCGAACCGCAAAGACACCGGTACATCTGACCGTGCAGGACCGTTCAGCCGACCGGGTGTCACTCGCCGTGCACGTAGATGCTGCGCTGTCGGCCGGCAACGTGTGGCTGGCAATCGCCGAGACCCGCCTGTCTTCCGACGTGGCCCACGGCGAAAATGCCGGCCGCAATTTGAAGCACTCTGCCGTGGTCCGGAAGCTGACCGCCGTCGGAAGGCTGAAGTCAGGCGAACCGTTTTCCGCCGAGCCGGCAGTCAAGCTCGCAAAGCAATGGAAACCGGAAAACCTGCGCGCGGTCGTGTTCGTCCAGGACGCAACCGGCAAGGTGTTGGGCGCAGCGGAGGTTGCACTGGCTCGTTGAGTGTGTTAGTATGCTCATATGGGTCATCGGCTGCAAGTCTTGATTCCTGAAGAACTTGACGCCCGCATCGAAAAAGCCGCGCAACGCAAACGGATGTCCAAAGGTGCATGGGTTCGCTTGGCGATCGAAGATGCGTTGGCGCGGCGCACGGCTGCGGGATCGGCGATGACGGACCCTCTGGCTCGCCTCGCCTCCCTCAACGCGCCCACAGCGGACATTGACGCCATGCTGACAGAGATCGAATCCGGCCGCTCGTGAAGGTCTTCATCGACTCCAACATCCCGATGTATGTCGCTGGAAGCGAGCACCGCCATCGGGAACCGTCACGCCGGCTTCTGTCGAGAGTGCAGCGGGGCGAGCTCGAGGGATGCACAAGCGTTGAGGTTTTGCAGGAGATCCTGTACCGTTACTCCGCGCTCCGCCGCCTCGATCTGGTGCGTGAAGTCTACGACGCATTTGTTCAGATCTGCCCGGTAATTTTCGATGTGACTCTTGCCGAGGCCGACCGCGCGCGGGACCTGCTGGCGGAAGTGGATGCGATCTCAGCGCGCGATGCCAGTCATGCAGCCGTCATGCTGAATCACGATGTGGAATGGATTGGTTCATTCGATGCAGGCTTCGACCGCGTGCCCGGCATCAGGCGAATGAAACTGGAGTAATCACATCCCCGCAAGGTCCTCGGCGCCGCCGAAATCGCCCTTACCTGGTAGCGCAGGGCCACGCCGATTTTGCGGGGACCTGCGGCTTTTCGGAAAACGGGAGGGACGCAGTTATCTGTTACGCCATCGAGCAAGCCGAAAACGCGTCTGTCCCCTTTCTCCGAAAAAAAGAAAGTACCGTACAGCGAGCCGGGCCAGCCTGTTACAAACCGCACGGCGGAGGCAAGCAGTCGGCCTACCGAGAAGCCGCGACCAGAGGGAGCGATTGCTCGGCGGTCCGGACTGATTCGGAGCTGCGACAGAAGGAAGACATGCTCAACGCAGAGTTGCCACGCAAGCTGGGATTGATCGACGCCACGGCTATCGTGGTGGGGACCGTGATCGGCTCGGCCATTTTTTTGGTTCCCAATACGGTCGCGCGCAATCTTCCGTCGGTCCCCCTGATTCTGCTGGTGTGGAGCGTGACCGGGCTGTTGTCCTTTTTCGGCGCGCTGGCGTACGCCGAACTGGGCGCGATGATGCCGGACACTGGGGGCCAGTACGTCTATTTGCGAGAAGCCTACGGACCGCTGGGCGGGTTCCTGAGTGGGTGGGCAAGTTTTCTGGTGATGCAATCGGGCTCGATTGCTACGCTGGCCGCGGGTTTTTCCATTTATCTTTCCTATTTCATCCGGCTCAGCCCGCTGGCGGCGAAGATGGCTAGCGTCGCGCTTATCGCCGTGCTGACGGTCGTTAACTATCGCGGCGTGGGTCTCGGGGCTGCGGTGCAGCGGACTTTCACTTTTCTGAAGCTCGCCGGGCTCGGGATTATCGTAGTCAGCGCGTTCCTGGCGCCGCGGCATGTTGAGGCCGCGCCCGCGCCGGTTGACGGCGCATTCTCCTGGGCGCAATTCGGCGTGGCCATGATTGCCTGCCTGTGGGCGTATGAAGGATGGAATTGTCTGAGTTTCGTAGCCGGTGAGGTGAAGCGGCCGGAGCGAAATCTGCTGCTCGCGCTGGCGCTGGGGACGGCGGCGCTGATCGCGATTTACCTGGCAGCGAATGTGGCGTACCTGCACGTGCTGTCGGTGCCGGCTATCGCGGCGACGGACCGCGTGGCCGCCAGGACTGCGGAGGTGACTCTGGGTTCGCTCGGCGGCACGCTGGTTTCGCTCACGGTGCTGTTCTCGATCGCAGGAGCATGCAACGGATCGGTCCTCACGTTTCCCCGGATCTATTTTGCTCAGGCGCGCGATGGGCTCTTCTTCAAGTCGGTGGGCAACGTGCACCCGCGATTCGAAACGCCGCACGTCGCGATTGCCGTGCAAGGAGTGTGGGCTGCCGTACTGGCGATCAGCGGATCCTACGAGCTGCTGTTTTCGTACGTGATCTTCGCGGCGTGGATCTTCTACGGGATGGCGGTGCTGGGGGTGATTGTGCTAAGGCACAAAAAGCCCGCTCTGCCGCGCCCTTACAAGATGTGGGGCTACCCGGTGACGCCTGTAGTCTTCGCCGCGGTTTCTTTCTGGTTCGTGGTCAACACCATCGTCACCACGCCAAAATCGTCGCTGATCGGGCTCGCACTGGTTGCCGCCGGCATTCCGGTGTACTACATTTGGCGGAAGGCGACGTCTCACCCTTAGATCATGTTTCGAACAAAACTCCTTCTTTTTGCTGTAGCGGCCGCTGTCGCCGCGCCGTTGACAGCGCCGGTTCCAAAGACGCGCACCGGCGACGTCACGGAAACCATCCACGGAGTCACAATCGCCGATCCTTATCGATGGCTCGAAGACCAGCAGAGTCCGGAAACGCGTGCGTGGATCGATGCGCAGAATGCGTATACCCGCTCGGTGCTGGATGCGCTGCCAGGGCGCGCGGCGATCAGCCAGCGGCTTGAGGAACTGCTGAAGACGGACCGTGTCGGAACGCCGGTGGTACGGAATGGCCGCTACTTTTTTATGCGCCGTCTCGCAGAGCAGAACCAATTCACTATCTGTCTGCGCAACGGTCTCGACGGATCCGATCAGGTGTTGATTGATCCCAATAAAAACGGCGGCGATCAAACCACGTCCGTGGACATCCTGGATGTCTCTGAAGACGGCAAGTGGCTCCTGTATGGAACGCGGCAGGGCGGGGAAGATGAAGTAGCTGCCACCATCCTGAACGTCGACGCCAACAAGGAGGTGGACCACCTTCCGCGGGCCCGTTATTCGGGAGTTCGGCTCACACCCGACAAGCGTAATGTGTATTACTCCAAGCGCCTGCCTGAAGGCTCGCGCATCTACCATCACAGCGTGGGCAAGGACGCCGCGTCCGACGAGGAGATTTTCGGCAAGGGCACAGGCCCTGAAGAATTTGTGGTTGCTGACGTCTCTCTCGATGGAAAATATCTTGGCATTGACATCAGCCACGGGTGGGGCAAGAAAACCGAAGTTTATTTCAAGGATCTGAAAGCCAACGGCCCGATTGTAACCGTCGTGAACGACGTGGACGCCGAGTTCGATAGCGAATTTGCCGGCGATCGCATGTTCGTGAAGACCAACTGGAACGCGCCCAACGGGCGCATTTTCGCCATTGATCTTGCGAAGCCGGCGCGCGCGAACTGGAAAGAGGTTGTGCCCGAGGACAAGTGGGTGATCGAGAGCTTCTCCGTAGCGGGCGGCCGGCTGGCGGTGAACTATCTGGAAAACGTCAATTCGCGGGTGGAGATTCTCGATACCAAGGGTGAGCACATCCGGAATATCGTGTTCCCTTCGCTGGGAACCGTAACGGCTGTCTCGGGACGATGGGACAGCAACGAGGCGTTTTATACTTTCACTTCGTTTGCGCAGCCACCTACGATTTACCGCTATAACGTCACGAAGGGCGAGCAGGAAGTGTGGGCGCAGGTGAAGGCGCCGGTCGATCCGGCACAGTTTCAGGTCCGGCAGGTGTGGTACCCATCGAAAGATAAAACGCGCGTGCCTATGTTTCTGGTGTATAAGAAAGGCCTGAAGCTCGACGGCAAACGACCAACACTGCTTTACGGCTACGGCGGATTTCTCGTCAGCGAGACACCCGCATTTCGATCCGATGCCGTGATTTTCGCCGAGCACGGCGGCGTCTTTGCACTGGCCAACCTGCGCGGCGGCGGCGAGTTCGGAGAAAAATGGCACCGCACCGGCATGCTGGAAAACAAGCACAACGTCTTCGATGATTTTATTGCGGCGGCGGAATGGCTCATCGACAACGGGTACACGCAGCCCGCGCACCTGGCCATCGAGGGCGGCTCGAACGGCGGTCTGCTGGTGGGTGCGGCGATGACCGAACGGCCGGACCTGTTCCAGGCGGTGGCGTGTGAATACCCTCTGCTCGACATGCTCCGATATCAGAAGTTCCTGCTAGGCAAACTCTGGGTCTCCGAATTCGGATCGTCGGACGATGCGAAGCAGTTCGAGGTGTTATACAAATATTCGCCGTATCAGCACGTGAGGCAGGGCGTGAAATATCCCGCCGTGCTGTTCGTTACCGGAGATTCGGACACTCGCGTGGCTCCGCTGCACGCGCGCAAGATGGCGGCGCTCATGCAAACTTCCACTGGCTCAGACCGCCCGATATTGCTGCGCTACGACACCAAAGCGGGGCATTCGGCAGGGTTACCCGTGAGCAAGCAGGTCGAGGAGTGGACGGATGCGCTGAGCTTCCTGCTGGCCGAGGTGGGCGCGAGTTGAAGCGTCGTTGAACAGCCGCCGCCATTCATTTCGTCGCGCTCAAATACAGCTTCAGGTACAACACAGGCAGCGCGAACAGACTGCTGTCTACGCGATCGAGTAGGCCGCCGTGTCCCGGCAACAGCGAGCTGCTGTCCTTGACGCCGGCGCCGCGCTTTAACGCAGACTCCGCAAGGTCGCCGGCCTGTCCCGCGATATTGACCACTACGGACAGCAGGGCCGCTTCAGGCAGCGATACCGCGGGCAGCACACGGTTCAAATAGACGACGCCAAAGACAACCGACCCGGCAATGGCAGCGGCCGTTCCTTCCCAGGTTTTGTTCGGACTGATCTGACGCGCAAGAGCGTGCCGGCCCAGGCTCTTGCCCACGTAATAGGCGCAAGCGTCACCTACCCAATTCAGGATGAGGCCGTACGCCAGCCAGTGCGGGCTCTCCGCGCGCAGCAGAATCGCAAACTTCCACGAGCCGAAAATGTAGAGGACGCCGAACACCAGAAAGGCGGCGCTCGGCAGAGTTTTCGTCACCTCCCCGCGCAAGGCGAGCACCAGCGCTGCGAACGCCAGCAGCGTGAAAACCAGGGTGGCATCCGGCGGCCTCATCGCCAGCACCAGAAGGCCGGCGGCGTAACCTACTGGTCCGGGTTTGACAATGCCGTAACCCGCCGCAATGCCGGCATATTCGAAATAGCAGATCAGAGCGACCAGTGCGGTTACGGCAAAGAGCGCCCAAAAGGGGCCGAAATAAACTACGTAGAGGATGAAGGGGATGAGGAAGAAAGCCGTCAGCAGGCGCTTCATTGCGGGGAAGCGATCGCTTCGATCAGTTGTTCCTCTCTATCGGCGGGCGTACCGTGCCACGCTCCGTTGCTCAGGCCGCCGTAGCGCCTGTCCCGTTTTTGATAATCCAGGACGGCCTTCAACAGCTCCGCGCGATTGAAATCCGGCCAGAGGGTGTCAGTCACGTACAATTCGGCGTACGCAATCTGCCACAACAGAAAGTTGCTGATGCGCATTTCGCCCGATGTTCGAATCAGGAGATCGGGGTCGGGTGACGTTGCCGTGTAGAGATGCGAGGTCAAGAGCCGTTCGTCGATATGCAATTCATCCAGCCGGCCCTGCCGCCGGGCATTCTGGATGATGGAATTGACGGCGTCCAGAATCTCAGAGCGGCCGCTGTAATTGATGGCCAGATTCACCAGCAGGCGGCGGTTCGCCGAGGTGGACTCCACCACCGATTCCAATTCGCGGCGCACGGGCGCGGGCAGCGCGTCCAGCCGTCCGATGGCCTGGAGCCGGATGCCGTTCTTTTGCAGGTCCGGCAGTTCCTTTTGCAGGTAGTATCGCAGCAGTCGCCAAAGAGTCTCCACCTCGGCGCGCGGGCGCTTCCAGTTCTCCACTGAGAACGCATAAAGCGTCAGCACCTTTACACCCAGACGCGCGCAAGTTTCCACGGTAGTGCGCACAGGCTCTACGCCGGCGCGGTGACCTGCCACTCTCGGCAGGCTGCGACGGTTGGCCCAACGGCCGTTGCCGTCCATAATGATGGCGATGTGTGCGGGCAGGCGGGTGGGATCGACGGCATTGGCCAGTTCCAGATCCGGGTCGCCCGGCTGGAG
>Ga0335070_10001342_pt1 | contig 28388 bp, 23 predicted proteins | sample Lox_Sample_13_FD_206722 | JGI IMG/M metagenome (GOLD analysis project Ga0335070, IMG submission 206722) | Soil microbial communities from Loxahatchee National Wildlife Refuge, Florida, United States - Lox_Sample_1.3 | ecosystem: Environmental > Terrestrial > Soil > Wetlands | place: USA...
CCCGAGTTCGGCGGGCGGCCGCTGGTGACGCGACCCTTCGTCGAGCACGCGCATCGCCACGGCCTCGTCGTCCACGTCTGGACCATCAACGAGCCCGCGGAGATCCACCGCCTGCTCGATCTCGGCGTGGACGGCATCATGTCCGACTTCCCCGGGCGCGTCGCCGACGCGGTCGCCGCGCGGCGTGCATCGCGAGCCTGAGGTCGGTCCCGCCTCGCCCTTCGTGCTCGCGCACGCCGAGCGCCTGCGCGTCGCCGCCGCGCGCGGGCCGATCCTCGACCTCGCCTGCGGCCGCGGCCGCCACGCCATCGCGCTCGCGGGGGGCGGCGTGCGCGTCGTCGGGCTCGATCGGGACGCCGGCGCCCTGCGCGAGCTCGACGCGCTCGCCCGCGCGCGCGGCCTCGCGATCGCCGCGGTGCGCGCCGACGCCGAGGCCGGCTGCGGCCTGCCCTTCCCCCCCGCATGCTTCGCTGGCGTCGTGGTCTCGCGCTTCCTGTTCCGGCCGCTCGCCCCGGCGCTCGCGTCGCTGCTGCGGCCGGGCGGCGTGCTGCTCTACGAAACCTTCACCCATCGCCAGAACGAACTTGGCCATGGGCCCAGGAATCCAGCGTTTCTCCTGGATCCCGGCGAGCTGCCGCGGCTCTTTCCGGGCCTCGCGGTGCTCGAGTACCGCGAGCACTGCACGCCGGGGCCTCGACCCGAGTGGCTCGCCAGCCTGGCGGCGCGCAAGCCGAGCTAGTCCCCGGGCCCCGCGAGCCGCGCGAGCGCCCAGCGCGCGTGCTCGGCGAGCAGCGGGTCGGGTCCCTGCGCGTGCCGTTCGACGTGCGGAATCAGGGCGCGATCACCCGCGTTGCCGGCGGCGATCAACGCGTTGCGCAGCAGGCCGCGGTGCTTCGCGCGCCGCAGCGCGGTGCCGCGCGCCGCCGCGCGCCACGCCTCCTCGTCGAGGTCGAGCAGCCAGGCGAGCGACGGGCGCAGCCAGGCGGCGCGCGGCGTGAGCGCTGCGCGCAGGCCGGCGCGATCCGCGGGCAGCTCGCGGCGCGAGCGCGTGTTCCACGGGCACACCTCCTGGCAGACGTCGCAGCCGAAGACGCGGTCGCCCTGCCCCGCGCGCAGCGACTCGGGGATCGCGCCGCGCAGCTCGATCGTGGTGTACGAGAGACACCGCGTGGCGTCGAGCGCATACGGCTCCCGGAACGCCGCGGTGGGACACGCGTCGAGGCACGCGCGGCAGCTGCCGCAGTGGTCGGGCTCGCGCGCATCGGGCGGCAGCTCGAGATCGCAGAGCAGCACGCCGAGGAAGAGGTAGGAGCCCAGCGCCGGATCGATCAGGCAGGTGTTCTTGCCGATCCAGCCGAGCCCGGCGTAGGCCGCCAGCACGCGCTCGAGCACGGGCCCGGTATCGACGTAGGCACGCCAGCGCACCGGCCGCGCGGCGAGCGCCTCGAGCGCGTCGCCCACGCTGCGCAGCCGCTCGAGCATCAGCTCGTGGTAGTCGGCGCCGCCGGCGTAGCGGGCGATGCGGCCCCATGCTCCGGACGTCGTGGGCGGATTGGCGTGGGGCTCGGGCCTGCAGCCCGATGGCTTGCTGAGCTGTCGCGCGTCCTGATGGGCTTCGCTCGGCTTCGCCTCGCTGCGCGCTCCGCGGCCTTCGGCCGCTCCGCTTGCAAGGGCTTCATATTCAGACCCTGCGTCTCGATGGTCGTAGACGAGACCCACGACGAGCGCGGAGCGGGCGCCCGGCATCAGCTTCCGTGGATCGACGCGCTCCTCGATGCGGCGGGCCAGGTAGGCCATCTCGCCGTGGCGGCCCTGCTCGATCCAGCCGCGGAACGCCTCGGACTCGGGCGTCGGGCCCAGCGGCGCGATGCCCGCGCGGTCGAAGCCGAGGGCGAGCGCGAGCCCCTTCAAGCGCTCCGCGAGTCCGCCTGCCGCCCGGGCCACCGCGCTAAGATCGCACGTCGATGGGCGAAGCTCCCCTCCGCATCGCCGGTGCCTCCGGCTTCTGGGGCGACCGCAACGACGCGCTGCTCGACCAGGTGCGGGGCGGCCCCGTCGACGTGGTGATGCTCGACTACCTGGCCGAGATCACGATGTCGATCCTGCGCGTCAAGAAGATGCGCGACCCGCAGGGCGGCTACGCCGGCGACTTCCTGAAGGCGCTCCAGCCGGCGCTCGGCGACGTCGTGGCGCGCGGCATCCGCGTCGTCACCAACGCCGGCGGCATGAACCCGCGCGCCTGTGCCGAAGCCGTGGTGAAGCAGGCGCGCGAGGCCGGCCACCGCGGCCTGCGCGTCGGGCTCGTGACCGGCGACGACGTGGTCGATCGCCTCGGTGAGCTCCTCGCGCAGGGCGTCGAGCTCGCGAACCTCGACACCGGCGCGCCCTTCTCGACGATCCGCGAGCGCGTCGCGTCGGCCAACGTCTACCTCGGCGCCGATCCGATCGCCGAGGCGATCCGGGCGGGCGCGCAGGTCGTGGTGACCGGCCGCTGCACCGACTCGGCGCTCGCGCTCGGCCCGCTGCTCGCCCACTACGGCTGGGCCGCGGACGACTGGAGCCGGCGCGCGGCGGGCGTCGTGGCCGGCCACGTGATCGAGTGTGGCGGCCAGGCGAGCGGCGGCAACTTCTGCGGGGGCTGGGAGTCGGTCCCCGACCTCGCGAACCTCGGCTACCCGATCGCCGAGGTCGAGGCCTCGGGCGACTTCGTGGTGACCAAGCATCCCGGGCTCGGGGGCCGGGTCAGCGCGGCGGTCGTGAAGGAGCAGCTGCTCTACGAGATCGGCGACCCGCGCGCCTATCAGACGCCCGACGCCACCGCCGACTTCACGAGCTTCGCGCTCGAGGACCTCGGCGGCGACCGCGTGCGCATCGCCGGCGTGCGCGGCGGCCCGCCGCCCGATCACCTGAAGGTGTCGATCAGCTACCAGGACGGCTGGACCAACGCGGTGGGCCTCACCTTCGTCTGGCCGCACGCGATCGAGCGCGCCAAGGCCACCGAGCGCATCCTGCTCGAGCGCTGCGCCAAGCTCGGCATCGAGATCGACGAGCACCACGTCGACTGGATCGGCGTCTCCGGCGCGCACGGGCCGATGGCGCCGCCCCGCGCGGAGCCGAACGAGGTGCTGTTCCGCATGGCGATCCGCACGCGCGACCGCGACTCAGCCAAGCGCTTCGGCGAGGAGGTCGCGCCGCTCGTGCTGTCGGGGGTACCGGGCGCCTGTTCGGGACTGCTCACCGGGCGGCCGGATCCGCGGCCGATCGTGAACTTCTGGCCGGCGCTGGTGCCGCGCGCCGCGGCGCAGGCGTCGGTCGAGGTGCTGGAGTCGTGAGGCGACCGCTTTACGACCTCGCGCACACGCGCGCCGGCGACAAGGGCGACGTCTGCAACATCGGCATCATCGCGCGGCGCCCTGCCTACTGGCCGGTGATCCAGCGCGAGGTCAGCGCCGAGCGCGTGAAAGCGTGGTTCGGCGACTGGTGCCGCGGGCCGGTCGAGCGCTACGAGCTGCCGAACCTAGAGGCGTTGAACTTCGTGCTGCGCCGCTCGCTCGACGGCGGCGGTCTGGTGTCGCTGCGCCTCGACACGCAGGGCAAGACCTACGGCTACGCGCTACTTCGCATGCAGATCGAGGTCCCGGACGACCTCGACGTGCCGCGCCTCGCCCCGCTCGACTAGCTGCTGACCTTCGCTCGGCCGACTCTCGAGTCGGCCTCCTAGCGCCCGGCGCCGCGGCCAGCGCGCCTGCAGCCACACCTGCAGGGATTCGAGATACAGGTACACCACGGGCGTCACGTAGAGCGTCAGCGCCTGCGATACCACGAGGCCGCCGACCACCGCGAGTCCGAGCGGCCGGCGCGCCTCCGCGCCGGCGCCGAGCCCGATCGCGATCGGCAGCGTGCCCATCAGCGCCGCCATGGTCGTCATCATGATCGGCCGGAAGCGCACCAGGCAGCCCTCGCGGATCGCGGCCTCGGCGCCCAGCCCGCCGCGGCGCTGCGCCTCGAGCGCGAAGTCGATCATCATGATCGCGTTCTTCTTGACGATGCCGATCAGCATGATGATGCCGACGAAGGCGTAGATGCTGAGATCGATGCGGAACAGCCAGAGCGTCACCAATGCGCCGAGCCCCGCCGACGGCAGGCCGGAGAGGATCGTGATCGGGTGGACGAAGCTCTCGTAGAGGATGCCGAGCACGATGTAGATCACCAGGATCGCCAGCAGCAGCAGCAGGCCGAGCCCCTGCACCGACGACTGGAAGGCCTGCGCGGCGCCCTGGAAGCTCGTGGTGACCCCGGCCGGCAGCACGGCGGCCGCCTCGCGCTGCACCGCCGCGACGGCTTCCGAGAGCGCGACGCCGGGGCGCAGGTTGAACGAGATCGTGACCGCCGGGAGCTGGCCCAGGTGGTTGACCGAGAGCGGCCCGACGGACGGCTCGAGGCGCGCGAGCGCGTCGAGCGGGACCAGCGCGCCGGTCGCGGCGCGCACGTAGAGCAGCGAGAGCGCGGTGGGGTCCTGCTGGTAGCGGCGCTCGAGCTCCAGGACCACCTTGTAGTCGTTGTTCGGCGCGTAGATCGTCGAGATCTGGCGCTGCGCGTAGGCGCTGAACAGCGCCTGCTCGACCTGCTCGGCGCTCACGCCGAGCGCCGACGCCTTGTCGCGGTCGATCGCGACGTGCAGCTCGGGGTTCGCCACCAGCAGGTCGCTCGTCACGTCCTGCAGCTGGGGCAGCGGGCGCAGCTTCGCCTCGAGCGCCTGCGCCGAGCGGTACAGCTCGTCGGTGTCGGTGCCCTGCAGCGTGAACTGCCAGAGGCTCTTGGTGAGATTGCCGCCGATGCGGATCACCGGGGGGTTCTGCAGGAAGATGCGGATGCCGGGGATGCCCGCGAGCTTCGGCCGCAGCTCCGCGATCACCTGGTCGGCGGAGAGGCGACGCTCGGAGCGCGGCTTCAGGTGCATGAAGATGCGCCCCGAGTTCCCGGTCGCGTTCGGTCCGCTCGCGCCGATGCTGGAGAAGAAGGCGTCGATGTTGGGGTCCTGTCCCACGATCGCCGCGAGCTGCTGCTGCTGGCGCCCCATCTCGTCGAACGAGATGCCCTGCACCGCTTCGGTGAAGCCGAACACGAAGCCGATGTCCTCGCTCGGCAGGAAGCCCTTGGGCATGGCGGCGTAGAGCCACGCGGCGGCGGCGATCATGCCGATCGAGAGCGCGAGCACAGGTCCGCGCCGCCGCAGCACCCAATCGAGGCTGCGCTGGTAGCCGCGCGCCAGCAGCTGGAAGGCGCGCTCGGCGAGCCGCGCCCAGCCGGGCTCCGCCTCGGCGCCCGGCGGCCTCAGGAAGCGGCTGCACAGCATCGGCGTCAGCGTCAGCGACACGAAGGCCGAGACCAGGATCGCGATCGAGATGGTGAGCGCGAACTCGTGCAGCAGGCGCCCGAGGATGCCGCCCATGAACAGCACGGGGATGAAGACGGCGACCAGCGAGATGGTCATCGAGACGATCGTGAAGCCGATCTCGCGCGACCCGGCGAAGGCGGCCGCGAGCGGGGCCTCGCCCGCCTCCAGGTGGCGCACGATGTTCTCGAGCATCACGATCGCGTCGTCGACGACGAAGCCCACCGAGAGCGTCAGCGCCATCAGCGACAGGTTGTCGAGGCTGAAGCCGAAGGCGTACATCGCCGCGAAGGTGCCGACGATCGACATCGGCAGCGCCAGGCTCGGGATCAGCGTGGCGGAGGCGTTGCGCAGGAACAGGAAGATCACCATCACGACCAGCACGACGGTCAGCACCAGCGTCAGCTTGACGTCGCGCACCGATGCACGGATCCCCACCGACCGGTCGAAGAGGATGTGCAGGTCGACCGAGCCCGGCATCTGCGCATGCAGCGACGGCAGCAGCTCCTTGATCGAATCGACCACCTCGACCGTGTTGGTGCCGGGCTGGCGCTGGATCGCGAGCACGATCGCGCGCGCGTCGTTGTACCAGCTCGCGATGCGATCGTTCTCGACGCTGTCGAGGACGTTGCCGAGCTCGTCCAGGCGCACGGGCGAGCCGCCCCGATACGCGACGATCAGCGAGCGGTACGCCTCGGCGTCGGTGAGCTGCCCTTCGGTCTGGACGGTGACGGCGCGGTGCCGCCCGTCCAGCGTCCCGGTCGGCAGGTTCACGTTGGCGTGCTGCACCGCGCCCATCACCTCGTCGATGCCGAGCCCACGCGCGGCCAGCAGCTCGGGGTCGAGCTGCACGCGCACCGCGTACTTCTGCGAGCCGTAGACCTGCACCTGCGCGACGCCGGACACCATCGAGATGCGCTGCGCGAGCAGCGTCTCGGCGTACTCGTCGACCGCCGAGAGCGGCAGCGTCGGCGAGCTGAGCGAGAGGAAGAGCACGGGCTGATCGGCGGGATTCACCTTGCGGTACGAGGGAGGCGTCGGCAGCTCGGGCGGCAGCTGGCCTGCGGCCATCGCGATCGCCGACTGCACGTCCTGCGCCGCCGCGTCGATGTTGCGGTCGAGCGCGAACTGCAGGGTGATCTGGGTGACGCCCTGCGCGTTGGTGGAGCTCATCGAGTCGAGCCCGGCGATGGTCGAGAACTGGCGCTCGAGCGGCGTCGCAACCGAGGACGCCATGGTGTCGGGGTTGGCGCCGGGCAGCGTGGCGGTGACGAGCAGCGTCGGGTAGTCGACGTTGGGGAGGTCGCTCACCGGGAGCCGCTGATACGCGGCGGCTCCGAACAGCAGCAGCGCCGCCATCACCAGCGTGGTGGCGACCGGCCGGCGGATGAAGGGCTCGGAGACGCTCATGCGCCGTCCTTGGTGCCCGCCGCACCGGTCGCAACGCCCTCGAGGACGCGCACCTTCGCACCCGGCGCGAGCCGCAGCTGCCCGTCGATCACGACCGCGTCGCCCGCGCGCACGCCGCTCCGGATCACGCTCTCGCCGCCCTGCGAGGAGCCGACCGTCACCGCCCGCACCACCGCGGCGCCGCCCTCGACCACGAACACGAACGGCCCCTGCTGGCCCTGCTGCACCGCCTGCGCCGGCACCACGATCGCGTGCGGCTGCTCGGCGATCCGCACCACGGCGTTCACGAACTCGCCCGGCCAGAGCCGCGCGTCCGCGTTGGCGAAGGTCGCCTTGAGCCGGATCGTGCCCGTGGTGCGATCGACGGCGTTGTCGACGAACGAAAGCACGCCGGGGACCGGCTCGCCGTCGTCCGGGGCGTCGCCGCGCGCTCGCGCGAGCACGCTCACCGGGCCGTCGGCCATGCGCGCCCGAATCTGCGCAAGCTCCTGCTCGGGCACCGCGAAGCCAACGTAGATCGGGGCGATCTGGTTGATCACGACGAGCAGCGTCTCGTGGGCCTTCACCGCGTCGCCGGCGTGCACGGCGAGCCCTCCCGTGCGACCGCGCAGCGGCGAGCGGATCTCGCAGTAGCCGAGCTCGAGCCGGGCCTTCTCGACGGCGGCCTGATCGGCCTTCACCGCCGCCAGGCGCGCGTCGGCGCCGCTGCGCGCCTGCTCGTACTGCTCCTTCGAGGCGACGCCCTCCGCGAGGAGCTTCTGGAAGCGCCCGGCCTGGGCGGCCTCGAACTTCGCCTGGGCGGCGTCCTGTGCCAGCGCGGCCTCTGCCTGACGGAGCGCGGCCTCGAAGGGGCGCGGATCGATCGTGAAGAGCAGGTCGCCGGGCGCCACCTCCCTGCCCTCCTCGAAGTGCACGCTCGCGATGATGCCCTCGACCTGGGGCTTGACCGACACGCTGGTGATGGGCTCGACGTTCCCGATCGCCCGGATCTCGACGGGGACGGCCTTCTCGACGGCGGCGCTGACGCGCACCGGAGCCGCTTCGGGCGCTCGCAGCGCGGGCGAGTCCGAGCATGCTGCGGCAAGCCCGACGGCGAGGGCCGCGAGCGCGAGGGTTGCCAGCCCGGATCCGGCGAATCGGGACGAAGAGACCACGGCGTTCCTTCGAGGGGGGTCGGGCGCGGCCCCCCGGTGGGACGCTGGCAGCGTAGGACGATATTCTGGCGCTCGCGCTTCGCCGGGACCAGTTCCCGTTAGAATCCCGGCTCCCGGTGCCGGGTTACCCGTGACCGGCCTTCCAGTGAGCAGGAGGTGATGCCGTGGCGCTTCAGGTCGGCAAGGCGGCCCCCGCCTTCACCCTCGCCGACGCGAGCGGGCGCAAAGTGGCGCTCGCGGACTTCGCCGGCAAGGACGTGATCCTCTACTTCTATCCGCGCGACGACACGCCGGGCTGCACCAAGGAGGCGTGCGGCTTCCGGGACTTCTGGAAGGAGATCCAGAAGCGCGGCGCGGTCGTGATCGGCGTGTCCCCGGACTCGGGTGAATCCCACCAGAAGTTCGCCCGCAAGTACAAGCTCCCGTTCCCGCTGCTCTCGGACCCCGACAAGAAGGTGATGAGCGCCTACGGCGCCTGGGGCGAGAAGATGATGTACGGCAAGAAGACGACCGGCGTGATCCGATCGACGGTCTGGATCGGACCGGACGGCAAGGTGAAGAAGCACTGGGCCCGCGTGGCGAAGGCGGAGGCGCATCCCGAGCAGGTGCTCGGGGCGCTCGAGGAAGGGAGGTAGCGTGGCGCGACTGGAATTTCCGGAAGGATTCCGCTGGGGCACGGCGACCGCGTCCTACCAGATCGAGGGCGCCTGGCGCGAGGACGGCAAGGGTGAGTCCATCTGGGACCGCTTCAGCCACACGCCGGGCCGGGTCAAGGACGACGCGAACGGCGACGTCGCCTGCGACTCCTACCACCGCTGGCGCGACGACGTCGCGCTGATGCGCGCGATGAACCTGAACAGCTACCGCTTCTCGATCGCCTGGCCGCGCATCCAGCCGGCGGGCCGCGGCGCGCCGAATCGCTCCGGCCTCGACTACTACGCGCGGCTGATCGACGGGCTGCTCGAGGCGGGGGTGCGCCCGTTCCCGACGCTCTACCACTGGGACCTGCCGCAGGCGCTCGAGGACGCGGGCGGATGGCCGAACCGCGACCTCGCTGCCCGCTTCGCCGAGTACTGCGGGCACGTGGTGCACGCGCTCGGCGATCGCGTGCAGAGCTGGATGATCTTCAACGAGCCGAACGTCTTCACGGCATGCGGGTATCTGATGGGGATCCACGCGCCCGGGCGGCGCGAGCCCGACGCCTTCCTGCGCGCCACGCACACCGTGAACCTCGCGCAGGGCGAGGCGTTCCGCGCCATGCGCGCGGCACGGCCGGGTCTCGTGATCGGCACCGCCTTCAACTGCACCGCCTGCGAGCCGCTGACCGACTCTGCGGCCGACCGCGACGCCGCCGAGCGCTGGCACCGCTTCGTCAACGAGTGGTTCCTGCGCCCCGCGCTGCGCGGCGCCTACCCCGACGCGCACCCGGGCGGCCTGCCCGGCGACGTGATGGGCGTGAAGGATGGCGACTTCGAGCGGATGCGGGCGCCAATGGACTTCGTCGGCGTCAACCTCTACACGCGCACGATCGTGAAGGCGGTCCCGCTCGGCGGCCATCCGCTCAACCTGGGCGCCGTGCCGGCGCTGCCCTTCGGCGGCGACGTGGGCCCGAAGACGGACTTCGGCTGGGAGGTGTGGCCTGACTCGCTCTACCAGATCCTGACGCGCATCTCGCGCGACTACGACCGGCCGGTGATCGAGGTCACCGAGAACGGCTGCTCCTACGGCGACGCGCCCGACGCCAGCGGCGCGATCCGGGACACCCGCCGCATCGAGTTCTATCAGGGCTACCTGGCCGCCGTGCACCGCGCGATCCGCGACGGCGCCGACGTGCGCGGGTACCACGCCTGGACGCTGCTCGACAACTTCGAGTGGGCGGAGGGCTACCACCAGCGCTTCGGGCTGGCGTGGGTCGACTTCCCGGGCGGCGAGCGGACGCTCAAGGAGTCGGGCCGCTGGTACGGCCGCGTCGCCACCGAGAACGCGATCGAGGTGTAGGCCGCGCTCAGCCGGCGGCGAGGCGCGCGAGCTGCCCAGCGTCCAACAGCCAGCGCAAGCGGCCCGCGCCGGCGCGCGGGCATCCCTCGAAGTCGATGCGCGCGACGGATGCCGTGCCGAGCGCGGCGCCGCCGCTCGCGACGCCTGCGATCGCGAGCGTCAGGAGCTGCCCGAGAACCGGCTGGTGGCCGACCACGCCCAGGCGCGCGCCCGCCCCGGACTGCGGGCCGAGCGCCGCGAGGATCGCCTCCGCGCTCGAGCCGCCGTCGAGGACCGGGCTCGGCTCGGGCTCGGGGCCCTCGATCGCCGCCGCGAGCAGGCGCGACGTCTCGAGGGCGCGGCGCAGCGGGCTGGTGAGCAGGCGGTCGAGGCGCACGCCGAGAGCGGCGAGCCCGCGGGCGGCCGCGGCGACCTCGGCCGTGCCGCGCTGGGTCAGCGGGCGGCCGCGATCGCCGCCCTCCGAACCCGGCGGCGCGGCCTCGCCATGCCTCACGAGATAGACCTCCATGCCGAAGAGTCTACCCTGCGCCACCCTCCTGCCCGTCGCGCGCACTGGAGAGGACTCGATGGAAGAGCGCCTGGTCTTCCTGATCGGCTCGCCCCGTTCGGGGTCGACGCTGACGGCGCGCATGCTCGGCGCGCACTCGGCCATCTACGCGCCGCCCGAGACGCACCTGCTGACGCCGCTCGCGCACCTCGGCTACTACGCCTCGGTCGAGAAGGCGCCCTACGACCCGGTGATCACGCGCCAGGCGGCGCACGAGCTGGTGGCAGCGCTGCCCGGCGGCGAAGAGGACTACCTCGCCGCGCTGCGCGCCTGCTGCGACGCGATCTACGGGCGCCTGCTCGCGGCCGGCGGTGGCGAGCTGCTGCTCGAGAAGACACCGGCCTACGCGCTGGTGCTCGACTTCCTCGCGAAGCTCTACCCGAAGGCGCGCTACCTGGTGCTGACGCGCCACCCGCTCGCGGTGTGGTCCTCGTACGTCGAGTCGTTCTTCGACGGCGACCACGAGGTCGCACACGCGTGGAACCCGCTGCTCGAGCGCTACGTGCCGGCGATCGCGCGCTTCCTGCGCGAGCGACCGGTGCCAATGCTCCACCTCCACTATGAGGAGCTGGTCCGCGAGCCCGAGCGCGAGATGCGCCGCGCCGCGGAGTTCCTCGGCCTCGAGTTCGAGCCCGGCATGGTCGAGTACGGTGGCGAGGGCGAGGCGCCGAGGGCCGCCGCCGGCCTCGGCGACCCGATCACGGTGGCGCGCGAGACGCGGCCGACGACGAAGTCGGTGGCCAAATGGGCGAGCGAGCTGGCCGACGACCCCGCGAAGCTCGCGCAAGCGCGCGCGATCCTCGAGCGGCTGCTCGACGAGGACCTCGAGGCCTGGGGCCATCCGCGCGCCGAGATCGCCGCGCAGCTCGACGCCGCCGTGCCGTCGGTGCGCGCGCGGGCGCGCGCCTGGAACCGCTACTCGCTCGAGCGGCGGCTGCTGGTCCGGCTGCGCCGCAACATCCATAGCAATGCCTTCGGGCGGCTGGTGAAGCGCATCCGCTTCGCGTGCGACGTGCTGCTGCGCTAGCCGGGTGCTATGCATGGCCGGCGACGGAGGATCGCGATGAACCCGAGCCCGTCCCGAAACGACCGCGGCGAAGCAAGCGCCGACGCGCCGATCTCGAGCTGGCAGCGCCCCGCGTTCGAGGTGATCTCGCTGGCATGCGAGATCAGCGCCTACGCCCCCGACGAGGGTCGGCCGCTCTTCTGAGCGCCCCCCGCCGCGCCCTCCGGCTCATCAGCTGTGCCCTCACCGGCTCCCGCGAGCGAGCTCGCCCGCAAGCAATGCGTCCCGTGCAAGGGCGGCGTGCCGCCGCTGCGCGGCGCAGCGCTGGCCGAGCTGGAGCGCCAGCTCGGCGGCGCGGCGAGCGGTTGGCGCGTCGTCGACGAGCACCACCTCGAGAAGGAGTACCGCTTCCGGAACTTCGCCGAGGCGCTCGCGCACCTGAACCGGGTCGGCGCGATGGCGGAGCAGCAGCAGCACCACCCCGACCTGTACCTGGCCTGGGGCAAGCTGCGCGTCACCATCTGGACGCACAAGATCGACGGCCTCACCGAGAGCGACTTCGTCTTCGCCGCAAAGTGCGACGCGCTGGCCTGACGCAGCTCAGTCGAGCAGCTGCCTCAGCACGTACGGCAGGATGCCGCCATGGCGGTAGTAGTCGACCTCGGTCGGCGTGTCGATGCGCACGCGCACGCCGAATTCCGTGGTCTTGCCGCCGTCGTCGCGGGCGCGCACGCGGAGCGCGCGGCCGCCGGCGAAGCCCGAGGCCACGCCCGCGCGCAGGCCGACTACGTCGTAGCGCTCGCGGCCGGTGAGGCCGAGCGACCTGGCGCTCTGGCCCGCCTCGAACTCGAGCGGCACGATGCCCATGCCGACCAGGTTCGAGCGGTGGATGCGCTCGTAGCTCTCGGCGATCACCGCGCGCACGCCGAGCAGCAGCGGGCCCTTGGCCGCCCAGTCGCGGCTCGACCCCGAGCCGTACTCCTGCCCGGCGATCACCAGCAGCGGGGTTCCCTCGGCGCGGTAGCGCATCGCCGCGTCGAAGATCGACATCGACTCGCCGCTCGGCAAGTGCAGCGTCACGGGGCCCTCGGTGCCCGGCGCGAGCGCGTTCTTGAGCCGCACGTTCGCGAACGTGCCGCGCATCATCACCTCGTGGTTGCCGCGCCGCGCGCCGTAGGAGTTGAAGTCTCCGCGGGCGACGCCGTGTTCGAGCAGGTAGAGCTCCGCAGCCGATTCCCGGGCGATGCCGCCGGCGGGCGAGATGTGGTCGGTGGTGACGCTGTCGCCGAGCCAGGCGAGCACGCGCGCGCCGGCGATCTCGGCCACCTGCTTCGGCGCCTCACGCGGCATGTCCGCGAAGTACGGCGGCTGGCGCACGTAGGTCGACGCGGGGTCCCACGCGAAGCGCTCGCCCTCCGGCACCGGCAGCGCGTTCCAGCGCGCGTCGCCGCGAAACACGTCGGCGTAGGTCTTGCGGAACAGATCGGCCTCGACGTAGCGCGTCACCGCTTCGCGCACCTCTTGCGGCGTGGGCCAGACGTCGCGGAGGAAGACGGGCCTGCCGTCGCGCCCGGTGCCGAGCGGCTCGCTGGCCAGGTCGACGTCGATGCGCCCCGCCAGCGCGTACGCGACGACCAGCGGCGGCGACATCAGGTAGTTCGCCCGCACGGCGGCGTGCACGCGCGCCTCGAAGTTGCGGTTGCCGGAGAGCACCGCGCAGGCCACCAGGCGGCCGCGCTCGATCGCATCGGCCACCGGCTCGGGGAGCGGGCCCGAGTTCCCGATGCAGGTGGTGCAGCCGTAGCCGACGACGTCGAAGCGCAGCTGCTCGAGGTAGGCGAGCAGCCCGGCCGCCTTCAGATAGCCGGTCACCACCTGCGAGCCGGGCGCGAGCGAGGTCTTCACCCACGGCTTGGAGTCGAGGCCGCGCTCGACGGCCTTCTTGGCGAGCAGTCCGGCGGCGAGCATCACGCTCGGGTTCGAGGTGTTGGTGCAGCTCGTGATCGCTGCGATCACCACCGAGCCGTGCCGCAGCACCTGCGGCTCCCCGTCGATCTCGACGCCGACCGACGCCGCGGCCGCGGCCCCCTGCGAGAGCTCGGGGAGCGCGCGCAGGAATGAAGCCTTCGCCTCCGAGAGCGCGACGCGGTCCTGCGGGCGGCGCGGGCCCGCGAGGCTCGGCTCGACGCTCCCGAGCTCGAGCGCCAGCGTCTCGGAGTACTCGGCCTCGGGTGTTCCCGGGCCGTGGAACAGGCCCTGCTCGCGCAGGTATGCCTCGACGAGGCGGACCTGCTCCTCGCGGCGGCCGGAGAGCCGCAGGTAGCGCAGCGTCTCGGCGTCGACCGGGAACATCGCGCAGGTCGCGCCGTACTCGGGACACATGTTCGAGATCGTCGCGCGGTCGGCGAGCGGCAGGCCGGCGAGCCCCGGACCGAAGAACTCGACGAACTTCCCGACCACGCCGTGCTTGCGCAGCAGCTGGGTGACGGTCAGCACCAGGTCGGTCGCGGTGGCGCCGGGACGCAGCTCGCCCGACAGCCGCACGCCCACCACGCGCGGGACCAGCATCGAGACCGGCTGGCCGAGCATGGCCGCCTCGGCCTCGATCCCCCCCACGCCCCAGCCGAGCACGCCGAGGCCGTTCACCATCGTGGTGTGCGAGTCGGTGCCCACCAGCGTATCGGGGTAGGCCCGGCCCGCGGGATGGGTGAACACGACGCGCGCCAGGTACTCGAGGTTCACCTGGTGCACGATCCCGGTGCCGGGCGGGACGACCTGGAAGTTCTCGAACGCGCTCTGGCCCCAGCGCAGGAAGGTGTAGCGCTCGTGGTTCCGGTGGAACTCGAGCTCGACGTTTCGCGCGAACGCATCGCGCGAGCCGAAGGCGTCGACCTGTACCGAGTGGTCGATCACCAGCTCCACCGGCTGCAGCGGATTGATGCGCGCCGGCTCGCCGCCGAGCACCGCCATCGCGTCGCGCATCGCCGCGAGGTCGACAACGCAGGGCACGCCGGTGAAGTCCTGCAGCACGACGCGCGCCGGCAGGAAGGCGATCTCGCGCGTCGGCTCGGCCCGCGGGTCCCAGCGCGCGAGGCCCTCGACGTCGCCGGCGGAGACGCTGCGGCCGTCTTCGCGGCGCAGCAGGTTCTCGAGCAGGATGCGCAGCGAGAACGGCAGCCGCCCGACCGGGAGTCCCGCCCGCTCGAGCGCCTCGAGCGCGTAGATCTCGAGCTCGCGATCCCCGACGCGGAGCGTGCGGCGCGCGCCGAAGCTGTTCATGATCCCCCCGGAGCGACGAGCGCGACGCCAAGCTAGCCGAGGGGGGGCCGAAGAGGGAGATGCGAAGGGGGAGCCCACGGCTCGCCGCGGGACTCGGCTCGCGGGAGCCGTGGGCGCCCCGACAGCACGAGATCCCCTTCCCAAGGGAGGCCCTCGCCCCTGGAGCGGGGGCCGTGTCGTAGCATCCAAATTGCAAGGCCTGCGCCAAGCATGCGCCCCGCGCGCAGAGCGCCATCGCCAGCGGCGGGGGCTGCCGCGGGCCGGCGCGCAGCCTGAGTGGAAGCCGACTTCCCTCGCGGTGGAAGACGCGTTCCCAGGCCCCTTGGCGATGTGCGCGGCGGCGCTAGGCTCGCGGCGTTCGCTGGGTGTGGCCGCACGCACGGCCTGAGACGCGGCTCCGGACGCAGAGCGCTTCCGGCGCGCCGTGGAGCCCTTGAACCTGATCCGGCTAGTCCCGCTGCGGATGAACCGGCGTAGGGAAGCGAAATGGCCACTCCCGCCTCCACCGTCCACGTCGAGAGCGTCGTCACGCGCGAGCCCTTCCCGGGCGCACGCAAGATCTACGTCGACGGGCAGCACCCCGGTGTGCGGGTGCCGATGCGCGAGATCCGCCAGGCACCGACGCGCGCGAGCAGCCGCGACGGCGCCGTCGTCCTCGAGGACAACGCGCCGGTCCTCGTCTACGACAGCTCGGGTCCCTACACCGATCCGGCGGTCGAGATCGACCTGCGGCGCGGGTTGCCGCCGCTGCGGCTCGCGTGGATCCACGCGCGCGGCGATGCCGACCCGCGCCCCGATCCGTCGTCGCCGTTCGCGCGGGCCCGCGAGCGCGATCCGCAGCTGGCCGGCGTGCGCTTCGAGCGCACGCGTCCGGTGCTGCGAGCGAAGCCCGGGCGCCGCGTCACGCAGATGCACTACGCGCGGCGGGGCGAGATCACGCCGGAGATGGAGTTCGTCGCGATCCGCGAGGGCCAGCGGCCGGAGTTCGTGCGGGACGAGCTGGCGCGCGGCCGCGCCATCATCCCCGCCAACCTGAACCACCCCGAGCTCGAGCCGATGGTGATCGGCCGCAACTTCCTGGTGAAGATCAACGCCAACATCGGCAACTCCGCCGTCGCCAGCTCGATCGAGGACGAGGTCGAGAAGCTGGTGTGGGCGACGCGCTGGGGCGCCGACACCGTGATGGATCTGTCCACGGGCCGGAACATCCACGAGACGCGCGAGTGGATCCTGCGCAACGCGCCGGTGCCGATCGGCACGGTGCCGATCTACCAGGCGCTCGAGAGGGTGGGCGGGCGCCCGGAGGAGCTGAGCTGGGAGATCGTGCGCGACACCCTCGTCGAGCAGGCCGAGCAGGGCGTCGACTACTTCACCATCCACGCCGGCGTGCTGCTGCGCTTCATCCCGCTGACCGCGCGGCGCCGCACCGGGATCGTCTCGCGCGGCGGCTCGATCCTTGCCAAGTGGTGTCTGGCGCACCACCGCGAGAACTTCCTGTACACGCACTGGGACGAGATCTGCGAGATCATGGCCGCCTACGACGTCGCCTTCTCGATCGGCGACGGGCTGCGCCCCGGCTCGATCGAAGATGCCAACGACGAGGCGCAGTTCGCCGAGCTGCGGGTGCAGGGCGAGCTCACGCGCCGCGCCTGGCAGTTCGACGTGCAGGTGATGAACGAAGGCCCCGGCCACGTGCCCATGGACAAGATCCAGGAGAACGTCGAGAAGCAGATCGCATGGTGCGGCGAGGCTCCCTTCTACACGCTCGGTCCGCTCACCACGGACGTCGCGCCGGGCTACGACCACATCACCTCCGCGATCGGCGCGGCGATGATCGGCTGGTACGGCACCGCGATGCTCTGCTACGTGACGCCGCGCGAGCACCTCGGCCTCCCGGACCGCGAGGACGTGAAGCAGGGCGTGATCGCCTACAAGATCGCCGCACACGCGGCGGATCTCGCCAAGGGCCACCCCGGCGCGCAGCGGCGCGACGACGCGCTCTCGAAGGCGCGCTTCGAGTTCCGCTGGCAGGACCAGTTCAACCTCTCGCTCGATCCCGAGACCGCGACGCGGCTGCACGACGCCACGCTGCCCGCCGACGCGCACAAGCTCGCCCACTTCTGCTCGATGTGCGGCCCGCGCTTCTGCAGCATGGAGATCACCCAGCAGATCCGCGACTTCGCCGCGGAGCGCGGTCTCGACACCGAGCGCGCCCGCGAGGCGGGCATGGACGAGATGAGCGAGGCATTTCGCGCGCGTGGCGGCGAGCTCTACGGGAAGTCGTGAGCCGAGCCGCGTGAGCGCGAAGGCGCCCGGCGCCGGCGACCGGCGCGTCGGCTCGGCGGCCGCCCGGCTCGGCGGCGGCATCGCGCTGCTGGTCGCCGCGGGCTACGTGCTGCGGCCCTTCCTGATTCCGGTGACGTGGGCGGGGATCCTGGCCTACGTGACCTGGCCGCTGTTCCGCGCGGTGCGCCGGCACACGCGCCGGCCGCGGCTGGCAGCCGCGATCTTCACCACCGCGGTGGCGCTCGGCGTCGGCGTCCCGGTGGCGTGGCTGCTCGTGGCGCTGGCAGGCGAGGCCTCGCACCTGCTCGCGCTCGCGCGCCAATGGCTCGACACCGGCGCACCGCTGCCGGAGTGGGTCGCGGCGCGCCCCTGGCTCGCCGTCCACCTCGAGAGGCTCCGCTCCGAGTCGATCGTCGAGCCCACCGCGATCCTCCAGTACGCCACGCGCTACGCGGCGCAGGTGTCGAGCCGGCTGGTCGACCTGGCGGGCGGCCTGGCGAGCAACGTGTTCAAGTTCGCGATCACGGTGGTCACGCTGTACGTGTTCTTCCTCGACGGCGAGCGACTGGCGAGCGAGGCGCGCCGGCTCACCACGATCGTCTTCCCGAACGCTCCCGACTTCCTCGAACACGTCGGCGGCGTGGTGCGCGCGGTCGTCTTCGGCCTGCTCGGGACGGCGCTGGTGCAGGGCGTCGTCGCCGGAATCGGCTTTGCGCTGTTCGGCGTGCCCTCGCCGGTGGCGCTCGGCGCGCTCACCTTCGCTGGATCGTTCGTCCCGATCGGACCGCTCCTGATCTGGGCGAGCGCCGCGCTCTGGCTCTTCGCGGGCGGGCATGGCTACGCGGCGCTCGGCATGGCGATCTACGGCGCCGCGCTGATCAGCTCGATCGACAACGTGCTGCGCCCGATCCTGATCAGCGGCGGCGCCACGCGTATCCCGTTCCTGCTGGTGTTCTTCGGCGTGCTCGGCGGGCTCACCGCGTTCGGCATGCTCGGCCTCTTCCTCGGCCCCGTGCTGCTCTCGGTCGCGTTCGCGCTGCTGGCGGACTTCGCGCGCCGCGCCGAGTAGCGCGGGCCGCGGCCTCCCCCCGCGTCAGCCGAGGAAGGCGAGGATCGCCTCCGCCAGCGCCTCCGGCGCGTCGAGGTCGGCGCGATGGCCGGCGCCCTCGATGGCTCGAATCGCGGTCGGCCCCGCGATGCCCTCGGCGAAGCGCTTCGCGTAGCTCGCCGGCACCACGCGGTCGGCGCCGCCCCAGACCAGCAGCGTCGGCACCGCGATGCGGTGCAGGCGCTTGCGCAGGCCGAGGTCGCCGGTCGGCCACAGCAGCCGCGCGGCGGCCTCGAAGGCGCGCAGCTGCAGGATCTGCCACTCGACGAGATCCTCTCCGGCGGGCGGCGTCAGCTCGGCGATCAGGCGCTCCGGGTGCGCCGAGAGCAGCGCCAGCAGCTGCTCGGGCCGCTGCGCCCAGACGTCGGCGACCGGCTCGCGCTCGTCGAAGAGGCCGAGCGGCGACACCAGCACGAGGCGGCGCGCGAGGCCCGGCGAGAAGGCGGCTGCTTCGGCGACCAGCGTCGCGCCGATCGATGCCCCCGCCAGATCGGCGCCGCGCAAGCCCGCACCCTCGAGCAGATCGAGCGTCGCCGTGACCCAGTCGGCGAGGTCGTCGAGGCGGTCGTGACCGAGCGCGCCCGGGAAGCCGGGCAGCGACGGCACCACGACGCGCCGGCGCGCCGCCAGCTGGTCGAGGAACGGCGTCCAGCGCGCCAGGCCGCCGAGCCCGGCCACGAAGCCGAGCGGCTCGCCGCTGCCCATCTCCCAGACGCGGCACGGCTCGCCGTTCACGCGGACGATGCGCTCCGCGGGCTGACTCATCGCACCCGGTCCTCGGCGGGCAGCGGCTTCGGCCACCAGCGGTTCTCCCAGCGCTCGCCGAACAGCTCGTGGAGCTGCGGCATCACGCGCTTCGCGAACAGCTCGGTGTTGTAGGCGGTGAGGTCGCGACCCATGTTGCCGTACTGCAGCAGCAGCATGAGCTGGCCGACGTTCAGCTCGGTCGCCACCTCGCGGAGCTGCTCGGCCACCTCGTCGGGGCTCCCGACGATCACGTAGCCCTTGCTGACGATCTCCTCGAAGCTGGGCTTCGAGAACGCGCGCTTCTGCTCGTCGGCGCGGCGCGCCGCCTGCGCGAGCTGCGACGTGACCTTGGCGCGCAGCGTCGCCTCCGTGGTGTAGCCGGGCGGCATCGCGAAGCGAGCGTCGACGCACAGGCAGCGGCCATAGAAGTACTCGGCCGATTCGCGGTAGAGATCCATCGCCTCGGCGCGGCTCTCGGCGACGCCGACGAACTGGAGGAAGCCCGCCCGATAGGGGTTGCGGTCCTTCCCCAGGCGTTCCATCTCGTCCCAGAAGCCCTGCATCACCGCGCGCCCCGCCTGGTAGCCGAAATAGGAGAGGTAGGCGTAGACGTAGTCCATGCGCGCGCACCACTGCCAGGTCTCGACCGAGCCGCCGCCCGGGATCCAGATGGGCGGGTGCGGTTTCTGGACCGGGCGTGGCCACGGGTTCACGTAGCGCTGCTTGTTGAAGCGCCCGTTCCACGCGAAGGCCTCGCGCGCCTGCCACGCCTTCACGATCAGGTCGTGCGCCTCGTAGTAGCGCGCGCGCAGCAGGCTCGGGTTCTGCCCATAGGCGTAGCAGGTGTCCATCGGCGTCCCGACCGGGAAGCCCGCCACGAGCCGCCCGCCCGACAGGCAGTCGAGCATCGCGAACTCCTCGGCGACGCGGGTCGGCGGGTTGTAGAGCGCGATCGAGTTGCCCATCACCACGATCGCCGCGTCGCGCGTGCTCCGGCACAGCGCCGAGGCGATCAGATTGGGCGACGGCATCAGCCCGTAGCCGTTCTGGTGGTGCTCGTTGACGCAGATGCCGTCGAAGCCGAGCTCGGCGGCCAGCTCGAGCTCGTCGATGAACTCGTTGTAGAGCTGGTGTCCGCGGCGCGCGTCGAAGAGTTTCGGGTCGATGTCCACCCATACCGAGCCGTAGCGCTCGGCGAAGTCCTCGGGCAGATCGGTGTAGGGCATCAGGTGGAACCACAGCAGCTTCATGGTCTCCTCCCTCGACTCGCGACGTTAGCCCGTTGCGGGCCCACGATCCGGTTCCGCCCGCGTACCCCCTTGGGGCCGAGGCGCTCTCCTGCCACGCGCGAGCCAGCGGCGCCACTTCCCGATCGGGGCGGACGGTGTCGGCCGCGCGCGTCCCGCCTTGGAGGAAGCGAATGCGCATCCCGAGCCGGGTTTTGCTGGCTGCAGTCTTGGCTCTGGCGCTGGGCCAGCCGCGGGTAGCGCAGGCGACGCCGCTGAACCTGAGCCTCGCTCTGTTCCCCGACATCCTCTCGCAGTTCATCGACGTCAGCTACGACGCGGGGACCGACGTGTTCCAGGCGACCGGCTTCTCGCTCTCGCTGCGCACCGGCGTGTCGACGACGATTCCGATCGCGAACGGCAGCTTCGGGCTCACCGCCTCGACGCCCGATGGCTCCTCGGTTCCCTCGGGCACCCTCTTGGTGCGCGGCGACATCGGTGGCGGCGTCGTCACGCTGATCCAGGGCTCGATCGTAGGCGGCGCCGCGATGGGCTCCTCGTCGAGCGGCCCCGGCTTGTTCGAGTTCGTGTTCGCGACGACGGGCGGCGTGCTGCAGGGAGACTACGGCAGCCAGATCGGCGTGATCCTCGGAGCCGGAGGCAACTCGACCTACACCGGCAGCTTCGCGAGCAGCTTCGACAACATCAGTGGCGTCGCAGGCTCGGGCACCGGCAGCGCCGACACGGCGCCGCCCGTTCCGGAGCCGGGCACGCTGCTGCTGATGGGCTCCGGCGTGGCCGGGCTGCTGCTGTATGGCCGCCAGCGCGGCGAGACGCGGCGGAGACGGCACGCGCCGACGCTGCTGCTCGGGATCGCCCTCGCCCTCGGCCTGGCGCGGCCGGCGACGGCGGCGCTCCTCGATCTTCCGCTCCAGTTCCCGCTGCTGACCTTCGACAACGGCGGCGCCTTGTCCTACGACGCGGGGAGCGAGCTGCTCGCGGTCGACGCGAACCCGATCGCGATGCGGCTCTCGCCCGCGGACCCGCCGCGCGTCATCACCCCGGTCCCGGGCGCCACCGAGTTCTTCGACATCCGGATCGAGGTCGATCACTCGGGCGCACTGGTCGGCGGCAACCCGGGCGGTCCGGATCTCGAGGTGTTCGGGCAGGTCGACCTGAACGGCGACTCGGTCATCGACGCGTCAGGCGTCCTGCTGACCGGTACGGCCACGGGATTCGGCTTCCAGGAGAGCGGAGCCACGGACCTGTTCGACTTCCGCTTCACCAAGCTCGGCGGCGCGCTCGCGTCGTCGTTCGGCGACGACCTCGTGGTGGCGCTCCAGAGCGAGCACTCGAGCTTCTCCGGGTCGTTCGAGGAGGACTTCCAAGGTGGCGCCAAGGGCACGCTCGGCAACACGCCCGAGCCCGGCACGGTGATGCTGCTCGGCGCCGGCCTGCTCGGCCTCGGCGTCTGGGGCCGCCGGCGCGACTGATGCCGCGAGACGCTCTGGCTCTGGGCGCCCCGGCCCGCGGCCGGGGCGCCTCGTTTTCCTGGGGCCGCTGGTGGTAGGATTGCGCGGGTGAGCGCGCCCGCGAAAGCATCGTCGCGTTGGCTGTTCGGGCCGTCCCCGGATCTGCTGCTCGGATGCGGCGTCGGCTATGCCGCGCTGTTCCTCCTGATGTGCGCCTACGGCTCGCGGGTGCGCCCGGAGACGGCAAGCCTCATCCCCTTCCTCACGCTGATCTTCGGCGCACCCCACTACGGCGCTACGCTGCTGCGCGTCTACGCGCGACGCGAAGACCGCCGCGCCTATGCGCTGTTCGCCGTCTACGCGACGGCTCTGCTGGCCGCCGCCTTCGTCGCCGCCACTCGCAGCGCCCAGCTCGGCTCGCTGCTGCTGACCGTCTACTTGACCTGGAGCCCGTGGCACTACACCGGCCAGAACTACGGGCTCGCGGTGATGTTCCTGCGGCGTCGGGGGATCGCGCTCGGGCCCGCGCTCAAGCGCTGCATCTACGCGTCCTTCGTCCTCAGCTACGCGCTGACCTTCACGGCGATGCACCAGGTCGACCCGACCAGCTACGCCCCGAGCATCTACACGGGCTATCACATGCTCGCGCTCGGCATCCCGCATGCGGTGGCCAGCGTCGCGATCCTCGTGCTGGTGCTCGGATACGCGCTGACGCTGGCGGTCGCCGCTGCTCTCCTGCTGCGCCGCGCGACGCCGCGCGATCTCGCGCCGACCGCGCTGCTAGCCCTCACCCAGGCGCTCTGGTTCTCGATCCCGGTCGTCGCACGCAGCTGGGGCGTGCTGCAGGGCGTCGAGCCGTTCGCCTCGCAGTACTCGACCTACTACTTCTTCTGGGCCGCGATCGGGCATTCCGTGCAGTACGTATGGGTGGCGAGCTACTACGCCCGCAGTGCGTCGGATTTCGCCGGGCTCGGTCGCTACTTCTGGAAGGCGCTGCTCGCGGGCGCTGCGATCTGGACGATCCCGCCGCTGCTGTTCGCGCCGCACCTGCTCGGCCAGATCCCCTTCGACGCCGGACTCGGCGCGCTGGTCGCGTCGGTCGTGAACATCCACCACTTCGTCCTCGACGGCGCGATCTGGAAGCTCCGCGACGGCCGCATCGCGCGCGTCCTGATCCGCAGCGAGCCCCTCCCCACGAGCGCCGCGCCGATCAAAGCGGCGCCGCGCCTCGGCTGGCTCGCGGCGCTGGGCTGGGGCGTGGGCGCGGCCTCGCTCGGGATCGTGTTGTTCGCGCAGTACGCGCAGGAGATCGGACATCGAGCCTGGGAGAGCGGCGACGCGGAGCGCATGCGCCTCGCGTCGCGCCGCCTGCACTGGATCGGGCGCGAGAGCGCGAACGTCGAGCTGCAGCTCGGGCGCCTGCTCGCTTCGCGTGGCGACGCGAGAGCGGCGCTGCTCTCGTATCGCGAGAGCATCGAGATCCAGCCGACGGCGGATGCGTGGGTCGCGCTGGGCGCGCTGTTCCAGGATGCCGGGAAGCTCGACCGGGCCGAGGACGCCCTCGCTCACGCAGTCGAGCTGGCGCCCGAGCAGGCCGACGTTGCGTATCGAGCCGGCGCACTGGCGCTCGAACGCGGCGACGCCGCGCGCGCGCAGGTGTTGCTCGCGCGCGCGGTCTCGCTCGACCCGGACAAGAAGCTCTACCGCGTGATGCTGGACCGGGCGCGAGCCGGCGCGTCGGACTAAGGACGTGCCGGGCGCTCGTGGACGAGCACGCGCGGCTGGCCCTCGAAGCGCACCTTGATCTTCCCCGGCCCGGCGGGCCCCTGCACGACGCCCTCGCCGAACATCGGGTGGGCGACGCGGTCCCCCGCCTGATAGCGCTCGCTCATCGCGTAGCCGCGCACCGGCCGGCTCGGGTCGGCCTCGACGACAAGGTCTTCGGGCGACGGCCGTGCCTTGGGGCGCGGGGGCGGCTTGGGACGCACCCGCCCCGCCGTCTCCTCCCAGGCGGGAACCAGGCGCGGCGCGCTGGCCAGCGCGGGCCAGCCGTCGGCGTCGACGGCGCAGCCGACCGCCTCGAGCGTCAGGTACTGGACCCGGGCGCCGACCCCGGCATCGATCTCGCGCGCGAGTCGCTCCATCTGATGGATCCAGCCGGCCCCCTTCTGCGCAGCGCGGCGCCGACACAGATCCCAGTAGCGCGCCGCGCCGAGCAGCACGAGCAGCGGCGGCTCGTCGCCCACTTCGCGCGCGAAGGCGGCGGCGATCTCCTCGCGCAGCGCGTCCCGGTTGGCCCAGGCGATGGCCGCGCTCGCGAGGCCCTCGAGCATCATACGCAACGGTGTGTCACCGGTTCCGGCGCGCGCCGCATCGGGCTCGACGTGGGCGAGGGCGATCACGGCGAGGCGCCCCTCCTCCGTCACGCCGAGCAGGTCGAGCTCTCCGACGCCGCGGTCGGGATCGCCCGCGCTGGCCGCGGCGGCGCGCAGCGGGACGCGGCAGCCGACCAGCTGGATCGCGGTGCCGTCGGGCAGCGCGAGCGCGCGCGCCGGATCGCTCGCGTGGCGCAGCAGCGCGAGCCCGAGCTGCTCCCGCGCACCGCCGAGTCGCGCCGGCGGGCGGCGCCGCGGAGCGAGGTAGCGCTTGCCCGCGGCGTGCCGGTGGGGTGCCGCGGCGACCTCCTCCTGCCAGTCCTGGCGCAGCCCGTCGGCCGCGAGCTTCTCGGCGGCCTCGCGAAATCGGCTGGCCTGGCGGACCTCTCGGTCCCGCGCTCGCTCGATCAGCGGATGCGGACTCACACGTTCCCTCCCGTTCGGTTGCCGGACTAGACGGTGCAGGACATGGCGCGCCGCGGCAACTGCGCGGCTCGAAGCGCTCAGGCGCCGGGCGCCGCGAGCGTTGGATTGCGCGCCAGGCGGATGTTCTCCTGGCGGGCCTCGCAGGCGCGCCGCCAGTCGTCCTCGGAGAGCACGTAGAAGCGCCGCTCGCGGATGGCGGAGAGCACGCGCTCGGCGATCGCTTCGGGCGGCGTCGCGTTCGCGAGCGCCGCGCGCGTCGCGGCTTCGACCATGCGCCGCTCCGGCGTCGGCGGACCGGAATCCGCCCGCAGCGCCTCGGGCCGGTTGCGTTCGGACTCGGGAATGCGCGTGCTGACGGCCTCCGGGCACAGCACCGACACCGCCACCTTCGCCCCGCGCGCGGCGAGCTCGAGATGGAGCGACTCGGAGAGCGCGAGCACCGCGTGCTTGCTCACGACGTAGGGCGCCGTGAAGGGGAGGCTCACCAGCGCGGCCATCGAGGCGGTGTTGACGACGTGCGCCTCCTCGCCCTGCTCGAGCAGGATCGGGACGAAGGTGCGGATCCCGTGGATCACCCCCCACAGGTTCACGCCGAGTACCCACTCCCAATCCTCGTGCGCGACCTGCCAGGAGAGGCCGGCGCCGCCCATCACGCCGGCGTTGTTGCACACCACGTGGACGGCGCCGAAGCGCTCGAGCGCGCGCGCCGCAAGCGCGCGGACCTCCGCTTCATTCGACACGTCTGTGTGTACTGCCAGCGCTTCGACGCCGCCGGCTGCGAGCGCGCGCGCCGCGGCGTCGAGCGCAGCCGCCTCGACGTCCGCCAGCACCACGCGCATGCCGCGCGCGCCGAAGGCCCGGGCCAGGGCGAGCCCGATCCCACTGGCCGCCCCGGTCACCACCGCCACCCGCCCCGCCAGCCGTTCCAAAGGATTCAATCCCGGAAGTAGGGGATCACGTGTCGCCCCATCAGCTCGATGGTCTGCATCACCTTCTCGTGCGGAATCTTGTAGGGATTGACCAGGCAGAGCAACAGATCGACGCCGGCCGCCTGGTAGCGCCGGCAGGTCTCGAGGCATTGGGCCGGCGTGCCGAGCACGCAGGCGCCGGCGCCGACGAGATAGTCGAGGGTCAGCAGGTCGAGCGCGCCGGCCCGATCGACCTTGCGCATGTCGGCGGCGTAGGCGTAGTTGCCGAGCTCGCGCCGCTGCTCGCCCATCCAGTCCGCCAGGCTGCCGATCAGGCGCGCGCCGTGCTTCGGGTACCACTCGAAGGACTCGCGCGCCGCGGCGCGGGCCTCCTCCTCGCTCGGCGCGCACAGCGTCATCGTGAAGGTGGCGGCGCGGTCGTGCACCCACTTGCCGAGCGGCTTCGCACAGCCCGCGACCGCCGCCCGATAGACGTCGATCTTCTTCTTCACCTCCTCGGGCGAGACGCCGACCGCGAACGAGCAGAGCCCGACTCCGTGCTCCCCCATCTGCCGGTGACCCTCTTCGCTCGAGGTCGCGCCCCAGATCGGCGGATGGGGCTGCTGGAGCGGCTTGGGCAGCACGCGGCGCTTCGGCATGCGCCAGTGGCGTCCCTCGAAGGCGTACTCGTCGTGGGTCCAGCAGCCGACCACGTGCTCGATCGCCTCCTGCCACATGCCGCGCGTCTCTTGCGGATCGATCCCGAAGCCCTCGAGCTCGGCGCGCGTCGAGGAGCGCCCCGTCCCGAAGTCGACGCGGCCGTCGGAGAGCAGGTCGAGCACCGCCACCGACTCCGCCGTCCGCACCGGGTGGTTGTAGGGCTGGGGCATCAGCCGCACGCCGTAGCCGATCCGGAGGCGCGAGGTCCGGCTCGCGATCGCGCCGTAGAGCACCTCCGGATTCGAGCAGTGCGAGTACTCCTCGAGGAAGTGATGCTCGACGCTCCAGAACGCGTGCCACCCGCACTGCTCCGCGAACACCGCCTGCTCCAGGGTCTGCTTGTAGGCGCGCTGCTCGCTGCCGCGGTCCCACGGGCGCGCCACCGGAATCTCGTAGAACAGCGCGAACTGCATCGGCATCGGGCTCCTCCTGCGAGTCGGGGTAGTCTACCGGTTCGAGCGCGAGAGGAGGCATCGATGCGAGGACTCGAGGGCAAGGTCGTGCTGGTGACCGGAGCGGCGTCGGGGATCGGCCGAGCCTGTGCCGAGCGCTTCCGCGCGGAAGGGGCGCGCGTGGTCGGCGCGGACCTCGTCGAGGCGGCCGGCCTCGAACGCCTCGACGTGCGCGACGAGGCGGCGGTCGCCGCGCTGGTCGCGAAGATCTCGGCAGCGGGTCGCCTCGACGCGGTCGTCAACGCGGCCGGCATCGCGGGCGGTGGTCCCGTGCACGCCCTCGACGCGGCTGCCTGGGATCGCGTCCTCGACGTCAACCTCAAGGGCACCTTCCTGGTGTGCAAGCACGCGCTGGCGCAGATGCTGCGCCAGCCGCCCCTCGGCGGCGAGCGCGGCGCGCTGGTCAACATCGCGAGCGTCGAGGGGCTCGAGGGGACCGCGGGCGGGAGCGCCTACAACGCCTCGAAGGGCGGCGTGGTGCTGCTCAGCAAGAACCTCGCGATCGACTACGGGCGCCAGGGCATCCGCGTCAATGCGCTGTGTCCGGGCTTCATCGAAACGCCGATGCTGGCCGGGGTGCTCGAGAGCCCGGCGATGGCCGCGGTCCGCGAGGAGATCCGCCACGAGCACAAGCTGCGCCGCTTCGGTCGGCCCGCGGAGATCGCGGCGGTGGCGGGCTTCCTGATCTCAGCGGATGCGTCGTTCGTCTCGGGCCAGGCCCTCGCCGTCGACGGCGGCTACACCGCGGGGCGCGATCACCACGTGACCGAGCTGATGGGGCTCTGACCCGCGCCGAGGCCGGTGCCCGCGATGCCGCCCAGGCTCGGCGCGCCGTTCCGCTTCAGGGGCACGCCCCGTTCTTGCCGCAGCGCTTGACGTTCGGCGCCGGCGGCGGCGTGCCGCCCTCGAGCACCTCGATCGCGGAGATCATCGGCGGCAGGCCCCTTCCAGGCACCAGGTCGATGTCGAGCTCCCCGTCGTCGACGAGGACGTAGAGATCCTTGACCAGCGCATACTGGCTGCTGCCCGCCTGCGCGAAGATGTCGAGGTTCTTGATGGTGACGACGCCGTTCTCGAGCAGCACGTCGAAGACGCGCTGGCCCTTGGCCGTCACCTCCTTGAACTCCGCGAAGTACAGGCGCACGTGGTATGGGCCGAGCCCGGGCACCGGAAGCGCGAAGTGGAGCGGATTGGTGCCGTCGCCGACGCGGGCCGTCCAGTAGAGCGGATCCTGGTTGCTGAACACGATGGTGAGATTCGGCCGATTGACGACGACGCCGCCCGCCGCGTACTGCGCGTCGCTGCTCCAGAGCTCGTTCGTATACGGGTCTTTCCAGGTGCCTGCATTGCCGACGTCGAGGCGGTAGGGCAGGAGACTGGCAGTCTCGATGCGGCACTGCGCGTCGCAGCCGTCGCCCGACACCTTGTTGCCGTCGTCGCACTGCTCGCCCGCGTCGAGCACGCCGTTGCCGCAGACCTCGAGCTTGCAGGTGGCGGTGCAGCCGTCGCCCGGCACCGTGTTGCCGTCGTCGCACTGCTCGCCCGGGTCGAGGATGCCGTTGCCGCACGCCTCGACGGTGCAGCTCGCGCTGCAGCCGTCGCCCGACACCTTGTTGCCGTCGTCGCACTGCTCGCCCGCGTCGAGCACGCCGTTGCCGCAGACCTCGAGCTTGCAGCTCGCGTTGCAGCCGTCGCCCGACACCTTGTTGCCGTCGTCGCACTGCTCGCCCGGATCGAGGATGCCGTTGCCGCAGACCTCGAGCTTGCAGCTCGCGCTGCAGCCGTCGCCCGACACCTTGTTGCCGTCGTCGCACTGCTCACCCGCGTCGAGCACGCCGTTGCCGCAGACCTCGAGCTTGCAGGTCGCGCTGCAGCCGTC
>Ga0335070_10001343_pt1 | contig 28382 bp, 25 predicted proteins | sample Lox_Sample_13_FD_206722 | JGI IMG/M metagenome (GOLD analysis project Ga0335070, IMG submission 206722) | Soil microbial communities from Loxahatchee National Wildlife Refuge, Florida, United States - Lox_Sample_1.3 | ecosystem: Environmental > Terrestrial > Soil > Wetlands | place: USA...
TGGCCAAGCTCTGGTCGAAGAGAGTCGCCGCGGTGAATCCGAGTTTTCTGTTCACGGCCAAGCTGTACCGGGCCTTTACGCATTCGCCGATCGCCGTCATGGAGCCTACATCCGCGGCCACGATCCGGCCCACCGATGAAGACGAGATCCAGACACGCGAAGGGCTGGACGCACTGGCTAATGAAGGCAAGCTGGGAGCGCTGCTGATTCAGTTCCCGGTGTCCTTCAAGAACACATCGCTCAACCGCGAATATCTCGAACGGCTGCTGCGGCAATTCATCGAATACCCGCGCGTCGTGGAAGTCCGCGATTCAAGCTGGAACAATCCGGAAACGCTGGCCGAATTTGAGCGGCAGAATGTGTCCTTCTGCAACATCGATCAGCCCGTGATGGGGAAATCGCTGGCGCCGACCGAGCATGTTACGGCGCCAATCGCGTATGTTCGCCTGCATGGCAGGAACTACGATCAGTGGTTTGACTCCGATAACCGGAACGATCGCTACAACTACCTCTACAAAGAACGCGAGCTGGAGGACTGGAAAGAACGCATCGAGAACGTCGCGCACAAGGCTCCGGTCACGTACGTGATTACGAACAATCACTTCGAGAGCAAAGCCGGAGTCAACGCGATCGAGCTGAAGTCGATGCTTACCGGGAAGCGCGTGAAAGCGCCTCCGACCCTCATCCAGAGATATTCGGAACTGAAAAAGTTCGCCGATCCCGCCGACGACGCCGAAACCGCAGGTCCAGACCAACTGTCGCTGCTTGCATAGACCCTGATGCAACTATGGTTGCTTCTTGTCCCAATCCTGCCTGGACATGACCTTGAGCGGATCCAGACCCTTGCCTTGCAGTGCTGAGTTCAAGCTCGGAACGGCATAGGCCGTGATCGACTGGAACTGGTTCGATGCTTCATCCAGCTTCTTGCGAAACAGCGCCGTGCTCTCGATCTGCGATTGCGTGGGACGTCCGCTATAGCCGTTCACGCCGCCGTAGAGCTCGCCCAGTCTCTCGCGCAGCTTCTTCTCACCCGTGATCATGCCGCCTTCCTTCACCGAGACAAGCGTAGACCGGAAATCTTCCAGCTTCTGGATGAGAGTGTTCAGCTGACTTTTCAGCGAGGCGTCCGTGGCGCCGGATACGCGCTGGCGAGCCTGGTCGCGGAGATCGTTGGTCGAATCCACGACAAAGGTCAACTGCGCGAGCATGTCGTACAACTGCATCACTGTCTTGTGCTGCAATGCGCGATCCGAGGCCGTGCTCTTGCTGCGGTCATCCGGGATCAGCTTGACGGCGGACGTGTAGGTCTCTTTTCCTTTGGTTAGTTTGACCGTGTAGGTTCCCTCCTGAACTTGCGGTCCGAAGAACAGGAACTCATTTTCCACGAGCCCCGCGGCAGGCGGCACTTTCGGAGGCTTGGCACGCTCCGGCCATTGCACACGGTTCAGGCCCCGCCGCTTGTCGCCCTGAATCGAGGTGAGCAGGATGCCTTTCTCGTCGTAGATCTCGAGCTTCAGGTCGCCGAAGATGTGCCGCTTCTTCTGGTAATAGGCGATTGTAGCCGCCTCGGGCAAAGTGCGCCCTTCAAATTCGGCGCTGCCGTCGAACCGCTGCTCGCTAGCTGGGAGTGTGAGCACCGAAGAGCGAGACGGCAACATGACGAGATCTTTAGCGAGGATTTCGGGAGTGAGCGCGCGAATGGGCGTGAGGTCGTCCAGAATGTAGATGCCGCGCCCGTGCGTCGCCACGACCAAATCCGATTCGCGCGGATGAATCGCTATATCCCGGACCGCCACGTTGGGCAGACTGCCCTTGAACTGCGCCCAGTGCGCCCCGCCGTCAATCGAAACGAACAAACCAAACTCAGTGCCAACGAAGAGCAGATTCTTGTTAACCAGGTCTTCCCGAATCACGTGCGCATAGCCGTTGATCTCGGGAGTGGAAAGGGAAGTCCAGGTCTTCCCGTAATCGGCAGTGCGGTAAACGTACGTCTTCATGTCGCCTTGCGCATGGCCGTCGAACGTGGCGTAGGCCACACCCGGGTCGAAATGACTAGCCTCGATCGTCGAGACCCAAGTGTTGGCGGGAAGCCCGGGAACGTTCTTGACCACGTTAGTCCAGTGCTTGCCTCCGTCGCGCGTAATCTGCACATTGCCATCGTCGGTGCCGGCCCAGATCACATTCCCGTCTTTCGGAGACTCTGCGATCGTGTAAATCGTTTCGTACTTCTCGGCGTCGGAATTATCGATGGTCAATCCGCCTGAGTTTTCCTGATGCTGCCTGGCTGGATCGTTCGTGGTCAGGTCGGGAGAAATGCGGTCCCACGATTCCCCGTGATCGCGTGAGCGGAACAGGAATTGTCCGCCCAGGTAAATCGTTCCCGGCTGATTCGGACTCAAATGGATCGGCGAGTTCCAGTTGAAGCGGAACTCCGGCTCTCCAGCGCGGGGCAAAGGCTTGATGTCCTTCGCTTCGCCGGTGGACTTGCGGAAACGAGAGATCATGGCGCCCTGGTACTCGACATATGCGTAGTCGGGATCGGAAGGATCGGAGAACGCCCAGAAACCGTCGCCCATGCCGATCACCCGCCAATGCCGGTTGGCAATCGAACCGGGCGCGCGTGACGGTCCCATCCACGTGCCGTTGTCCTGAAGGCCGCCGTAGACGTTGTACGGCTCAGCCATGTCCACACTGACGTGGTAGAACTGCGACACCGGAAGATTCGACAGGAAGCGCCAGTGCGTGGCTTGATCGAATGACTGATAGATGCCGCCATCGGTGCCCACCAGCAACTGGTCAGGATTCTCGGGATTGATCCAGAGCGCGTGCAGGTCGCTGTGTACGCCTCCGCCGCTATCGCCTTCGCTCATCGAAAACGCCGCGCTGAAGCTATTTCCTCCATCTTCGCTGACGGTTAAGAAAAATCCCGGCTTGTACACGCGGTCTGGATTCTTCGGATCGACAGCTAGGCGCGCAAAGTAGAACGGCCGGCCGCTGACGTTGAATGAGCTGTTGACCTCAGTCCAGTTTTCGCCGGAGTCTTCGGAGCGAAACAAAGCCGTGTGATTCTTCGCCTCGACCACTGCATAGAGGCGTGACGGCTTGCTCGCCGCAATCGCAATTCCAATGCGCCCCAAATCGCCTGGTGGTAGTCCTTTGCGGAGTTCGTGCCAGGTTGCGCCGCCATCGGTGCTCTTGAACAGCCCGCTGCCCGGGCCGCCGGAGCGAAAATTGTGTGGCTCACGACGGACGTCCCACATCGCGGCATAGAGCACGTTGGCGTCCTGCGGGTCCATCGCCATCTCTGCGCAACCGGTGCTGTCGTTGCGGTACAAGATCTTGTTCCAGGTCTTGCCGCCATCGGTGGTCTTGAAGACACCACGCTCGGTATTCGAATTCCAGAGGTGCCCGAGAGCGCACGCGTACACGGTGTTGCCGTCCTTCGGATGGACGATGATCCGACTGACGTGCTCGGAATCGGGCAGGCCCACTGCGTCCCAGCTCTCGCCTCCATCGCGCGACCGATAAACTCCGGTGCCCACCGAAACGCTGTTCCGGACCCAGGATTCGCCCGTACCAACCCAGACCGTTTTCGGGACGGAGGGATCAATGGCAAGCGAGCCGATCGACTGCGTGGGTTGCTTATCGAAAACCGGCTTGAAGGTCACGCCTCCATCGACCGACTTCCACACTCCTCCGCTGGCCGAACCCACGTAGATGGTCAGGCGCTGCCCCTCGCGAACCGCGGCGATATCAGCAATGCGGCCACCCATGGCGGCCGGACCGATTGCACGGATAGGCAGGCCGCTGATTGTATCGGAGTCGAGCGTTACGTCCTGCGATAACGCGATCAGGGAAAAGCAGAAGAGAAGCAGCAGGGAGAACATACGCGAACGATGGCTCATGATCACCTCGGAAGGAAATCACACGACATTCTGTTTTGAATTCTGCAACGCGCGGCATTCCAGCCGCACCGCGCTCTTACGCACGCGGCGTCCCGCCCCTGAGGAATACTCATTCAACAACGTGATTCCCGTGCTCCTCTGTGTTCTCTATGGTGCAGATGTTTGACCATAGATCGCATGGAGGCGCACAGAGGACAGCTTCGATCCAGCGCTACATCAGGATGCTAGTTCTTCGGTTGATCCGGCTTCGGCGCGTCGGCCTTGGGAGCGGCCGGCGGCATCTTGAAAATCGAATCGTCCGCAGGCACATTCAGTTCCACCTTCGAGATCGTGATTTTCTGCTTCTGATCGGTTCCCTTGACCCCGCTCTCGACTGCGAACGGGAACAGGATGCCATTGACTTCTTTGTAATCGCCGATGGAAGACTCGACTTCCTGCTCCGTGCCGCGGATGGTGCGCTTGGTGACTTCTTTGATCTCCAGGAAGGAATCGGCATCGAGGTATAGGGTCTGCACGTCGCCATTTTTCAGTGTGACCTTCAGCTTGTAGGCATCGGTGCCTTCGATCTTTTCCTTGCCCTGCAACTCAACCTGATTGCCCTTGTTCTTGTAGTCCATCAGGGGACCATCCACATCGGCGTTGTCCTGGATTTCTTTGGCCTCGTCTGCCGACATGAGTTCAGGGTCTTTCTTGCCCATGAAGGGCATGATCTGCCAGGCATCCTTGCCGTCGTAGGCCTGCACGGCGGTCAATCCCTGGACGGTGAACTCGGCGCGCATCAGCGTCGGACGCTTCTGAATCATGGTGCCCGGGATTTCCATTCCTCCCATGGTCATGGTGGCAGTCGATTTCACGGTCTGGACGCCTTTCAATTTTTCCGCGCCGCCACGAGCTTGAACGTTTTTGGCGATGATCTCGTCCACGGTTTGGGCGGAGAGAGACGAAACCGCTGCGAGTAAAATCACGACCGGCAGGCAGACTTTGCGAATCATTAACGATCTCCTGAATGGCTGAGGATTCCTTTTTGGAAGGAGCTAGCTATTGTAACCCTGGGCTGCGGAGCCCGTTGGAGATTCACCTACAGTTGAACCGCCGGACAGGACGTATGTTTTGAGACTCAATGCAGCTTCTCAGCATTCTGAATGAGGCGGAGGCCGGCACGCGCTCTGAGATTGTTCTGATCCAGCCTGAGAATGAGGCTGTATTCATACCGCGCCAGGCGGTAATCGCCGCGCCGCGCCGCAATGTCTGCCACGCGCAGCAACTCAGGTACGTTTTTCTTTGTGAAACCGTCGACCATCAACGGGCGCTGCCTGAGCGGCGCGAGCGCCGGTTGCGAGGTCGCATTCGGGTCCGGTTGTGAGTCTCTGACCGCTGGAGAAAGCGGCGATCGTGTTCCGCTCTCAAGCGTTGGAGAGGCTCCTGCATTCGACACCGGATTAAGAGGCGCCGGCGTTGCGGCATTGCCCGTTGCCGTCGATATCGCAGGAATCGTTGCCGCAGCGCTGGATGCGCTTGCGGGTGGACTGGCAGGCTGGGTTCCGGGTGCCGATGATGCTGGAATCGTCACGGTGCCAGACTCATCTTTTGCTGTCACTGGAACTGGTTCTGAATTTTCGCTATTTGGGGCAGAGCCTGTGCCAGGATCGCCAGTAGAAGAAGGCGCGCTCTCAACGCTGTTGCTTGCAGATCCTGCTGTGCTCTTCTCGCGGTCAGGGTCTTCGGATCTCGAGTTCTGCTCTGGACGCTGGAGTGGCTGCGCCTTTCCCAACAGTTGCTTGAAGAAGCCGGAAGAGCCTGTCTTCGAGTGCATGTAATAGGCCCATCCCGCCGTTGCGACGAACAGCAGCACGAACACGATTGGCCACACCGCGCGGCGTTTTGGAACAGAGTCGGTTACCAGGACCTTCGGCGGCGGGGCTGCGGGCTGCGGATTGGACTGGACCACGGAACTTGCCACCGGGCCCACGGCCACCGGGGAAACGTGCAAGCGCGCAGCCTGCTCCGCCAGCGCTTTGCGCATCTCTTCGCAGCTTTGGAATCGCTCCTTGGGATCTTTCGAGAGTGCCTTTCGGATCACCGCATCAATTCCTCCCGGGATGGCCGGATTGATCAACGACGGCGCGACGGGGTCCTCGTGCACGATCTTGTAGAGAATCGAAGTCACGTCGCCGTGGAACGGCCTTTCCCGCGTCACCAGTTCGTAGAAGACTGATCCCAACGAGAAAATGTCAGCGCGATGATCGATCTTTTTTCCCGCTAGCTGTTCGGGAGCCATATAGCTGGGCGTGCCCACGACCAGGCCCGTTTGCGTGAGGGAAGTGTTTTCGAGCTTGGCGATACCGAAGTCAAGAATCTTGATGAGCCCGTCTTCGGTCACCATCAAGTTCGCAGGTTTCAGGTCGCGATGGATCACACCGCTTGCGTGTGCGAATCCAACCGCCGCGCAGATCTGATCAGCCCAGGACAAGAAAGTCGCGAGTGATGGTACCCCGACGTCGGCCAACATCGCGGCCAGCGTTGTGCCTTTGACGTACTGCATGCTCAGATACACGACGTCGTCTTCCTGGCCCACGTCGTAGATCGTGATGATGTTGGGATGGTCCAGGCCGCCTGCGGCCTTGGCCTCCTGCTTGAGCCTTTCGATCAATTCGTCGCGGTTGGGAGCGTTGCGGTCAATCGGAATCGTCTTGAGGGCGATGGTGCGGCCGATCAGTTCGTCGTATGCCTTATAAACCGATCCCATCGCGCCCCGACCGATGGCTTCGTGCACCTGATAGCGGCCAACGGTTTTCAGTCCAGCGCGGCTCGCCTGGCGCAGATGCCCATACGTTGATTCGTCGGTCCAAAGCAGTTCGTAGATTGCCTCGGGGCCAAAGGTCTCGCCTGCTTCGCGCACCGGCTTGGAATTGAACTTCAACCCTGGGACGTTCTTGCCCTGCTCGTAAATGCTTTCCGCGATCAGGATCTGCGCAGAGGTAACATTTGCGAGCATGTCCGAAGGACTTGCGGCATCGGCCCGGGCGGGCTTTTCGCTCTTGGTGGGATAGATGAGTATCGACGGAACCAGTTGCTGCGGTTCCGTTTTGCGATGAAATGTCAGGAAGCGCTGCTGGAGTGCTTTGGCCGTTGCAAGGGCGTGCGCGGCGTCTGCGAAGTGAGCCGTCCACAGCTCTGGCTCGCAGGCCGCAATTTGGCCGCTTCCTTCGCGGACGATTTCGTGGATGATCGTACCCACTTCCGGATCTTGCTGCAGTACCAGGCCAATGGGTGGCTGCGCGGGACCGCCGTAGCTCCATAGACGGAGGAACAGCGAGACGGCAGCATCAGGCGTTTCTTCCTTAGAAAGCGATTCCCGTGACCCGGTCTGGTTGGGCGTCGAATTCGGACGTTCCATGAAGGTTCTTTCCCGCACGTGTCTCGCAAACCTGCACAAACACTAGTGCTTGCGAACCTGGGGGCGGGCATTCTCAGGATATCGGGCCGCATGTTTTTTTCCAGTTACTTTGGTCTCAAGCAGGGTTTTGCGGGGGCATCGTGGGGCGGCAAGATGCCGCTCCCGACAGCCAGCAGGAGGCTGGCGCTACGTTGGAAGTCTCGTGGCATGAGACGGCGTTAGTGACGGAAGTAAGATCGACAATGCCCCAGGTACCGACTACGCTGAACGCACAGAGGCGGGCGCACCCGTCGCCGCGCTAAAGGATTTCGCGAGCATGGCTTCCAAACCTGAGCAGGACCCGGAACTCCCGTCCCGTCTGCAGAAGACGAATGAGGAACTCAAGCAGCTGCAGGATTCCGTGAAAACCGGAATGATCAACGTAAAGGTCCTGATGGATTTCCGCGTGGCCTCGGAACGCGCCCGGCAGGCCAGCGTCGCCGTGCAGCGCTGGCTCGAGAGTCAAGGCAAGGGAAATGATCCGTATCAGTTGATGAATGAAGTCATGCGTCAGCGGGTCGAAATGACTACGCAACTGGTCAAAGATGTGGCGCGAGACCTAGAGGCTCTTGATCTCGATTTCGACACGCCGGGCCTTCCTGCATTGAACCAGGCTGTGCAGACATTGGCTGAGCGGCTGAGCAAGCTTTTTCCTGCCAAGCCTTAATGCTTTAACGGTGCTTCATGCGATTCAAAACCGCTGCGATCCTCTCCTTCATATTGGTCGGCGCGATGCTTGTCACACCTCGCGCCGGTCAGGCCATAGCGAATTGGTATCTTGAGCACCCAGTTGGAATTCCCGTGTACGTGAGAATGTTTCTGGGCTTGTCCGTAATGATGGTTGCGTTCCGCTGGATACTGATTCCTCTGACTCTTTCGATTCTCTTCACCATAGCGGTTTTCACTTACGATTGGCGGCTTCGCAAGTGACAAAGCACCCCTGAGCACCCCTGATCAGCTCATGGCTTACAGCTCTTAGCTCGCGGCTCACTGCCAGCACTTGCCTCACAGGCGTATATTTCTCGCATGCCATACTTCCACTTCTCCCGCCGGGTGTTCCTTGCCATGTCAGCCGCTCTGCCGTGGGCGTTCCGCGGACTTGCCTCTGGCCTGGCTTCGTCGAAGTCAATCCCTGTCGGACTCGAACTCTACTCCGTGCGCGAGGATCTGGAAAAAGATCCGCAAGGCACGGTGCGCTCGGTCGCACAAATGGGATATCAAGTCGTCGAATTCTATGGCCCGTACTTTGCCTGGACCGAGGCGCAGGCGAAAGACATGCGCAAGCTGATGGACGGGCTCGGCATCCGCTGCTTATCGACGCACAATGATGAAGACAATTTCAGCGACGCCAAGATCGAGCACACCAAAGCGCTCAACCTGATTCTCGGCACAAAATACGTCGTGCAGGCTTGGAGCGATCCCAAACCCACGCTCGACGGCTGGAAGGAGTTAGCCGGTAAGCTCAACGCCGCTTCCGCCAAACTCGCCCCCGCTGGCCTCAAAGTGGGCTATCACAATCACGATGCCGAATGGAGGCCGGTGGAGGGGAAGCGCCCCATCGAAGTTCTGGCGGCGAACACCAAACCTGAGGTCATGCTGCAACTCGACATAGGCACATGTCTCGAAGCCGGGGACGATCCGGTCGCCTGGATCAAAGCCAACCCGGGACGCATTCGCTCCATCCATTGTAAGGACTGGTCTCCTGATCCGAACGTCGCCTATAAAACGCTGTTTGGGGAAGGGAAGGCAGATTGGAAAGCAATCTTCCAGGCAGCGGAGAGTGTCGGCGGAGTCGAATACTACCTCATCGAACAGGAAGGCAGCCGGTATCCGGAACTTGAAACAGCGCGCCGTTGCCTAGAGGCTTTCCGCAAGACGCGACAGGAAAGTTAAGATACGAAGATGCGCAGTTTGTTGATCGTGTGCCTGCTCAGCGCCGGAATGGCCGTGGCACAGAATGAGTCTTCACCGGCGCCCGACAAGGCTCAGAGTCCCAGCAATTCGTCCTCTTCCCCGGAAAAGAAACCGTTACCGCGGAAGCCGAATCTCGCGCCGCCGCGCTCAGACTCAGGGACGGTCGACGCGTCCTCTATTCCCGATGATGGCAACAGCTCAAGCAAACAGACGCAGATAGATATAAGTCCTCCGCCCAACGATGCCAAGGATCATCCGCAAAGTTCGGAAATCCTTATGGATGAAAGCGGGCCAGCCGGAGACGGCACGAACGAGTTCCATCCCTGGGATCCACACAAAGCGGCCAAGGACATTGAGGTAGGAGATTTCTACTTTAAGCGGAAAAACTACAGAGCCGCCGAAGATCGCTACCGCGAGGCGCTCTACTACAAAGACAACGACGCCTTGGCAACCTATCATCTTGCCGAGTGCCTGGAAAAGCTGGACCGCCCCGAGGACGCAAAGGTCCAATATGAGAACTATCTAAAGATTCTGCCGTATGGTCCAGAAGCGGAAAACGCAAAGAAGGCCATCGCTCGGCTAAAGGGCTCTGCCGCCAGCGCAAAGCCCACGCAGTAACCTCTGGCGACAATCGCGGTGCTGCGAAACTCGCAGCCCGAGTGCGTCAGGTCTGACGCTTGCCCCTCTTCTTGCGTTTCGCTGTCGCAATTCCATTTCCGAGGGAACTCTTCTCCGCTTCGCCCAATATCAGGTTAGCCGGCCATTTCGGACCGGAATATATGGTTGGCCTGGCGCGCTTTTTCTCCCGTGTCATCACCTCGACCGCATCCGCGCAAGCGTGCAACGCCTGGGTTCGTAATGCGCCCTCGAACCCTCCCCGAATAATCAACATCGCTGTTCCGTGCATCATGCACCAGATGGCCATCATCAACCGGTTATGCTGTTGCGGCGTTCCTCCCAGTTGCTGCGATAACCTCTGCCGCATCAGGTTGAAGGAAGGCCACGGTTCATACAGGGAAGGGGGGCGGCCCACTCCATCGAACAGGTTCTCGTAGGAGTGCGTGTTGGCCATCGCGAACTTCAGGTAGGCTTCGACTGCGTCCCGCAGGCTGCGTGTGGCCGTCAGCGCCGCAAAGAGTTCGTGCCGCGTCTTCAAGCGCAATGCGCGCAGGATCTGCGCCCGATCACGGTAGCGTTCGTATACGGTAGGTGTGGTCGTAGCTGCCGCGCTTGCCACGGCGCGCATGGTGAGCGCTTTTTCACCGCCGCGCGCCCATAGCCGCGAAGCCGCCGATAGTATTCGCTGTTCCAGTTCAGGATCCGGATGACGCGGCACTTTGCCTCCAGCGACTCTGTAAAATAAATTACTTGGACGACGTATCGGTAACGGTGTATACTAAATCGATCTAAATCAAGTACGACCTCGCAGTGCGGGTTCCGTATGGGTTCGAGCTGGCAGTCCTCCCTAAAACGAACCCCGGAATCCGCCTGCGTTCCTCCTGATAACAACAAAAAAAGGAGCTGTTGCGATGCAGTCCAGCAGTAAGAAGCAGGTTGACGTTACCCGCCTGAAAGCTGATGTAAGTGCGGCGGGAGTGGAAGTCCTCAGTGCCCATTGCGCTACAGACCGCGTTCGTCTGCAGTACTCCCCGCAAGACATCGTCGCCTTCGGAGAGCGCACCACGCTGAAAAAAGCGATCGCCTCCTCTCAGGCTGTATACCGATTCTTTGCTCTCATTGAGCTTCAGTTACACCAGGCAGATGGATCGGACCGCTGAGAGTCAATAGAGTCCCTGGAACAAGGACGCGCCTACTTCTCCACCCGGATGAACTCGCCCGTGGAGGCGTCGACCGATACCGTCAGCTTGGAATTGTCGCGGCCTGATCCATAGATGACGTGCCACACCAGTTGGTTGGTGTTGCGATTCCAGTCGCACACATACGTCACCGGAGTGTCAGGGGTCTTCTCGAAAATCTTGTCGCCACCGTGTTTTTGGGCCGTTGCCTCCGCCTGGTCAGAATCAATCTTCAAAAACTGTACGTCCCATACCAGCGTCGAGGCATTGGTTGGAGTGTAGCTGTCCTCGATGCCAAAGCTGATGCCTCGCGACGGAGCACCATCGGCCGCGCTTCCCGACCAGATGAAGGTCTTCGTAGCGCGCTGCGTCGCTGAGGCGAAGCCGGCCCGCCACACTGCCCACTTGCCGTCGTGTCCGTTGCCGTCGCTGGTCACGACCGACTCAAGCCGATACGGCTTCGCATCCTGGTTCCAACTGCGCGCCGCGACGAAAGTCTTTTGAAACCCCGAGCGAGCCGTCAGCAATTCCGGTCCCTTTACCTCCGGTTTCGCCGGTTCTGCCGGTTTACTTGACTCAGATGAGCAGGCCGCCATCATCGCCATAAACAAAGCAGCCAGTATGATGCCAACCAACTTCATCGCGCCGGAGTGCGGGCGTCGATGCTCGCTCCGCGAATGAAATACTCCACTGCCGTTCGTTGCAACGCAATGAGCATTGCTCGCCGTTTTCATGGCTTCCTTCCCTGATTACATGGAGTTATTGGTGCGGCATCATTCTAACTGAAAGGCTCATGCAGGGCAGTAACACTCATGGCCCCTGCGGGAGCTTTGTTGGGCGTTGGCTTCCTGCGGGCGCGCGAGATCCTTCTGGACCATGCGCGCTCTATGTCAGTGGTTCGGCGATGGTGACACGCATCTTCTGCGATGGAACGTTTTCATGTAGTTTCGCTCTTGCCAGAGCGCGTCATGAGCCTCTGGATGGCTTCCTTCGGGCTTTTCCCCTCGTTCAAGATGGCGTGCATCTGTTCGGTGATCGGCATTTCTACTCCTCGCGCTTGAGCCAGGCCTACTGCCGCTGTCGTGGTGAAGACTCCTTCTGCGACCATGCCATGCATGCCGGCCATGATTTCGGGTAATTTCTTGCCGCGGCCGAGTTCTACTCCCACGCTGCGGTTGCGGGAGAGGCCTCCTGTGCAGGTCAGAACGAGATCGCCCAGCCCGGCCAGTCCGGCCATTGTGTCTGCGCGGCCTCCGCAGGCAACCACCAGGCGTGTCATCTCGGCCAGACCTCTGGTGATGAGCGCCGCGATCGAGTTGTGGCCCAGGCCAAGGCCATCGCAGATTCCAGCGGCGATGGCGATGATGTTCTTGAGCGCGCCGCCGAGTTCCACTCCAATAATGTCGGCATTCGTGTAAACGCGGAAGCTGCCATCGCTGAACTCCTGCTGAACGATGCGCGGCAAGTCGGGATGATTCGACGCAATCGTGATCGCGGTTGGATCACCGCGCGCGACCTCCTGCGCAAAGGACGGGCCGCTCAGCGCACCGATAGCCGGTGGGAGATTGTCATCACGCTTCAATGCATCGGCAATCACTTCGCTCATGCGCAGAAGGGATCCCTCCTCAAGGCCCTTGGTAGCGCTGACGATCAGGGCGTGCGGCGATATCAGCGGTCGCATGCGAGTGAAGAGCGCGCGGCAGTGCAGCGAGGGCATGACGCTGACGATGATCTCAGCGTCCTCGAGGACAAATGCGAAGTCGCTGCTGGCCGAGACGGATTCGGGAATGCGACTGCCAGGAAGAAATCGGTCGTTCGTGTGATCCCGGTTGATAGATTCACAGACCTCGCGCTCGTGCGCCCAGAGATGGACCCGGTGCGTGCCTTTGCGTCCTAGGACGATGGCGAGGCCGGTACCCCAGGCTCCGGCTCCGATGATCGCAATCCGGCTCATTCCGGCGTCCTCATAGGCGTACCTTTCTTGCCGCCGAGTGAGAAGCGTGGTTCCTTGCCGGAAAGAAGGCGCAGCATGTTGCGGTAATGGCGAAAGATGATGAGCAGGGCAGTGGAACCGATCAACGCGAGTACACCCGGATCGCGCGACAAGTGAAGCGTCCATACAGTGGCGGGGAACAGAGCCGCTGTGATGATCGATCCCAGCGAGATGCGGCGTGAGATCAGTACTACGAGCACGAAGATGATGACGGCCACACCAACTGCCAGTGGTACGAATCGTAGGAATGCACCGAGCGCCGTCGCGACGCCTTTGCCACCACGAAATTTGAGCCAGACGGGAAACATGTGTCCGGCGACTGCCAGTAGGGCGGCGGCGGCCATCAGGCGCATCAGCTTGGGATCGCTGGCTTCCATGCCGGAATACGTTGTGAGTTGAACAGCGAAAAGGCCTTTCGCAGCGTCAAGCAGAAGGGTTAGCGCACCTAGGACCGGAGACTTGCGAGAGACGTTCGTCGCGCCGATGTTGCCACTGCCGCTCTTGCGCACGTCTTCGCCGCGGAATATCCGCACCAGCAAATAGCCGAAGGGGATTGATCCCAGCAAGTATGCGGCTACCAGGATGAGGGCTGATCGATGCATTTAGGCTGAATTTCAGAGTTCAGATTCTAGACTGCGGAGTTGAAATCGCCGAGCGCTCACAGCTGAGAGCAGCGGTTGCGATCTTCAATCCGCAATCTGAAATCTTAAATGCAAAATCGTGATTCAAGCTAGGAGACCTGCGGGTGCAACTCGAAGCGTCCCAGCTTTGTGTACTTCGATCCTTTCGGCGAAAGTTGGCTCTGGTAAAGAAAGAACTCGTGGGCAGTCATGCAGCCAAATTCGGGTGAGGGCAGGGCCGCGAGCTTGCTCTGCAAGGTTTGAAAGACACGATTGGGCTTGTCTCCTTTGCGCCAGCGCGGGGAGCCCGAGCCGCCACCTGCACGCGCCAGCGTGAGATGAGGGCTGAAGGGGCGATCTTCTTTTGGAATTCCCAAGCTCGCCATTCTCTCGTCGATCGCGGCGGCTAAGGCGGCGAGCTGAGGGCCTGCTTCCATGCCGATCCAGAACACACGTGCAGATTTCGCCGTGGGGAAGAATCCGTAGCCGCGAAACTGGATTTTGGGCCCCGGCATGGAGATTTCCGAAAGAGACTTTTTGATGGCCGCGAGCTTCTCGTCGGGCTGCTCGCCGATGAACTTCAATGTCACGTGCAGCGATTCTGGCTTCACCCAACGCGCGTCGGGAGCGAAGTTATGAACTCCCTCCACGAAGCGGACCAGGCGCTCGCGAATGGCATCCTCGATATCGAGAGCAATGAAAAGACGCATAGAAGTGTTTGCCGCTAGCTAATACCGTCACGGCTAGGGGCTAGCAGCCAGGAGCTAGTAGCTCTTACATCAGCTTTCGTCGCACCATATCGAGGGCGATCGTGGAGGCGAAGCGGCGGATTCGCTTGCGGTCTCCAGGATAATTCCGCTGGATCACTTCTGTTCCAGCGTCGCTGGCAACGGCGTGGAAAACCAAGCCCACAGGCTTTTCTGGAGAGCCTCCGCCCGGGCCGGCTACACCGGTGATCCCGACGCCGAGGGTGGATTCGCAGCGATAGCGAATTCCCTCCGCCAGCGCTGCCGCTACCTCGCGGCTGACGGCGCCGTGGCGTTCGATCATGTCCGCAGGAACACCGGCGAATTCCGTCTTCAGCGTGTTCGAGTAGACCACGGCCCCGCCCAGGAAATATCGGGAACTGCCTGCGACGGACGTGATGCGCTCGGCCAGCAAGCCTCCAGTGCAGGATTCGGCTGCGGCCAACGTAGCCTCGCGCATTTGCAGCCAGTACCCAACGATCTGCTCCAGTGATTGCCCGTCGCGCGAATAAACGGCGTCATCAAGCTCGTCTTCGACCTCTCCGGCAACTTCATCGGCACGAGTTTGCGCCGCCTCGAGAGTCGGTCCGTGAGCTTTGAAGTGCAGTTCGATTTCTCCGGCACCGGCCAGGATTGTGGTCTCGACATCGGAATAGCGCTTGTAGATCGGGGCCACGCGAGCATCGACGGCCGACTCGCCCAGCATCGCCACTTTTAAAGTGCGTGTGAACAAGTGAGCGGGGGGAACTTTGGCGCGAAGCCGCTCGCGAACTTCGTTCTCGAACAGGCCCTTCATCTCGTGCGGTGGTCCGGGGAGAAGGACGACGATCCGCTCCCGGCCTTCAAACTGCCCTGCAAGCCACTGTCCGGAGGCAGTCCCGTTCGGATTAGGCAGGGCCGTGGCGCCTTCGAGGACGTCCGCTTGCTTGGTATTGTTGGGTGTCATCTTCCAGCCGCGATCCGCGAACCGCTTCTCCAGTTTGGCGACGATCTCGGGATCGCGCTGGAGGGTTACGCCGAGGGCTTCAGCAACGGCTTCGCGAGTGAGATCGTCTTCGGTGGGCCCGAGCCCTCCGCTAAAGATGATGATGTCCGCGCGGAAGAGCGCATGCTGCGCGGTAGCGACCAGATGGCGCATGTTATCGCCGACTACGCTTTTGAAGGCCACATCAACGCCGAGCAGGTTCAGTTGCTCCGTGAGATACAGGGAGTTGGTGTCCACGCGGTACGGAGTCAGCATCTCGGATCCTACCGCGATGATTTCGGCGTTCACGCGTTACGAGTGTAAATGAAAAGCCTCGGTCGGCGGAGCGAACTCCAAGCCGGTGGGGTTTGATCTTTTCTGCTATCTACTCCGGTATCAACCGCAGGCCCTGAATGTTCCACGAGAGATGATGAACCGCGTTCGTGGTGGCGAGAATGACGCTGCGACCCGGGGCGAAGGCGAGACCGACCAATCCCTGGCCAGCCACCTCCAAATTAGCTCTCGCATCGGGAGTGATTCTTACGATTCCGCGAGTGCCGTTGAGAGAGGCGGCAACATAAATGTTCCCATCCACGTCGAATGCCAGTCCCTGCGGGCGGCCAAGTCCCTTATAGAACGTGCTCACGGTCCCGGCGGGGTCAATCCTGAAGACGCGATCATTGGGGCCGGTGACGTAAAGGTCGCCTTGCGGGCTGAACGCAAGATGGTACGCCGAGACGCTAAGCTCCAGCGTGGCGAAGACGAAGACCTGCTGGTCGCGCGCGATCTTGAAGATCGTTCCATTACGATCGCCAACATAGAGGCTGCCGTCGCGGTCAAAGGCGATTCCCGTGGCCACTCCCATTCCTTCCGCGTAGGTCGTCATGGTGCCGTTCTGCGCAACGCGGTATACCGCCCCATCGAAGCGAGATGACACGTACATTTGCCCCTGCCGGTCGAAGGCGATGGACGTGGGATTCATCATCTCGGTCGCGAGCGGCTTGACGTTGTAGTTGGTGTCGATCTTGAAAATCGAGGCGGGCACCTTCTGGCCACGAGATCCGGAGAATGTCACGTAAATATTGCCCTCGGCATCGAGGGCGGGATTGGTCACCGGATGCAGATTCTCCGCGATGGGGACGGCGACCCGCACGGGTTGCGGATTACTGACGTGGCCGTTGATGGCGACCACGACCGGGCCCGATGTCGCGCCTTCCGGAACGCGGGTCACCACGAAGCCGTCTGAACTTACGATGATTGAGCCTTCGTGGTCGCCGAATTTCACCTTTGGGCGGGCATGTTGGGGCGGACGGAGACCGGAACCGATAATGCGCAGTTCGCCGCCGGCAAGAGCTGCGGAGGGTGAAACGGATTCGATGTGGGGCGTGCCGTTGGCGTTCTTTCTGCCGAGGATGCGATCCGAGAATCCCATGAACTAGTACCGAGAGCAGTAAGGAACTTTTCCGGGGCCCGTTAAGGTTAGGCTGAAGCAAGCGGTACGTGTGAACGACCTGCGCACAGCTTCATGCCGATCGATTTCTCTTGCGGCGCTCCAGCCCACCTATCTTAGTAGACCCCAATGAAGCAGAAGTTGCATCACTGCCAATGCGTAAAATCCTGCCGCGACATCGTCGAGCACGATCCCGGTGCCTTCAGGCAGTCGTTCCAGTTGTCGAACGGGAGCAGGCTTGAGGATGTCGAAGACTCTAAAAAGTATAAAACCGGCGAGGAAAGTTTTCCACGCAAGGGGGACGGCTATGAGTGAGATGAGTTGTCCGGCGACCTCATCGATGACGACGAAGCTGGGATCTTCCTTTCCAGACGCGCGGGCGACGCGGGTGGCGGCAGGGATACCCACAAGGGTGATGAACGCGGCCAGCACAACCAGTGTTGGCACCTGCACTGACTGTGGCAACTTGTGAGCCAAGGCAGCCCAGATGATCGTCGTTGCAGCTGAGGCCCAAGTGCCGGGTCCAGGGCGCAGGTGCCCGATGCCGAAAAATGTGGCCGTCAGCGTGGCCCAGAGCGGCGCGCGAGGAACTGCGAATTCGTTCATCTAGCGGTCTCGGTCCCGGTCTTCAAGGTTGCCATCCTGAATCAGTTCTTCCGCGTCTTTCACCGGTGACGAGATCACGTAATCGCCGCTGGCCCACTTGCCCAAGTCGATCGTGCGGCAGCGCTCGCTGCAGAAGGGGAAGTCCGTAGCGGCGCGTTTCACCTGCTTCTTACAAATGGGGCAGCGGACCTTGATTGCGCGCTTGTGGGGCATGAACGGCTCTATTCTAAAGGGAGTCGCCCGAGTTTCGCAGAAACGCGTGATTCTCGCGCAAGGAACGCGAGAAATCGGCCACTCACTAGAGGATCTGTGCCACGAGGTCGTAGTCGTGAGCTTCCATGATTCTGCACCGGTAGAACTGACCCGGTTGCGGATCAAGATGGTCAGGGTAGTCATTCACGAAGACTTTGCCGTCAATCTCGGGCGCGTGCATACAGGTTCGGCCCTCCAGCAGAAGGTCGGTTTCATCAGAATTCCCTTCGAGCAGGAATTCGAACTCGCGGCCCACGAGCGCTTTCTTTTTCTTCCTGCTGATCTGGCGCTGAATGGACATCAGGTGCTTGCGGCGGCGTTCAATCTCTCGTGGAGACAGCTTCTTCTCCAGATCGAAGGCGCGCGCGCCCTCCTGGTCAGAGTAAGAAAATGCTCCCATCCAGTCGAATTGCGCCTCCCGGACGAAATCGCAGAGCTCTTCGAATTCCTTCTCAGTCTCACCCGGGAACCCAACGATGAAAGAAGTCCGCAGCGTCAGGTCGGGAATGACGCGACGCATTTTCTCTATCGACTTCAGAAACACATCCGCACCACCGCCCCGCTTCATCCGCTTGAGAACTGACGCTGAGGCGTGCTGCAACGGAACATCCATGTAAGAGCAAATCTTGTCATGCGCGGCGATCGTCTCCAGCAGCTTGCCCGTGATCTTGTTGGGATACGCATACAGAAACCGCACCCAGCGTATATCCGGAACCTGAGCAAGTTTGCCAAGCAGCAGCGCCAGCCCGTCCTTCAGGTTGAGGTCTTCTCCGTAGCAGGTGGTGTCCTGGCCGATAAGGGTGATTTCGCGGACGCCGCACTGGGCGAGGCGTTCGGCTTCTGCGATCACGGATTCGAACCGGCGCGAGCGGAATTGCCCGCGAAGCTGCGGGATGATGCAGAATGTGCAGGGATGATCGCAGCCTTCGGCGATTTTGATGTACGCCATGTGACGGGGCGTCGCCAGAATGCGAGGCGTGTCCTCGTCGTAAAGATAGTTGGGGAGGTCGGCAATAGCGCCATCCCACGATCCGCGCGAGAAGCGGCCCTGCGCCGCGCGTGCTTCGCCCTCGGCACGCCCGTTCAGCACGACAAGAGGGTTGTTTGGCGGCTGGGCCGGAGCAATCCCCGTCGCAGGGAGAATGTTCACCAATTCTCCAGTACCGACCACGGCGTCAACTTCGGGAATATCTTTGCGGATTTGATCGCGAAAGCGCTCCACCAGGCATCCGGCGACCACCAACTTTTTCGCCTTGCCAGATGCTTTGTGAGCGGCCATCTCAAGGATGGTGTTCACCGACTCCTGCTGCGCGCTGTCGATAAATGAGCAGGTGTTGACAACGATGACGTCGGCGTCCTCGGCATTGCGCGTGAGTTCGGCGCCGGCTCGGGCGAGCATCCCCATCATGACCTCGCTGTCGACGAGATTCTTGGGGCAACCCAGGCTGACAAATCCCACCCTTTGCGGCTGGGATTCGTTCGTATGCTTTGCAGACTTCCTGCTTTTTGACGCGGCGGAACCGGTCACTGCTGGGGATTCAACTGGCATGCAATCTTTCTATCTTAGCATTCGGGCAGGCGCGCTTTTCAGCCGTTCAGCATTGAACTCACGCCGGTGCCGGCGCCGCGAGAAGGCTATAGCGCTGGAGATCACCGCGAAAACCGACGCTGGATTGGCAAAAATCCAGAGCCCTTTGCCCCACGTCTTCCACAGGATTTGAACCGGAAAGATTAGTTCTGCCGTGGTTCAAAACTGGCTGGCTCGTGCTAGGCTATGTGTTCCGCCGTAACAACTTAAGAGTAGAAAAGCTCGCTGGAGGGGAAATGTCGGGCAAACGGCTCTGCGTTGCAGTGCTGGCTGTGATCGCTCTATCTGCCGTTTCGGCGGTTGCACAAGACGAAAAAAACGAAATCGGCGGAATGTTGGGCCGCACATTTATCAGCGATCAAACCATACAAGGAGCGACCTATTTCGACCCCATCATTCACAGCGGCAAGGGACTGACGTTTGGGGGCGAATATGCACGCCATCTCTATGTGACGCCGGTTTACTCAATTTCCGCCGAAGGGGTACTTGCCTACAACACTGACGTGGATCTGAACGCAGGTGAGTATGGCCACGCGGTGGTGCCGACGGATCTCAAGAAGCTATTCATCACCCCTGCGGTACGGCTGAACCTTTTCCCCACCACGGCCGTCTCGCCGTGGATCAGTTTCGGCGGTGGATTTGGCCGAATCACGCAAAATAGCGAACTCGATTACAGCGGCACGAATCCAGGCAAGACGAAGACCAGCGGCGTCATCGAGGCTGGTTTCGGACTCGATGTGAAGGTCTGGAGGAAGCTCAGCATGCGCGGCGAAGTGCGCGACTTCTGGGCGGGTGAACCCGACTTCCCACTGGCTCCGACGGGCAAGTCACGACAGCACAATTACTTTGTTGGCGGAGGCGCCTTCTGGCGCTTCTAGCACCGCGCCACCCGGGCGATGATTCAACTCTCCGATATCCATTCCGCACTCAACAGAATTCGTGCAGATATCCGCGTTTCGCCCTGCACTCATTCGGAGACGTTCTCAGCACTCACCCAGAACTCCATCTTTCTCAAGCTGGATAACCAACAGCGCACCGGCGCCTTCAAAGAGCGAGGTGCTCTGAACAAGCTCCTCACACTGAGCAACGACGAGCGCGAACGGGGAGTCATTGCTGCTTCGGCCGGCAACCATGCCCAGGGAGTCTCCTATCATGCGGGGCGGCATGGAGTCCGGGCTCACATCGTCATGCCCCTGCCCACGCCTCTGACGAAAGTTTCAGCAACGCGCGGTTACGGTGCGGACGTCGTGCTCTATGGTGCAAACTACGATGAAGCCTACGGAAAAGCTGTTGAGCTAAGCGAAGAGGACCGCCTCACCCTCATTCATGCCTTCGACGACGATGCCGTGATCGCAGGGCAGGGAACGCTCGGGCTTGAGATCCTCGCGCAGAGTCCCGATGTTGAGGCCATCGTTTCCCCGATCGGCGGCGGCGGCTTGATCGGCGGAATTGCCTGCGCGGTCAAGGAAACCAATCCCAAGGTCAAAATCTACGGCGTGCAACCGGCACGGCTGCCATCGATGAAGGCTGCCGTGGCCCAAGGGAAGCCCGTCACGCTCGAATCGGCCAAGACGATCGCCGATGGAATCGCAGTGCGGCGCGCCGGCGATCGCACCCTGCCGCTGGTCCAGAAGTACGTCGATGACATCGTCACCGTGGAAGAGGAGGAAATCGCAAATGCGATTCTCCTTCTGCTCGAGCGCGAGAAGACGCTCGCCGAAGGCGCGGGTGCGGCGGCGATTGCGGCTGTGCTGAACCGCAAGCTGCCTTTGCAAGGGAAGCGGGTAGCGGTGCTGGTGTGTGGCGGGAATATCGACGTCACGCTTCTAGCACGCATCATTGAGCGCGGCTTGGTGAAAGACGGACGGCTTGTGCGCCTGCGCGTGCACCTCCCCGATTATCCCGGAGCGCTGCACAACCTGACCGGGATCCTGGCGAACCACCGCGCGAACATCGTTGAGACGGCTTACGATCGCGCGTATCACGGCGTCAACCTGGGAGATACCGCGATTGATATCACCATGGAGACGCGCGGGCCGGAGCACATTTCGGAGCTGCTGACCGCCTTGGTCGCAGCGGGATATCCGCATGAGAGGATTTTGTGAACGGGTGCGCTGAGAGATCCGGTGGCGACTGGGGCTGAACCTCAGATTACGGTGAAGATGGGCTGGCTGGGGTCTTGCTACCACCGCCGTGGATCAGTAGCCAGACCAGAATTCCTGCTCCGGCCGCTCCTCCGGCGATCCACTTGGGACTGATGCTGGACATGGCGCCCGTGGGACGAGCGGCAGGTCCACAAACTTCGGATTCGTCGTAGCTTTTCTGCTCGCCTTCATGCACCGATGCGCGCTGCTGAGAAGCCTCAGCAGCGGGCGTTTCTTTACCGCGGCCCTGCTCATGCTGCACGTTTACGTCTAGCTTGTGCGCGGCAACTTGGACGTTCCTATTCAAGTCCGTGACTACGTACTGCGTCCACTCGTTGACTACCGGCACGACAAGCAGGCAATTGACGCGAACCTTGAAGCCCCGGGCGGTTCCGACCGATACACCGCCGTGATCCAGTTCCAACAGATCGCCTTGGAACTTTGTGACCGACTCCGGCGCAATCAGGACCGTGGATCCCTCCAAGGTGAGATTCGCCGAAGCACCTGGTTTCGTTTCGATCGTATCCCCAGGAAAGATGGCAGAGGAATCGTGAGCCTCGTAGCCGTTCACCCACACGCCTCCCTGGGCGTGGAGAATGGCTCCGGTGGGCTTTTCAGGGAGCGCCTGCCCCAAGGATGAGACAGGCAATAACGCCGAAAGAGCCCAAGACAGACACGAACGTGAGATAGACACACCCATTCCACTTCTGCCAACGGTCGCTTGAAAAATCGTAGCTGCGAGTGGGACCACCGTCTATTAGCAGACTGGGTGCGCAGGCGCCTGACGGCACGCTTTTGTAAGCTTCTTTTGAGTTCGGTAAAACTTCGTAAATCATGAACTTGCGAAGGTTCCGGCAGGATAAAGTAAAGGTGCACACATGAAAAACAATGCATCGGTCGTGGGCTTTCTCGCGATAGCCGTCTTGGCGTGTGGCATGAACCTGCCAATACCGGCGGCGTCTGCGCAGGCTACGGATGCACAGCCATCCATCGCCAAACGGATTGGAACCATCAAGTCGATCAAGGGAAACGCGTTAACCTTGACGCCAACTTCCGGTCCCGAAGTGGCCGTGACCGTTCAACCTGAGGCTCGCATCCTGAAACTGGCGCCCGGCGAAAAGGACCTGAAGAACGCGGCGCCTCTGCAATTGCAGGATTTGCAAGTGGGGGACACGGTCCGTGTGCGCGGCACAGCCTCTGCCGACGGCCAGTCACTCGCTGCACTTGAAATCATCGTTATCACCAAAGCGGCCGTGGCGGCTGTCTCGGACCAAATGCGGGAGGACTGGCAGAAGCGCGGAATCGGCGGATTGGTCGAGTCTGTCGATCCCACGGCGGGAACCGTTACGATTTCCATTCCAAGTCTAACGACCAAGAAGACAGTTGTCGTCCATACAACAAAGGAGACGGTGATACATCGGTACGCGCCGGAATCAGCGAAACCGGAAGACGCCAAGCCGAGTAGTCTCGGGGAGATTCATACCGGAGACCAACTCCGCGCACGAGGCAATAAGAACGCCGACGGTACCGAGATCAATGCGGAAGAGATCTATGCGGGAGTGTTTCCACAATACGCGGCAACGGTAAAGTCGGTCGATGCCAGCGCTGGGGTGCTCACCATCCAGGATCTCGCAACCAAGAAGACCATTCAGATCAAAGTCAGCCCCGAATCCCAGTTGCACAAGGTTCCGCCCGAAATGGCCCAGATGTTTGCGATGCGGTTGAAAGGAATGATGGCGGGCGGAGCGGCGGGCGCGAGCGCCCCAGGCAAGGCGACAGCTCCCGCTACTCCGAGTGGGTCAGTTCCTTCGCCTGCGGGAAGTTCCTGGTCGCGCAGTGGCGGCGGCACTGCTGGCGGCATGCGTGGGAACGGTCCGCCAGATTTTCAGCGAATCTTGAGCCGCATGCCGTCCAGCTCGCTGACCGACATGAACCTGCAAAAAGGTGATGCGGTGATCGTTTTGGCTACGGAAGGTAGCGCGAATACTCCTCACACAGCGATCACGCTGCTGAGCGGGGTAGAACCCATTCTGCAGGCATCCCCCGGCGCCCAGGCGATGATGCTGACTCCGTGGAACCTGGGTGGCGGTGCGGGTGGGGGCGACGCCCAATAAATTCGACCCGTGGAGAAATTTGGAACCGCTGAGAAATTGAGCGAACTCTGGAAGCATCAGAAAGCAGGAAGGAAGAAATGAAGGGGTACCCTCTCCGTTTGCTAATCATAGTTCTCCTATCCCTACTGCATGTGTCTGCGCTGCACGCGCAGAATCCGTCAGCGCCCGCGGCGGGAGCATTGCACGGGCAGATTACCGATCCTTCCGGTGCGGCAATTTCCGGCGCAAGCGTCATCATGACATCGCAAAATGGTGCGCCCATTGTCGTGCAGAGTAATGGCCAGGGCTTCTATGAGTTCAAGACTCTGGCGCCCGGCAAGTACGTGCTCACCATCTCGGCTCCCGGCTTCACTTTATTCGAGAACGACAACGTTGTGATCGCGGACCAGCCCTTGCGCCTGAATGTGCCGATGACCATTGAAGTTGAGACGCAAAAGGTGCAGGTCTCCGACACAGCCCCAACCGTAGATGTGAATCCCGACAACAATGCCGGTGCGATCACGATTTCCGGTAAAGCACTGGAGGCGCTGCCGGACGACCCCGACGAACTGCTCTCCGACTTGCAAGCGCTCGCCGGGCCGTCCGCGGGCCCGAATGGCGGGCAGATGTATATCGACGGATTCACCGCGGGGCAGCTACCACCGAAGGCGTCGATCCGCGAAATTCGTATCAATCAGAATCCGTTTTCCTCGGAGTTCGACAAACTGGGTTACGGGCGTATCGAGGTTTTTACCAAACCCGGCACGGACAAATTCCATGGCCAGTTTTTCGTATTGGGGAACGCTTCGGCGTTCAACTCCCACAGCCGCTTTGCGGGGAATGAGTCTTCTTACGATTCGACGCAGTACAGCGGCAACGTGAGCGGCCCGCTGGGAAAGAGTGCTTCGTTTTTCGTCAATGCGGAGCGCCGGAATATCAACGATCTGGCTTCGATCAACGCGCTGACGCTGGATGAGAATCTGAACGAAATCAACCTTCTCGAGTCGATTCCCAATCCGCGGCATCGCACCAACGTCAGCCCGCGTCTGGACTATGCGATTACCAAGAACAATACTCTGACCGCTCGGTATCAGTTCTTTCGCGATTCAGAGGACAACAACGGTGTGGGACAGTTCAACCTGCCCTCGCAGGCTTATAACGAAACCTCGGATGAGCACACATTCCAGATCGGCGACACCCAGGTGTATGGAGCCAAGGTCGTCAATGAGACTCGTTTCCAGTACCTGCGCGAGCGCGACACCCAGAATGCACTCAGTACTCTACCCACCATCAACGTACGCGGTGCGTTCGGGGGCGGCGGTAATAACCAGGGAACGATTGTCGATCACACGGACCATTACGAATTCCAGAACTACACTTCGGTGATCCATGGCAACCACACCACCAAGTTTGGCGCACGGCTGCGAGTGCTGAGAGATGCGACCTATTCAACTTCGAGCTTCAATGGAACGTTCACGTTCTCGTCGTTGTCGCAGTATCAAGCGGTGGAATGCTCGGTGCACCCTCAGCCGTTGCCCTCCGGTTGCCCCGCGCCGAGTACTTCAGCGCCAACCCCTGAGCAGTTGGGTATTGTCACAGGTACTCCGACTCTGAGTCTCAGGACTTACGACGCAGGACTCTATGCGCAAGATGATTGGCGAATGCGTCCGAACATCACTTTGAGCTACGGGCTGCGTTTTGAGACCCAGGACTACATCCACGATAACGCGGACTGGGCTCCGCGCATCGGATTTGCCTGGGGCGTGGGTGGAAGAAGAGCGCCGCCAAAAGTCGTTATTCGCGGCGGGTTCGGCATGTTCTACGACCGTTTCCAATCGGACCAGATCCTGCAGGCCGAGCGGGTGAATGGCGTGGTGCAGCAGCAGTACGTGATCAACAATCCCAATTGCTATCCGCTTCCGGCCAACTGCGACGTTGCGACTGCCAGTGAATCCATGCCGACCAAGTACGAGGTCAGCCCACGACTGCACGCGCCGTACACGCTTCAGACCGCGTTGAGTGTGGAGCGCCAGGTTACAAAATCAGCAACCCTGTCGGTGACCTACCTGAATTCCCGAGGGTTCGATCAGTTCGCAACCATCAACGCAAACGCTCCCGACCCGAGAACCGGCAAGCGTCCGAATTCGGAGTTGGGCAACGTCTACGAGTACGTTTCCGAGGCGGTGTTCCGGCAGAACCAGTTGATAGTCAACAGCAACGTACGGGTCGGATCGAAGGTGCAACTGTTCGGCTTTTACACCCTGAATTATGCCAACAGCAATGCCTCTGGAGTATCCGCCTTCACGTCGAATTCCTACAACCTCAGCCAGGACTATGGCCGCGCCATGTTCGACACGCGCCACCGCCTGTTCATGGGCGGAAGCCTTGCATTTCCTTACTTGTTCCGTCTCAGTCCAGTTCTCGTGGTCAATTCCGGATCACCTTTCAACATCACTGCGCCGGACGACGTAAACGGCGATTCCATCTTCAATGACCGTCCGGGACTGGTGAGCCGCGCGACGTGTCCTTCGAATACCGCCCCTAGCGGCACGATTTATTGCACAAGTCTGGGGACCTTCGACGCAGCGGGGGCCTCTCCCGGAGTTCCTCTGTTGCCGATCAACTACGCTACCGGACCAACGCACGTCGCTCTGAATCTGCGGCTGACGAAGACGTTTGGATTGGGGAGCAAACGGAAGGAAGGATCGAATGCACAGGGTATGGGACCCGGTGGAGGTCCTCGCGGCGGTGGAGGTCCTCGCGGCCCACTCTTCGGAGGTGGCGGTGGGATGATGAGCGGTCCGAGCACGGACCGCCGCTATAACCTGACACTCGGTGTCAACGTGCGGAATGTCTTCAACAAGGTGAATCTCGCAAATCCGAGCGGGATTCTGGGATCGAGATTCTTTGACATGTCAAACAGTCTGGAGCGGGGGCCATTCTCCACCTCAGGGGCCGTGCGCCGCATCGATCTCCAGGCGACGTTCAGCTTCTAGCGAGAACCTGGGACCGAATAGGCGGGTTCGCACCTCTCGGGTTATTCTGGATATGCAGGTGGGTGGGGCAAGAAAACTGCATTCAGGCTCGAGACCGATTGGCTTTTCCTCCGATTAACAGACGAAAGTTCCTAAAAGTGGCAACGGCGGCTGGGGTGGCCGGCATCGCTGCGGACTCCACGCTCATCGAGCCCAATCGTCCCCGGCTAATCCGCAAGGAAATCGCAGTGCGGCGCTGGCCCGCCCGTCTCGACGGTTTCACCATCGCTCTTCTCAGTGACTTCCACTACGACCCATACTTTTCCGTGCATCCGATCCGCTCTGCGGTCGAGAGCGTGCAAAGACTGAATCCAGATCTGATCGCGCTCACCGGTGACTTCGTATCGGTACCGATCGTTGGCCATCCCAGCAAAGGCGCTGCCGATGCAGAGCCATGTGCGGCGATCTTGGGAAAGCTGCTTGCTCCTCACGGTCTGTGGGCCGTCTTGGGGAACCACGATGTCTTCTCCGATCCAGACCGAGTCACCAGTGCTTTGAAGGCTGTGGGAATCCCTGTCCTGGCAAACAAGTCGATTCCGATTGAGAGAGATGGAGCACGTTTTTGGCTGTCGGGTGTGGACGATGTGCTTGGGGGCAGAGCGGATTTGCCGCATGCGCTGCATGGCGTTCCCAGCGGCGAGGCTGTCGTTCTGCTGGCGCATGAACCGGATTATGCCGATTACGTCGCGCAGTTCCCGGTTGATCTGCAACTCTCCGGGCACACGCATGCGGGCCAGATACGGATACCCTTCATGCGACCGCTTTATCTGCCCGAAATGGCCAAGAAGTACGTCTGGGGCCAGTTCCAAATTCGCGAACTCACGCTTTATACCAACGCCGGAATCGGAACGGTTGAAGTCCCCATCCGCTGGAATTGTCCCCCGGAAATCACACTGTTCACCTTGAGGAGCGGACGTCAGTAGGACTTGGTCTCTTCGCCTAAGTGCCAGAGAAATCATCCAACTTGCGCAAACCAATTCACAGCAGCCAAAGGGTAGCCATAAGAAGGCGTTGTAAGTACTTGATTACGTGATGCTTATGTTTTAATGGTCTGGCTCCACATTTGCGACCGGGAATATTGGACTATACTGCTCGTCCGTGAACTGGTGAGATTGAATGTCTCGTCGCATCTGGCCTGCGATCTTATTGCTGATTGCGCCCTTGTGGTCGGGCGCGAGCACGACTGATAGCGCGCAGTCGTTAAACCTTGAACGCCGGCAACGCGAGGTCTCCAGGACGCTGCGGCGCGCAGCGCAGTACGTCGATGTTCCGCACATCAGCTCGCGTCCCGCCTGCGCCGACGTTCAGCCGCCACAGGAACTCACCACTCCCGATCCGCTCTTCACTACAGTCACAGCCGGGCACAAGGTCAAGGTGAGTTTCATCATTGGCATCGACGGACGAGTGCATAGCCCGCTGATCCTGGAGAGTGCGGGCGTCGCCGGAGACCGCCGAGTCCTCCAAACTGTCCGTACCTGGAGATATCGGCCAGCGACTTGCAACGGTGTCCCCACTGAAACCGAAGGTAAAGTTGAGTTCTCGGGCCGATAGCTACCGCCACCTCACTGCGCTAGAATTCTCAAAAGGTGATCAGTGGATAATAAACCGAAGAATCCCAGTCCGCCCATCCGGCCCTTAGACGCTCCCATCACCAACGCTGAATTGCAGGAACTGTATCGCCGGCTCAGGCCTGAGTTGCTCCAGGAGAAGCCGAGTCCGGAGGCTCTGGCAGCGGCGATGGAAGCGGCTCAGCGGCTGGCGGCAGAATCCGATGCGGAAGATGCGACGACTGACGCCGAGCGGGACACCGCGTTTTCCAACAGCGGTTCCTGCAGGATCT